>Ga0180438_10000468_pt1 | contig 79394 bp, 112 predicted proteins | sample SS_ome_12_FD_132455 | JGI IMG/M metagenome (GOLD analysis project Ga0180438, IMG submission 132455) | Hypersaline lake sediment archaeal communities from the Salton Sea, California, USA - SS_3_D_2 metaG | ecosystem: Environmental > Aquatic > Non-marine Saline and Alkaline > Hypersaline >...
CAGGGTTGAGCCCGTGATACGCCCTCAGGTCTCTCTCACCGTCGGAGCACAGCGCAGAGGTCCCCACACCGCGCGTAAGACCGCGCTTGTTGCTCACGAGATAGCCCGCGTTGGCGGCGTAGACTGAATGGCTGCCCATCTTGCTGCAGATATCCTGCGCGTGTGCCGCGGCCCCTGAAGCTCCAACATCCGCGAGCACTATTGCTCCTCGCGTCATCACCTCCTGAGCCCCGGCGTAGTCGCCCCTCTTGGCCTTCTCCTCAGCCTCAATCTGCATCTGGACGAGCTTGGCGCGCCCAATGAGGACCGCCAGGGCCTCGGAGGGCTTGTCCTGCTCCTCACCGGGCTTGACGAAGCGGACCTTAGCCTTGCAGGTGTCCGAGAGATGCTCAACGCTGCCGTCCTTGTTGATGACGTCGTAGCTGACCTCCACCTCGGCAACGTTCGTCGCCCTTGGTAGCGCTTTGGTCTGCTCGGACAGCTGCACATCAAGCACGAGGTGACGCTCCTCCTCACTGATGATGTCGGGCAGCTTGATCGTGGCCTCCTTCTCATCCCCCTCGGCGTCCACGTCGCTGACCACCTTGGTCACCTTGTGGCCGTTGGACATCTTGACGGCAACCTTGATGTTGCGCGCGTAGGTTGCCAGCAGACCGCCCAGCTCCTTAGCGAAGGCACTGATTGCATCGTCGGGGTTCTCAATGAAGGCAAAGTTGCCCTTACCCTTGACCGCTAGGTCGCCCAGCAGCTCCTGGTCGGCATCGCGGCCGTACCCAAAGGCGCTCAACGTCGCACGCCCCCGGTTATTCTCCAGCAGCGGAATGAGCGCTCGACCTGTAATGTCGACGTTCGCTAGCCCATCAGTAAGCATGATGACGCGGTAGAGCATCTTGGTGGGCAGGTCTGCCTGGTTGACCTCCTGCAACCCCATCAGCATCCCCTGACAGAAGTTGGTGGACATCTGTGCTTGCAGCCCCCCAATCTTCACCTTCAGCTCATCCTTCTGTGCCTGCGTCATCTCTCGCGGGCTGGAGATGAGCGTCGCAGACGACGTGAAGACAGCCAGGCCCGCAAAGTCGCCCGGCCGTAGATTGTCGACCAGCTTCATCGCCGACTGCTTAGCATAGTGGAGCTTATCCCCACCCATCGAGCCCGAGATGTCGATAACCGGGAACAGACACACCGGAGGCCGGTCTGCCTCCCAATCCTTACGCGGGGCCGTCAGGCTCACCACCAATTGAACGCTATTCTCCTGATTGTGCCGCACCTTCTCGTGCGACATCCTAGCCGTGATCTTCATTCTTGCCTCTTGATCATTAAAGCGAACAGGCGCGGAGGTGGCGACGGCCTCCCAGAACCATGCTCAGGTAGTCGCCCAGGCAAGACCCAAAGCTTTTAGGCGTGGTCTCATACCGACCCCAAAACCCACAGGTGCGGGCCGGTTAGAGCAAGATACTAGGTTGCGTGGCGGTTGTCAAGCAACCACTAGGCCGCGCCCACACTCCGATGCTCCCCGCATCGCCACCGGAAGGTGTTGTTGGGGCCGCAGCGCCCTTTGAGACGGAGCACGGCGAGCTTGGAGCAGCCCGACACCCCGCAGACGTAGGGGGTGACGCGGTCGGCCTTGAAGCGTCGGGGGTTGAAGGTATGCGTGCGAACGTAGCCGACCGCCCCACAGGAGGCGCACTGCCAGAGCCGTCCTGGCATCTCGCCAAAGGGGGCGTCCTTGTAGGGGGACCACTCGTGCTCATGCCCCATCATGCTGAGAGGGCCTCCAGCTCCCCCAAGCGCCCGAGAGGAGGCTCAAGGCCGCTGATGATGGTGAACACCCTGACGCCTGCCTGGCGCCCCTCATAGATACCGTTGTGTAACGTTATACCTTCGTTGCCCAGCACGCGGCCGAGACTGTTAAAAGCGTAATCGAGATTCTCCATGGGTATCTGCGCGAGCACATCGTCGTGAGCAACCACGATGGCTCCGGCCATGTTGGCCCTGGATAGGTCAAAACCCTCGGCGAGAAGCGTGCCGGCGAGATTCTTCCGAACCGCGCGGCTTACGTCCTCCTGCTGCTGCCACCGGTGGACGCGAGTCATACCGAAGATCATAAGGCCGTTTCGGATAATGCTCCGCAGATCAGCGCGGTCAAAGGTTGCATATTCGGAGCTCTGCGCCCCTAGCAGGTTGAAGGTGTGCAGAACCGCCGCAAAGTTCTGATTGGCTACGCTCCAGAAGCGCTTGACGGGCAGACGCGGGAAGAGCTCGTGGATCTTCGCGTTGTCCACCAGCACGAGTGATCCTATCTTCCCATCCTTGGATAGCTGCAGCGCAGTCTGTATCGCCGTCAGCGCGTTTCGCTGGACGCGGGCACCCTCAGACCGCTTCGGTAGAGTCATGATGACACCGACGTGCTTACCGAAGGGCTTCTCGATGTCGGTCGACCGGCAGTACTCCCACACCAGGTCTACCAGCTTCGGCCAGCTGCCCGTGCCGCTGTTGTGTACAACGGCCAGCCCAGCCTTACCTGCTAAGTAATTCTCAGCTCCGGGAACGGTTAGGTCGTACAGGTCTGCCTTCACTCCTGAGGTCTCTACCGCCTTAATACTCAGCAGAGAGCCTAAGTACCGCCTCCAAAAAGACACTCGTCTTAACACCTCCTTAGCCCCGAGCTTAGCCGCCGCTAGCTCCTCCTCAAGGAGGGGAGTCACCTTACAACGAAGCTTCGACTTAGAGACGTTCTTCAGGCCGTGGCACCCGTTGACGCGCAGAACCTTCTGAAGCCCTGCCCGAGAGCAGCCAAGACGCTGCACAAGCTCCTCGAAGGGAACGCCGTTCCGTCTGACCCGCTCCCAAATATCTACAGGGTCTCTACTCCCCCACTCAAGAAGCTTGTGAGCCTCATTCTCTAGATAATCAAAAACCTTGCGGGCTGTGCCTAGTGTAGGACACCGCCCTCTCATCCAAGCACCAACATCCGCAGCTCCCAGCTTGAAACCTCTCACCACTGACGGCTTACGAAGAAGAGCACAACAGCTCTTAATCTCTTCAAAAGGCACGGCGAATGTCTCTACCGAACCTCCACTAGGCCGCCGCAACAAAAGCTGCCTTAGTCTCAACACACGTGTTGGGCAAACCATGTGGTCTAACACAAGCTTTGCCAGCTCCTTCGTAGCCTCGGCACCTCGCACAGCAACCTCATAAGTGGTTGCGTGCTTCGAGCGGTCTTTCTTCGAGGAATACGTCCACGGTCTTCTAACCGTCACCCGTGGTTGTGCCCCAATGAGCAGATTCAACAGGCCGCAAATAGCATCTTTAGCTGTAGCACTAGTAGTCGTGAACGAGATATCAAAGCTTGTGTCAGACACACAACCGTCTGTGTCTAGAAGCCCGGCTAAGAAAGCCGCGGCTACGGACCTGGGGGACTTCCACACGACTTCAGGGACGCTCCACTCTCCCTTATGCCCGAAAGAAAGCCCAGACAGCTCTTGGACCTTCTTGGTAGCCGCGGCCGTCCCGATACGCGCTACCTGAGACCTGTTATCGGGCAGACGGATTGTCCGCTTACGAACAGTTCCTCCGAGAACAGCTGCTAGCGCTTCAAACTTCGCTAGCACCTCCTCGTCCATACATACCAAGCCTACCGACCAGTCATTCTTAGCCTCGTGGTAGCTTAGATAGCCGTCCCCACAGATAGCCCCCAAAGCCCAGCCCACATGCTCATCTACAAGCACCCCGGCAAGAGTTAGGGGGTCTTTCGGCGCGGGCCAACGACCCACAGCCCCTCCCAGTACCACATCCCCAACAGAAAGCTCCTCAGCAGCAACCCACTCTACAGAAGCATCGCGAACACGCGCGAAGGGGTGCCAACGGCTGGTCTCCACCTGCGGACCTTCACAGAAAGACACAACTCGCTGGTCCTCTAACGGAACATCATGCTTCCAGACGCGAGAGATGGGCCGTAAGCCGTAACCCTCGGGTGACCAGCTCATGGTACAAATGCCAAGCTCACTGGTGTCGATGAAGTAAGACCCCGACGGGTGACGCCACACCGGGTTGGTTGCAGCTAAGCGATCATAAAGCCTATCCAGACGCTCTCCGCCGCAGAAAGAGGTGTAAAGCAAACTATCACCGGAGACACAACCGCCACCTGAGCCCACACACACAAAGCATTGCTCGACGCCCGGACCCCACGCCCGCATCAGCAGGTCCATGATGTCCTCCGCGCTCTCCGTCGCGGCTAGGCGCCCCTGCTCTGGGTCCTTGCCCGCCCCTCCGCGGTTGTTTCCGATCACAAGCCTGTGATCGATGTTCAGGCCAACAAGATCCTGGTTGGTTGTGTTGACCGCTGCGACGCGCGCATAGCCTAGCTTTGCAAAAGCCTCTGCTATGCGGCCACCTCCTTGCCCCGCGCCTACAAACGCCATACGAATGGCCGAGTCGAAAGCATCCTCCCGGTCGCCGCCGTCCTCGCCTTCAACCTCGGGCTCGTAGTCCAGCTCGGGGAGCTCAATACCAGATCCGCTGCTCACCTTAGCTACCTCCTGCCTTTTCTCACGTTGCGGGTGGTCGTACAACGGATCGGGCACCCTTGCTCGTCTATTCATCCGTTCCACCGTCCTTCCAAACACCAACTCTAGCAAAAACGCAAGCCGCCGTCCGAGAGACATCACAGAGCCCGAGGAACCTTCGCCCGCTGGTCTCGATAGCTCTTCCGCAGGCCCTGCGGGCCCGCGGACGACGTTGGGGGCGTGGAGAGGGGCTTAGACGGCTTCGGAGGCGTCGGGACGCTAGGAGGGCATCCAGGGGCCCGTACGGCCGCACCAGACACCACCCTCTTAACCTCACCAACGACCTCCAGAACTCCAAGCAGGTCCTGCACCGTAAGCTGCGCCTTCTCGACCTGCTCTCCACAGTAGACTGATGCAAGCCAGGCGATGATGCGCCGACGTGCTGCAGGGGATAGCGGCTCGAATATCGCGGGTAGCCTCCCCATAGCTCTCGTCTCAGCCTTTAGCTCCTCACGCACCTCTCAATCCTAGCACGCCCCGCTACTGCCCGAGGACCATAGCTAGTAGCGCCATCCGTACATACACCCCGTTTCGTGCCTGGCGGAAGTAGGCCGCGCGCGGGTCTCCGTCCACCTCGGGCGCTATCTCCCCCACGCGGGGTAGCGGATGCATGACGACCATACGCTCCTTAGCCCGGCTCATCACCTTTCGATCGACGGTGTACAGCCCCTTCACCTCGTCGTAGTGCTTGGGGTCCGCAAAGCGCTCACGCTGTATTCTGGTCACGTAGAGCACATCTGCGTTCTCGATCACGTCCGAGAGGTCGTGGGTCTCACGGAGCTTGAGGCCCGCATCCTCTGCCTTGTTGCGCAGCACCATAGGCAAGCGTAGCGAGTCGGGGGACACAAACCGCAAGCTTACGTCATACTGCAGTAAAAGCTTCGTCAGTGAGTGGACCGTGCGTCCATAGCGGAGGTCTCCTACCATTGCGATCTTCAGTCCGTCGATCCTCCCCAGCTCCTGCTGGATCGTGTATAGGTCCAGCAGCGCCTGAGTCGGATGCTCCCCTGGCCCATCGCCCGCGTTAATAACGGGCACCGAGGAGTACTCCGCCGCTACGCGCGCCGCCCCCACCTCGGGGTGCCGCAGCACAATCACGTCCGAGTACTGCTCTAAGGTCCTAATAGTGTCGGGCAAGCTCTCACCCTTGCTAACCGAGCTAAACTGCACCCCCTGTGTGATGGGGATAACTCGACCGCCGAGCCGCTGCATCGCGGCGAGGAACGACGAGCTGGTCCGGGTGCTGGGCTCATAGAACAGGCACGTGAGCACGTAGCCCGCCAGCCGGTCACCAGTCCCCACAGCCTCCACAAGCTGCCGGAAGATATCGGCGCGCTCAAACACCGCGTCCAGTAGGTCACAATCGAATTGATCCACCGACAGAATATCTGCCCCCGCTAATGGCCCTGAATGACCCTCTAAACCCGTTTCCACCTTTTGCGTCCTCTCACTCATAGCTCATCCCTCAAACGTCCTGGTGGCAGCTCCAGGCGCCCACAGAGTCGCCACACCATAGGCTCTGCGCTGAGGTCCGACCGTATCGCGCCGCGCAGCTCCAGCCACGCGACCAGCTGACGCAGCCGGGTCATCCCCACACGCTGCATCTCTCCCCATATCCGAAGCTCGTGCCAGGTCTTGCTCCCCGTCGCGACAAAGGACTCGAAGAGAGGAAAGCACCACACTAGCCAACGCCCGTCCCCCGCCGGCGGACATCTCCGGACTAGCTCGACACCCTGCGGCAAAGCCTTACTGTTGCTAGGCACCGGGGTTGGGAGCTTACCATTAGACGGAAGGATGGTCAATCAAGGTGGGTCGTCAGCAACCCTCTGCATCAGCTCGTGAGCGAGGTGAGTAAAAACTCCCCTCTCCTGCGCCCGGCATCGAAGATCTTGCGCCAGCTGAAAGGCCGCCTCGCGTTGAGGGTCCCCGCCGCGTCCCCGCAGCTGGAGCCGCCTAAGCAGCTCCACAGGGGATGTGCTTACCTCCAGGTCGACCGCCACCTCGTGCCCACCATCACGTAGAACCAACTGCACCTCGCTGCTCCTTGGAGGGAAAGTATCCCACAGCACCCCCCTGCCGGCAATCGAGTGGTGCTAAGCTTCTTGCAGCTATGACTGACAAGGAGCTAGAGGCCATCAAGGAGCGCATCCTCACGGTGGAGGCCGCATCGCTACAGCTCGGGGTGGCATCCCCCACAGTAGGCGATCTCCGTGCCCTAGTCGCCGAGGTGGAAACACTCCGCAAGCGCCAAAAGCTCCTGCTAGAGATTGCGGACAGCGCCCTCGCGATGCTCGCCGCCGGCGTCGGACGACTACGCGGATCTTTCCAAAACCTCAAGCGCGAGTGGCCCGACTGGGCTGACCACGTCGACAAATCCACGGGGCCCCTCCAACGAACTCCGTCCGGCCGACCCTTCGATAGATAGGCATTGACAGTCCAAAAGCTGCGCTTTACCCTTGACCTATGCGCGGCTCCTCCCATTAGCACTCGGTACAAGGCCGAACCCTGGACTGACAGTTACCAGAGCTCGCTCCTAAGCCCACAGGTCTCCTCTACCTGTGGGCTTCCGTATGTCTGGGAGACCGTACAGCAGAGCGCGGATAGCTCAGATAGCAGAGCGTCTAACGACACCGTCGTGTGTCCTGGAAGGTCGGAGATGCAAGCACTCCTCCGCGCACCACGGGGCTATAGCTCAGGTCTGGTAAGCGCAGCGGGGCTAAAACTCCCGCAGGTCGGTGGTTCAAATCCATCTAGCCCCATTGCCCCAATAGCTCAGAGGTTCCAGAGCGCGCGGCCTAATGAACCGCGGTGCGCACGTTCGAGTCGTGCTTGGGGCACCCTCGGGAGATTGCAACGGTCCGAGAGGGCCACCCAACCTCCCCCCCCCCTTCGCCAGACCTTCGGAAGGAGACGCGGCGTAATGAACCGCGATGCGCACGTTCGACTCGTGCCTGGCGAACTCATGCAAGATTGCCCACCTCGTTGTGAGAGGATGGGCTCATGAACCTCCGCCAGATATTACAGCAAGGGGACTGCTTGGGGACCTACCTCGTCGACGACTACGACGACGAGCCAGGGGTCGAGCGCCCTTGGAGAAGGATACCCAATGAAGCTCTACATAATCGTCCGCGCGGACCTAAGCCCAGGGGCTCGCGCAGCTCAGGCGTGCCACGCCTCCAACGCCTTTCTCTTTGCTCATCCCGAGGCAGCAAGGAGCTGGAGCCGCGATAGCAACAACCTTGTCTGCCTGGAGATAGCAGACGAGGCCGCACTGCTAGCACTTGCAGATAAAGCCGCGCAGCTTAGCATCCCCTACACGCTGTTCCACGAGCCCGACTTCGACAACCAGGCCACCGCCGTGGCTATGATGTCCCCGCAGGCTAAGCGCCTAACCTCCACCCTTCGGCTAGCGTTGCGCGATGCCGTCGATCGCGCTGCCTGAGCCGTACCAGCGCTCCTCCAGCTTAGGATGCAGAACGATGGTCATCTCCATCCCTACGCGAACCTCACACGGGACCGCCACAAACGACACGAACAGGCCCGAGAGGTCCTTACCCTCAGCCAGCGCCTTCGCACCCACCACCGTGTCCTTCGACGCCGGGCGCAGCCCTTGATAACCCCCAAAGATGCCCCCAAGAAGCTGGCACTGCCGACCATCCTGGGGAGAGCTGCCCACCCGCTCACACCACACCGTTAGCGGACACTCCTCGCACTCCAGCCGCTTAGGCTTAGCTAGCATCATCCTTCTCCAGCATCTCGACGCATAGACCAACACACTCGTTGCAGATGGCGCACGGCATCAGCCCCGGCGGCGCTTGGGCCTCAATCATCTTCTTGACCTCCCGTAAGCTCTTCCCACAGAACCAGCAGCGCTTGGTAGGCGTCGGCGCCTCCTGAGCCGGAAAAAAGGTGCTCGTGGCCGTCCGAAGTAGCATGCTCACAGACTACCACATGCGGAGACGGTTGTCAGGTTGGCTCGACCACAACGGTGTGCGCATCGTGGTCGACAAAGAAGGCAAGCGCACTGGTAGGCACGTTGCCGGCCGGGATGAAGTCGACGCGGACCACACCCTCCAGCTCTGCAGGAAGGTCCACCATTGCTGAGAACAGGGCGCGGTTCGTCCAGACGGCCTCTAGGGCAGTGGGAACTCCCCGCCACTCAATGTTGGCGTAGGTCTCACAATCGCTGCACTTAAGCTTGTAGATCATATCCCGCTGTTGCCCCCCTTCTTACGCTTAAACGCGTCAAGAACCATACGCTCAGCCTCCGCTCGCGAGACACCGTAGGTGTCCCGCAGCATCCGGCAGAGGCCTTCTAGAATCATCTCAGGGTTGTTAGCCAACACCCAGGTCTCCCATTGTTGGAATAGCTCATCTTTGCGGTCGTTGCGTACCATGGGCCCTCCATGGGCTACCTGCGCTCGGCGACTTGCCCTGTTATGAGATCCCCCGATATGAACGAAACCTACAACATTGTTTCCCTTGGACTCCAGCTTAGCGAAGCCTTCTCCGGCCTCTCCTAGCACCTTCTTGACGTCTGCATAGGACTTAGCAGCGTGCGACGTCCCGTCCGGCCCAAAGACGGTGAAGTTTAGATCATCCTTCCCACTCATGAGAGCCCCTCCATCGAGCCCGCTGTGATAACCATCTCGGGCATGAGCACCACACCGTCAAGAGGACGCTCCTCCTCGGGCTCGGGCACACACGGAAAGCGTACGTAGGGCAGCACCCCTTCGTGGCTGATAAGGGGAGCCAGCTCCGCATCCTGCAACACCGTCTGGAGGTCGACCTGCTGCGCCGCCTCGCCTCGACGCTGCAACGTACCGATGCGCCCCATAAGCCGTACCACCTGGGAAGGATCAAGGTGGTGACAGTCATGAGCGCCGCCCATCGACTGCCACAGCTTGAGCTTCCCGGTCACACTACGGCTCGGTGCGGCCTTAGAGTACCAGCCGTAATTGATCGCCTGCCGCATGCCAAACTTCCCCCCGACAAGGCGCTTACACAGCACCCAGTACTTACCGACCGAGGCCACTACGCCGCCGCTCTCGGGATAGCCCCCCGCGTTCGCGATAGCCTTCTCGACAGCTTCATGGACAGTATGAATGTCCGAGATAGCCACGATACGGCCGTGGATGTTGACGACCGCATCAAACAGTAGGCCGTCCTCACCAGCCTGCAGCGTCACGAGGTCCAGCACCTTGGGCGTCATCGGCATCGCGCCCAGCCAATCGGCGATCTTCTGCAGCTCCTCAGCGGAGGCGCAAAGGCGCACCCCATCGAAGGTCTGAGAACTTCCCTCGTATATCTGCCGGTTCCAGCGCATCGGCGGCATCCCGTCAAACCTCAAAGCATCCGCCATGATTGCGAACGTAAGAGACAGGTCACCCTCCGCCACTGTGACTGGCACCCAGCTATACCGCGCTCGCCCGTCCTTTACAGCCTGGACTATGTCAAAGATGGCCATGGGCTAGAGTCTAGCCGCTCCCTGACCGTCCTGTCAGCCCCGACGAGTGACGACAACACTCCCGCCCAAGCCCACGCGCGCAGCTGCCGAGCGATCGCTGTAGTCGTTGGTGCTGCACTCGACGTTATAGCACGCCCCCCCTGAGTACAGCGGTTGCCGACACTCCGGGCACTTCTTGTGAGGCTTTCGCGGACCCATCCTCCACCGCGAGCTGTCGGGTAGCACTCTCGGAGCCCGTAGGCGTTTCTCGTCACTCATCGCAACCTCCCGCGACCACGTGGTCGCTCACGCACACGGGGTTCAAGCGTACGCTTGAACCCCCTCCCCTTCAAAGCAAAAGGACCCCGACGTACCGCGTCGGGGTCCTTGGAGGCGGTCTTACCGCCCTTTCCCTTTGTTCAGATACTTCCTCCGCCAGCATAGGCGGCATAGCCAACCAGGCCCGAGAGCCGCCTCTACCACGCGGCAGAACCGACACTCAATCTTGCGCTTCATAAGCACCTCCTTCGAGACCGAAGGAGGGCTACGGAGGACGTCGGGGTCGCATAGTTTTGATCACAGTTAAAAGGTTGAGCAAGCCCCCGAGGGCGGGTGCTGTGTTTAGCTGTGTGGCCGGCACATTGGATATCCCCGAAGGGGTAACCCCGTTCGCCCCGCGGCGGCAGGTCAGGGACCCACCCGTTGACGGCGCTGTTACGCAAACCGTCGGCTCTCGCACCGCCATCGCGTATTCGGTCGCCCGAACAGTAGCTACATTACGGCCGTTATAAATCGCTTGTGAGCCTCCCATAAGCTGGAAGCTTGCTCAAAGTCTTACCGGCCACGGACCATCGTCCGCATAGCCTCACGGACGATGGTTGGATCAATCGAGAGCGCCTCGGCCACCTCACGGGCACTGATACCCTCATCAGCCCGCTTCAGAAAGTCCACCACACGCTTCTTGATGGCCGCGTCGGGCGCAGTCGGGGAGACGGGCACGGGGGCGCGAGCAACCGCCACCTTCGGCGAGCCCGCGGGAGCTACCGCGATCGGCTGTCCAACGAGGTCAGCGACGATCTTAGCATTCTGCGCCAGCAGGGGCTGGAGCTCTATCTCCAACGCCTGTATCTCCTCATCTAGCGCTGAGCGCCGTTTGCGCAGCACCTTCAGCTTGGCGCCTTTCTCTCCGATCTCCTTACCCAGCTCCGCGAGAGCTGCCGCGCTGTCCTCTACCTTCTCGTCGCCCATAATTCCTACCGTTCCGCTAAACTTACTCAAACTTAACATCTGATGTTAGCTTCCTGCCCAGAAAATACAGTGGACACGTGGGGAATCGAACCCGTCACACGCCCTTAAAACCCTCTGCCAAACGCTCGGGAGCGTAGCGTCTTAACAAGTCAGACGCCCATTCCACGAGATCACTAACACGAGCGCCTGCGGGCTGCCCTCGCCTCCAAAGCTCTAGGTTATCTATCCTGTTGTCGTCCTTCACCCCATTCTTATGGTGAACCCGCTCCTCCGGTAGGAGATGGCGCCCCAGCTTCTCCTCCATCACCAGGATGTGCTCAAACACATAAGGACCGCTCTTGGCACGCGGGTGCCCCGGACACCACCTCATCATGTAACCCGCCTTGTGCCTAGTAGTACCCTCCTTCCAGTTATGACCCTCCGCCCCCGCAGCTAAGCAAGCTCGGCACGCTGTGTTCTTCTGGCTGACCCGGATATACCGCAGACCACAGATAGCGCACGGTCGCCGCTTAGCAGCCCGCGACCTACACTTCGGACACCTCAAGTGCCCACTACTTGGCTGGAATACCTTGTTGCACCCCTTACAGACTCGCGGCTCGTACATACTCTCCACAGTACCACCCCGTGGAGCTTTTGAGAATACAGTGGACACGTGGGGGATCGAACCCCAGTCCGCCAAGCTTCACCTAGACCCTCGTTCACGCGCGTAGCTGATGTTCTAACTCTACCTCGGGCCCAACCACCAGCAGACCAGCCCTCGGCGTCCAGGCTCTTGCCTGGCCAAAGCTTCTAGATACTGGCTGACGCCGAAGCCTCATCAACCAGGTCACCACTGTGAGATGGCGCCTGCAGGATACTGTGGCCCCTACCTACGAGACGCTTACGCCACCAGGGCGTAAGGGGTTGCGTTGTCGTTGGCAACTACGCTCTTCTCGGTTGATCAAGGCAGCCCGAGAATCTGCCTACACGCAGGACTAACCTTCACTCCACGTCGAAACCAGTTCGTGCCCATAACGCCGGTCTCTCCCGGCCGTCACGGTGTCCACGACGTTTAAGGGGTCCGTTAGTAGCACCGTTCACGCCCCGACCCATAAGCTCAGCAGAGAGCGCGCCTTCTACCGCTCCCTTCTCTCACCGACCAGCCCAAGAGCTGTCGGACTGCCGTCCTTGCTAAGCAGCGCATCTGCACCTTAATCGAACCTGCAAAGGCCCCAAGATGCCGGTCTGCTGCCCTCAACGCACACGACCGACCGCCTGCTGGCACCCTTCTCTCCGGGGAGAGCAGCCTCGGTACACCAAGCACCAACAGACGAGAAACCGATCGACCCGCGGCTCATTCTACACCCAAAGGTCGATCAACGCGCCGAGCGTTCGCATAAACAGGTACAGGCTCCCACCATAAGGTGTCCCTGCCCTGCACGGAGAGCCGCTCCGGGAACTGCCCGCTCAGCGTCTTGGAAGACCGGAGGGGAATCGAACCCCACAGCCCAATTAAGCGCCTCAAACAAGATGAGGCACGCAGGCCGTCCCAGCATAACCGGCCAAAAGGAGGCACGACCCGAACGGGGGGGGGACATCGGGCCGTACCTCAGCGCGTAGCGCTACGCGCCACACGGTCTCCGGCGGGAGGCCCCATCCAGCATTTTGGGCTCCTCCTCTTACCTACTGGTAGGCCCGAATCTAGGCCCCGCAGCGCTACACCCCTCATTATCGGGGAATTACGGCACTGCGGGGTCAAAGCTTTGAGCGCCCGAGAGGGCTGCGCCGTTGGTGGGAATTGAACCCATGAGCTATCAGCTCAACATCACGTTCGAGGTGAGTGCCCTCCCAGAGGGCGGCTTGTTGGCGCAGTAGAGCTGGACGCTCTGGGCAGCGGCCCCGGAGTCGAACCGGGTTTGCTTGTATGTGCTGAAAAGCAGCCCCTTAACGAGGGGCGAGGATCAACACGGTTAGTGCTTTTGGGCACAGCAGTGGAAGTGCTGTCGGGGGTACCGTCCCCCATAGGCCGGCGGAAGAAGGTGAGACGGCGTGTAGTAGCCCTGACCGAGCCCGTCTCCTTACCTGGCTGCTTGACCCTCTAGCGGGAGATCCCGGAGTCGAACCGGATTGCTTGTATGTGCTGCGAAGCGGCCCCTTAACGAGGGGCGAGGTACAACACGGTTTGAGTTGCTACTCAGCGTTAACGGCGCTGCGAGGGTACCGTCCCTCTTAATCTCCCTTGATCGAAACTGGCACCCGAGAGGGGCATCTTGGTAAACTAAACAGTGTTTCAGACTGTCGCCTCAACCATTGGGCTATATTGCAAAAATGAGAGCAATAGTGGGACTCGAACCCACAATAGGTGCTTGTTAGATAAACCCAGATGGATGCTGGTTTCGGTGGAGAGCGTAGGAGTCGAACCTACTTAGCTTGTATGTGCTGCGAAGCGGCCCCTTAACGAGGGGCGAGGTACAACACGTTTGACGCTTTTGCGCCGGGTTTACCGCCCGGTGGGCAACCGTTGCCCAATGCTCCCCAGATGGACCGAGCACACCATTGCGCCCGACCCGTCGTCTGTCTATCCGAATTATCAACGCCCTAGCGCCTGTAATCTCAGGCCCCAGAGCAACAGTGGAATCCCCACGATTCCGTTTGCTTGATGGTTTTGATACTACCAAGTAGTGCGCCGCTTGTCAACACGCTTCCTCATCTTTTGTTGGCGGTGCCTCCAGCTCGGTCTAGACGGCGCTCTAAGGCGCGCTCTGACAGTAGGCACTCCTGACACAGCGCCGCAACGTCGAGGCTGTTAGAGAGCGCTCTGAGGTCAGCAACAGGCAGGCTGCGAAGGCGCGAGCCTCCCACACGGCGGTAGACAGGGAAGATGTTGCCAGACGGGGCGCGGTTGCCCCATCCCGAGCGGCCACAGCGCTGGCAGCGCCACCTGACCGAGCGGTTTCGGCCACGCCTCACATCTCACCTCCCAGCAGCGCGCAGAGGGCCGTCAGCAGCCCAAGGGCTAGGACCGTGAGCCCGACACCATAGCCGGCGGAGCCGACGTACAGAGCCCCCAGAAGCGCGCCCACAAGCAACACGAAGGCGAGCACGCCCAGGCAGCCAAGGGCGACCACGTGGTCGCGCACCCACTCTCGGACCTTAGACACCTCCCGAGGCGCTACCTCTTCGGACCGGCAGCTGGCAGGAGTCCGATAGGTCACTTGGCCCCCTTCTTGAGGTAGGGCTCCAGCAGATGCCGCTCGGCCTCCCTCAGCTGTGGCATGTCGTGCTGCGCCCGCCAAAGGCTCTCGGATATGGGGGGCAGCTCATCCCAGCACCATTCACAGCTGTCGCCACTGCTGGGGTCCCGCGGAAACCCGCACCCTCGACACCGCTTCTTGTCAGCACTATCGCTCCTCGCGTCCATCAGGGCCTCCCCGTCGCCACGCAGTCTCGCTCAACCAGGTTGCCCTTTGCGCCGCGGCCTTTGCCGAGCTTGACAATCATCCCGCAGTTGGGGCACTCGCCTACCTCATCCTCGATCGGCAGCTCCTTCCAGCAAAAGCAATGACCGCGCATCCCCGCGACGAACATCACAGCCCTACGACGCATCTCCAAGGTATCCTTCTGACACCCTTCAATGATCGCGCTGGCTACGTAGTCAACGCCGTGCTCCTTGGTAAGCCCCGCGAGCTTCTCGAACTCCTTAAAGGTGTCCTTGGGTCTCATGTCAGCATTGACCTCTGGTGAAGCTGCTCCGCCGTAGTCTCCAGCAGCTTGCGGTTCTCCACCCGGTCGAGCCACGTTCTGGGAACGGCCTCTACGCCGCACAGGGCGCCCATCAGAGCGCCGCAGATGCTCCCAACGGAGTCACGGTCGCCCGAGAGGTGAACGGCCATCTGGACGGCTCTACGGAGGTCTGCGGGGTGGCGCAGAGCGCAGTAGTAGGCCATCGCCAACGCCTCGTCGCCCGTCCAGCCGGCGCCTAGCTTGCGCATGTTCATCTCGTCGGTCCACGCGGACTCCTTAAACCGAAGCGCGTAGTGCTCTGCCTGCTTCATCAAAAAGAGAAAGTGCCTAGCCCCCTCCTCATGAAGATACCCCTCGACGTGGACCTTAGCCACAGCCCAGCTGGTCGACAGGATGTCCGCCTGAGTAAGGATACGGGTCAGCATGACGGCAAGCGCCCCGGCAGGCAGGTAGCCACCTACGTGACCGTGGGTCAGCGCTGCGCTAGCGCAGCCGTACCGCCAAGCTTCCTCACGCTTATAGACGAGCCCTATAGGCGCTACACGCATCACACCGCCACAGCCCTTGCTCGTGTTGATGGGAGCCTTCACATGGCCCGCTATGCCCGAGAGGAGCGAGCCGGTGCAGGTGTTGCCGGGGCCGCGGCGCGCCTTGTCGTCCTCAATCTGCGTGATCATCCACTCCACATACTCGGTGTAGATGTAGGGCGTGGGGTCGACGTAGCCGCGACCCTTGTAGCGCTTATCACGATCACGAGCCGCGACAACCCCGCGCGCGGTGGCCAAGCTCATCTGGGTGTCGTCGGTATAGGCGCCCATGACCCCGAAGCAGCTCTCCAGCTCCGTCACCCCGTCGAGCCCATACTTTGCGATCAGCTGCGACTGCCCCAGGAACTCCACAGGAGCACCCAAAGCATCGCCACAGGCGAGCCCGAGAACGCACCCTCGTATCCTATCTCTCTTATCCATTCCTTCGTCCTTTCAACCGGCCAACAGCCCAGCCTCCTCGTACACCAACGCAGCATGCGCTGGGCACAGGAGGTTCCTCGCACAACGAAAGCAGAGCGGCCTGGCACATATCTGCCCTACCTTCCTGCCCCGCAAGGGGAAGCAGCACTGCGTTTGCCCCCGTCGTATCTTACACTCCGAGCACGTGACCCAGCCCCGCGTATCCGCGAAGCTCGGAAAGGCCCGCTCGCGCCACCCGCTACCCATTCTGCTGCTCCCTTTGCGCGCGCACTTGAGCCAGATACCAGTCAGGCTCAGCCGCCAACGCCTCAATCCTCCGCCGCTGGTAAGCATCCCACTCTGGACGCCGCACCTCTGGTACCTCCCACGCAACAAAGTGCTCAATGGGCCGAGTCATCTTCTCTTGCTCAACACGACGTCGCTCCGCGCGCTCTTCGCGACGCCACGCGTTAAACTGCGCCCACCCTTCAAAAAGAGCCTTGACTATCCTCTCATCCTTCACCCTCGGACGCCAACGCGCGTCCCAGCACCCCACGCACACAACATGGTAGACCCCCCCATACTCATACTCCCTTATCGTGTAGGCCGCCGTCCCCTTGAGCAGCTTCTCCCCGCAGCTACGACAACGTCCCCCCCGACGCCTCTTCCCAAAGCGCGCTGCCAGCATAGTAGGCCAATCGTCATCAAGGCCATCTCGACAAACCGCGCGCCCATCCTCGTTAAGCTCTAGACCGGCCAAAACCTCCTCGTCATTCGCCATGCCGTCGCCCTTTCACTAGCCGAGCATGTGCTGGGCACAGCCCGTCATGGCTACAGGCCGCACAGAGCGGCCGCGCGCATATCTGCCCCGCCTTCTTTCCCTTGAGCTTAAACTGGCACTCCTCGACCGCACGGCGGCCGCAGGCAGCGCAGTCAACGCGCTCTCGGCTGCAAACGAAGCCCGAGACCTCCCCAACCTGGAAGGGCTTGCAGGTCACCCTCGGGCCTCCAGCTTCTTTGCAATGCAGGTGAAGCGGCTGCCCGGCCGCCAACCGTCCGGCTTGCGCTCACAGAAGCGCTGCACGTACTCAGGCCAGCAGCGCTTCACCTGCTCCCACACCTGCGCCTCCGTAGAGGCATCGATGACCGCGCACAGGGAGAACTGCGGCTCCGTGTCCCGCTCCCCCGAGCAGCCCCAAGCAGGTGTCTCTGCGTCGTCCAACAAAGGGCGGCAATCCCCCGCCGCTCCTCCCCACCAGCTGACCCAGAATCTCATGATGCGCCGCCTTTCCTCCGCCCCCGGCCCCCAAAACGCTCCGGCGCCTCAAAGCCCCGTTGGCGCAGACGCGCCAAGAGCAGCGTGATGGCCCCACGACGGCTCGGCGAGCCCCCAAACACCACCGGGCTCTGGTCACTGACCGGAGGCGTGAAACGCCAATGCAGCTTGCGCGTCCTCTCCACGGTCCAGCCTTGCCGCTGGGCGGCACGTTTGATGGCCCTAAAACGATCGTCTTTCTCCGCTAGCATCTCTATACCCTCATTGCTCCAGTCGGATGAATGTTGAAGCTCAGCCTACGCTCAGTGCGTAGGAACACCTGAACAGCCCGAGCCATGTAGGCCGCCACAGTGACGATAAAGGGGAGGTGCTCCCCATCCTCACAGGTAGCCGCCCCCTCGGCGGGCTCATCGTCAATCGTGAAGCTCTCGGACCACAGCACACGGCCAAAGGCTCCATCCGCTGCCAGGGCCCCATGTAGGCACGGCGTGGAGGTCCGAGAGGCATAGCTCTGTACGAGCCTGCGGGCCGCTCCATTGTCCAAGCAGTCAACAAGGAGGTCAGCATCACCGAGGAGCTGCTCCACATTGGCCGACGCCAGCTTATGCGGGATAACCGTCAGCTTGACCCCCCAGAGCATCTGCATGGTCTGGTTGAGCGCCAAGACCTTCGTCTTGCCTACCATCCGCGCGCCGTGGAACTGACTAACGGTATTCTTCCTCTCCACTCTGTCGTGATCAATTACCTTGAATCTCACCTCTCGCTCTGACCGCAAGAACTGGACAACGTGCGACCCGAGAGCTCCAATCCCCACGATCGTCGTCCTATGCTTCCTCATCCTCCGTCCCTTTCGTGCTGCTTGCTAAAGGCTCTCGCCCTTCGCACCATGTCCTGCCAGTTGTGCGCCGTCGTCTCGAACAGCACCTTACCCCGCTCATCGCTGAGCTTGACGTTGTAGGTGGCTATCTTCCGCGGCTTCCGCACGTGGAGGTTCCGCAGCACTAGAGTGTGGGAGCCCCCTCCCTCTAGGTCTCGCTGCCACTCCTGGCGCTTAAACGAGTGCCACGAGGGCGCCGCGTAGCCCGAGGCGCTCCACTGGTCAGGAACGCCGGGGTCAGTCATTCGCCATCGGCCCATCGCTCACCGTCCTTTCCGCCGGCGCTCACGACGCTGCGCTTTACGCTGGTTCCTCGTCAACGGCTTGCGGTTTGCTGCGGCACGCAGGCGCTTGCGCTCCTTGGCCGCCCACTCCAGCCGCTGCTCTTGCGTCATGGCGTGTAGCTTCGCGCTGAGCTCCGGAGGGATAGGCACTAAGGCCGTATCGTCCCCCTGCAGCATCCGCTGCACTGACTGCTCCATCGCCTCCTTGGTCAGCTCTGTGTTGGCCTTGTAGATGCGGCCGCTCATCGGGTCCATGTCTGAAGCCTCCTCTTTGCCCCACGTCGTCCTCTGCCGCCCTTTCGGACCTCCTCGGGGAGCGGGGGCAGGTAGCGCCTAAAACGGCGCGAGAACCGCCGCAGCGTCCGGATGTCGCGGGGGTCATCAATGTCCGAGAGGTCTTTGACTGAGTAGAGCCACGCCTGCTCGGCGAGCTCCGCGTCAATGTCCTCGTCCTCCTTCTCCCAGGGGGCATGTGCCCAACGCCCACGACAGGGGTAGCCTAGGATGTGGATGGCGTTGAGCAACGCTTGAAGGGTGAGCATGGGGTGGCGCCAGTCGCCGAGCAGCCCTTGCTCTACGAGCTTAGGGATGTCCCCGTCCACCTGCTGACACAGACCGTTGAGGTCGAGCAGCTGCTTGTCCGTGGGGGGCTCCTCAGTGAACCTAATCTCCGTCCGAAACCAAGGCATACTAACGCTCCAAAAGCTGTAGGCAGCCGCATAGGAAGCGCGGCTTATCGTGCGCCTCACACCACCCACACTGATGATGGCCCGCCTCCCCCGCCTGCTTACAGACCACACGGTGGAGGTCGTCCTGCTGCGGTAGCTGCCCGGCAGCTTCAACGAAACGGACGAAAGCCTCCGCATTGTCTAGCGCCGTCTTGAGGGCGCACGCAGGTAGGTGAATCACGAGCTCCCTCTTGGGGTCCCATTGGTTGTCTTTCGAGCTGGCCCCGCACTCAGGACAGAAGGACAGCTCACCGCGGCCAGCATCCTCAAAGCTCAGCTCGTTGAAGTGCTCAAGAAGCTGCTCAACCACCTCCAGAGCGACACCAGCGGAGCTGTCTGCTGCTGGGCGCTCACCAGCCCCCATCACCCCTCCCATCGGTCAGGCGCTGGACCGGGTTAGGCTTTGGCTCAGGGAAGGGCTTGAGGAACTCATCTAGGAGCCATAGGCGGGCAGAGAAGTCCATCCCCCTCGTGGTCTGCAGAAGGTGGTCAACAGCCTTGTCGCTGAAGTGCTGGCGTAGCAGGCGCTCCATCCTCCCCATAGCGAGGCGCTTGTTGGCCGCCCCCACCGTGCCCGACGTAATCATGTAGCCTCCGCTCATGACCTCTCCCAAAGCTCAACGAGCTTGGCAAGCTGAGCATCCGAGAGCACCGGAGCCGCATCGTACTGCTCTCGAACGCTCGCGAGGAACTCCCGCTCCCACTCGTTGTAATCCGTCCCGCCCCGGTGCAAAGGCGTCTTCGCCGCCTCCTCACAGTCCCGCAGCATAGCTCCTATATCAGCCATGAAGGGACTCTACCCCATAGGCTGGTGATTGTCAAGTAGGCTCGCGGTGCCAACCGTACAGGGAGGAGGCGTTGGGAGGGGGGAGCACCCAATACTTACCGACCGAGCTCACCATCTTGGCGTAGCGGCGCTCCTCCGCAGCGTGGTGGGCAGCCAAGGCAGCCCCTGAGCTGGAGCTGCCCTCATTCTGCAGCATCTCCGGAGGAACGCGGAGAGCCTTGGCTACACGGCGCTGAAACTCCTCCACCTCAGCCATAAGCTCCGCAAAGCTTGGCGCCGTTGAGGGGTTGTAGGCCACCGTGTTACGCCGCAGCGTATACAGGCTCTCAAAAGGCTCAGCGATATCCACACCCACCGTAGCCTCAAACCCCGCCCCGCAGACGTAACAGCGAATCTCCGCTCCCACCGAGGCCGCTCGGCCAGACCGACACCGCGGGCAACGTGTGATGTTCATGATTCGACGGTACCCTATACCGGCGCGGTTGTCAAAGCAGGGTGATGGGGGTCTCGGGCCCTTATGCTATCCTCGAAGCATGGACCTGGTGCAGATGACGAGGGACGGCCTGGCGCGATTCGAGTACCTACCGCTGACGGTGACGGACGGGGAGCGAACGTTGACGGTCAACGTGATGCGAGACGCCATCAAGTTTGACGACATGCCGGCGATGCGGTGGAACCGCACGGTGCTCGACCCAAACGATCGCTATGATGGTGTGAGACCGGGAGCAGACGGCCGAGAGATTCAGCAGATTGCTGACCTGCTGGACTGCTACCTCATGACGCCGCTACTGCTGGACCGGCTGACACTGGAGGCCAAGCGGAGCGGGGTCTACATCGACGCAGTGACGGGCTACAAGGAGGGGGGTAGGTGGGTCATCGGTGCCCTGGCAGACGTGCACAAGCTCCACAGGAAGATTCAAAGGGAGCTTGAGAAGGCCGGAGGCGATAACGGCGGCCTGGTGGCCGTGGTCGGTAAGTACTGGGTTCTCAGCAACTGGCTACTCAAAGGCCGCTTCAGCAACGTCCGTGGGCGCAACGTGCAGCTAATTAACTACGGCTGGTTCTCCAAGTACGGCAACTACACCAGCGTGACCGGCAAGCTCAAGTGCTACCAGGTGGCCCACATCCAGGGGGACGCACATAACACTCCCCACTTCGACCCCGCCCAGGTCATACGGCTTGTGCACAAGGACGTAATGCTCATCGAGGAGGACAAGGAGCCCGTCGTGATGGACCTAGCCGACATCATGACCAGCCCCGAGCTGTGCGGGCTCGTGAGCCACGAGGGGCCGCTGAAGATCACCCGCGTGCCCAGCGTAGACAAGCTCGACCCGCTACCCGCTGGGGTCTACTCCGCTCCCCCCGAGCTTGTCGGCATCACGGACTGGGGCGAGACCCCTAGCGCATAAAAGCCTCCGAGCATGCCAGCCGTACAAGCTACGAGAACACGCTGGCGGCAACACCCACCACTTACCGGACGCAACCAACGCAGCGCTAGCTCGGCTACCCGCACCACCCGTGACCAGCAGCTCCGCGGGCACCCTTTGGGCGCGGTAGAGACGGCGCTCTAACTCCGCCACGTTGGCCACAATCTCCGCCCCGGTCGGCCGCAACGGCTCAAAGTTTACGGTATGGGCCGGGTACAGATGCTCAAAGGGCTCGGAGATGCTGATACCGACCTCCGCCTCAAAGAGCTGCCCGCAGAAATAGCAACGCACAGTCCAGCCTACAGCCGCCGCTCGACCCGTCCGACACCGAGGACAACGCGTGACGTTCATCGCGCCTCCTCGGTGTGGATGCCGTCATCCACCGCGCCGAAGAAGGGGCTCGGGTGGTCGCCCGGTATCAGCGCCTCGACCATACATAGGTTCGCCGCATCCACCAGGCACTCCTGATTGCCCGTCTCAAGGTACAGCTCCAGGCGCTTGATGGCTGAGCGGATGTTGTGGCGCCGAGGGCGCGCGGTCCTGTCGGTCTCACGGTTTGAGCCATAGCGGAAGAAGCCCATGACCAGCCTAGCCCGCATCCAGCGCTCAAAGCGCTTGCTCCACTGCATATGCCACAGCTCCTGTACGGTATAGGGAGGGGGCCCCATACCCGCCTTGAAAAGCAGGTCCTCACGCAGCTGATCGTGGACGCTCCTCATAGCGCGACCGTAGACACCACTCGGGGAGGCTCTCCCCGAACAGCGACCCCGTCCGGCAGCTCCAGCACACCCTTCACCGGGTCCTCATGCAGCGCCAAAAAGCTCACCACGTGCCCATCCCGCAAGGACCGCAGAATGTCCACCACCTCCAGAAGCAAGCAGTCGTCGTCCTCGTCCACATACGACGTGTCATCATCGCTAGTGTAGAGCAGCTGCAACACGAAGTCCTCACAGTGCCCACAGGACTCATCGCTCAGAAAGCTCTGCATCTCCTCAGTCGCCGTCGTGTGATCCACCGCCGTCCTCCTTTATGCGCGCGGCCCCAACCTCCAAAGCCGCTTCCAACTCCGCTCCTTCCGAAGCGCCGTAGACGTACTCCTGGAAGAAGATCGACCCTTTGGGCGCCTCCAACGGCTTAAGCTCCGTCACCTCGTGCTTAGGAGGCGGCTCATCCATCGGGACCTCAGTCAGCACAGGACCCTCGGGCCACCCCTTGAAGCAGTAGCGGCGAAGGACCCTACCATCCTCACGGGTGGTGGGCTCAATCTCATCGAACGCCTCCGCAGGAATGCCTATAGGCCCGAAGGGCGCCGGTCTCCGTCGACGCACCGCCAGCGCCTTATCGCAACCGCCCGAGAGCATCTTAAAGGTGGCGAGCAGCTCGTCCTCCAAAGAGAGGTCGTCCAGCATCTTCTCGTAGAACCGCTTGATGTCCTCACCGCTCATCGGCTTGTCGTCCTTGTCAGCCATCAGTTACGGAGCTCCTCATTCACCCGCTTGTGCACGCGCAGTAGCGTGTCCTTCACAACCTCCGGCAAAGGCTCGTCCGCACGAGCCAATGCAACCGAAAGCTCCTCCGAGAGGATAGTCTTTAAGCCCTCCTGGTCAACATCCGGGAAGCGCCGCCGTACCGCCACAACCAAGACACTCATAGCCTGCTTATACGCCTCTTGACCTATCTCCACCGCTTCACCTCAGCGGGCAGCCTAGCTGGGCTGCCTCCTTCTTCGCCTCATCATAGGTTTGGTAGGTACCGTACGTGATATCCTCCCCCCAAGGCACCGCCCCGGTAAGAGTGTACTTGCAGGCACATCCCGCCACTTTCCGAATGACGCAGAACTCAGGCTCGCTAGGCGATGTGAACGCCATCCAGATGCTGTAGAAGGCGCCCACGATGACCGCCAGAAGCCCAAGAGCTAGGGGGATCACTAAGAGCGCGTTCTTAACCCAAGCGATTCCCCACGCGCTCCGCGCTTTACGCTCCGCCCTCCCCACATCTGCTACCAGCTGCCGTATCTCAGCGTCCTTTGCCTTCGCAACCTCACGTAGCCTACCGACCTCTTCTGCCAGCAAGGTGCTCTCGTCATCCGCCATGTTTCCCTCGTCCGACCAGCTCGCGCACGTCGACCCCACGAGCTGCAAGCTTCCTCACATCCACAAGGGCGATGGTCGGGGCTGTGACGCCCTGAGCTATCGCCCAGTCCTTCGCGCGCGTGCGCGTGCGTTCGATGACCACAATGTTAAGGCGATCATCGAGCGCAGCGTAACGATAACACCTCAGCACGAGCCGAAAGGCGTCTTTGGGCGGATCACTACCCTACTAGGAAGACCGTCCTTCGCATCGAACCTATCGACCACGAAGTCCTGGAAGCTCGCGTTGGGGTCCGCGTCGATACCAGGAATCCCTCCCGTCTGCACCGCCTCCGTCGCCCACTGAAGGATGTCAGCATCCGAGGCGTCCCGCGGCACAGGGTCCGGTAGATCACCGTTAGTACCTGACCAAGTAACATTGAGCCGCGCTTGGTCCTCACCGATGGCAGTAGCAGCATTGACCAGCTGCTCAACCGTCTCATCCTGCCGTTGCTCTAGCTCGTAGCCTTCTCCGTCCATTGCCATTGTTCTATTCTCCTATTCCGATGGCGGTCCACCCACCATCACTTTAACGTCCGCCAGCGCTCGCTCACTGCACGACCGCCGGCGCAGCTCGTGTGCCCACGCGGGCTGCGCTGTTATGAGCGACCAAACCTCATAGTCGTGCCTATCTGGGCCGACCCACTCGATCTTCCCGAAGTGCTGGACAGTCACAATCCACCACGTAAGCCGGCGTCCGAGAGCAGCCTCGATAGCTGCGAAGGTGGTCACGTCCGTGTTGGACGGCCACGGCTCCCCATCGAAGGGGTGGGTGTGGGCTACGCCCTGAATACGCTCGCGGTGCTCCCACAGCACATCCCACAGCGTGCGGCTGTCGGGGATAACGCCCCATGAGCGGCCGTCTGGTAGGTGCCAAAAGATCGGCTTGTGGTCCTTGTCGATGACCACTCCAGCCTCGGTGTCCATCTTGTCGCCCACTGTCAGGATGCGGACGGGGGGATCACAGAACTCGCCCCAGTAGGCTTGATGGTCGCAGTCCTTGCAGTAGTGCGCCCCCATCTGCCACCGACCCTTGCTAACGGGGACCTTAGCTGTGTTGGTGCTCTCACACCTTGGGCAACGCAGCCCCTTTGTCGCGCGCTCCACACGTTGCGATACTGTGATCATCCCGTCGTCCTCTTAGTTAAGGTCCTGTTCGTCCACCAACCCCTTCAGAGCCTTCAGGTGCTCCACAATGACACCAGGGGGCGGCGCCGGAGCGTCGGGCGGCGCCTCTAGCATCAGTACGACCCCCACCGAGCGCCCCTCCACCACGCCCTCCAGATGAATACCATCCCGGTCCCAACGGGCCTCGGGGGGAGCATCAAACACAGCCAGGGCCGCCACCAGGTCTACCTGCGCCGCCGGAGCCCAGCGCTCCCCCTCAATCACAATCGGGGCGGGAAACAGGCCCACCACCCACAAGCCGTCGTCGTCCTGCTGCGCGAAGATCCCTATAGGTAAGTCCGCATAAAGCGCAAAGCACCCTCCAAGACGCTCCCCCACCGACCTTACCCACTCCGGTAGCCTCAAAGGCTCGTAGCAAACCTCAGTCGACATGTCTGTGCACCACCAATCTGTCCGTCCTTCGCGCCTCGCGAATGACGCTCGGGAGCGACTCTAGCGTAAACCACCTATCACCCTGCGTCCCCTGCTCAAAGTCGGGGTCGTCGTAGTGTGCTGTGATCGCCCTTATGCCCCCATCTTCCGACGCCGCCGCTCCAACGGCCGCGAGATGGCTTCCTCGTGTGACAACCCCCGCTTCAGCCGCGCCAGGATAGTAGTATCATTCAACCCCACCTCCTCCGCCCACGCAGCCACACACTGCGTCCGCCCAAAGGCCGTCAGAAGCCTGTTGTCTCGCCTGTTACGACCCTGCTCCTTCGGTGTAGCCCAGCGCACGTTCCCAGGTACATAGTCCCCCTCACCATCTATACGATCCAGTGTGTGCTTGTCCGAAGGGGCTTCGCCTACGTGTTCCAAGAAGCGTATAAAACCTTGGGCGCCTTGCCACTCCGCAGCTACCCGCACACCCTGCGCACCGTATCTCTCGAACATGATGAAGGCGGGGTCGACGCACCTCCGTACCATCTGCCACCAGTGCCTATGCTCGTGAGTGTTGGACCTCCCGTGCACTGCCCGCCTCTTAGCTAAGGCTGCTGCCTGCTCACGATTGTAGCAGCCGCACGACACCGTACGCCCATACCGAAGATCGTACTTGTTGGTCCTCATAGCACCTCCGCAGTCACAACGACATTCGATGTCCCTCACACCACCCACGCGGGTTATCTCTAACCGACCGAACCTATCCCCCACCAATACCCTCGTCTCTGCTCTCTCTGTAGCCATAATGAACGTTAGCTCACATGCCGGAGTACAACAAGCTCGCCTCGCCTATCCGCTTCGCGAATGACGCTCGGGAGACTCTCCAACGTAAACCGAGTGTCCCCGCGAACACCCGTGCCGTGATCCTCCAAACAGATACCGCTGTCAATCACGCGCATAGTGGTCCGAGAGCAAGTGCACTGAAAGCGTTGCTCACCCAGCCGAAAGGTTACCACCATCTCGTCGCCACCTCCCCGCGCGGGCCTGTGATCTAGGTAGGTGGCGCCCCCAACAGCCAAGGAAGCCTTGGCTGCCTCGCCAAAGTCCTCCGCCGCCAGCTCTCGACGCCCTACCGCGTCCCCAAGCTGCTCCTGAATGCGACGCCGGCGCTCCTCACGCTCCCGGCGCTCCCGCTCCTCTTGCCGACGGCGCTCCACCTCAGCACGGTGCCACGTCTCGACCCGGAAGGCCGCGTCGAGCGCTGGCGCCACCTCGGAGATGCGGTCCACGGTCTCAGCTCGGTCCTGATATGCCTGTAGCACCTCATACTCGGCTCCTAACGGCATATCCTGCTCCACATAGACCAGGGGGCCATCCTCACAGAAACGGCCCGCTACGACCCGCTCAAAGCGGTCCAGGCCCTGCTCCACAAGGTGTACGCGGGGGAAGGTGGCGAGCATGGTGACGGGGTCCGAGACGACCACGTGGTCGCGCACCAGCCGGTCCCCTATGAGGTAGCCGCTCACGCGGTCCTTAAGCATATCGGGGTCAGCCTCTCCGCGGCCTTGTAGCGTGACGTTGCGGCCCGACACACCGAAGGTCCACCACCCATGCTCACGCGGCCTGCGGCCCTGAATACGCCACGTACGGTCAAAGGTGCGCAGAGACCTACCGCCTACCCACGGAGCCGTGACGGTCTCCCCTTCCGTCTGCAGCAGGTCTCTCCAGCTCATCCGCTCCGTCCCTTGTTACAGCTAGCTTGATCGAAGATGTTTGGGTCCGTGCCCGAGCACGGCATACGCTCGCCGCAGGTGGTACAGACTAGCGCCTTGCCCGTCCCGCGACACTTAGGGCACGAGCGCTTGCGCTTGCAAGGGTCGCGTCCAGAGCCGCCGCACAGGTCACAGCACCCGCGCAGCTCCACATCAATTCGTCCCATCATGGGTAGTCCTCTAGGTCCAGCTCGGGGAAGATAGCCTTAGCCTCCTTAGCGGCAGCCGCGGAGACCTGCTGCATGCGGCGCTCCAGCGCCGTCAGACGCTCTTTGACCATCTTCGCTGCCTCCTGCTTCACCGCTGCCGGATAGGCTTTCGCAAGACCCTCCAGAAAAGCGCGCGGAGAGATGGGGATACCGTTGACGGTGATAGCCACCTCGACAACCCCATCCGCCGCTTTGAACTCTCGGGCAGGATCGCGCCCATGGCAATGCACCACGAGCGCGCGGATGAGCAGCTGGTCCTCCACGCTGCTCCCCGTCATCCCCGACAGCCTGAAGACCTCACTCATACCGAGGCCCCTCACTTGAAGCTATCTCCGGTAACCCCGCCACCCGAGCCCTCCACGCCTCCTCACTCTCTCCCCGTCGGCGACGCCGCGCTAACCGCAGTTTACCCTCCGGCGTGTTGAGTGCTCGCGAGATCGCCGCGGCTCTCCGTTTCTTTGCCCCCGCACGTTTGTGGACCTCTTTCATCTTCGCGCTCCGTGCTTCCTTACTGAAAAGCGAGAGGCTTACGCAGCAGGTCAGTCTTGATGATCTGATCGACCAACGTCTCTCGGACCCTAACCGCCCCGCGCTGCACCTGCCCGACAGGAGTAGAGGCTACCAGCGCGCGAACGGTGCGCGGGATGGCGTAGGGGTCCTCAAAGGTGCTGTTGCCAATGCGGAAGCAAGGGATGCCCAGCTCTGCCGCAGTATCCTGCACACAGGTGGCAGCCATACCGAAGTGCGACTCAACCTTGATCAAACCAAAGGCCATCGGCCTTAGCCCAGACACCTGCACATCGTGGGTGAAGGTGCGTGCCTTCTCGTCGCCGATGAAGATAAACAAGGTGTCCTCATCATCCTTCGGCGGTCGATGCTGCAGCACCCGAATGCCTGCACCGTAGGCCGTCCCGCCCCCGGCGCGGAAGCCCGTGAAGGCGTGGCGAACGCCTACAGCGGAAGGGTGCTTGATCTCCACCTCACGCCCCGTCGTGTTGAACACCGAGACGTGTAGCTTGTCGAGCGGGAAGCCCTGCAGAAAGCGCTCGATGTACTGCTTGGCCGTTGGGATGCAATCCACCATCGAGCCCGAGATGTCGACCATGACGTAGACACGCAGGCCCTTGGTGACCTCCTCGACAGCCTTTTTGACCGCTGTGTCCGCGGCCTCTTGCAGCTTCTCTCGGGCCTCCTTCGAGCGCACGCGCTCCGCAATGTTGGCCGCACGCTGGTCCTCCGCCTTCTGGATAGCCTGCTCCCACCGCCGCTTGATGCCTGCAACCTTGAGCAGCCCCAGCTCCTCTAAGGTCGGTGTGTAGATGATCAGGTCCTTGTCCGACAGACAGCCGGCGCCAACGGACGCGGCCATAACCGCTCGCGTGATGCCTACCTCCTTGGGGACCACACTAACCAACCGCTTAAACCCTGGCTTCTCGGCCTCGATGCGCCGGCACACCTGCTCCTCGTTCAAGCCCTCCCAGGTCTCCTCTTTGGTGACAGCCTTGCCAATGGCGAGGGACCGTCGACCATCCTTGGCCTGGTCTTGCTTCCAGCGCAGAACCTCAAAGAAGGATTCACTCTGCGGCTTGTAGCCCACACCGCAGGCAAGATTGATAACCGTGCTGCGAAACCCAGCCTTGACCAGCCCCTGCAGCATCTTGGGGTTGTCCTCGCGGTATCGAAGCCACCGCTTGACCGCCTTGGGCCACCGGCCCAGAAAAGGCTTCCGCGCCGACTGCCCGAAGCCCAGCTCGCGGTTGAGCTGCGCAATCTCAGGCAGCTCCAACAGGTAGCGGATACGCTGCAGAAGCTTCGGGCTGAGATCCTTCCCATCCTTCCGGACGATCAAGACCATTGCCTCCCCCACATCCCGGTAATCCTCGTCCGGGAACAGAACCTTCCCGTCCTCCTTAATCGGCTCACCGCAACGAGACTGCACCAGCATGAAGGCCGCCAGAGCAACCTTCAGGTCCCTGTGCTCCTGTCCGAAAGCGTAGGAGGCCCACCGCGCCGCGAACTCGTTATCGAGCTTCCACACCTCGGCGATCTGCTTGTACACCCAAACAGCCGCCTCGGGAAACAGCCCCGGCTTGCGGTACTGCCAGCTCTGCGTACCGTTGCGAACGACACCGTCGTCACCCAGGACGCCCAGCTTAACACGCGACCGCTTCCGCCCGACCTTACGGAGCTCAAAGACAACCTTCTGGCCATCCTCCTCCTTGTACACCACCGGCTTCCAGGACGCGCCGATCGCTGAGCCGTCGGCGCTCACCACCCCTGGTCTCCCGTGGTACAGGTGATCTCCCCAGCTCAGCAGCGTCTGAATGATCCGCTCCGCTGGCCCTAACGCCTCTCGGTCCATAACACTCTCCGTCCGTTGATATCCGCCCGACACTAGGCGGCATTAGTCCGTCCGTCCAAGACAGCCGACACCCAAAGGTGTGACCGCAAAAAAGATAGGCCGCGCCGGCTGACCAATTAGGAACAACGCAACAACGACCGGCGCGACCTGATAAGCTAAGATACTATATAGGTAGACAGTTGTCAAGCCTGTTAGCTAGCCGCGGAGGTAGGGCTCTATCTCCAGGGCGATGGCGGAGGCGGCCATAGCGGGGTCCTCGGCCTTGGTGATAGGGCGTCCGACGACGATGTAGCTAGCACCATTCTTAAAAGCCTCGCCGGGGGTAGCGGTGCGGGCCTGGTCGTCCAGAGGGGGGACATCACTTCCCCGCGGACGGGGGCGGATACCGGGGACAACCAGGGCCGCTTTGGGGTAGAGTCCGCGGAGAGTCGCCACCTCCTTGGGGGAGCACACAAAGCCGGTGATGCCTTGGCTCTGTGCGACGCCTGCGACGTAGCGGACATACGTGTTGGGAGTGGCCCCCTTGACCTGCAGCTCTGTGTTGAGCTGCTCTGCGCTGATAGAGGTCAGCAACGTAACAGCCAGCAGCTGGACGCGGCTTGCAGCCTCCGCGGCGGCCTTGAGCATCTTAGAGCCCCCCGCAGCGTGAACCGTGAGGAACCGGGCCCCGAGCCTGTCTGCGCTCTCGACAGCACGAGCGACGGTGTTGGGGATATCGTGAAGCTTGAGATCAAGGAAAACATCCACCCCCAGGTCTCGCGCCCATCGGACCGCATCGGGCCCCTCTGCTATGAACAGCTGGAGGCCAATCTTAAGGACACCCACGCGCCCGACGAGACCCCGCATGAGGGCCTTAGCCTCGGCCATACTAGGCACGTCCACAGGTAGGACTATTCGACTGTACGCGACTCGCGACATAAGATCCTCCTCTTCGCTTCCGAGCATCCCCTCCAACCACCTCCCGGACAGTGTAGCGCTCCCCACGGCGCAGGGCATGAGCTACAGCACGCACCACTCGCGCGCTCACAACCAACGGCTCACCAACGCGCGACGGCTGCGGCTTGCGGGCCCGCAAGCAGATGCGCTTGAAGCCCCGTAGCCTCCACCAGCTAACGATGTTCCAGGCCACGATGACGGCTGTGTCCGGATGAATTGTGTCCCCCATCCGCTTATCAGGCCACCTCCAGCTGCCCTCCTGGCAGGGGCACGCGACCCAGCAGGGGCGGCCAAAAAGCCAACGGTCGACCAGCATCCGCGCCACCCCAGCCTCTACGCCGACGTCCGATTGCGTCCACTGCTTGCACATACGCGATTCCTCCCACGTAAAGAGGCCCGCAGGGCCTCCGGCGGAGGCGACGGTACCCGACGACGGTTGTCGACCCCAAGCGCTCTAGAGAGCGTGCAGGGTGCCTCCAAACGCGCAGGCTTGACCGCCACCTTCTCGAACGCCCGAAAGAAGCTGCGGTCTAGGTGCCTCCTGGTAAGCTCGCTAACCTCCTGGCGAAAGCGTTCGAAGGCCCTGACGAGCCGCTCAAACGCCTCGTCCAGGTCTGGCACATCCGCGGACCTCACAGCAGAGGCTCCAGGGCCTCCACGATCGTGGCCCACGCTTGCACAGGCTCTCGCCAGCTCTGGGCCATCATGTCTACATCCGCACCATGATTGTAGGGCCAGGCTATGGCCAACAGCTTCGCCTCGGGCCACGCCTTACGATATTTGAGGAGCTGGTCGGGCGCGTCATCAATCAGCACGTCCCCACGACATAGCTCCTTCCGACGAGTGATGATGATGTTCTTCTGGGGTAGAAAGGGAAGATGCTTGTAGACCCACCGCATCTTCTCCATAGCCGCGCGAGGGTAGTTGCCGGGCGAGGAGCAGATGACCACCTCCGCCCCCAAGCTGTCCAACGCATAGAGCGCATCGGAAGCGCCGGAGATGAGGGGTAGAGCCTCCCACCAGCCCTCGCGCCCCATATAGTCGTAGATCGACCCACCTTCGGGGAGGGCCCTAGAGAACTCGTAGTCAGTGAGGTCCTCGACCGAGACCTCGTCTCCACCTTCACGCTCAAGATTGACGGTGTCCACGAACGCCTGCGGCAGGTTTACGCAGATACCGTCCAGGTCAACCAGAATCGTCAGCTTGCTCATCCACCACGTCCTCCAGCAGCACCAACGTACCGTAATCGGGACTATAAGATACAACGCCGGTCTCCTTGCACCAAGTATCCAGATACCGCTGCAGCTCGTCCTTCTCGGCCTCGGATATACGGTCGTAAGCCTCCTCGTGGTGGTCCTCCAGAGCGCTCTCTAGGATATCCTCCACATCCATGCTCAAGAGCTCGGACTTACTACCCCAGACCTCCTTGGGAGGGCTAACCTCGCCGTAGTCGCAGTGATCGTAAAGGTAGTCTAAGGTTTGATAGTACTCGTCCTCCCAGAAGAAGCCGGCGCCCTCATACTCCGACAGCGGCACGCGCTTGACCTTCGCTCGCCTCTTACGGTCCATCTCCGCGTCGTGCTCAGTCCACCTCCGCTTGCGACAGGGCTCACAGGCTGTCCAGCTGTTACCGCCGGTCAGCGCCCCACAAGCACAGCGCCGGTAGCAGCAGTCAAGCGCCATCTCCCGCGCATTCTCGGGGAAGGACAAGGTGGTAAAAAGCTGCCCGCACTTTCCGCAAGCAAAGGCGACCGTCACACGGTCGCCTTTAAGCTCCCGAAAGATCGGGAAGGGTTGCTTTATGCTGCCTTCGTCGCCTGCTCCTGTGTCCATCTCTTGCGCTCCTCAATTGGTGTTGATGCCAAACGCTCCAACCGTATGTGGTCCGGCTTAGGCTCCTGCAGTAGCCAGCAGTACCAGCCGTAGATCACACTGTCAGACCCCCGCTCGTCAAAGGACGGCCGATTAGGAAGCTGATAGATGACGTGAGGTAGGTGCTCTTCGAAGAACGGCACGCGCTTTTCGGACCCGAGGAAGTTCATACTCAGCAGCATAAAGACCGCCCGAGAGGCTACCTTGAAGGAGTGCCGGATAAACTCCTCAGCTAAGCGATACGGAGGGTTCCCGAGCACAATCGTGTGCTCCCCTTGGGGGTACCAGTGCAGGTAGTTCTGCGGGCAGATGATGCGACTGCTACGCAGCGCCGACAGGGCCGGAAGACAATCATCCAACAGCTCTACCGCAGCCCAGGGAATATCGGGGCGGTATTCCTGCACGGTGTTGATAATGCCCCCAAAACCTGCGCCAGGCTCAATCCAAGGCCCCTCAGCATGGCGAAGCAGCTCACAGTGCTCCATCAGCCGCCTCACCACCCAAGGAGGACTGGAATATCGGTCAGCCGCAGATCGCTGACCTCCCCTATTAGTGCTAGACATCGGTTCAGTATTATCCTTTACCTCAAAGTGCTCACCCAGGAAGGTCACACCTCCTGGACAGAAGGCCAGGCACGCCAAGCCCTCAGCTAGATGATTGAAAGCCTCCGCTGTTCCCCGCGTCCTCGTGCCGTCCTTCCCGCGTTTAGCGGGTGTTGCGTACAAGATCTTATCCCCATCACTAGCCAGGACCTGCGCACACTCTCGCGCTCGCTGCAGCCGATAATCCCAACCCTGAAGGCGCACGCGCTCCACCCACATAGGAACCGCCGCACACAACGATATCCGCAGCAGCTCCTCACTCACCACCAGCCTCCCGACAATGGCGGCATGTCACATCGTCCAGTCGCCCTCGAACCCAATAGTGTCCGATAGGCCAATCACACGGCGCGTCCTCAGTGAAGCCACATGCGGGCCGCCCTCCTACCAGCAGGTGCACCTCACGCACCCCTTCTCGCCGCGCAGCCTGCATCTCCTCAGCCCACGTGCTCGCACCCTGCGCAGCGAACGCAATCACCGCCTTCCGCGCGCAGTCCTGACATATGCTAGACGCTCCCTGGTCCACCACATCCCCATATTCATGGCAAAAGTCGCACCGCCCCTCGCCAAAGGTCATGCGACACCTTACCAAGTGGTCAAGGGATTGTCAACAAACCGTCCCCAGAAACACGAAAACCCCGCCAAGCTCCTCGCCTGACAGGGTCCCGCTGGGCTACCGCCCCAACCTCAGCACGCCGCTCGTTTCAATCCTTGTTGTAATGGATTAATCAGTGGCGCCAAGGCCCCGCGCTAACCTCACCACTCCTTCGTCTCCTCCAGAGGGCTCAGCCGCCCGGCTCTCCGCTCGTCCACCCGCTCCGGTCCAGCTTCCACCTTCCCTTCGCGACCTTCGCCTGCCCGGCTTCCCTGCGGTCTCCCGCTCCACCGCGCCTGCCCGAACGCCGCTTCCTCACCTTCCTCCGCTTAGCGGTCTCCAGCTCGGCTACGGCCCGTGAATACCCCAGCTCGGCTCTCGCCTCCCCGTTGCACCACCACCGCCCGCCACCTCTCGGTCGCGCACGGCCCCGTCGAACGAAGCGAGGGCATACTGTCAGAAAGCGGTGAGCTGTGCAAGCAAAAAAGAAACTTTTTTTTTGAGGACTACGCTCCTCGGCGCCGGCGCAGCTTTGCGGACTTTGCTGCAGACTTCTTTCCGCCCGCACTCTTACGCCACCGTGCCTTGGCTTTGGCCAGCTTCCGAAGCTGCGCAGAGGGCACTGTCTGACACGAGCCTCCGACCATGTGCTGGCCCTTTGGACACTGCTTGCCTGTCCTCGTGCCCATGCCTCCCGCCACGCGGCGCTTGACCGTTCGAGCCGCCTCCTCTGTCTCATCGCCGTCCAGCTCTGGCGGCTCGACGCTATCCATCAGCTCTCGGACCTCGTTAATTAGCCTCTGCAGACTCATCTCGTGCTTCTCCTATAGCGTATATTCTGCCGCCACCTCGGGGTCGACAGGCGCTGGGCCTCCTTGAAGCCAGCGCTCCTCGGCATCGTCGTCCTCGGGGTAGCCTAACAGCTGGTTGCAGTCGATCCAACCAAAGTGTGTCCCATCCGCCATCCGCTGGCGGCTCGCGAAGTGGAGGCGCTGAAAGCAAACACGCTCTCCCACCTTCACCGTCGCGGTAGGCCCCACCGCACAGACAACTCCCTTGACAACCCGCTTGTGAGGCAGGCCGCCGTAGAAGTCCACCTGCTTATGGGGAAGCCAAACTCCCCCCTCCGTCCGTCGATACGGGGGCTCTGTCCGCACGAAAACCCAGTACTTGAGGGGCCTAATCCGATAGCCCAGCTCATCCCACGTCCGCTCTACAACGTCCATAACTGCTCCCTCGTCCTCCCTTCAGCGCGCCTACTCTTTCAGCGCCTGGTCAATCGGTTTCGCCAGCGCCGCAACGGTCTTAGGAAGATCGTTGATTGCAGCGCCTACCTTGCTCGCCGGGATGTCTACCCATATCTTCACCACATCGTCTCGACCAACAGAGGGGAACTGGGCCTTCCCCATCCTCCCAAAGCTGCTGAGAGCCCCCTTGAGGACCTGAGACGCCTGCCAGTGAAGCTCCGCCACATCCCCACGCTGGTTGAAGGTAGGCGTCCACAGCTCGATGTAGAACACGTAGTCGTCTCTATTCTGCTGGCTCCCAATCTCAAACGTGAGCCTAGAGGGAGGGTTGAGCTCCGGAAGGGCTATCTCCACACCCTTGTTCCAGCCGCCGCCGAACACTGCAGCCTTGCGGCCGAGACGATTGAAGGCCGCTGCCAGGGCCTCTGCAGCCTTGTCACGCGCCGCATCCAGCGCCTGGGCACCCTCCTCTCCCTCAACCACATAGTCGCTGTACCGTGAGGCCACACCCGCAAGCCTCAACTGCTCCTGCAAAAGCTTGTTCATGATCCTATACCCCTAACCACAATTGCGGCAGCCCGTCCGGCGCCGACGACGAAAAGACACTTTATCATTCAGCCAACGGCGACGCTCCCGACAGCCCGCGCACTCCTTAATGCCCAGCTTCTTCGTGACCTTGGAGACCACGTCTCCAAGCCCCTCCAGCTGGTCCGCCTCATCAAGCAGCTCTCGGACACCCTGCTCTGCACTGCTAGTGTTAGCCACCTACTCCTCCTCCCACCACGAGGCGCGGGGGCCGATGCCCGAGAGGCGCCGCAGCTCCGCCATGCCTTCGCGGCTCTCCAGCACGGTCGCGCCAAACTCCCCTATACAGCTGAACGCCTTCCGGTTGGCCTGGACGGCCTCGCGGCAAGCCTCCTTAGCCTTCTTGAGCGCGCGCTTCTGCCGCGGCCTCATAGGCTTCTCGGTTAGCTCACAAAGCGAGTCATACAGCACCTTCGAGGTGCTGGCGAGCTTCATCGCCCGCGCCTGCAGCTTGCGCGCGGGGTCCCAGTGCTGCTGCCCAACAGGGTCGCCTGGCTCGTCATCCTCGGGCTCCAGCAGCACCTTCTTCTTATCCTTGGACTTGCCCTTAGACTTTGCCTTCGGCTTGTCTTGGGGCTCCTTATCCAAGGGCTCATCACTCTCGGGCTCCTCGGGCTCATCCTTCTTCTTAGGAGGCTCCTTTTTCACGGGAGCTTTCTTCGCCTTCGGCTCTGGCTCCTCCGGCTCCTTGTCCGAAACAGGCTCTTGCAGAGTGTCGTCGTCCTCGGGCTCCTCGGGCTCGTCCTTCTCTGGCTCCTTCTTCTTCGGAGGTGCCTTCTTGCCCTTCGCCTTCTTATCCTTGACCATGCCGGGCAGGTGCCCGTCGTAGACCAGCTCATCCAGGCGCCAGTCGTCAAACCGAGGCCCGAGACCTGCTAGCTGCCTAAGCTGCTTCATACCCATGCCTGTCTCTCCTAAACCTGTGTATCGATGATAACCCGAACCCTGGAGCCTACACGCGTCACCTGAATCCGAAAGTTGATGTCGTTGGGGAGCTCCTCCACTGCAGCCCCCATCCCCCGCAGCTCTACATGGCCGCGCAGGTTGCGCGTAACCACCCCCTCCTCTAGAGGACGAGGCTCGGAGCCGAAGCCTAGGGCCTTAGCCACCGACTCGACAGCGTCGGCTGGGAGGTCAAACGAGGTCGCGCTCACCTGTACCCCCACCGCTCCAGGAAGAGGATCGCCAGCTCCCGAACGTAGGCGTCCGAGAGAGGTGAGCTGTAGGGCGGGCCCTTCGTCTTCCCATACTTGGTGCAGCCCGCATAGCTGAGGTCCTTGTACATACAGAACCGTTGCCACGCTACACGAGAGCAGTATCCCTTGCTCTTATCCGGCTGCTTCTCCCGACAGTCAGCATAGTAGCGGTTGACATCCGCCGGGGCGCCCTTGATGTGCTCTTTACCGGGCACCGGTCACCACGCCTCGATGTGATAGGTTGCAGCAAACGTGGGGACGGCCCGCCTAACGGATATCCCCGACTCGTGGCGGTCGCGAAAGATCGCATCCGTGTTCGCAAGCACCACCCCGTGGACGTTAACCCCATCAAAGGATACCTCCAGGGCTCCAGGCCCGGCATTGTAGACTCGAATAGCGCCAGACCACAGCTGCGCCTTGGGAGACGCTTGCTGCGTCTCCGGGTAGTTCTGATGCTGCGGGGGTGCCGCATCCTCAGCTATCTCCCTCCCACCCATCGGGGAGCCCCCACGGTTAAGATTGCCTATGCTGACCTTGGTCGTCTGGTCCCCAGGCGCTAAGTAGGGTGTGGGATCTACAGTGTTGGCCGTCGTCTGGTTAATAAACAGCCACGCGTGATCGCCGAAGGACGCTGAAAGGTCAGTGCTAGTCCCCGTAACGTAGAAGCGTATAGACCGACGTCCTGACGCCGGACGGGGAGGCCAGAAGATGGGGAAGGGCATCGATCACCAAGCCTCCACATGAAAGGTGGGAGTGGCCCCTCCTACACCCCGGACGCATATCCCAGCCTCAAAGCGCTCGCGGTAGGTAACCTCCATCCCAGCGGCCACATAGCCGTGCACGTTGGTGCCATCAAACGACAGCTCTAGGTCCCCCACCCCCTCGTTGACCACGCGGATACTGTTGGCCCACAGCTGCTCTTTTGGGGATGCTTGCTGCGTTGCTGGTGGGTTCTCATGCTGCGGGGGTGCCGCATCCTCCGCTATCCGACGGCCACCCATCGGGGAGCCCCCACGGTTAAGATTGCCTATGCTGACCTTGGTCGTCTGGTCTCCTGGCGCAAGATAAGGAGTAGGGTCCACCGTGTTGGCCGTCGTCTGCTCGACGAACAACCACGCGTTGTCCCCAAAGGAGACCGTACACGTACCAGTCTCGTAGAATCGGATAGATCGCCGCCCGGAGGAAGGTCGCGGGGGCCAGAAGGTGGGGAAGGGCATTGATCTACTTCTCCTTAGTGCCGGGCGCTGTACGCCGCAGATAATCCTCAACAGCTCGCGAGAGCAGCTCCGCTAGCCGCATATTGCGCGCCGCTGCGTCCTGCTGCAAGCGCTGATAGAAGTCCAGCGGCACCGCAAGAAACACCAGCTGATTGCTGAAGCCCGCAGCCTTCGCCGCCGCCTCGTAATCCTCGGGCTGCCCATCCTCCTGCTGAAGCTGCGGTAACGCGGAAACCTTTGTCATGATCGCAACGAGCCTATCCTCCAAACCACTTTATCACGACGCAGCGCCGCGCGTAATGATTCAGGGAGCTCCACGTTTGCCTAGCTCGCGCCCCGCTATATCCTGCGTCCCCTTCATCCGTTCTGCTAAACTTACCAAAAACCGCGGTCGGGCTGCTTTCGCGTTAGCTTCCTGCCCAAACGGAAGAGCCGCCAAGGCGTACAGATGGTCAGTAAGACCCTCCACCTCCCTCTAGCGTTGATTGAGAAGGTAGACCGCTACGCTGAGGTCCGAGGCGTAAGCCGCAACGTAGCGTTCGAGGAACTCCTAACGGTAGCCACCGACGGTCCCCAAAGCCTCCCCTTCCCTGTCGAAATGTTGCGGATTGCCCTCAAGGCGGCCGGCCTAAAGAATCCCGACTAACCTTCCCTGTACCCTTCATCCCAGCGTACGAGCGCTGCTTCCCCACAGGCGGAGGCTCCGGCTGCGGATCTTTACCCGACAGCTCCCAGCTGATGGCAAGGTCCATCATCGCCTTGTCCCCCTTTGACAGCTTCCCCACCCCCGTCGCCTTCAAAGCACGGTCATAAACGCTCTTTATCGAGCTCCCGCTGTCCTTGGCGGCGATCTTTCGCGCTGCTGTGTACACCGTCTTCGCCGCCTGCGATTGGAAGGGGTAGACCGGCGGCTCATCCGCCGCCCGCGTAGCCTGCGGCATCACGATCGAGTAGCCCCCTATCCGACGGTCGAAGTACTCCCCCAGCCCACGCTCTATCGCTGCGACCACGTGGTCGCGCGTCTGCTCCAGCTTCTTGCTGAACACGTCGACGATGTAGCGCCACCCCGCCGCTATCTCGTCCGGCCCCATCCCGCGCCGACGTGCCGTCTCCTCCCAGTCCGGCTTGTCGAACGGCGGCCGATGCCCTGTCCTCACCTTCTCTCGGGCCCACACGTGCGCCTCCGTGCGCGTATCAGGACCCAAAGGCGCCACCGGGCTACCGAGCCCCACCCCGCCACGCTTCGGTGGCCTCACGAGGGCCTCTGAGCGCCTTTTGCGGAGGTCCTCAACCCCTAGACCCCCCACAGCAAGACCAGCCTTAGAAGGGCCGCCAGCAGCCTCTGAGGAGTAGGGGGGACGATGGGTGGGCCACGAGGGCTTGTCGCACAGCCGCTCAGCCTCGGCCCGAGAGGTACCGGCCGCTACGCGGCGCCTAACGCAGTCGTCAAACAGATCGCTCAGCTCAACCAGCACACTCGCCTCCTACTTCTTGAGTACGTCTGGAGCCAGCTTATACCCAAAGGACTTCTCCGGCCCAGGACTCCCCTCTCGCTCGTACCACATATGTATCCCTCCTGCCGGGAAGGTCACCGCCCCCGACGGATTCTGCGCGACCTGAGCAAAAGCCAGGGACACCGTAGCCACCCGAGGTAAGCCTGACGGGAACCACGCCTCGTAGTTAACATCACACTGAGTCATCACACACTGAAGCTCGTCCGGCACGTTTCCCGTGATGTAGGCTCCTCCTGCTGTCCCCATGCCGCTCTTCGGGAACACCAACAGCAGACGAGGGGGCGCCGTAGCAGCAGGTACACCCAGAGGTCCTTCAGTATCATAGGTAGGCAACATGAACGCCCGCAGCCAAAGGACCGCCGCCCGTATATCCACGTTTCGGTCCTCCGCCTTAATATTCTTTAACCGCGTCGCTATGTCCGATGTCCCGAACCCCTTGTTCTTCTCCGCCACCACCAAATCAACATCCGTGGTAAAGACCGCCGTAAACGAGATGGTGCGCTCCCCCGAGGATATCCAGTTGTAGATGGGCAGCGAGGCTCCCGGTATCTCACGCGGGGCCCAGTTGACAGCCTTGGTGTCCGAGACAGACTCGGGAAAGTACTGAAACCGTAGAGCGTCCCCTGTCTCCGGCTCGCCGTTGGCCTTCAGCGGCACGATGTAGGCCGCTACCTTCCTCTGGGAGACCTTGGAGAACGGAGGGCGAGTGAGAGACGAAAGCGCTACCATGGGTTACCTCAGTACTACAGTAACACGAGCCGCGAGCCTTACGCAGTCGTTAGATAGTCAAGCGCTCGGGTGATGAGGTCCGACAGAAGCCTCGTTGCTACCTCCCTACGCCCTCCCGTGGCGGGAGCCCGCTCCCACTCCTGCAATAGACGACGCCCCTCCCGTGCCAGGTCTAGAGCATCCGCGGTGCCGCGCAGCTCTAGCCGCTCGACCACATCGGCAACCACCCCAGGGAGGAACTCATAGGTGGTAGATATCAGCCGCATCCGCTCGCGGAAGTGCGCCCAGCGTAGATACTGCGCCGGGGTCTGGAAGCCGTCGTCGCACCAGCGGCAAGGGCTCGATAGCCGCTCGCCGCCACACGCCTCGCAAGGTCTAAGAGTGTCGGGGGGAAGATCGCTCGGGGTCAAGCAGGGCTACTTCTTCTTAGCCTTCTTCTTTTTCTTGGCTAGGATCTTCGCCTTGTTCTTCTTGTAGTACTCCTTGGCGTACGCCTTAGCTACAGCCTTCACGGCCTTAGCGTTCTTGGAATTGACAGACTTCCCCGCGCCCTTGCTACGCCACGGCTTGTACTCCTGGTTGTAATCACCCTTCCAGGGCTTATCGATGATGACCTTACGGATCTCCCCCTTCTTCCCTTTGCAAGTGTACTTGTAATTCTTACCCTTGCACTTCCAGTACTTGGTCTCCTTATTCGTGCCGCCGCGCGGCCCGACACCAAGGTCCTTCTTGTGCTGGAAGGGATTGCGGTTGGGGGCCTCCAGCAGCATCTCGGCCCGGCGGACGCAACGTGCAGCCTCATCGAGACGCCCTGCCGCCAGGTGCCCCTCGGCCTCGTCCAGCATTGCGTGAACATCCGGCAGCTCCACCGCGTCAAGAAGCCCTTGGACCTCGTCGGCCGCTCTCCGCCCTTCAGTTATTGATCTCGACATATAAGCTCCCGACGGGTCGTGGGATACGCTCCCACCCTGTTCTCATACCACTCAGCAATGAGGCGCACACAGAGCCGCTAAGCCGTACCCTCCACCATCCGCGGGGTTCGGCGGGCCTTGTCGCCTGGTAGTCTGTCCTTCTTTCCGGAGTCCGCCTCAACAAAGCGTGAGCCCCAATCCGCCTCAACGAGCCGATATATCTCGATAAGACGGTCGGGGAACGCAGCATCTTGCTTAAGCAGCCACCCGATCTTGTTCGACCGGTCCGGGTTCCACACCGTGAAAAGGACCTCACGCCCAGACCGTGAGCCCTTGCATCGCCCGATGAAGGACCCAAGCCTAGCCTGCCGCAGCCGAAGCAGGTTGTGGGGAAGCCTGTTGGGCGCCAGCTTGGCAATAAGCTGGCGCCCGTCCAGCTCGACCGGCGGGTCCTTGGTAGGCACCACTCGGTCCCCACGGATCTTACAAGGCTGCAGAACAAACTTAGCCATAGCTTCTAGGCTACCGGCTCGAAGAGCCTGCTAGAGGACGGCCTAGACCAAGCGGCCCTCCGTTTCCACGTTTGTTTCATTATGTTCGGTAATGTAACGCATTAGCTTCCTCACACGATCAGGATCCTCTCGAAGAAGCCCCAGAGCCGTATTGCAATGGTGACAGAGGACTGCCCGCACCTTCCCCGTCTTGTGACAATGATCCACAGGAGGCGCACCCCGCAAGGTAGTAGAGACATTCAGCCTATCCCCACAAGCCCCGCAACGACCCTCTTGCTTGCTCACCAGCTCTTCGTAAAAATCCAACGTAACGCCGTACTTGGTCTTCAGGTTAACGCCACGGACGCAGCGCTTGCAATAGGTATAAAGACCGTCCTTGTTCGTTCGACACTTGTGAAACTGCCCCGTCGGCTTAACGACACCGCAGCGTGCACAGGTCTTCTCTCCGGAAGCCGCCAAGCTCCCCTTACCCCTGCCGCGGTGATACTTACTCGACTGACGCCTCTGCAAACACCCACACGACTGGGTACGACCTTTGGTCAGGTCCTGTCCGTAAACAGCCTTCGAGCTTCCGCAGTCACATACGACATTCCACCGCATATGCTTACCTGCGCCCTGACCGGCTGGAGACACAACCGTTAACATACCAAAACGACGATCTGTTAGATCAACTCTAGGAGGCACCCTTAAAAGGTACCACGGAACGTTCTCAAGACGAAGAAGAATCGTAGCGCGTCAAAGTACAGCGTCGATGTAGATCTCCTCCTCGTCCGTGTTGCCTGTCTCGGTGGCCACGGTCATGGTCACCACACCAGCCTGAACCAGCTGCTGCCACTCAATGCTGGGCTCGGGCATGTAGGCCGAGCGCTGGTAGCGCCAATCACGGTTATGCATGGGGAGCTGACTGTTGGCAGTGTCCGCCAGCGTACCGATGTGCGCAAAGGGGTAGGGTAGAGGATCGGTCACATTGCCGCCTGTAGCAAGCAGCGCAGAGGGTCCCGAGCCTCCAGTCATCTGCTCAAGCACGTTGATATCACGGCCAGAGGTGTTGGTAATCGTCATTAGCACCGGAATAACCTCGCAAAGCTGAGCTTGCTCGTCACGCGCAGGCGCCTCGCCTCACCCAACACGACCAGCAAAGCCGCAAAAAAGTGCCGCATATTATGTTGCGGGACAAAAAACATCAGCATACGTTCAACTTATGGCGAGACCTGTTGTAAATCTTAAAGGCAAGAGGTTCGGACGTCTAGTTGTTATCGACCGAGCCGGATCTATTGAGTACGCAGGGGGTAATAAGGTAGCTGGATGGAAAGTCCACTGCGATTGCGGCGCGGAGAAAGTAGTTGCAGGAGCCAGCCTATCACAAGGAAAAACCTCGTCCTGCGGATGCTCCCGTCGACGAAAACGCCGTCCCGCCGAAAACATCCCAGGGAATAAACGCTGCTGCACATGCCAAGAGATAAAAGAGATCAAATCGTTCTACCGTCTGAAGTCCAGCCCAGATGGCAGATACCCGAACTGCATCCAATGCTACCGCAAAGCACGAAAACCCAAGACCGCGCAGATAAGAGCCACCAGAAAAAAGTGGCACCGTAAGCTCCGGCTCGAAGTCCTCCAGCATTACGGAGGAGCGTGCGACTGCTGCGGAGAAGCCCACATGGAATTCCTCGCCATCGACCACATCGACGGCGGAGGATCCCAGCACCGAAAGAAGATACGTGCCGACATTACGTGGTGGCTCAAAAAAGAAGGCTTCCCGGAAGGCTTCCGAGTCCTTTGCCACAATTGCAACCAGGCCCTCGGTCGCTACGGGTACTGCCCACACACAGCCCAAGGGCATAGCTAGGAAGCATGGTGCTTTAATCCTTGTTGTTGCCCGTTGCTATGCCCCAGACATGGAAGATCCAAGGAGGCTTGTCCCTCTGAATCTACAGCCTAATCCTCGACGTTTCAATGCCCTACGTCGCTAGTCCCCAATAACCGCCACCGCGAGCTTCATGTCAACGCCGCCCGCGTTGCTTGCATACAGCGAGGTCAGGCCCGAGGTAGACAGCAGCAGATGGCCCTGCGCCGTCTCCGACAGCGGGGTTATGGCGATCTCCTCACCACCCACCCCGTTGCGCTTAACAGTGATCTCCACCGGGTCCTCCAGCGGGTCTCGCGCGCGCGTGCGAATGGCTAGGAAGGATGCCGTAGCTATGTTGCCCAACGCCACCTGCACATCCGAGGAGCTGGCCGCCAGCACAAACTCCCGCAGACCGCCCTCACCGTACTCGTCCGAGACCACCTCGTATGAGGCGTTCCCGAGGTCCTTGTCCTCCACCGTTGCGTCGGAGGATATCTGCACCTTGACGCTGTACCTAATCCTAACTGCCATGAGATCAATCCTAGCTGTCGTCGCTGTCCACAATCAAGCCCAGATGCACCGCGACAGCCTTGAGCAGCCGGCCCTTCTCCGCCTCCGTCAGGTCCTCAAAGGTCTTGCCCTTCAAGAAGTCCTTCCGGCTATCCTCGCGACCCTTGGCCGCCTTACGCTTAGATCTCTCCGCCGTCCAGCCGGGTATATCATGCGGTGTCAATGCCTTAGCCATCGTCCTCTACCTCTAGGTCGTCTGCTGCCCACAGACAATGAAGCTGAAGTACACCACCTCAGCATTCGGATCTACGGCAGCCCCTGTAGGCGCTAACCAAAACAGCATATCGAAGCCACCAGGGAGCTTACTAGCGTAGGGCACCGTGATGAATACAGGAAAAGCGGGGTCCCCGCTTGTAGCCACCACCGAATAAGGCGCATCCATCACCACCCCTGGAAAAGCAACATGGACAAGCCCAGGGCTCACAGACGCCACAGCGTTAAACCCGTCGTCCAACGTAATGCCCCCCACAGGCGTCGTGTAGCCACTACCCCAGCTCTTGACCATGCTCTTGGGGTACAGCGCATTTCCCGGCACGACCGTGGCCGGCGCCGGATTGCTAGCGACTGTGGTGCCTGTGATCTTCATGTACAGATCGTCAGCGCTAAAGAGCGGCGACCGCAGATCGTAGAATGCTTCATGTGTCCACGCGTTATCAGCCCAAGGTTGTGGCGCCGTATCCACCGTATAAGAAACCTTCCAGCCCACGCTCGTAAGCTCAGTCTTCGACGAGTAGTCAGCATTGTCCCGCTCCCACCCACCGGGCGTCCAGATGGCGTTGAGGGTGTGAACATAACCTCCCGAGGAGTTGTCGAGATATATGCGCCCAGGATCGGCGTCGGTCCCATCTGCCTCCCATAGGAGTGTGTAATCCTCTGTAGCAACGGCAGGAACCCACGTCCGGATGCGTGGCGTGAGCGCCTGAGCCGAGCTGTACTGAAGGGCACTCCCCAGGTCATACAGCCGTCCCTTTACCTCCAGCGCGGGTGGGTCATAGGCAGAGCCTGTCTCCTGATCGTTGCGCTCCAGACGCAAGAGCATGTTCGAGCCATCAACGTCCGCGCGGGTAAGTATACCCCGGTCGGCAAACTCCGTCTGCGTTGCCTCCTTCCAAACGATCGCGTTGCGTAACTCAACACCTTTGCGGCTCTGCTGAAGATAGGGCTCCGTGGCCCCCGTCTCCAGCCACGCCTGAACATCGTCAAAGCGGACCGCATCCCCCGAGGTGCTGAAGGAGACACTATCAGCCCGAAAGCCTACATAGGCAAGGTGCGTCGCACTAGCTGGGATCTCGATTATCCTGTCAAACATCACATAGGACGCGTCGGTGCTCGTGATACTGATCGATATATCGGTCGGCGTCAGGTCAACACCAGCGTCGTCCGTACACTGGACCCGAAACACCAGAGTGCCTGTCACCCTAGCCCTAATCACCCTCTTGTAGAAGCGTACCCGCAAACGTTGCCCTGGCGTTACAGGCACCCCCAGATACTGATTCGCGGTACCCCCGTGAGTGCCGCCCGAGGTCCACTCCAGCACCAGGTGATAGGTACCCACAAGCGGGTCAGTGTTCGACACCTTCCACGCTAAGTCTCCCGCGCCAAGGGTGGCTCGACGCTTCTCCCAGTACAGCGCGCCAAACATGTTGTAGTCGCCGCCCACAGTCTCGTTCAGATACCCAAAGTCGGTGTTGCGCAGCAACGGTACCCACGCCACCTGCTCCGAGGTCTTGTTCATCCACGCCATCCGGCGCTCGTTACCCGTGATAGCAGAGGCTGGGAGAGCCCCCGTAGCAGCAATAACGACCTTGCCTAGGATGACTGCCTCCGCTGCCTCGGGCGCAACCGCAAACTCGGCCTCTGTGTAAACCCGGATGGTGGCGGCCGTCGTTGCCCCAAGAGAGTAGGACGCGTAGAGCGTAACGTAGACCGTAACGGTAGGAGAGTAGCTGCTGAGGTCTATCAGGAAGTCCCCAGTCGTGCGACGGACCGTCAAGCTGTGGCCGGTGGCAGACTGGTAGACTGCTACGTGGTCACCCACAACCGAGTCGGCCTCCACGTTGACGGTACGGTCACCTGCCCCCCCGTCCACCCCAAGCTTGAATCCTCGATGAACACCCCAGGGAAGAATGACGGCTGATCGCCTATTTAGCGCATCGCTAGCGAAGGGCTCGCGGTACCTTACGGTGGTCTCAGTTGATAGAAACGTTACGACGTCTGTAGCCATCGCTAGCTCTCCTCAGAGGGGTTCGGGATCACACGGCGCACGGTTAGATCTGCCTCCTCCAACGAGGGCGCGCCCGGAGGCACCACCAGGCTAAAGAGCTTGTCAAGCAGCTGGAACGGCCCGTCCGACATGAAAACGTAGGGCTCCTCTCCATCCTCATAACGATCTACAAACAGGCGGGCCTGGCGACCCACCTTGACCAGGAACCCCACCGCCCCCGTAATTTTGTTGGTGTGTGAGCCTCCGTGGTCGTAGGTGTGCTCCTTCAGATCTAGATCCTCACCTGCAATCCGTACGGTGCCCGCCGCAACCGCCAACGTCCAACCCTCCACCGAAACCTTAAGCTCAAAGACGTGACGGCCCGAGGAGTCGAAGGTGGTTAATGTTCTGATCGCCATAGCTCTCCTAAGTGATCTGCTTAGCCAGCACCACAAAGTGAATCTCACGCGACACAGATCTCAGGTCCACCCACGAGCCCGAGACGAGATAAACCCGGATGCTGAAGGTGCTGCTGGTCTGATTTGTAACGAGAGGCACCGCTACCTGACCAGACACCCAGGTGTAACCAAACACCACCGCATAGTTTGCACTAGCTAGGTTCTGCAGAACGTTAATGTCCAGCTCTCCAGTACCCGCATTCACGATCGCTGTGTAGTTCAGCCCCTCACTCGTTGTTATACCTCCTGAACCGTCCGTCTGAACATACCCCCACACCTTAACGATGGCAGAGGCGTACAACGCGTTGCCTGCCACCGTCGTGGTGTGGGCCGGATTAGTCCCTGTAGTGGTGTTGTGGATACGCCAAACCGCATCGTCGATGTACCACTCCCCAAAAGCCGTTGGGATCTGATGGTGGTACGTGTCCCAGCCCGACACGCCCACCGTGTCATCCCAGGTACCAGCTCCGAGGGAACGCCCGTACAGATAGATACCCTCTCCCCGAAACACGAACCTGCTCGCATTCTCTGCTGCCTTGTCCTTGTCCCAGTTCGTCCCTGACCACTCAGCATTGACTGTGATCTCGAAGTAGTCATCCGTACTACCGTTGTAATGATAAAACCGCGTTGCTGCCTGAGTAGCCGACGGAGCTGCACACTCAGCAATAAGGGTACGCTGAGGATCTACCCCAGTCGTAGAGTGGTCCGCAGCATCCAGCTGAATACGCGCAATGCGGGCATTCGCATCCGTGCCTCGAAGCTCCGCACCAAGCTTCACGTAGCCCTTAAAATCCGTATATTGCAGCCCAACGATGTTTGAGCCTACAGAGCCCGAACTCAGCTTAAACGCCAAGCGATCCCAACTAGCCTCTGTCCAAGTAGTTGGTGCAGGACTAGCCTTCACCAGATATTCCAGTCCTCCATCGCGGGTAAATCGCAGAATACCGGCCCCAGCCGCAGCATCCCGAGCCCACACCGTTCCCGTCCAGCGCGCATTGATTGCTACAGACCACCCAGGCCCCACATAACCGTCCGCATAGATCCGCACAGTCTGCGAGCCACCAAGATCATCAGCAATCTCCCACAAAAGCGTCCTCGTGTATGACCCCGAGCTAGCCTTGGGCGTAGTGAAGCGCGCCGTCAGTGCCTGCGCTGAGCTGTTGCGAAGATTCTTACCAATATTAAGCAGCTGCCCAAACAGCTCCATTCCCACAGGATCTAGCGACGATCCACTCTTCGCGTCCAGACGCCTAATCTGCACATTCCCTTGGTAGGTACGAAGAAACGGCTGCTCGCCAAGCTCATCAAAGTCGGGATTGTTTAGGTCCGCAAGCAGAATAGACATCACGGACTGCACCCCCCGCGCGTCTCGGAATGGATAGGGGTCATCCACATACACCTGCAGCCACACTTGAAAGTCATCTATCCGAATAGCCGGCCCTGGCGTCGAGAAGTCAATCAGATTGGTTGCAAACCAGACCCCCAGAATCTCGACGATATCCAGCCCGGACGGGACCGCAAAGGTGCGATCGAACTCCTCGTAGACCGCATCAGCCGCCGTGCTAAGATAGGTGGTCGTCGCCGCGGGCGCGACATAGCTGCCATCCTTATCGAGGAAGTAAACCACGACGAGCACGTCGCCACTCGACGCCGCCTGCACCATCTTCTTGTAGAGACGAATGCGGAACCGCTGCCCTTCCGTCACCGGCACCCCCAGCGGCTGGGTCAGAATCCAGTTAGCCGTGCCCGAGACGTAGGTAATCTCCATGCACTTGTAGCCACTGTGCGGGTCCGTCTCGGACGGCTGCATCGTATTGGAGCCTCCACCCTCAATCAGCCAAGGAAAGGCAGGGTAGGCATAGGTGCCGTTCGGAAGGACCGCGTCCGAGATCTCAAAGCTTGCGTTCTCGTGCAGAGGTGCCCACACGAACGTCTCCGGTGCCCGCTGGGCCCACGCCATGGTCCGACGACCATACGTGATCATCGAGGAATCAATCTGCCCCGAGGTGGGCACCGCCACCTCCCCAATCACAACCAGCTCGTCCTTCTCCGTCGCCCCATCATACTCCGTCTCGGTGTATGCTCGCACAACAGCGGTAGTGTCCGCCCCCAACGCATAGGTGGCGTAGATGGTGAGGACCACCGTCTCGTTAGAGTAGGAGGACAGGTCCAGCAGAAAGTCGCCGCCTGTGTAGCGGATCGTGAGCGAGTAGCCCGTCTCGGTCTGGTAGACCGCCACCATATCCCCGGCATCCGCGTCAGCAGTAAGCAGAACCGTGCGCTCCCCACTAGAAGGGTCTTCATCCAGGCCGAAGCCTTGGTAGATGCCTGGAGGGATGACCACCGCATGCTTCTCATTGAGACCAGCCGTCACGAACGGCTGGCGATACCGCATCGTGAACACGTCAGAGGCAAAGGGCGCGAGGTCTGTGGTCATCTCTAGCTCTCCTCCGATAACGCAACAACGCGCCGCCGTCGTGCCTCCACCGCATCTAACGATACCGCCCCTGGAGGCACGGCGAGAACCGCCTGCAGATGCAGATGCTCCCAAGGACACGCATCATCAAACCTAAAAAGGTCCGCACCCTCTGCCGGCACGGTGTCCACAACCAGTACGCCCACGCCGCCATCCGCCTTGACACGCACAAGGTAGACGTCAAGCCACATAACCTCCGTCTCGTGCGGCACTACCTCGTAGTCGTAGTCCTCCAGCAACACATAGCTCGTCCCATCAACCAGGAAGGAACCTGCTCCCACTGTGAGGGTCATGCCCGAGAAGATGAGAGGTAGATCCACCTGCATGCGCCCTCCTAGGCTTTTGATTGTGACCTCGTTCACCGCCATAGCCTGCTCCTAGGAAGACTGCCTCCCAATAACAAGAAAGAAGACGTACCAGTTGTCCGTAGCAAAGCTGTCTTCCGAGGCCGTCGTTGGATCTATCGCCGCCAGGCGAAAGTAGGTGGTAGCTCGGGTGTTCACGACCACAAACCTGTAGGGCGTGAACTGCATCATCGCCACGACACTGTAGTCGTCGTTGTCTAAAGCTACTCGAAAGTCGATTTGCAGATAATTCCCCGAGATACTCGCCGAGATATTGAAGCCATCATACACATTGACAGCCCCTCCCCCCGTCGTATAAACCTGCCCCCACGCCTTGATCATGTTGATGGCGTAGAGCGTGTTGGGCTCCGGCGTTACCGTGTACACCGGATTGGTGTTCGACCCCGAGTCAGTGAACTGCACCCGCGGATCCCACAGCTTGAGGTCGCACCTACCAGTCGACTCCAGACCCCACGTATGACTGGTAGTCCAAGCTGACGGAGGATCCGCCCAAGGAGATCCAGTAGATTCCTGCTCATCTAGCTCAAAAGAAGCCCCAAGCCACAGAAGCCTCTGGGCAGGGCCGCCAGTATTGTCCGCCTCCCAGGCGGTCCCATTCCACCGCGCATTAGCAGTTAGCTCTAACATGTCTGGGTTCGTGCTGTACCCTGCGCGATACAAACGAAAGTGGGACCTTACCCCAGTCGTGTCCGGTGCAGGAAGCTCCAGTATCAAAGTGCGCGTAGGGTCTACCCCTGTAACAGCCTCGTCCGCCCGCTCCACACTGAGCCGAGCAACCCGCGCCCAAGCCTCGCTTTGAAGCATCGCGCGCCCGAGATAGGTGACCCCCCAGTCGATCCAGTTACCTGTGGCGTCCGCTCCAAAAGACCCCTGATCTGCATCCCACTGCGACTCGGTCCAAGGCGAAGCGCTAGCGGAGTCGTGAAATCTCTGCTCAAAGCCGAAGCGGCTAACCCTAAAAAGGGTCGAATCCTCCGCAGCGTCACGTGACCAAGATGCCCCATTCCACGCAGCATTGACCGTAAAAGCCCAACCGCCGTTGTAGGGAGAACCGGTCACTGCATAGAGCCGCGCAGTACTAGCCGTCGAGCCCAGGTCGTCCTCTGCCTCCCAAAGCAGCGTGTAGTCGTAGGAGCCGCTATCCGCTACTGGAGTAGTGATACGCGGTGTAGCAGACGGGTGTGTCGCTCCGCGCAGATACTTCCCGAGGTTCAGCAGCTGCCCAAACAGCTCCAGCCCTATCGGGAGGTCCGTAGCGGAGTCCTGCTGGTCAAGACGCTCAACGCGTAGGTTCCCGCCCTCCTCCTTCACCAGGATGCGGTCGCCTAGGTCGCTATAGTCGCCGGTGCTCCCAGCATCATAGAGAACGATTGAGGAGGCTAGCTGCGCCCGCTGTGCGTCTCCGAAGGGGTAAGGGTCCGAGAGCGAGGTCTCAAGCCACACCTGCAGGTCATCCAGCCGGATGGCCGGGCCGGACGCGGCAAACTCTAAAGAATCTCCCTGCACCCTGACCATAAACACCTCGCGGATGTCATAGCCTGACGGAATGGTGAGGATATGCTCCAGCTCCTCATAGGCTGAGTCGGCGGACACGTCGCACTCAACATAACCCCAAGGGCCTACTAGGTCCCCCAAGCTGTCGCGGTAGAAGATATACACGTACAGGTTACCCGCTGTTGCTGCCTGCACCATCTTCTTGGCAATGTTTATGCGGTAGCGCTGCCCCTCCTCCACCAAGACCCCAAGCGTCTGCGACAGCAGGAAGATTACCGATCCCGACGTATAGTCCAGCTCCATGCATCTCGGGCTGCTGTTAGGGTCGGTGGTCGATGGGCCAAACGTAGCAGTCCCCGACACCACCCGCGCCTCCCAAGGATGCGCTGCCCAATCGTACGGGGTGCTAACCGCGTCGGAGACCTCAAAGGCGCTGTTCTTAACCAAGGGCGCCCACATCAGCGCCTCGGGGGCCTGGTTGGCCCACGCCATGGTCCGATACTCGTAGGCAAGCATCGAGGCGTCTATAGGGTTCCCAGCAGCAGGCACGTCCACCGTCCCAATCACCACCAGCTCATCCTTCTCCGTCGCCCCGTTGTACTCGGCCTCGGTGTACGCACGCACCCACGCCTCCGTCGTCGCGCCGAGCGCATAGGTGGCGTAGATCGCCAACACTACCGTCTCTGAGTCGTACGCCGTCAGGCTGAGTAGAATAGCGCCCGAGGTGTAACGGATCGTAAGCGAGTAGCCCGTCTCGGTCTGGTAAACCGCCACCATGTCGGCCGCGGCCGTGTCTAGCGTTAGCTCAACCGTACGATCCCCTCCCAAGCCGTCTACTCCCAGACCAAAGCCCCGGTAGATGCCTGGAGGGATGACCACCGCATGCTTCTCGTTGAGACCAGCCGTCACGAACGGCTGGCGAAACCGCATCGTGTACTCGTCAGAGGCGAAGGTGGTTAGGTCCGTGGCCATACCAAAACCTCAGAAGATGATCCGAACGACGTTGAGAATCTGCTTGGAGCTGTCCTTGACCTGCACCGGGAAGGTCCCATAGGCCACCATAAGCCCCTCGTCTGAAGCTAGCCCGCTCTCGGTCGGGTGGTCGCCGAACACACCGATCTCCCATATCTCGGGGCTGTTCCCGTAGCCGTCATCATTAAAGTCCCCGAGGTCAAGGAGACAGTCTATCTCCACCGTGTACGCAGCTGGATAGGAGATGTCCGAGATCGTCAGATCCTTCTTGAACGTGGCCCGCTCCTGAGTCCCGTAACGCTGATTGGCCGGAGCCCGCGTCGGGTCCACCACACAGTCCAGGTCCTGGATAAGCGGAGACGTCAGACGCCGAAGCGTCGCATCAGGCGTGCGACGCTCCTTCCCCGTCCCTGGATCGACCCAGCCCCCCTCCCCCACCTTAAAGAACTTAAAGCGGGGGTCCCAGGTAGTGGGCTGCGGGCTCGCTGGCACCGTGGGGGTCCCCGGCGTCCCAAAGATACCACCAAGGAACTGCGGCCAGTATATCCGCGCGTCCTCCGTCACTGTCGCTACTACAACCGCCATCTTACCTCACCTTTGAAGTATCCCCAGGTTACTCTCGCCAATGCCACTTACGCAACAGATAGTCGACCAAGCCCACGAGCTCCCCCTCAGCAAGGGCGCGAGGAATAGCCGCCATCTCCCCCAGATAGCCTCTCAACCCACCAACGACAGGGTTGTCGCCAAGATACAGGTTGGGTCCCGTCGCGCCAGTATCCGGCGTTCCCGGAGACGTCGTATCGCTCCACACACCCCGTTCCTCCCCCTGCGGCTCTAACGGCCACCAGCCGGGAGCACTAGAGATATCCAGCGGATGCGCTCGAATCTCACACACTGGGGTCGATGGGTCGAAGACCACCGTGATAACACCCACGAAAGGAGGCAATATCGAGTTTATAGGTGTCGACCACGAATAGTAGTAGCTACCTCCCCCCAAGGAGGAGCCAATCCTGATGACAAAGTACTTCTTATCTCCATCAAACCAGAGCCAGAACCCCGTCGTCGTGGGCGCCGGCACCGCAACGTGCGTAATCGCAAGGTAGCGGTTGGCATAGGTGTCCACCGGAAGACCTACCAGAAACGCCAACGTGAACGCCGACCCATCAAACAGAAAGCTGAAGTCGTCCGTGCCCGAGATCTGAATACGCTCGGATAGGGTCAGATAAAGCGCGCGTTTGCTGTTGATCGTACTGGTGGTTAAAGCTGTCGACACCGTTCCCGACGAGCTACCCTGCGGCGCTAGGTTGGTGATCCCATCAACAAGGTCCCCGGCAAGGCTCACATCCTCCCCACTAGCGTCCACCCAGGCAACCGCATCTACCAACGCCGGATCTGGGTAAGGCGACAGCGGTGGGTCACTAATCACCAGCACAGCATTAGCAGGCGGCCCAGCACCCGCGCTAAAGTTGAACGACTCCACCAAGGTTAGGGTGCTCGGGTCATACTTGTCCACCCGGTTCGGCCCGACGTCGGATGGGGCATCAAGACCTGTAACGGCTGCATAAAGGTAATTAGCATCATGCGAGAAGTCCACGATGCGCAGCGCCGTTGGAACCGACAGACTATCCAACACAGCGGTGCCCCCAAACGCTGTCTTGAGGATCTGTGGAGGCGATGACCCGACAGCGACATTACCCCCGATCCATTCATATCCAAAAGCTCGGTGCATCCCGACCAGCCCCGCAGAAGGCGAGAAACCGGTGAGCGTCTGTATCGACGGCGAGAGCGCAGTGGTGAAAGCATACACCTGGTCAACCCTATTAACATCAGCGCAGCGGAGAAGAATAGAGCCAGTGTCCGTAGGCGACAGCTGCATCCTATCCCGCCGCGTCCCTACCGTGGTTATGGTCGAGGCACCCCAGGAGTCGACCGCCTCCGACCCCGGAGTGACGTCGATCTTGAACAGTCGATAGTTAGCATCGTCGGACCGAACACCAATCACATATAGCCAGCCTCCCAAGGACACCATACCCAGAGGATTGTAGGTGTTTGAACCGTCCGTCACGGTCATGCTAGCCACCAGCTTCGTACCATCGTAGGCTAGCTTTGAGATAGATCCTACAGACGTCTCCCCCACCCACATGAAGCCGTTGGCGTCCACAGCTCCACACCCCACGGTGCTACCCCCCGCAAGGATATGACGAGCTATCAGCTCCCCCCGACTATCCCACCTAGCCGCCACGATCTGCACGTTTGTGGAGTTGTACTCAACGGACCAATACTGCCCGGCACCGTCCGGGCCAAACAGCCCCCGAAGCCAGTACGTGCTCAGCGCCTCGTAGGCTAAAACGTAGCCTTCGTTACGCTCCAGCCGCTCGAACGCGTCATTCGTCACCAACCACCTCCTACCCAGACCGTGTCCGTCGCATCCACCTCAACCACGATGGCCGTATCAAGCGCGATGTCATCCAGCGCAATGTCGTCAAAGTAAGCCGTCAATGGTGCTAGAAGCAGGTTCTGGAGCGCATCTGCGTTGACCTCGGCCCGAATGTTTAGCGACGCCTCCAGCGTCTGCTTAAGGATGGGCACCAGCCGCACATGCTTAGGCTTGGCCAACGTCTGAAGTCGCTCAATAACACGCTCAAGCACCCGCTCAACCGCCACCCCAGTCTCGTTGATCACGTCCCCCGCGGAGATGATGGCCACCACCACGCTCGCCGCGCAGTAATCGCAGGTCGACTGGATACTGCACTGATACTCAAGCCGCGCGTCCTGCGTAGCCGGAGGCGACGCGGTTGGGAGGGCGGCAGGGTCCGCCACAATCTCGAAGGTCCAATCAGCGCCGTCCGCCTCCGGCGCGGTCTCGACCACGAACTCCTTTCCATCAGAGTCGATAAGCTTCCAGAAAGGGCCATCCAGCACCTGGCGGGTCGGACCTGCGGGGTTCCGCGGGATAACATCAGCCTCCCCATTAACCTTCACCTCGTAGGTTAGGCCACTCAGATTCGTAACCGAGAGGATCTCAACCGTCACGTAGGCGGCAAAGTCCTCCTCCCAGCAGTAACGGTCAATCCCAAACACCTTCCCCGGTAGGTTGGCGTCCACCCAATCGGTGAGCTGGTCAGCCACCACCTCATCAAAGTTGGGCTGAGTTGGCGGCTGGTCACTGTAGAACCTAACAAGAGACCAGCGGATTGTCGGGATGCCTATGGTGCCCCCTGAGCCGTAGTCTGGCAACGAGCCCGCGGGGGTAGGGAGCTCAAACACTAAGGTGTTCGAGTCCTCCACCGTCGCGATGTCGTAGAGGCCGTTGTTATCGGAGTCCGCGCAGTTGTACAGCTGCACGCTCAGGGCCTCATCCGAGGCCCGAAAGGCAGCTGCTGGATCATACAGCTGTCCTGCCGTGCCCGAGAGAGTAAGGGAGCCCCCCGTTCCGGAGCGCCCGGCTCCTTCCTCAGCCACCCCATATATCTCCGCAGTCCCTCGGAGCTCCTCCGCAATAGCAAAGGTGACGCGGTACACATTGAAGACCTCAACCTCAAAGCCGCTGATAGCCCCAAGAACCTCGTAGCCGTGCTCGTTGCCCTTAAGGTCCAGCCACGCGTTGACATGGTCAACGAAGCTCCGCTGGCGGTCCTCGCTCTCCTGCGTGTCGATTGCAAGGCCGAAGTCCGGCGCCATAAACTTTATGATCGACTCCGCCCGAGCATTCTGCTTTGTGAAGTCGCCCGAAACCAGGTTCCAAGTGAGCGGGCCCTCGTCCAACGTCAACGCTGTCCCTACGATAGCCGTCTCCTCATCCGTCACGTCCACGATCGAGACCGTCGTGTTGTTGCTGGTTATCGAGCCGGCCAGCACCAGAGACATGCCCACCTCAGATGGGTCCCAACCCCCCGTCGGCGCTATAACCTCGCTCTGTCCTGCGACAGGATAGTCAATGCGGGTGATCTCTAGGTCACGGCCACCGCGCTCAATGATTCCGGCGCCCGTTGCTGCCCGCAGCTCCCAATATATGCCCGTCTCACCGGTGGCGAAGGTGGTGTCTAGCTCAACCGTGCTCACGCCCATAACGGAGACGATCCGATAGTGCCCATCCTGCCCGGCACTAGACCCCCGAAGGTCAACATACTTCCCCACGTCCTCCGTGCTATCGAACGAGGCGTTGGTGTCCGACACAGTTGCAGCACCCCCTCCCGTGATGACCATGGAGGTCCCCTCTTGCTCCACCACACCAACAGGCACCGCCCGCCCGCTCAGGTCGAGCTGTGGGTGGGGGAGGAGCGCCCAGGTAAGAGGACCGGCGTCCGTCGTCAAAAAGCCCTTCAAGAGCAATCTAGGGGGCGCCACAGACATGTCCACCGACACGATCTCAAAGCGGCCGTTGTTCTCGTCGGTGGAGGACCCCGAGATGGTGATGAAGCGGCCTACGTCCTTCGGCGTAAACTCCCCAGACGCCGCTGTAAAATATCCTCCGGAGATTGCACCGTCGCTGCCCTCCTTATCCGTCTGGAAGGCCAGACCCCCAACAGCAGCAAACTGCCGTCGGGCCACCACAGTAAAGTCCGCGTAGCCATCATTGATGAGCCAGCCCGGCGTGATATCTGAGACCGAGCCGCCTCGGACCTCGACCGTGACGTAGTCGGAGGGCGCCGACACCATCTCTCGGAGTTCCCACCGCAGGAACCCCGCATCAGGCGCCAACGCGGGGTCGGTGGCAATCGTGTGCAGGTCCACATCCACCGTAACGACCACGCTGCGGTTGTTGGCTGGGTTGGAGGACCCCCGAACCACCAGCTCCTTCCCTACCGCGGTCTCACGAAACCGCCCAGTCGGTGAGACAAACCGCCCAAGGGCGTCCACATAGCCATCCAGACCCGATTGCTCTATCTCCCCCTGCACCACAATGTGCCGGCCGAGCTTGAGGCGCGCAACCCAGTCATACTGCGTCCTAACCTTAAGCGGGTCGCGGAGGTCTGTAAAGTTGCGGACGCTGCGTCGCAGATGGTCAAACGAGGGGAAAAGCCCCTCGATGAAGGCTTGAAGTAGCCCGGTGGTGTCTGCGTCGCGCTGCAGTTCCGGGATTAGCAGCCAAAGCGTACGACGAGACCAAGCCGCCTCCCCAAAAGGATCGCGTCCCCACCGATCGTGACCAAATGACATTAGGAGTACTCCTCACGGTACACCGTGGCCTTACGGTCGCAACTAAGTGCCGACGGAACCCCCTCATATAACCACGGGGCCAACACCGCGGACCGTTTCGGACTGTAAGCTAAGCGCATTGTTCCATGGTACCTCCGGTATCCTACCTAAGCCACCGCTGGGCTACCTGAATGTCAACAACGTCTGTCGCCGGGTCCACCCCACAAGGAAGGTCCGCTGGATCAAGCTCAGATGCATGGGGGTCTGGCTCCCCCTCCACAACCCAGTAGACATAAGCGGGCTGCTGCCTGGACGGGCAAGTCTGGTCAATCCCTCGCATCTTGAAGCAAGTCTTCTGTAGCGTAGGTGGTGCCATCGGTTACTCCCTCCACACCGCAGCTATGTGGATATCGATTACGTCCGTCGAAGGGTTAGATCCACAGGGCAGGTCAGCCGGAGTAAGCAGAGATGCTGTTAGGTCTGGCTCCTCCTCAGACACCCAGTGAACATAGGCAGGCTGCAACCCCGCGGCGCATGTTTGGTCAATCCCTCGCATCTTGTAATAGGTCCGCAAGACCACACCACCAGGCGGCAAGATAAAGGCTCCCGGCTTCCGGGTATCCTGAATCGCCCCGTAAGGAGAGGTAACATCATAAACCACTGACCCTGGAACATCAGCCATAGCTACGCCGTCTGTAAAACTGTCGATTCATCCCAAGGCACAATCAGATCCCCTATCTGAGTGAACTGCTTCAAGGTACCCGTATCTGGGTATTGATCCCCATCGCTCCGAGCCTGTACCCCCCACCAGAAGTCTGACGGATGCCCCATGTGACCCCGGTAGCCCACAGTGTTCGCCACCAATCCCATAGGCATGATAGGGTTGTTGCTATCCCACTCGCTAGGAACACCCGGAGAGAGCAACACGGCCGTCTCTGTGGTACCCCGCGCCTCGTAGGTTAGATAAGGCTGAACAAGCGTTCCGCCTTCCTGCGCAAAGTTGTCTGTCTGGTCAGCCACGAAGCTAAACTCCGCACAGCTCGCCGTATTGCTGGCTGAAGTATCAAATCGCAGCAGCACTCCGTCAGTCCACCCCGAAACCTTGTCCACGACCACTTCCATCCGCCACAACGACACCACATAGTTGGACCTATAGGTGATCACCATCGTAGCGTCTCCGTCCTCCGAATGTAGAGCCTGAATCTTTGTTGCAGTGGTCCCCCAATAACCGTCTACGGCGATCCAGTTCCAATCACTGTGGAGCACAATCTCATCGGCCGCTGTCGGACGAGCAGTTATCGTCCCAGCTCCGAAAGCCCCTGAAGGGGACCACACGATATCCAACCTGTAGGGAAAGAAGCGGTTCAGATCTATGCAAATCTCGTAGCCCTCACTACCCGGAGCCTTGAGTACAATCCAGCTGCGTGTAGACGTACCCCAGACCAGGTCTCCCCATACTGTCCAGTTGTCGTTGCTATCCGCCGTCGTACCATCAGAGGAGCTAGACACCGTCCAGGGAAGAATTGCGAACCCCTTAAGAGCGTTCTTAACCGAAAGTAGATGCTCGGCATAGTCCTGCGCTTGTGAGACTGCCGCCCCTCCCACCCTATTGAGATCAAACTGCCAGGTCTTCTGTAGTGTTGGTAGCGCCATCTTCCCTTCTCCTATACCCAGGTAAGCCGCAACGAGGCCCGCTTGCAGGTGATAACGTCCGTAGGACCTGGGCTACCCGACGAGTCGTCCAGGATAATCTGGACCTCGTAGTCGATCTCGTCGTCCTGCAGGTCCACGCCCCCACCGGTACCTATCGAGAGCACTCCAGACGACACAATCTCAGGCGTCTCCGACGAGGATGTTATCTCCGAACTCGTTACCGCCGCACCGTTGGTGAGATCATAAAGCCGCGCCTTGGCGGGCAGGGGTGTTGTCCCGTCGGTGGTCTCCAGCATCGCCTGGAAGCGCACCTCACGCGTTAGCCCGAGACCTCCGGGGTAGTAGATGCGGGGGTCAAACTTAAAACCCCCGTGACCCTCCCACGTCACGCTGTCGGTTATCTCGGCCCCCGCTATACCCACCACCTCGTACACCTGCGTCAGCACACGAGGACCGAAGATGTAGATGCTCTGCCCATCGCCTATCACGGAGCCGTTGCGCCAGATAACCGCGTCATCCAACCGCTGCGCAAGCACGATAGCATTGTCGCTAACCGGGATACGAGAGCCAGTCTCCGCCGCGATGCTCTGAGTAGACTGGGATGCCCGCGTCAGCTCGACGTAGAGAAACTCCCCATCCTCCAGCGTCACCGTATCACCGCTAGTAGAGTTCGGGACGTACCAGCGGTAGCCCGTCGTAGCTGCAACAGCCTGCAGCGGCTCGGCCCAGGTGAGGTCTCCCGAGGTAGCGTTGAAGCTCACCAGGCCGCCGCCAAAGAGGACGAAGTTCTTATCCTCACGCGTGGTAAAGAAGCTGGCATCCACCGCATTGACGAAGGACACAAAGGAGTCCCAATACGGATCCGAAAACTGTTTAGGGTACGGCCAATTTAGACGAGGAGAAGTAGGCATCAGACCGCCTCCTTGAGCATCTCTTGAAAGTGCGTAGTCCAGTAAGCTCGCCGACCGTTAGCCCGTGCGTTGCACGCCTGACACAGCGCTATCAGATTAGATTCAGAGCAATTACCCTTATCGTAGTCAATGTGATGCACAGACAGGTTCTGACCACCCATCCCGTTGTAAGGCGAAGGGTATCGAATACGGTGATCCGCCTCGGCGAGACCACACTCCCGACAACAGTAACCGTCGCGCCGACGAATACGATCCTTCAGCTGATTGTTAAACTCTGGTGGATACGGATGAAAAGATACGCCCCCCCGCCAGTTAGGGTTCTTAGAGCCCACTTGATGAACCAGGTACGAAGCCGTCGTGCGGCCCACCCCCGATTGCCAAATAAACTTACTGACCGTCCCTTTAGGAACACCCAACTTGCGTGCAACGTCCCCAACCTTATCCCCCGCACCATAAAGCCGCAACGCCTCTGCCTCCCACGATCTGTCAGGCTCTCGCCGGTCGACGCCCCCTTCCTGAAGACGTAACAACACCAAGCGTTTAGACACCCCAACGCGTTTGGCAACCTGTTCCGCTGACAAACCGGACAGATACAACGCCGCCACCGTCTCCACCCCGACCTTACGACGCCCCTTCTGAATCTGCACAGGGTCTCGCAGCTTGACGCCCTCCTTAACCATGCGATACCTGACCGTAGAAATAGGCTTCCCAGCCAGCTCCGCAATCTGCTTGAGGGACTTCCCTGCATCGTAAAGCTCTTGCAGGAGCTCCTTCGGATACGGCCAATTAAGTCGCGGACTTGTGGGCATAGCTACACTCCTTAGTGCGACCACGCGGTCGCACTACACGATCACAGTAACTCCAGCCTCCAGAGTTAAGGTGCTCGGCGGTATGACAGCATACCGCTTACCGCTCGACAGGATAACCCACACGTCGAAGAGGTAGTCCCCAGCGTCCAACGTATGGGTGTCCGAGGGGACAAGGTAGATATCCGCCTTGCCGGCCTTCGTGGGAGTTTGAATCGCCACCTGTGACGCACCGGCCTGGCTGTCCTTCTTGATGAGCGGCATCTTCTCATCCAGCGCGCGCTTGACCGAGAAGATGACCCGAGCCCCGTTTAGGTCGATGGGCTCACTATCCTCATCCGTCACGGACAGCTCGAAGGTCTTGCTCGTGCCCCGGATGATACGGATGGTGTTCTTAGGCTGTGTTATCCCCGGCTTCAACGTCATCTCAGCAAACCCCTATGATCTCTCCGTCGAGGGCCTCCACCTCTTGTACCACACCCTGCAGCAGCCCTACGCCCTCAATGGCCCCGTCCAGCTCCACCGCCGTGTCGTCAATGGTGCCCGACAGCACCACCTCCAAGGTTATCTCCCCACTCAGCTCATCCTTAGTCCGGATGACCCCCTCCAGACGCGTATCGATGACCGTCTCAGGCAGCGCCGGTGAGGTGTCGATGTAGAATATCTGGACCACATCCTCACAGCCCGGCGAGCCCAGCGGCGCCTCCTTGAGGTCCACCACACCACCCGCAGGGCTCGTCTCCACCCAACCATCGTCCAGCAGCTGGCTCTTAAGCTGCCCGTTCAAGAAAACCGCCGTGGTGCCCGGCTGATACGGGCGTGAGACGGTGAACGTTGTGTTCAGACCGTCTATCACCCCCACAGGTACCTCAAACCGCGGCACAGGCATGGCTAAAAGGTAACTTACCTCAACCGTGAAGTAAACTACAGGGGGATGTAATAAGCCTGAACCACATCAACCGAGCCTGGTGCCGGAAGCGGGGCCTCCTTAAGGCGCACACGTCGACCTCCCAGCTCAGTCCAACCATCCTCAAGATCCACGCGTTTAAGCTGTCCATTGATGAACACCCGGACCGAGCCGGGGACATAGGCCGTCGGCGTCTCAAAGATGGTGTTAGCGCCGTTTACCGGCCCACTCATGGGTTGGATAAGGGGGAACACCTTGGCGCCTCCTAGCCCCCTTTACGCGCCGGTAAAGACCACCTTGAGAGAGGAGCCTCCACCTTTGCTCACTCCCTGCCATTGGCAGGGCACCTCGGGGTCATACTGCGACCCGGCCTTGCAGCCATCCTTCCCCGGCTTCTGGTCACACGGGGGGTTCTGTCGCGCGGTGCAGATGTCACAGCCAAGCGGATAGACCCCAAACACCTTCTCGTTGCCCTCGACCCCGTTTGGCGGCCCCAGCTTGGCCGCCTTACCGCCGTCCGTGGCCTCGATCCAAACCTTGTTGCTGTAGCCGTCAACCAGGCTGACATCGACCACATCAAACCAGGCAGGGTTGTTGACATTGACCTCTGCCTTAGTCGACCCACAGCTGACGGGGGCGTCGAAAGCCATCGTCGCATTGAAACGTTTGCCCGAGAGCGGCAGAGGCTGCGCGGCCCCCGCCTTGAGAGGGAAGGAGCAGTTGAGCTTGGCGGTCGCCTTGCAGAAGGGCCAGTCCGCCGGGAGCACCACCGAGTCCGCCCCAAAGGACAGATAGACCGTGGCGTCAGCCCCCGAGCTGTTGACCACCTCCACGGTTGTCGAGACAGCCGCGCCCGACGGCGCCATCACCAGCGAGCTGCACGAGACCACCAAAAGCGCGAGGGTACAGGCTAGTAGGTACCGCATCAGAAGTTCTCCTTGTAGGCTTCCTTGTAGCCTTGCTTGATCATCGCTCGGATGTTCTCAGGGCTGAACTCTAGGGAGTCCAGCACCGAGTTGCGTGGCTGCTGGACCCTAATGTTAACGTCCGCATACTCCGGCTTAAGCTCCACGAAGGGGTTGTTAACCCCCAAGCACTTCAGGTCTGTGCGGATAATCTCATCCGAGCTGATGCCAAGGTACCTAAAGAGGTAGTGCTGCGTCAGCTTCCCCTCGGGGTCCCAATTGCTCGGCAGGTCGGGGTTAGACGCCATGACGACGTCTATCTCCTTAGCTCCCAGCTCGATCGCCGAGCGTAGCGGAGTTACGTTGCGCGCGCCGCCGTCTGTCCAGACATTGCCCCCGATACGCACGGGCTCAAAGACGACCGGATAGGCCGCGCTCGCGGCCACCCACCACCCGAGGTTGTCGTGGCGCTCCGTCGCGAGCTTGTACTCGCCCGTGTTCCAGCTCACCGCCCCCACCCGTAGAAGCTTACCCGAGGTTCGCACAGACGCCTCGTTGAGATTGTCCAGGATGAGCTTGCGAAGCGGCTCGGTGTCGTACACGGACGCCTTACAGGTAACCACTGAGAGCGGCCAGCCTAGCCACCTCTCGAAGATCTTATCATTGTCGATAGTCAGCCAGAGGTCGTGAAGCCACCCCCACGCCTCGGCTGCCGAGCCCTTCGGAAACTGGGCGAGGCCCGCGGCGTTGATGGCCCCAACGGAGACCCCACACAGAAGGTCATAATCACGCCCCTCGTCCTTCATTACCTTCTGAAGGACCCCTATCTGATAGGCGCCCCGCGCGCCGCCGCCGCTGAGTACGAGAGCTCTCATTCAACACCTACCCATGTTCTCCCCACCTGCACAAACCTCACCGAGTTGAGGCTAACACCCAACCGTTCCGCCAACGCTCTCCGCGACAGTTTCTCTGGGTTCCGACGAATGTACCTAACGTCCTCCAACGTTAAGGGAGAAAGCTTCTCCCTGTGCGCCACAGACAACCGCCGACCCTTCGTATGTTGGTTGCCTAGATTAGCACGCCGCAAAGCCTCCTTGTTCTCTGACGACATCCTAGTCCCCCGCATACGCGCCGCTAACTGCCCCCGCACCTCAGCAGTATGGGTACGCCCATAGAAAGGATTACCCTCACCAGAGAACCTAGCACTAAGCTTTGCCCTGGCGCTCTCCAACGCCTCGGGCGTGTGACTCCTACCATAAAACGGATTCTTCTCCCCCTTCGTAGCCCGTGATACCGCACGCCGGTGGGCGTCTGACCGAGGCTTACCTAGACAGGCTGCAGACATCCGCCTCCTGGTCTCTGCACTTACCTCATATCCTTCCCCACCCTCCGTGCAGTTGTAGCCGCGGGGGCCTAGAGTCCCCAACTCTGAGATCCAACGAGACTCCGCCTCGTTCAGCGCCTCCAATGACGCGCACTCCTCTAAGACGACAAACTCAAACGCGGTCCTCGTGTACTTCCTGAGAGCCCTATGGAAGGGCACCTCGGAGCCTTCTCTGACTGCATCGACGTGACCCTTAATCCGCTTCTCCAGGGGCTGTATTGTCTGCCCCACGTACCGCTTGCCGCTGACGCTACAAGTGGCGCAATAGATCACCCCGTAAGGCTTGTTCTCTTTCTCAAGTGCTCTCATGCTTCGCTCTCGCTGATGCTCGTGCAATAGAAGGTTATCGTTAACGATTCGCCCCCCATGTTCGAGTCGTCCCCCACCAGCACCCGCAGCTCCATCCCGTACGAAGAATACAGGTCTCGGGCCGTCGAGTAGTTGAAGGGGACTGCTTGGATCGCATTCTTCATCCCCCGCGACTTGCGGCGGAACTCCTTGATGTCCGACAGCGCCTTGTGCTCAGCTGTCGCCCCGATAGCGTTGATGGTCGGAAGCGCACCACGAGCCTCCGTCACGATCTGCGTGACGCGGTGATAGTAATCCTGCTGGATGGGTATCTGCGTCCCCGACGGATAAGGGGTCATGTTCCACTGGTTGCTGCGGTAGGTGTAGTACATCGACTCATCCACCACCGTCGTCCAGTCCTCCGCGCTAGGGGTCGTAAAGTCCCAGGAGGACCCGTTGTACTGGGCAATATCGTCCTCATGAGAGGCCCAATCCCCCGTTGCGGGTGATGCCACGATGTAGCGGTCTCCTGTATCCGGGCTACCCGGCGGCGCTGTCAGGTCCTTGTCCAGCACCGCCGACAGCTCGTTGGAACCCCGCATGTACTGCGGCGCAAACACGTCCACGTAGCCCACCACCTGGTACTCAAAGGTACCATACTGGATCATGTCCTCCGAGAAGTCCGCCTCGGCATTCTCGATGCGCAGGATCTTACCAGTGTCCGGCGTGACGAAGAAGGTGCTCCCGTTAGCGTAGCTAAAGGAGGCCGTGACCGTGTTCCCCGTCTGGTCCACAAAGAAGTTTATCTCCCCGTTGTCGTAGTCGATCCAATAGTCGTACGACCCGCTCCCGTCATCAAACACGAACGGAGGGCACGGTGTCTTGACCACACTGTCGACCTTCACCTCTACGGCGTAGCCGTGGCCCACCAGCGCCACCCAGTGCTCCTGGTTGTGGATGCGGCCCGAGACCGCATCTATCCAGTTTACATGGTCGCTGTTGGTGCTCTCCCACTGCTTACCGCCCGTGCCCGCCTTAAGCTGCATCGCCTGGTCCGTGGCCCGCAGTGAGGCGCCATAGCGCGTCACCATGTCACAGAAGTTGTGCGAGCCTATGACAATCTCCGAGCCCAGGCGTGGCTGGTGCGCCACCAGCTGAGCCCCATCTGACTGCAGCGGCACAGGCTTGACCCCCGAAAGGCCCACTATCTGCGCAACAGCATCATCCGGCCGCGCTACCTGCGTCGAGCCTGAGCCAAAGTTGGTGTTCCAATCTGAGTAGTCGTCCGCCCCCACAAAGCTCTCGTAGACGTGATCTCGGTCCCCGGTCCACACCGTGCAGCTAGTTGCCCCCTCGGGATAGTCGTAGGTAGCCCACGAGTTGCTCTGCGCCACCTGCTTCCAGATGCTGTAGGTAACGTTAAGATGAAACTTCATCGGTAACCCATACAGGTAAAGCCTCGGTACAGTGTCTTCGTGCCAGAGTACGACTTAACCTTCACCACGAAGTCTCCCTGAAGCTGCACCGGCTCCGGGAACTCCAACGCAAAAACCCCAGAAGCTAACGAATAGAGCCAGCGTGGGATCGTGCCCGTCCCCGCTCTAAGCTTATAGGAACCTTCAATGATGCCCAGATCTGCCTCCCAGGTCACAGCGGGGTACTCAATACGTAGATGGGCGTCGGACGTGTCTAGGTGGAAGACCACGCCGAAAAGGTTAATCATAAGCCCCTGACTTATCGAGTAGACCGTGGTCCAGCTCCCACTCCCAAACTCCTGGTCCTCTGTCCAATGTATGATCTTCACCGACTCTCACCCCACGTCAAAGAAGCTCGCATGCTCGTGCTGCCCGACGTCTTCTCGTAGCGGCCCGCAATCGTAAGACTCCGACGATCAGTCCCAAAAGCCTCGCGCCGCAGCGCTCGGCCGAGGTCCGCAAAGAACTTGGAGATATCCTCCGTCAAAGAGTCCTCCGAGGCCGGAAGAAACAGGCGCATAAGCGTCGTACCGCCCGAGAGAGCAGTTGCTGAGGTGTCATACTCAGTACCCGACTCGCTAGACACCGAGCTCCACGATGCCCCCGTCAAGGTGGCATCCAGCACGAGCCTTATAGCAGACCGGCCGCCCTCATTGCTTGCCGTCAAAAGGAGCGGCAGAATGCTCATGCGGTTGTCGATGCTGTTGAAGGTCAAGCTGGGCCTGATGGACAGCAACGGCCGCTCAGTGGTCCCCACCGTCACATCCGCATCATTGTACGCCCCATAGCTGTACTCGGGCATCTCAGACGTACCCTCAATATTGACCGATGTGCAGATGCTATAGAACGAGCTGGCCGTCGAGGCCCCATCGTTCTCAATCTCCCAGCTACACGGCAGCACCGCCGTCCGCATGTACGGGCCCGCTATCGTGTTGGGGTTTTCAAAGGTATGACCTAGGATCCCGTTAACGAAAAAGTTAACCCTACCAACCCCCAACCACTGGAACTGGATCTCGTATATCTGCCCCTTGGTGATGTCCAAGGTCACCTCCGAGAGGCCCGTCCCATCCAGCTTGTCGCCGTTCCAGCTCGACTGCGCAACCTTGGTCTCGACCACTGACCCGCTCGTCGACGAGCGGGTCACGACATAGAGCGTCGTCCCGTTAAGCTCAAAGAAGAGCCCGTCGTTGTCATCAAAGAAGCCCCAACGCCGAATCTGATTCGTCTGCCCCGTGTCCGTATGATAGCCCGTCGTCAGGATCCTGGTCCCCTTTCCTGCCTGATAACGATAATACGCATGCGTGCGCGCGCGAGCCTGGTCGCCATCCGCCCCCGTCACCTCCAGCTTCATGGCACTCTGGAGCGGGATGTGGGTGATCGCCCCCGAGCCTGACAGGTCTGTCCCTATCTCCTTCGAATCTATCTCGTACTTGTGGATGATGTTCGCTGCCGACTCTGAGACCGCCGTCCGCAGCTCCCCAAACGCGCCTCCCGTCGTGTCGGACGCCTGGATAGTGATCGAACCGTCGAGGTTGGCCTTAACGACCCGCGCCTTCCCTAGACTGTCCTCACCGACCGACAGAAGACCGCGGGTCCCAGCAGGGATAGTATCGCCAGGCGTGACGGCCATAGCCTCATCATCCTGGTCATAAGGGACCATCGCCACCTTTGGTGTTCCATCAGGTACCGTCATCGCTAATCCACGTAGTATTGCACCCCATAAACGAAGTCCAGCGACCCCGATCCACTAACGAGCGTAGCCCGCAGCAGCACGTCGCCCACCGCCGGTGTGACATCATTACCCAGTATGTCCTTGAACGTCACCCCGGTGTTAACTGCCGTGACCCCAGTCTCCTTGTAGCCGTCGGTGATCTTCGTAAAGTCGCCGCCCGAGACAGTAAGGTCAGCAAACATAGGGAACAGCACCTCCACAGTCTCGGAGAAGAGACGCATCGTATCCTCCAGCGAGAGGTAGCCCAAGGCCAAGACACCTAGGTCCGCATCCGTCCCATCTATCCGCAGAACCACCGCAAGCTCCGCCGTCCACAGCGAGCCCGAGTTACTCTTCCCGACCCGGCCCGACACCGCTGTCAGATACGCCTGCGTCCCCGACGTGTGCTTGTAGCCCGAGCCGTTCAGGTCAATAAGCACGTAGTAGGTCGTGGCCGACACACTGCTCTGCGAAAAGGTCAAGCGGACAAGAAGATCTCGGTCGTCAATAAAGTCGTGCTTGACCCGCAGCGTGCCGTCCGTCTCGGTCAGCAGCGTCTGGACGTTGGTGCCATCCTGCCCCGCCACCAACACAGGGTTGCCGGCGGGGGTAGCCCCATCCGCTGCCCCTCCAATGACCTCCTGCCTGCCTATTGTGTCGGTTTTGAACGTCTGGACGTTGGTGCCGTCTTGCCCCGCAGTAAGCACCGGGTTCTCCGTCGGCGCCGCCCCGTCTGCATCCGTCCCCTCGACCTTCCAGGGAGGCGTACCCTGCTGGATGGTCCACGTCCCGCTCTGCGACACAGACACCGCGCTCTGGTCCGACGCAATCACCACCGGCACCGACGCGGCCATCGCCTTCTGCCCGACGGTCGGTGTGGTCGATCCTAACCACGCGCCGAGGTTCACATCGAGCCGAGCGCCTACCAGCGCCGCAGGTAGCTGGTCCGTGTCTACCGTTATCGAGCCTCCCCCATCCTCAATAGGGATTGCTTGGCCTCCAGATACCCCCTGAACGCTCAGAACGCCACCAGCCGGGCTGCCGGCCGTCCCAGCTCCCGCGACCACCTGGCGCCCGCTAGAGTCCACCACAATGAAGCGCGACGTCGTGCCGTCCACCCCCACGCTCACGAAGCCGCGAGCATCCGTTGGGAGCGTCGTCGCATCCTTCAGCGCCACCTCAACCGAATCGGTCGAGTACAGGATCCTGGCTACAGTGTCTGCGCTCACGCGATAGTCCTCCAAGACTCTCCGCGGAGTATCGCTCCAACAGTACCGTGGGTCACTCCGAACTCCGACCCAATAGCACGCTGAGACAAACCCGCGGCGGCAAGCTGCTTGATCCGGACCACGTCTCCAGACGTTAGCTTAGCACCACTATGGTCCTCCCCACGCCGAGTCCGCTCGGGGCACGTGTACCGCCCATTCCGCCTACCATATGGACGCCGCTCAGGGTGCTTAACAAGACCGTTCCTAGCACCCCTAGCCACCGCCTCGGGACACGTCACACTACCATGCCGCATACCACGCGCTGTCCGCCCTTTTCGATCCCGATCTCGGTTGTTCTCTACCACCGTACCGACAAACAGATGAGCCGGATTAACGCACGAAGGGTTATCACACGTGTGGCAAACACACAGACCGTTAGGAATATCCCCAAAGGTAAGAAACCAAGCCAAACGCGACGCTACCCAAACTTCCCCCTGATACCTAACAGACCCGTACCCCTTCTTGCTACGAGCTGCCGTCCAGGGCCAGCAATCCTCCGGCGCCCCCCGTCGACACCTGGCCCAAAAATCCTCTGGAGTGCTACGCCTCACGATATCGCCCTAACCCGCGAAGTCTCGAAGATCCCACTATACGTGATAGTGTCTGTTATTGTCTCAACTACACTGCTGCCGTCCGTGTCATATACGCGCCATTGTATCGTATTGGTCGTCTTGTTGGCGTTATAGGTGATAGTCTTGTCGACGATCTTCTTTAGCTTTAAGCTGCTCTCCCACCACGTAACGGTCGTCGGGAAGGGGTCAGCTGCCGGGAGAGTCTCACGGTAGGCGCCCGAGGTGAACCCACCGAACGGGCCACCCACCCCATCCGCAAGGTGGATGCCCTGGCGCAGCGTCTTATGCTCAGCCGCTGTGATGCCCCCACCACCGGAGCGCGGGTCATACTCTCCGGTGCTGTCGTAGAAGCTGAAGCGGCCGCCCACATAGCGAATCTCGCCCTCCGCCGTAGCGACCACGGTCGAGGCGGTGTAGATCGCTGTGTCCTCGTAGAGAGCCCCAGCGCGTCTATCCGGTGTTCTGCCCATCCTTCCCAGCCACCTTCCGAGCCGCCTTCCGGGGCCCCTTTTTGGCTACCCTCTTCGCTGCGCGCTTCCGAGGCGTACGCCCCTTAGCCTTGACAGCCCCTTCTGCCTCCTGCTCCCCCGACTCGGGCGGAGCCTCCTCCTTAACCGGCGGCACCAGCGCTCGGGCGTCAACATCCTCTTGCTCGCCCGAGGCTGGCTCCTGCTGCCCCTCTGCGGCCGGCGCAGGGATCGGGGCTGCCCCCGTCCGCCGAGCTTTTAGCGGCGCCGCTGGGCGCACACCAAGCGGCCTTCGAGCTGGGCCCTTAGCCTCCGAGGGGACCGCCTCCGGCGCACCGTCGGCACCCTCCACAACAGCGCCATCCTGCAGCGCCTGCTTAACGGCGGCCGCCTTGCTCTCCTCCGCCTCGCGCTTCTTGCGTAAGATCTCAGCATGGTTGTTGGCCTCATCTATTCGGCCCTCCTGGATGGGCCGCTGATCAGCCAGCTGCTTGTGCAGATGCTGTGTGAAGTGGACACAGGTCTGCAGATAACGGTGGACCTGCGGCGCAACCACCTCCTTGTCGATCTTCCCCTCATCAATATCGCGCTTAAAGCGCGCGTAAACATCCCGCTCGATGCTCGTCTTGAGAGTCTCCAAAGCGCTTAGGCCGCCCTCTATCCGATACAGCTCGATACCCAAAGCCTCCCACCGCTCGCGAACCTCCCTCTCCAGCTGCCCAAGCATAGCAGCCTTAAGCTCCGACTTCTCAACGCCCATTCTCTACCTCCTACGTCCAAAAGACAACACGCCCACCTGCCATCGTAGCAGGTAGGCGCATCCTAACACAGCTGGCTCAGCCTACTAGGTCAAGGCGCCCGTGATGAACATCTGGATCACATCAGCGTTTCCAGGCGACGCTAGCAACGGGAACTCCGCGTAGAAACACCCATACTGCTGGTCCGGCGTGGCCGTCGCGGAGGGGTAGACATCGTTGTTTGCCGCCGCATCTGCACCGTTGCGCATCAGCTGGCCGTTGACGAAGATCTCAACGTCGTCCACAAAGGTCACGTTGCGGTAGTCAAGGAGATCTGCAGAGGTGTTCGCAGACCCTGGACCGTTCGGCCCTTCGACCAGAGTGTCCGCGGCAATGTTGGAGGTCACCTCGGAAACGGCTCGGTGCCGGTTATCGTTCTCAGACGCCTGCACGATAGCGTTTAGCAGTGACACCTCGCCAAACGCCGTCTCATAGTCATCCCACTCTGTGCTGCTGTCCGATAGGACCAGGTCTGTGGTGTAGCCGGAGCCAGATTGCCACTGGTCAGTGACGACTAGCTGAGCGACACTAACAAGGTCTAGATCCCCCGATCCTCCGGAGGTCACCGTCAGCGCGCCGCCAGAGTCAATCTGATTGGCCGTCGTGCCGATGTTGATGGTGGTACCGGCTGCACCCGTATCAAAGCTCGCACCGTTCAGGAAGTCGTTGTCGACCGCGTCAACGTCGAAGTTGTCAGTGTCCGCCCCAATCTGCACCGTGCTGTTGCTGCCCGAGGAGCCCTCCGTGATGCCGAACAACACCGCCTCCGCGTCATCGCGAATCTGCCAGACAAGCCCCGAGCTCTCCAGGTCGAGGTAGGCGTTGTTAGTCAGATCAACAGGGGTCGTGCCCTGATTATCGTAGGCGTTCTGCCGCGTGGGTGTTACCGCTCCGCCACCGATGTCGATAGCCGCGCCACGCAGGAAGTCTTGCTCGTTCAGGTCCTGCAGCGCCTTGCGCTCGGTGTAGGTGTAGTTGATATCGTCCCCACCAATGTACTGGCCATCTACGATCTCCAGGTCGTCCGCCTCGTCGGTCAGAACCACGAAGGTGAGCTGCACCCGTGTGGGGGTCGTATCGGTGATGGTATGTCCATCTGTGTTCGACTCGGACTGAAACAGCGCCCAGATCTGCTTCCCGTTGGCCAATATCGGGTCGTGCGTATCAGCATCGACGATCTGCATCATATTCTTCGGGTTAACCGCAGAGCTGCCCGCCACCTCATCGAGCGTGGCCGTCCCGAAGGACGAGTTGTAGGCCACCACCGTCCCAAGGGTGGTTACAGCGCCTACGGCCGCGGTGGTCTGCGACGGCAGCTCGCCGGTGCCCAGGATAACCATATCACCTGCACCGCCCGAGAGCGTCGCGCCGGACCAGTTCAAAACTCCCCCCACATCCACAGGATCGGTAGTGCTGACGGTATTGCCCGCCGTGCCGTACTTGATGGCCGTAGCAACAACCGTCGTGGCTGTATCCGTTGCCGTAACATACGCGTTGGCAACGGTACCCGTGCCGTAGTTCACCCCAGCCACGCCGTCGTCATTGATGGCCCTACGAAGGTTCTCCATAGAGGTCGCCTGCGATGCACCAATAAGCACCTCGTCGGCAGCACCGGTAAGCGTGGTCTTGTAAGTGTAGGTCTGCCCTCCAATCTGAACCTGGTCATTGTTGGACGGCGTGCCCGTGCTTGTCAGCGTCCCCGTCGCCTGCACAGCAGAGGGTACCGTGATGTCGGTCAGGTTCTGCACCCAACGCAAGATGCGCTTGCGCTCAAGATCGTGCAGGTCTTGGTTGGTCTCGTCGATACCTCGCTGCGCCCCGTTCTCGAAGGTGGTCGGGGCGGTAAGGTCCGCAAACCAGTCGTTGCCCGAGACCGACGTATTCAGAAAGCGGTTGAGCTGTGAGATGACACCACCGAGGAACTGCTCCATGTTCCAGGTCGTGGTCTCCATCGTCGAGCCCGCGGCCTTCTGGTCATCGAAGGTGTCGACGGTTTTGATCTGCGTTACAGGGCGAATCCAGGATCGACCAGCCATACTTTAGCGCTCCCTATCTGTTGGGTATTTGCCTAGCTGCTACGTCCTTCGAACCAACCTACGTCCGCTATCGCCATCGTACACCATCAGGAGGAGGTCTGCACTACCTCGGGCAATACCGTAACCGAGTCTGGAGTCTTGGTGATGACCTCAGACTCCTCAATGACCAGGTTGCCGTCAGAATCCAGCTTATCCGTCTGCAAGGTGCTGCTCAGTAAAGTAGTGTAGCCAGAGATCGTCACGTTGGCAAAGCTCACGCCCTCGACCGCTAGGATAACGTCCATCAGATCTGAGACGTAGAGGGACACCCCAAACTCCCTGTCCTTCAGCACGCCATCAATCGCAGTCTCCCCCGCTGTGCGCACCTGCTCAAGGGAGTATCCGATATCCACCCCAACACGAGCGGTGATCCACGGGTATACCAGGAACTTCCCGCCCGAGACCACCTCCACGGTCTGCGTGACCTCCTTCCTAGCCGTAAGGTAGGTCTCAAGGGAGTCTATGAGCCCGTTGCTGGGCTCGGCGTAGAAGCCCGCCGCATCACGCGTGAGAACGGGGACCGTTACCAGGTTCGCCTTGCAATCGGCTGACAGGATCTTGTCCAGGTGCTCGTCTATGGTATCCAGAGCCAGCGTAACCGTCGCCGCAGCGTTGTTGGCCAAGGCCGGGTCGATGGTATCCGCAACGTCCGAGAGGGTTACCTGGAAGCTCTTAAACAGCCCTGTGCTGTCGGACGGCGTGGTGCTGTCGTAGTAGCCAATGACCACGTCCCCAGCAGCCCGCGCATCCTCCAGGCTCTTGAGGTAGCTGTCCGCACCGTCCAGCTGGATAGCCGTCTTCGAGAGCCCTATCTTATCTACCTCGTCCGTGATGAGGCCCCCGGCCGCCACCTGCGAATCCGCCGCTCCTCGCATCGTGGCGGTCTGAGAGATAATGTCATCCTGATGGCCGTCGATAGTGTCCAGGTAGACCTTCAAGGCATCCTTGGTTGGGTCTGTCAGCTGATCTGCCCCCGTAGCGATCGCGTCAATAGCCGCCTTACCATCCGTCACCTCCACCTTGGCGGCATTAGCCGACACGTCCACATCCAGGGACAGGTTGCGGTTGCCGCGAATGCCCGAGATGATAGCCGTGTTGTTGGTGTCGATGGTGTTCATCGACGTGACGACGTTGTCGAGCGCCGTCGTGATGGTTGAGGAGTAGGAGAGCAGCAGGTTGAGCAGTCCCGTGGTAGCTGTGGTGGCCGCTGTTATCTCACCACGGATGATATCCGTCGCGCCCTCCAGGGCGCTTGTGATCTCCAGGATAGCGTCCTGCAGTACCAGGTCCGTCGCTGCCGACCGCGAGGAGATAGCCTTGGCCACCGCCACACGCCCATATACCGGGTCTGCATAGGAGCCCGCCAGCGCGTCGTAGTCCTCCCCGGTGACCGCCACCCGGCGGGAGTTAAACACCCGCCCGGCAAATGCCTTAGCGCGGTCGATGCTCTCCAGGTCATCACCGCCCGAGCTCTTGGCGCCATTGTTGATGGTCAGGTCAACCGTCTCCCCCACCACCACAAGCGGCGTGACCACGTCCTGGATCGTATCCTTGGCCACAATCCCCGCCTTCCCCGCAGTCGCAACATAGGTGACCTCAATCGAGGCGTTGGTAGCAGGGATATTGCCAGCCGAGCCGTCCCCAAAACGAAGGGTTGGAGGATCGTCGTTGTAGCCCACCTCGTACTGGTCGGTCTCGTCGAAGGTGAGGAAGTCCTCCTCATCCCAGCTCGCCCCATCGACCTTCACCTCCACCGAGCCAGAGGCCACATACCGCTCATCAGGGACACGGCTCAGCTCGAAGACCTGGTTTGCTGTTCCGTCTGAGGTGAAGGTCTCAGTCGTGGTCTCACCCTCGTACACAGGGATGAGCTTGGATGTTCCTGCCGTCTGCTCTGCCGGGGAGAACTCGACGGCCTTTCCCGCCTCAAAGATAAGGTCGTTAGGCCCCTGAAACTGTAAGCCCTCGGTGATCTCCACCGTGAAGGTCTTCGCCACGGCCACACTGACCGTTAGGTCCGTGGAGGACGCCACCGCACCGCCCATTTTGTAGCCCAGCTGTCGACAGATACGCGAGACAGCCCTCCGGGTCCTAGCGGTCTCCAGGTAAACCTCAGTGGCTCGACGGTCGAGGTAGAAGCTGAGCGAGTCTAGACCAAAAGCGATGAGGTCCAGAAGCATCATCCCTAAGCTGGCCAGCGCGAAGTCGTTGTAATAGGCCGCAAACTTGACCTGCAGGCGCGCGCGGAGGTCGTCAACGTGGGAGTCGAAGTCGTAAGAAATAAAACGGACGCGGTTAATCGACGCGGTGGCCATTAGATACTCCGGTAGTCAGCGCGGTCACCTCGTCCCAGCCCCGCTGGAGACGTGAACGGACGACGCGATGGTTTATGCCTAGGCGCTCGGCCCACTCCTGAAGACACCGAGTCTCCCCACCCATAGCGATGAGACGATTGTTCCGCCGGTTGCGCTGCTGTGTCCGCGAAACGGCCCACCGGCAATTGTCTGGAGAGTAGCCCAGATCCGCGTCAATACGATCCAATGAGTGCTTCGCAGAGGGCCTAGGACCCACATCCCCTAAAAAACACTCAAACGACCCCTCCCACTCCGAACATACCTGGACACCGCGACCACCGTACAGAGGAAAGTCCTTGTTGGTGGGGTTGAGGCAACGGTTCCGCATAAACAACCACGCCCGATATTCAGCTGGAAACTGCTTCCTGACCGAGACGCTTCGCTCGAAGGTTCCGTGTAACGGAGGGGTCTCTAGAGCCTTTTCAACCGACCACCCCGCTTGGAGCCTAGCCGCTACAGTAGTCGGAGCGAGCCCCGCCTCCCGAGCCAGCTGAGACAAACACTTGACCTCGCCCTTATACCTAAACTCTCGGTTAGACCTTATGTTCTGCGTCTGCTGTCTCCGAGAGGCCCACCGACAGTTGTCCGGCTCGTAGTGACCCGCAGAGTCAATACGGTCCAGCGTGGCCTCTGGATAGGGCTTGCGCCCCATGTCCGCCAAAAAGCCCTCGTAGGAGGCCGCCCAACGTTCTGCTACGCACACGCGCCCGCGAGACAGCTTGGCTCGGCGCTTCATGAGCTGCCAAGCCCGATACTCGGGGACATCGAAAGACTCCCCATGCTTTCTCATCCCCTGACCGACGGTGATACACCCGCAGGACTGCGTATTACCGCTCCGCAGGCTGTCCGTGCGGACCTCCAATCTAGCGCCGCAATCACACAGTACTTCCCAAGCCGTACAAGGTCCCTGGTTGGGGGCGCGCTCCCCTACAAGTAGCCTACCAAACCGCTGCCCTGTAAGGTCCAACCGCGGAGGCATGGCTACTGCACCCCCACGTACCGAACCCTGTTTACGCTAGCTGTCGCCATCTTATACAACCCCTTGGTCGGCCGTCAGGGCCACCGTCACATTGTCCTGCTCTTGCGTAGCTATCACCACGTAGTTGATGGTGACGATCACCATATCCTCGTACTTCCCATCGCTGCTATCCTTCTCCACATCGATGCGCTGCACGATAACACGCGGCTCATACTTCGCGATGACGTTAGCAATGGACGCCCGAATAGCCGCAGCCATCAGCTCATTGTTGCTCTCGAACACATAGCTGTAGGCTCCCGACCCGAGATCCGGACGCATTACCCGCTCCCCGTTACCCGTGATGATCAGCTGCGTTAGCGTGTCCTTGATCAAAGCATCGTCCACTGCCGGGGCTGGTAGCGCGCCATCCCCCACCGAGAAGGGGAATGCGATGCCTTTGTAGATGTTGGTAAGGGCCATAGGTTCTCCTGATGGTACTATGCCGCCGCGGCGAGGTCATCCGCAGGGCAGGTGGGACGCGAGGGCAGCGCCGGAAGCGACGGCAACGCTGGCAGACCAGGCAGCGAGGGGAGCCCCGGCAACGCCAAGCTAGGGAAGGGAATGGACGGGAAAGGTAGATCTGTCGTGGGAAGCGAGGGACGCGGCGGGAGGCTCGGAATAGCTGGCAGACCAGGCAGCGAGGGAAGCCCTGGCAACGCCAGACTAGGGAAGGGAATGGACGGGAACGGGAGGTCTATCGTAGGAAGCGACGGTAGCGGCGGGAGAGACGGTATTGCAGGAAGCCCTGGCAGCGACGGCAGCCCCGGCAAAGCTAGAGACGGGGGAAAGGGCGGCAGCGCGCAAAGAGAGGCCATCCACTAGGTCCTCACCTTCACCGACCGCGAAGCCATCGTAGGCGGAGGAGGCGCCACCGGAGGTGATACTGGAGTCCCTGTAACAGGCACCACGATGTTGTGCACGTGTGCCGCGAGCCACGGTAGGAGCATGTCAGCTATCGCCACCCCCAAGGCCGCTGTATCGCCAAGGAACACCCCCCCACCCTTCAGGTTGATGTTGGGAGCGTTGATGTTGACGTTCTTGCTCGCAATGATGTTGACGTTGCCCGCAGCGTCCAACGAGATAGAGCTAGCCGGCGAGGCTGCATCCACCATCGAGATACCCGAGGGCCCGAGAGCCACATAGCCGCCACTCGCGTCCTGCAGTAAGATCTCCTTCTTCTCAGTGTTGATGGTTATCAGCGCCCCGTCCGCATCCCGCAGCTGGATGGACTTCTCGTCAAAGGACAGCATGGAGAACTTGTCCCCAGCGGCTATCTCCTGAGCCACCTTGTCGGGGTCGGTCTTCGCCTCATCACCGTCAGCAATCTTGTGCCAGACCAGCCGCACCTTCTCGTCCCCTGCGGTGTCATCAAACATCAGCAGATGCCCCGCGCGCGATCGGAAGCCGCGCTTCTGCGGCTTCCCGTCCACATAGCCTAGCTCCTTTGGCACTGGCGACGCCTTGTCGCTATCGCTGAACCAGCCTCCCACATAGCCTTTCGGGGCACTCGGGTCCCCATTATCGAAGAACACGCGAACCACCGAACCGACCAGCGGGGGATTGAACCACCCAAAGCGATCTCCGGTCACGTCCACCATCGGCGATACCCACACGTCCACCGCTGTCTTCTCATCGTGCCCTACCTGCGGGCAGCTGATCTGAATACGACCCCGCTCCTTGGGGTCGTCATTACGCATCACAAGCGCCCGATAGGTGCTGTAGTACACCCGCAGCACATCCTCGATACCGTAGGCAATGACCGCCTCACGAAGCTCTTCCAACGTCATCATAGCTACTAACCCTTCTTCGACTGCGTGCTGCTGCCGCCACTCCCTTCCTTAGCCGGCTGGTTGGACACCTGCCCCGCAGCCTTAGCAGCCTCCTTCAAAGCTGAGGTGTTATACCAAGCCTCAACGTTGGTCGAGAAACCACCGCTCCCCAAAGAGTGAGTGACCTTGAACACCCCATACTTGTAATCATAGAGATTCTTACCCAAGCCCCTAACCTCAATACAGTTGCCGGGGAACAGGTCCGGAATACCCAGCGATCCGATCTCCACCTTTAGACCGCCTGCCCGCAGCTGCTGCTCCAGCTGCCCGAGAATCTTGGTTCGTATAGGCTCAAAGGTCTCGTCATCCACTCCGTCCACATTGTAGGTCTCGGCCCCCGCAAAGGTCCTGTCGTCCACGTCGGGGAAGAACGGCCCCACAGGTACCGCTCCCCCCGGCCCCGCTCTGTCCGGCGGCGGCGACGGGTCCGTTACCCCTTTTGCCCCTTTCTTCCCTCCCGCCTTTCGGTTGGCCTCCAGCTTCTTTTTCTTAGCTGCCGCCTCTGCATCAGAGATGCCCTTGACCACCGCCCCCCACAACGACGTTGGGTAGTGAACCCCTGTGGTCGGAGAGTTAAAGGTGAGAACAGGATACACACCCTCCACAGGCCCCAAGGTCAACCCCTTCTTCCCAGACACGCTTCCGGGGTACATCACAAAGGCATGCGTCGGCTCCGCCGCCCACATCCCACTCCACGAGTAGAGCTTAAGCTTGGCAGGCTTCTGGGAGTCCTCCTGCTCAAACCTCATCCAGCAGCCCGCATCCCGCACGACCTTACGAATATTTACCCAATCCGTCACGTACGACGGTGCATAGCTCGGAAGAATCACGTCGTTTAAGGCGGCCCACGCGGGGGAGCCTTTCTCCACACCGCTCTTATCCAGGATGATCTTCCGCGGGTTGTTCTTGTCGGGACCTCGAAGAAGCTTGTCGATGATACACAGCCGGTTACCGGCCAGCTGCGTGCCGCTAGCAGACTGCCGTTGGGCGCTAAAGGCGAAGACCCCCGTACCTGTCAACGTGATGGACACCCCCTCTGGCGCTATGCTCACATCCGGCGTGGTCAGCAGCCCCGTGTAGACCGGCGAGAGCTTGGGGGCGCCCCCCTTCCCAATGTACCCAAACTGCACCTGCAGCGATGACAGGCCATATTGGATCTTACGATCGGTCAGGAACTTGAGAATGTCCTGGTAGTTGGCGGCCAAGGTGGCCGTTATCTTTGGCATGAAGTTAGGCTGCAGCTCGATGGTGAGCTCTGTCAGCACCGGCAACGCAGGCAGGTCTCCCTTCCCGAATGAGTTGGTCCACAGCGGGATACGCTCCCCATCCGGGTTGACAATGATCGCCATCATCACCGGGTTCGAGAAGTCGTAGACGGGAGAGTCGGGCATTAGAACACCGCATCCGTAAAAAGCCGCTGCTGCACATAGGTCTTCGACGGGATGCGCAGCACCGCCCCCTCATTCAACGCCGTAGGCACCAGCTCCAGATCGTTCGCGACCGCGATGACCCACCACAGCACCGCGTCCCCATAGAAGCGGTACGCTAGCAGATCAATACGATCCACCCCCGTCACCCGATAGAACTTGTCGTCGTCCTGCACGGGCACCTCGGGAAGCTCCTCGGGGCCGTCCCAAAAGGTGTACTCGTCGACATCCACCAGATCGTAGAACCTGAGCCGACTTGTCTGCTTTACCGTTGCCTCAGCCATGTCACACCATATCCCTGTACGGTAGCCACGACGCCTCTACACCGCCCGCAGCCGCCGTCCGAACCGCTGCCATCCCTGGCGCCGGCTGCGGCGCCGCAGCCGGCGCCCTACGGGGCGCCATACCCCTCTTTATCTCCTGCAGCTCGTGCCGCATACCAAGGAAGATGTTGCGGGCCTCAGCGGTCCACCAGTCGGGCTGATTAACCGCGTCCCGAAGCGTCTTGGTGTTGATGTTGAGATCAACAGCGCCCGCGGTCTCGACCAGGTACCTAGAATCCCTCAGCCCTGTCTTGGCCTTGCTGACCGCGTCGGTCGCATCCAACGCTACACCCATCGCGTGAGCAAGCTGATAGGCGTCCCCCTCCGCCACCCCTATCCCATGATGCGCGGCCCTCTCAACATCTCCGAACATCCCCTCAAACTCTGGCCCGATGCGCTTGCGGGCCGCCTTGGTGTACGTAAACAGCTTATCCAGAGACTCCTCAGCGTCTGTGTGAATAGA
>Ga0180438_10000469_pt1 | contig 79341 bp, 52 predicted proteins | sample SS_ome_12_FD_132455 | JGI IMG/M metagenome (GOLD analysis project Ga0180438, IMG submission 132455) | Hypersaline lake sediment archaeal communities from the Salton Sea, California, USA - SS_3_D_2 metaG | ecosystem: Environmental > Aquatic > Non-marine Saline and Alkaline > Hypersaline >...
ACCTCCACTCACCGTACCTGTGCTATAGCTCGCTGTGATGATACCTTCGTTGTAACCTACGAGGCCACCGACTCTACCAGATCCACTGACTGTGCTGGAGCTGTAACAGGCAATGATATTTCTTTCATTCTCCCCCACAAGTCCGCCGATCCTGCCACCTCCACTCACCTTACCTGTGCTATAGCTCGCTGTGATGATACCTTCGTTGTAACCTACGAGGCCACCAACAGAACCATTACCAACAAACATACCAGTGGTATAGCAGGAGGTCAGATTGCCTGAATTGTAGCCTACGAGCCCACCGACATCCCTTGTTCCACGAATCTCGCCAGTATTGTAGCAAGCAATGACATATCCTAAATTTAATCCCGCTAACCCACCAACATAGTCACCTACCCCGAAGATCTTGACATCTGTTACTCCCAGATTTTTGACTTCAGCCCCAGAGGACAATTGGCTAAATAGCCCAAGTTCATCGTTCCCCGTAATTGTGAGGTTTAAGATTTTGTAGTCATTGCCATCAAATTTTCCAGAAAATTCAGGGATAACAGCATTTTCAAATACTTCACCAGCTGGCAAATTCGGATCAAGGTCTATGTCGTTGACCAAGATAAAAGACTTATCCAGTAGATTAGGATCATTAGCGATAGAAACAAGTTGTACGGGCGTAGAAACCTGGAAGGGATCATGTGGCTCACCTGTTCCTCTTGGAAAGCCCAAGAAAACAATTACTCTCATTTTATATGGCGTAAAATGCTCATTGCTGTTGTTATATACAGAGGAGATTTCATAGAAATAGACTCCATCAGAAGCTATTTCGTCAGAAAATTCCGTATCAATAAGCAAGTTTGTGTTTATAAGTTGTCCATCACGATAAATATTGTATCCTTTGAGCCCTTCATCTGTAATGGGAGCTATCCAATTCACAGAAACCCTATCTCCTTCCACTACTGCCTGCGGTTCTCTGGGTGTATATTCATCTACAACCTCTATTAGATGATTATCACTTCTACGTTGTGCGTATAATCCCTCATATAGGGAGGAAGTACTCAACATGTAATCGATGGAAAAAAGACTCGTTTGCTCATCTGTTTGGATTTGAATTTTACCATAAACAGTTCCATGTACCGGGCTCAGTACTTCGTTTCCATCGCCTACCCACCAGTAGTAACCTTCCGGTGCTGGGCTTAAATCCTCTTGCCCCAGAGTAAGGTTAGGATCATAGATGATTTCTTCATTGTAAATTCCTGTACAAGCAACAGCATCACCTGGTATCGTCCATCCATTGGGGAGGCATATACCGAAATACGGTGCGTTATTACCGTCATCATCAAATTCAACAGTTGCTTCAATGAAGACAGTGAAAATCTCACCTGGCAAAATTGAAGAAGGTTGATCAATAGATGCGAACTCCAAACAGCCTGAAAGGAAAACAAACGGGCTGATTAGGATAACAACTATTATAAACCTATCTGATCGTCTCATTGCTCATATCTCCAAAAAATAATGTTTGGCATCATTATTCATTATGCTCCCACCATAACTTTGGATACTCCTGGCCTTCGAGAATCCACCAGATGTCGTCGGTGCCATTATCTGTCTCATCCACGAAGTCCCAACCGGCTTCGAGGAATGTGGTGGCTGTTTGCATTTCGGCTGTGGTCTTGCCAGAAGAATCATCGCAACCGCTTGCAACTTCTTCTTGACTCCCACACATATTTTCCTGGCTCATAGTTATACGCTGCCTCGCCGTGAATTGAGCGACTTGTTGATACCTTTGTTAGCCTGCGATTGCTAATTAATATGATGCCTTGCGATCTCCTCCTCACTGAGTTTTAGAAAACGTGCAGCGTTGTCATAGAATATTCCTTTTTTTTCTTCGAGTGTCAGAAAATCGAGTGATTGTATATTTTCGATTGCCATTTCAATTGCTTCAGGCCATACCATCTGATCACTACCGTACATCACTCTATCAAGTACCTTATAATTTTTCGCCAATTTTAGAAACGGGGATAAAAAGTTTTTGGCATCTGGTACCCAGTTTAGAACAGCAATGTCAACATACAAATTCGGGTACTGTAACATAAGCATTGCAGTGCGTTCATAAAAATGTGCACCAGCATGCATTAAATAGATTCTTAAATTCGGATAACTTACAAGAATATCTTCAACAAGAAACGGGTCACCCAAACGAAGGCGAAAATTCTTGTTACTATCGGTTATTCCAGGGAAGCTGCCTCCGGTATGTATACCAACCGGAATATCATACTGTTCACATATTTCATAATAAGGAAAGAAAACAGAATCATCGGGGGAGTGGCCAACATAAATAGGATCAACCTCACCGAACAGTTCTATTTCCCCTTCTGATACCCAATTCCTAAATCGATTAATGTCCTCATAATCCTTTCTAAATCCCTTAATCACAACATCATCACCAAGCGTGTCCACCCAGGGCCCTAAAGCGGTACGATACTCGCAGTCGACCATGGCCAATACAACGTTATGTTTTTTCAACATTGCGATACATTGGTCATAGTGTCCTCTATGATTATTTACAGACATCTCTCCGGTAGAGGGATTTGGAGCGGGGCCCCAAAAATCAAGGTTTGTATATGCGTGCAAATGCATATCTATGATTGGGCCGGAATAGATTTCAGGCTCTTGAGCTAAAACCTGATTTACAGTTAAAACCATCCCAATTAACAAGAATGACTTTTTCATTTTAACACCCTTTCAAAATTTATATGTTGTATTGATATTACAGGAACTCAGTTCTCAGGAATAAGTTCCCACCATAGTCTGGGATAGTCCTGTCCTTCATTAATCCACCAGATGTCTTCCATGCCGTTTGCCGTCTCATCCACGAAATCCCATCCGGCTTGGAGGAAGGTAGTGGCAGTTTGCATCTCGGCTGTCGTCTTGCTCGTACCGCCAGCACTGGTAGCCTGACCGGAGATCTCACTATCCCAGAAACTACTACTTATAATGCCCGTATTATTTTGACCTTGCTGGTTAGGGATTGAAGTATTTTCCCCTACCAGTCCGCCGACTTTCTTAGTCCCGATGACACTACCAGTGCTGTAACTAGACGTGATGACACCCCTATCATTACTTCCGACGAGTCCACCAACTACGCTATTTCCAGAAACCGAACCAGTGCTGTAGCAGTTAATAATTGCACCGTAGCTCCAGAAGCAATTGTGTCCTACAAGGCCGCCAACATATTCGGAGCCACTGACCGTTACGGTACTGTAGCTTGCAGTAATACTACCCGCATTACCGGCTACGAGGCCACCGACGAAATCATCTCCCCTGACCATGCCGGCACTGTAGCAGTTCAAGACACTGCCCTGATTGTAGCATATCAGACCGCCCGCCGCATAATCAACAACGGAGATGTTTACATCTACAATCCCAAGGTTTCTGATCTGGCCTTCCAACTCTAATGTGCCAAATACTCCGCCAATTTTATCACTACTCGAGATAGTAAGATTTGATATTTTGTGTCCATTGCCATCAAATATACCTGCGAATGATGGGATCAATGGTGTGCTCCAAGATATACCTGATAGATCAATTGATGATGTCAAACGATAATGAGCCATAGGATCATATTTGACAAAAATCAGTTCGAAGATGTCGGAAATCAAGTAGGGATTCATACTTGTACCCTCTCCCTTTAATTGGCGTATAGATGCTAGGACAGGGTAACCTACTTCCGGCATTTGCCATATCTCGTATAAACCGTTATTCTTTTCATCTACAAAATCCCAACCAACGTTTAAGAAAGTCTCTACTTTCTGCATATCGGTTGTAGTTTTACCGGTACCACCTGCACTTGTTGTTTGTCCAGAGGTTTCTATGTTCCAAAAGCTTTGTGACGTTGTTCCATAAATGATATCAAAGGCAGTATAGAACTCATTGTTACCAACAAGACCGCCGACATGTTCGTTACCTGTGACAGTACCTGTGCTGTAACAATTGGAGATGCTTTGCATATTTAGTCCCACTAGCCCTCCAATATTGCGATCTCCCATGACTGAACCATTACTGTAGCAATTTGAGACGGTATCACCAACTCCAACGAGCCCTCCGACACTTCGGTCTCCTTTGACCATGCTATTGCTATAGCTGTTGGAGATGGTACCTTCGCTTCCTACCAGACCACCGACATCACGAGTTCCGGTGACCATACCCTCGCTATGGCAAAATGTGATGTTTCCTGAGAAGTTGCAACCAACAAGTCCCCCGATCTTGTAATCTCCACTGACATCGCCTATACTGTGGCTTGAAATAATGCTCCCTCCATTATTACCTACAAGCCCTCCAACAAACCGATCTCCACTAATTGAGCCAGTGCAAAAGCTTGATCTGATAATAGCACCATTCTTGTCACCTGCAATGCCACCAACGAGAGAACCTGAACTCGCAACATTGACGTCTACCACGCCCAGATTCTTTACCTCACCGACAGATAGCCAATAGTCACCCGAATCTCCTATATATAGCAAATAATCACCCAATTGCCCAAACAAACCCAAATAGCTTCCACCTTCTATAGTTAGGTGAAGGATCTTATTGTCATTGCCGTCAAAAATACCGGTGAAAGGAATCCCCTGAAAACCATCCTCAACATTGTTTGTGTCTGGGGCAATGACGGCCCTGTCGAAAACCTTCCGACCGGGGAGATTAGGATCAAGGTCGATATCTCCCGTTAGAATAGAATGTTTGTCGTAATCTTCGGGAGATTCTCCCAGCAGCATCAGGTCCTCGGCCGTTGCGATCTGGTACGGATCGTTAGGATCTCCAGTTCCGCCGCTATATTTGACAGAGATAGGAATTAAGAGAAAGGCGTGGTGTTCTCCTTGTGGATTGATTCCCTGTCCTACTATCTTTCCAGAATTGTTTATATCATTCGCATACTCCAAGGTCCATCCTCTATGAGGATCAATGAGAGTATTAAGATCAATGTTTTCACCTTTACCTGTTGGATCGAAAAATGTGCCATGTGAATAAAAAGTGCTGTCAAACTCGTAGTAAGTAATCCCCACAATCTGTCCAAAGTCATTGATGGAGAGGGCCATACTTTTACTATCAACTCCCAGTGTTCCCAAATCTATATTACCCGCGCCTGTGGGATCAAATAGAGTTGCACGAGCATGACCTTGGCTGTCTTCTGCCCATCCTACCATCTGACCTAAGTTGTTGTTCGACAAGATCTCACCTTCGTCTCCTCCAAGGGTACCAAGATCGATATTGTTACCGGCCCCGCTGGGATCAAACATAGTGGCACGTCTTTTGTCTTGGCTATTATCTGCCCACCCTACAATCTGGCCAATGTCATTGATGGAAGAAGCTGATCCATTATAACCTCCAAGTGTACCGAGAAAGACATATTTATCAGTACTAGTCGGATCAAACAAGACTGCCCCCGGTAAATATCTGGACAAACTTAGCCTTCCAGTCGTTGATCCAACTATTTGGCCAAATGCGTTAATGGAATTGGCCCCACTTAGATCGCCTCCGAATACGCCTATTTCAATACTATTGTTGGGATCTGTCGAGTCGAATAGGATAGCATAAGACCAGAATCCATTCCAATGGTTCTTACCGCCATATTCTCCTACAATCTGACCAACGTCATTTATGGAAGAGGCTGAACTCCAATCACCCCGGAATAAACCCAAGTTTATGTTGTTACCATCTCCAGTGTGATCAAACAAGGTAGCACACTGCGAACCATTCTCATTGTCTGCTGAACCTACAATTTGACCTACGTTGTTTATGGAGTTGGCGACACTATAATCCCCACCTAGTGTACCTAAATCGATGATCTCGTATTTATTTTCTGCCTGTGTGCAGACCGGGAATAGAAACGCTAATACAGCCAACAATACCAAGATTTGCGATTTTTTCTTTGTTTCCATTTGTATTACCTTCTATTCTTGGATTAGATATTCCTCAATGATGGAAAATATTTGGAAAATTACCGCTCGAAACAGCTAACGGTATGAGTAAAAATGATTCGTCATAGAAAAGTAGATTTCTCACGGCCGTCATTGTCAATCCTCCTCCATCCCCCGACTTTTAGTCATAAGGAAAATGAACAACTTCACCCTTATTTTCTTGATATTCAGTTTACTAAAAGCGACCGCCTTGATCAAGCCCGAATCACTAAAAATCACAATTTCATTAATCAAACCGAAGCGTTTAGATGTATCATGTGCAATAATTAATTCCTCATCCTTTCCTATTTAATTTTGATCTACTCAAAGTTCTAATTCTTTCACAATGAGCTAGAATTTTTCAATTTATTCTATCGGTGTAGTTTCCTCGAACAAATGCTCAGCAAGGACTATCAAGTCTTGGACATCGACAACACCATCACCCCAAGGCATTGGGCCAATGTCACACAATTGATTATCTGTACCCCAATTGTCAACAATAATGCACATATCCGCAGCATCGATAATACCATCGCCGTTGAGATCAACAATCGGAATAACTTCCGCCTCCCAAATGTCCGTGTGGCCATACCCGCCTGTGTGGTCGCCATGAAAGAAGAACCGTGTACCGTCAGCAGTAAAACTTCCTCCGGACTCATCTCCTGGCTTTGGAATACTCACAGGTGGGCCCAAATTCACTGGGGTACCCCATGACTCATCGATTTCCAAACGCTGAGCCATAAATATGTCATATGATCCTCCCCAGAGCTTCGTAAAGAATAAGGTATGTCCATCTGGGGAAATCCAGGGGGTACCTTCATCTCCATCAGGTGTGCTGATGGGCATACCTATGTTCTGAGCCAGACCGAATGACTCACTTATATCATTTCGAGTTGCTCTAAAAATATCTCCCTTACCTAAACGAAAAGACGCGAAGTAAAGAATAAGACCATCATTGGAGACATAGGGAAAGCCATCGACCGAATTACTGTTCACATTGGCTCCGAGATTAAGCGGTTCTTCCCAAGGGGCGTCCAGTGATGGACGTGTTGAGACATACAGATCAGTTTCACCGACTCCACCGAACCGGTTGGAAGCGAAGTAGAGCGATAAACCATTTGCTGAGATAAAGGGTGTTCCTTCGAGAGCTGCGGTGTTGATCGGAGATCCAATATTTATTGGTGTCTGCCATTCATCATTCAAAGTCTCTCTTGTGGTTATCCATATGTCACCGCCTCCAAGTCCATAAGGGCGATATGGCCATTTCGCACCGTCTGCGAAATAGAGAGTAAGACCATCAGCCGAGATACTCGGTCCATACTCACCATAGAAGGCGGTATTGATGGTCGGACCGCTATTCTTCGGTATTCCGAATACGAAATCAGCCTTTGCTTGTTGTCCGGTAAAAATTCCAATAATGGTCAGAATTAAAATTAGGTTTTTTCTTTTATGATTCATAATTGTTTCTCCTTTCTCTTTCACTTTTCTCATGTGCTTAATTCACAATTTTGTTACTGCCAGTTTGGATTTATGCTTATTCAACCGGAGGGATTTCTTCGAATAAATGCTCTGAAAGAACAATCAGGTCCTGGACATTGACGACACCGTCGCCGAATGGCGTCGGGCCGATATCACACAACGGTTCATCAGTGCCCCAGTTGTCCACAATTATGCACATATCAGTGGCATTAACAATTCCATCGCCATTAAGGTCAACGATAGGTTCGATAGATGCTTGCCAGATATCGTAATGACCGTAGTTTTCAAGGCGATTATAGGAGGAGAAATACAAAGTCCGGCTATCTTGGGAAAGCACGGGTTTGGTATCGATATAGGGTCCGTTGACTATCGGTCCAAGGTTTACAGGAAATTCCCATCTATCATTGCGCGTGGGACGCATACTCATCCAGATATCGCTACCCCCATGACCACCGGGGCGAAATGGCTCGTTATGGTGTTCTGAGAATAAGAGTACAAGGCCATCTGATGAAAGACAAGGACCTGTCTCATCGTACTTACTGTTTATCAATGAGCCCAAATTCACAGGTTCTTCCCAAGGAGCGTTCGGTGTCGTACGTTGCGCCATCCAGATGTCACCGAGTCCATAACCATCATCCCGATGCGATATGAAATAGAGTTCAAGATCATCCATCGACATCCAAGGATTGCCATCCCACTTGGAACTGTTTATCTTTGGGCCCATGTTAACGGGAATTCCCCAAGGTGCTTCTTTTGAAATTCGTGTGCTCATAAATATATCACTGCTGCCGTATCCACCTTGCCCCTCTGAACCGAAGTAGATCGTAAGTCCGTCAGCCGAGAGTGAGGCACCCTCCTCATGATCTGAAGTATTGACGGGCTGTCCAAGATTTTCCAGAGGGCCCCAGTTGCTGTCTGTCGTAGCACGCTTGAATACGCAAATATCCCAGTGTCCACGTTCGAGGGTTCCCCACTGGATATACATTTCAAGCCCGTCAGAAGATATACAGTTGAGCAATTCAAAGCTGTTTGGCCAATTTATAGATGGCCCAAGTATCTCCGGTTTCCCAAAAGTGAAATCACCCTTTGTGTCTTTTCCGATGATCAGAAGAAGACCAGTCACTACCAAAGCATAAATTAGAATCTCCTTTATCTTTCTGTTTTTATTCATGATTCTTACCTCCAAACTTGTTTTATCTGTGGTTTGCGGTATCATTAATAAATCCTTGTCTCGGGCATGCAAACCATCCGCCCGGATTGGGCTGGGCCGGTGAGTGTTCTGCTTGGTGGCGAAGGGCTCACCGGCTGCTTTTTTAATATTTCAAGTATTGTGCTACAACCTATATACAGCTTATTCTTATAATTTGAATGTTCCTTTTGTTCTTCCCGGCCTTAAAGTTTATTCTGCCATTCTTTTGCTTTCTGAGGCTGGCCCCAGGCTTCGTACAATTCCGCCAAATTCTTACCCGTTTCTTTTGTATCTGGATGTTGTTCTTTTAATTTCAGATGTCTGCCTTCGAACGCCGCAAGTAACAGTTGCTCAGCATCTTCGAATCGTCCTGTATTCTTGTAAAACACTGCCAAATCATTCATGGATTCGAGTGTAGTAGGATGGTTTTCACCGAGTTTCTGCCGTCTTTGTGAAAGAGCTTGAGTTAGCAAAGGTTCTGCCTGCTGATAATGTTTCTGCTTGTTATATAAGACTCCCAATGCGTTCATTGCTGATAATGTGTGGGGATGTTCTTCTCCAAGAGTGCGCCGACTGGCATTAATTGATTCAATCAGTAATGGCTCTGCCTGGTCGTACCGGCACAGGTCAATATACAACTTAGCCAATTCGTACATGGAAGAGAGGGTATCATGGTGCTCTGCGATCAGAACAAGACGCCTTGCCTCCAGAACCTTAGTGGCCAGCACTTCGGCCTGCTCATATCGTTTCTGAAATCTGTATAATGATGCAAGCAAGGCCTTAGCGGTCAGAGTGTAAAGGTGGTTTTCACCCATCACTTCAACCCTGTAGGCAACAGCCTTTGTAAGGAGTGGTTCTGCCTCTGCGTATCTTCCCTGTTCTATATATAGCAACCCCATGGATTCTAAAGGTATGTAGGGATGTTTCTCACCCCAAAGCTGGGGACCTTTATCCAATGACTCAAGGAGTAAAGGCTCCGCCTCCTCATACCTTCCTTGAAGTCTATACAGAGTAGCGAGATTCTTTTTAAACAGAAGCGTCGCTCTATTGGCCTGCCCCCCTTGAAGTCGTTGGCTAACTTCAAGCTGTTCAAGAAAAAAAGGCTCTGCCTTTTTGTAAAAACCCCGATCTCGATACACCAATGCAACCATGTTCATGGACCAGAGTGTGTTTATATTATCCTTTCCGAGAATGCGGTTCCTGCGTTCCAGCACTTTAACTGCCAAATCTTCAGCCTCAGCATAGCGACTTTGGTGTCTATATAGCATGACCAATAGATGCATCGATTGTAGAGTTTCGAGATGGTCATCGCCAAGCTCTCTTCGAAAGAGCTGAACTGAACGCTCCAGGTGTGGTTCAGCTTCAGCATATCTACTGACGTTTCGGTAAGTAGTACCAACCCAACGCCTAATAAAGGCTTCCACCTGTGGTTCATCTGCGAATTTGTTCTCCAAATCTACTGAGGCGGCATCAAGATATGAATAGGCTGTTAGTCCCTCTGGATTTATTCTAAAGGGATTAGCTGACCATATAAGGTCTCTTCGTAAGTAGTTGCTAATAGCCTGTGCAACCCTGGTTTGATGTTCGGCTTCTTTTCGGGCACGCGTTTGTCCAAGAGCAAACAGAGTCGATACAATAATACCCGCAATGAGTACAATCAGCACTGCGGAAATCCCAGTCACCAACGCCTTATTTCGCGATACGAACTTATGCAATCTGTAGAACATAGCTGGTGCTGTTACTAGAACCGGCTCGTGCCTGAGATGCCTACCAATATCAGCAGACAGTTCAGCTACAGTATCGTATCGGCGAACGCGTTCCTTTTCCAACGACTTCATGACGATTAAGTCGAGGTCGCCGCGAATTGCCTTTGTTAGCAGATCTGGTGTACAAGCACGGAATTTTGCTATATCTGTTATCGTTTCACCAAAAGTGCCTAGCTTAGTGGATGGTTTAGGCGGTTCCTGCTCGCGGATTACTCGCTGCATTTCGAGATAACCTGCTTTGCGCAGTTCTTCTTCGCTGAATGGTGTTGCGCCAGTGAGTAGTTCGTAGAGAAGTACACCAAGCGAGTAGATATCAGAACGGGTATCAACATCCGTATCGCCCAGGTCGGCTTGTTCCGGACTCATATAGGCTGGCGTGCCGATAATGTGGGCGTAACGTGTAAACAGAGTCTTTTCAGTTAGCCGCTGATCTGTAGCTTTGGCGATGCCGAAGTCGATGACTTTAGGGATGGGCTGGCCTTCGTGTCGACTGACCATTACGTTGGTGGGTTTTATGTCTCTGTGAATGATACCCTTTTGGTGGGCGTGCTGGACGGCGTTGCAGACCTGGATGAACAGGACCAGTCGGTCTTTGGTGCTGAGATTGTTTCTGTCACAGTATTCTGTGATAGAAATGCCAGTGACCAGTTCCATTACGAAATAGGGTCTGCCTGATTCAGTAGCACCAGCATCAAAGACCTTAGCAATATTAGGGTGATCCATAATAGCAAGGGCCTGGCGCTCGGCTTCGAACCGTGCAATGACAGACTTGGTATCCATACCCAATTTGATGATTTTCAATGCGACTTTTCGCCGCATAGGCTTTTCCTGCTCAGCCATATAAACTACAGCCATGCCACCTTCGCCGATCTTTTCCAGCAGCTTATAGCGACCAATAACAGTACCAGGTTTTTCCTTTAATTCCTGATCATCCAACATAACGACTGGCACATCTAATAGTGCCTCAAGAAAGTCACCTTTATCCTCATGAGCATCAAGAAGTGCAAAAATGCGCGCTTTTAAGGCAGGATCGTTGGCGCAGGCTATATCCACATAAGCCTTGCGTTCGGCCGCTGTTTTTAGCTTCAACGCTTCCTTGAATATCGATTTTTCATCATTCTGACTGGTCGACATTTTTTGCCTCCATACTACAGTGCGAAATTTGAGCATTATAATTCCACAAAATGATAAGGAATTTTAGAAAAATTTGCTCAATCCCGGTTTTCAGGTCAATTTCTTTGTAATTTAGACCAAAAAATTACCAGCAGAAATCCTTCATGAATCTGTTCTTGTCTCACTTCTGCTTATATCCAATCTGAGCCAAGCACGCGCATACTCCAGGTCTGCATAGGCTTTAGAAGATGAAATTTGAAGCATCTCAGCAGCTTGATCAACCGTTAAACCTCCAAAAATGCGCAATTTTATTAGATCAGCTGCAATCTTGTCCTCTCCATGTAGTTTTTCCAGGGCATCATTAAGTGCCAAAAGATCATCCGGGTGAATCTCTTGGTCATCTATAAAGAGGGTTTCATTAAATTCGACTTTTTTCTTGCCTCCTCCCCGCTTAAGACTCTTCTTTTTGCGAGCGTTCTCAACCAGAATCCTCCTCATCGCCTCTGAAGCCGCCTTAAAGAAATGCCCTCTACTGTTCCAATTTTGACTTGCTCCCTCAACTAACCGTATATAGGCCTCGTGAACCAAAGCCGTGGCTTGTAAAGTTTGGCCCGGTTTTTCCTGTGACATCTTCTGAGCAGCTAAACGACGTAGCTCCTCGTACACCAAGGGAAGCAACTTATTTGCAGCTTGGCTGTCCCCCTTTTCAATTGCATTTAAAATTTGTGTGACGTCACTCATATAATACCTCGAAAACTCTACTTTCGTGCCAAAATAGACAACGTCACCATTCACATGCCTAAAGACTCAGTCAAACATTCATACAGGATCGTTAGAATGTGAATAATTTATATAGCCACATTATTTTACTAGAAATGTAGGGACGTCATCAAGCATAGAATGAGAGTATATTCCTTATTGCAACATAATAAAATATGACTGGAAATAGATCATTATGAACTCTGAAGTGTGTGTTTGTAGTTTTGTAAATCTAAAGTCGAGATAAAAATCCTCATTCCCTTTATGTAATCCACGGCTTTTTTGGTCGATGTGTCACAAAAAACATCGAGGAGCAATAATGAATAGCACACAGCAAAACATCAAATCCACGGCCATCTTACCGGGCTCAGATAGTGAATTCGTCCCGTGTCCTACAGTTATGACAGAAGAGGAACTGATCCGGTTTCTCAGAATTCCGGAGATAAGCAACGCGAGGAACCACCGAAACGTTATCGAGAATCTCAAACGCACACATGGTCTGCCTCGGATTCACCTCTGTGGCAAGGCTGTGTACCTGACAGATGCAGTGAAGGCGTGGCTTGAAAATCATATTACGTGTAGCCATTAACTGCCGGTTCTGGTACAATGGGCTTGGACCAACCCAAGCCTTTGGCCAGCATCGGAAAGGAGGTTTAGATATGAAAGAGCTGGTAAGGCTTAGAATGAGGCCCTCGCGTGATAAGAAATCCTTTCGGTATATGCTTGATTACAGGGATCAAGATGGAAAACGACGGCAGATCTCGCTGGGACACACAGATAAGCGCAGGGCAGAACGTCAAAGGTATGAAAAACAGTTGGAACTGCGGATGAACGTTGCTGAACCCATTTCAATGCGACTGACAGATTTTTTTCAAGATAGTCTCATACGCACGAAGGGACAGGTTCGAGCCACTACCCTCAAGGAAAGGGCTAAGACCATGAGAGATTTTACCGAGTGCGTGGGAGATATCGATGTGCAGGATGTTCGGTATGAACACGGTGAGCGATTTATCCAGTACTGTCAGAAGCAGAACCTTTCGGCGGGCACGATTACAAAGAAGGTCAAGCAACTAAAAAGGATCTTCCAACTAGCGGAAGATCGTGGGCAACTCGACCGACACCCGCTTCGAAGGCTTAAGCCACCGAAAGCACCAAGGCGGAAGATCCGCGTATTCACAGATCAGGAGTGCTACTGCCTGTTCAGGTCTGCCAGGCAGTACGAACAGAAAGGCTCTACAGTAAAATGGGAACTGCTCATACGTATGGGTCTGAGTACTGGCATGCGACGTGGCGAGCTTATGAATACCACCTGGCGCAATATCGACTTTGCCAGAATGACTGTCGATGTTGCTCCGAAGAAGGATCGGGAAGACACTTGGGAATGGCACATCAAGGACACTGAACGTCGTACGCTTCCGTTGACTGCCGAACTGGTTAGGTTATTGGTTAAGCATCAGATGTCCCAACCCGAAGGCTGTCCGTACATCTTTGTTCCAATGACTCGTTATGAATGTATCCAAGAATATCGTCGGGCCGGACAGTGGGATGTTGAGAAAGGACGATCGCCTATATCGAAGTTCTGCTATCACTTCAACAAGATCCGGGACCTGGCGAGTATTAATACGGGGACCTTTCATGATCTGCGGCGAACATGCCTTAGTAACTGGATCGTTCAGGGACTCAGTCTCCATGAGGTAAAGGAGTTGGCCGGACACGCCGGTATTGAGACCACTGAACGGTTCTATCTGGCCGTCCGAAAGGATGTTTTAGATCGCGCCCGAGCAGCCTCTGAAGCATCACGCAGGAGCCAATCTGTGGCGCGCTTGTTGCGCGCTCCTTCTGAATCGAACGAAGATCCGATAATGCTGTCTGTAAATGATTTGCAGAGCAAGCTTTAGCGACAGTAGTCCGAGAACGAAGGTTAAAGGGTAATCGGACAACAAGGACGATGCCCCAATTAGGCACTATGAAATGTCCAGCCAATTGGCTAATTCATCTATCGGTGATCAACCTCTTTCAGCTGAATCAACAATCTGTTGGCACGCTGCAATGGCGCCCGAAAAAGTAGCCAGCAGGACAATTCTGTTAAAATAAACTGTTTGCTCACCAAAGCATATTCCGTTAGACTATTGTTAACATCTGCATGTTGATATTATCTAAAATTTGAGGTTACGAAGAAAATAAATGTCAACGACTCAAAAGAAGGATATTGTCGATCGAATTGCCAAAAGCAATCAGGTTAAGAATGCATTGGTAAAATCTATTGTTCAGAATTTCCTCGATGAAATCTCCACTGAGCTAACCAATGGTAATCGTTTGGAATTTCGTGATTTCGGTGTTTTTGAAGTCAAAGAGAGAGCAGCAAGAAAAGCTCAGAATCCTAAGACTTTAGAACCAATTGACGTCCCCGCAAAACGAAGTGTCAAGTTTAAGATGGGGCGGATTATGAAAAAGAAGCTTAACACCAGAATTGTTAAAAAATAAGCAGTTTTTGAATACGCCCTTTTCTGTTCCATAAGGCTTAATATTATTTGAAACAGTGCTATCCTTTTTCATTATCAGAAAAAAAGAACACTCGGTCAGAACATGGTTAAGTTTAAGGATGAAACCGGTGTTATGAAAACAACTATTAAAACCAAAAGGTGTGAATATCTAAATCAAGCCAGCCATCTACTGACAGTTGGAGTTCTGGTAGCATTTTTCTTTATAGTTTCAAACCAAGGCTATGGCGCTGCAGCAAGTGCAACTAAGGTTGTAACTTACCCCGCTCCGACTGGCGAAGTCTTGTCAACTGACTATGAAGTACACACTGCAGACCAGAAGGTTGATGTATACATGGCAAGTGTTCTCGATCCACCTTTCGCTGGAAAGGAATGGGACCACGGTGGCTCTTATTCATTTGCCAATTTCGACATGTCGGGAACTGTTATAGTTCGTATTGTGTCAAAACAGTCGCTTAAAAACGTGGTAATCCGGCCACAATCGTCCGGGATACAACCAACACTGTTGGATGATCATACACTGGAACTGAAGCTGGACCGACCATATAAGTTCAGCATAGAGCCAGATGGCAGGAAAGCTCCCCTTTTGCTGTTTGCAAATCCCCTGGAAATAAATGTACCAAAGCCTGATGACGAGGGTGTTATCTTTTATGGCCTAGGTGTGCACAAACCAGAGAAGATTGTCTTGAATAGCAACCAGACACTTTATTTAGCCGGTGGTGCTGTTGTGAAGGCTGAGGTATTAGCTCAAGGCACCAACATTCGGATTTGTGGGCGTGGAGTTTTGGATGGCTCCGACTGGGAATGGCGCAAAGGTCCAGTGGGCAACCTTATTGCAATTCGCAACAGTACTGATGTTGAAATTAACGGCATTACGCTCCGCGGCTCGTCCCATTGGACTATCGTACCGAGGAATTGCCAGCGGGTAACGATCCGGAATGTGAAGCTCTGTAATTCCCGTGTTCAGAACGATGATGGTATTAATCCATGCAATTCCCAAGATGTGCTGATCACTGACTGCTTTATCCGTAGCGATGATGATTGTGTTGCTCTTAAGGGACTCGACTATAGTGCGCCAAACAATAATGTCGAACGAATAACAGTTGAGAACTCAATTCTCTGGTGTGACCGAGCTCGGATTTTTCTGCTTGGACATGAAAGCCGTGCTGAATTTATGCGAAATGTGACGCTCCGGAACCTTGACATTGTCCATTTCAGTATGACGCCATTCCTTTTAGAGCCAGGTGAGGATATGCGGCTTGAGGACATAACAATTGAAGATATCCGGATTCACGGTGAAGGCCAAAAGGAGTTTATCCGCCTGCGTCCAGTAGTAAACCAGTATATGCGTAAGAAGGTACCCGGATTCATAAGGAACGTCAGCTTCCGTAACATAACAATATATGGCAAAACTGGTGATTACCTTGTACAGATTCAGGGAGCAGATGCTGAACACAATGTTAGCGACGTAACCTTTGAGAACATTTCTATCATGAATTCGAAACCAACCAAAGAATCCAAGCGAGTACGCATTGGAGAGTACACTGAAAATATTAGGTTCGATTCTGAGGCTCAATGAATATCCGTCGGCCCTTTGCTGGTTCTGTATAAAATTTAATTAGGCACTGGCCGTCGTTATGAGCTATTGATTTTAGGGGGCAGAATCGCCCTGATTATTACCAAAAACGACATTTAGAATCCTTGCTTTTCACCCTTATTTTTAGCCCAAAAACGAGGTTTTATTGACTACGTATTCAATGGACAACATGATTTTATTCCTTATAATAATCACAAGATTATGTTTAATAGATAGTTATGGATATATAAGGTAGGTGCGATTTTGGAAAACTACAACTTTTTCTACAACTAAATCGCAATTATCTACCAAAAAAACCACTATTTTTTAGGAGGCAGGACCATGAAAAATTCAACAAGAAAAACCCGTTCAGACAAGTTCCCATTGACGCTCCATCCCACTGGCCAATATTGCAAAAAGATAAACGGAAAAATCCGTTACTTTGGGAAAGACAAGAAGAAAGCACTCGAAAAATATTTGGCTCAATCAACATATCTGCACGGACCGCAAAGTCTGGCAGAGAAAATCTCCAACAGCAAAATGGCCCTGAGACAACTATGCAATCTCTATTTGCATTATCAGAACTCAAGAGTTCTCGTCGGAGATATTACTGCAAAACACTATAATGATTCGAAGTACAGTCTGGATAGGCTCATGGCTTTCCTTGGACAAGGCTGTAGAATAGAGAATATCTCAACTTTGGATTTGCAGAATTACAAACGCAAACTTCAGAGTTCATATCCCTCGATCGATCGGCAAAATCTTCACATAGGCATTATGAAGGCTATGTTTCACTGGGCAAGAAAGATTGATGTTCTCGAAAGTATCCCAAATATTGATGCCATAACAAAAGATAGAGTTGTTCATAAGGAAAAATATACGTTCAATAAAAAGCAGATTCGTAAATTGCTTTCAACTGCAGACGAAAAAATGAAGGCTATGATATGGCTGGGTTTAAATTGTGGATTTGGATGTACTGACTGCAGCAGACTACAATGGAAGGATCTCGATTTCAAGAACAACAGAGTTCATCTTGCCAGGAACAAAACAAAAATTGGTAGAAATCTCCCACTGTGGCCTGAGACAATAAAGGCGCTGAAGGAATTATCAAGGTCAGGAACATTAGTATTCACTACTTCCAAGGATGATCCTTGGATTCGGACAACGGCTGCGACATATGACAATGGAGATCCCAAGTATATAATTGATAATCGAATATCAACGAAATTCTCAAGACTGATGAAGAAGGTTGGAATCCAGGCTCCGAAGGGAACGGGTTTCTACGCTCTTCGCAGAACGGCCGCCACAATAGCTGCAAGATCTGGAGATCCATTTGCAGTTCAAAGGCTTCTTGGTCATGTTGATTTGACGATGGCAACACGATATGTACAGGATGTTTCTGAACAAACTGATAGAGTAATCGAAAATAGCAGAAGATATTTCATCGGCAAAGGAAATGTTGCATGATTTTAAATAGCTCTGGTTTTAGCTGTAAAAATACTTCCACATTTTACTTGATGTTTATGGTAATCTCTGTTACAATATACTTGTTGTGAGTGCAGACGGAGACTAGGCGGTCTCATAGCACCATCCGCGGTAATGTGTATGCTGGCATATCACAACAAGGAGACGGGCCTACAATTAATTTAATCAACTGCCTTTGTCTCCTTTTTTATGCGCTTTCAGTTTTTTGATCAACATAACGAATATCAGGGGAGAATTGTTGTAACGAGGATCTCTTATAGAGGCCTAAGTAAACTTCATAGAAGGCAAAAACTTTATACTCTAAAAGCATGGATTGAGCATAGTCCAATCTCTGTTAATATCGTACCCCTAAATTCGCAATGTTATTAACATAATTAAGTTTATTGCGAAATCTATTGAGACACATACCAGAACGATCTTAGGAGAAGATTGCTTAAATCTTTTTCCCTGATCTCTCCGCAGTAATGCCGTCGAGATACCCAAATTGGCATTAAGTAACTTATGAATTCTGCAAGAATGACAGTCTTTTGATAATTATATCATCTATACAATTTTATCCTAAGTGACTATTTTACAATGCATTACAAACCAACTGAACGATCTGGCACAAATCTTGCTTATTCAATTAATAAGTTTTGAAAATAGAACTTATAAAATCAAGAACTTAACAATTTATTAATGAAGACTATGACGTATTAAGAGAAATTAAACTAAAAAATCAAAAGTCGGATATATTTTGAATGGAGATTTAAAATGAGAAATAAAAATACAAACAATCTTCTTTGTTTAATGGTTGTTCTTACTTTGCTCTTTAGCATCATGCAACCAAACGTATCGAAATCTAATGAAAATAAACTTGAACTTCTACGTCAGACCTCAGATGCCTTTTCATCGGTTGCGGCCAAAGCTGTACCTGCAGTGGTTTTCATAAAGGTTGAACGGACTATTGAAAAACAAATGACAGTACCAGGAACACCATACGGATTTAATGATCCATTTGGCCTTTTCGGTGACGAATTCAATGACCGTTTTTTCCGAGGGCGACAACCATCCCAACCAAAAGAGTACCGCCAAACAGGCCAAGGTTCAGGATTTATTATTGGTGAAGAAGGTTACATCCTCACAAATAACCACGTAGTAGGTAAGGCAGATGTGATCACTGTCAAATTGCATGATGGTAGAGAATTCGATGCCAAATTGATAGGAACCGATGAGAAATCCTATGTGGCGGTAATTAAGATTGAAGGTAAGAATCTTCCGATAATGCCGCTGGGGGATTCTGATGAACTTAGGATAGGTGAATGGGTAATCGCAATCGGTAATCCATTCGGTCTCGCCGAGACACTAACTTCGGGAATCGTCAGTGCTAAAGGCCGCAGTACAGTCGGTATCAATGATTACGAAGATTTTATTCAGACCGATGCTGCGATTAATCCGGGTAATTCGGGTGGACCTTTGATAAACATTGAAGGCGAAGCTATCGGAATCAACACTGCTATTTTCAGCAATAGTGGTGGTAATATGGGTATTGGCTTTGCCATTCCCATAAACATGGCTAAGATCATCAAAGATCAACTGGTTAAAACTGGCAAAGTAACTCGCGGACAGTTGGGTGTAATGATCGGCGATCTGACACAGGATCTGGCCGATTATTTTGAGATGGATTCCACAAAGGGCGTGATGGTAAACGAAGTGCTTAAAGGTACACCTGCTGAGAAAGCCGGGATTGAAGTTGGAGACATTATTTTAAAGATAAACGAGCGTGATATCGAAAACATGGGAGATTTGCGTAATACGATAGCTATGCTTGCTCCTGGTACTAAAGTCAAATTACTTATTTATCGAGACGGCAAAGAACGGACAGTAACTGTTAAAATTGCAGAACTATCGGATAATCAGGTTTTTGCAGATACTTCGCAATTAGACCGTAGATTAGGTTTGACTGTAGAGAATTTGACTGAAGAGACAAGCCGATACTATGGTCTGCGATCTAATGAGGGAGTAATTGTGTCCAATGTTAATCCAAACAGCTATGCATACCGAGAGGGTATAAGACCAGGCATGATTATTCTAAGTGTTAATAGGATAAAGGTTGATTCTGTCGAAAAGTTCAACGAAGCAATACGAGCATCATTTAAAACTAAGAAGGTGCTTCTCCTGGTAAGATCAGAAAGATACACAAGATTCGTGGTACTTCCTCTTGAATAAGTATTGGAACTTAGTAATAAAATTGAAAAACTTTTTATAAATCTTGATTTTCGATGTGTTGAAGGAAATTCTGCCAAAAAAGAATTTTAGTTTAAAATTTTTAACTTTACATAGGTGAAAGTTCTGAGATTATATCAGATATGATTCTACATAATATAGCATGGAGTAAACAACCACCAGTTAAAACTGGTTTTTCACTTAGGATTAATAGATTAAAATTTTACAAATCATTTTTTACCTGATAATGAAAAGGAGATACAAATGTGTGAATCTTGTGGATGTACACCTGCTGAAAATCCAGTAGAAGATGAAGTATGTGCTGGTTGTGGTAAACCAAAAGCAGAATGCATATGTGAACCTACAGAGTAGTTGTAATTATTTAGTTTTGATTGTTGTCCAAGCTAACTTCTCACTCTGAGCTAGTGAGTTTGGTCTTTTTAAAAATCGATAGCCATCTGAATTATTTTGTACTCGCAGAGATTTAATCAGGTGGCATTGATAGTATAGACTTGGTTATTCTTTCCAATTTGTATTCAATTTCATTATTATGATGTGGGTAGATTCACATTGTTAAATAAGCCCATTACGAAATCTGATTTTTTATGGATCAGAAATTATTATTGCTTTTTGATGAATCCATTCAGCTTGAATCGAATGTCGCTGATTTATATGTGATATTCCAAGATACATTCCCTGAAGACGCTGATTTCTGGAAAACGTTGATAATAGAAGAAAGGAATCATTCCGCGCTGCTAAAAAGCGGAAAAGAGCACTTTGCTCCAGTCGATACATTTCCAGTGGATATGCTGTCTGCTGCGTTAGAGGAATTGAAGGACACAAACACTAAACTCGTCAAACTAATAAGCCAATATCAAGATAAGTCCCCTTCGAGAGAGGCTGCTTTTAACGTGGCACTCCGGATTGAGCAATCAGCTGGAGAGATCCACTTTCAACAATTTATGCAAAAGAAGGCTGATTCACATTATGCTGAGTTGTTTCAAAGGATAAACGGGTATGATAAAGACCATGAGAAGAGGATTCGCACCTACATAAAGAATCATGCCATCGCAATCAGCAAGAGCGGCATTTGAAGCATAATATCAGTCGACGACATATGATATTACTTATATGAGCAATACCAAGCTGATTCTAGTTACCGGAGCCACGGGATATGTAGGTGGACATCTGGTTCCTCGACTTTTGGAAGCAGGATACGACGTAAGAGTCTTTGTCAGAAATCCCCAGAAGCTCAAGGGCATTACATGGAGCAGAAGAGTTCAAATTGCTGTGGGAGATGTGCATTCTCGAGAAACGTTGCTATCTGCACTGTCCAATGTATATGCTGCTTATTATTTAATTCACAGCATGACCGGTGGAGTTGGTTTCGCTGAACAGGATATAATCGCAGCCCGAAATTTTGGTGAGGTAGCCAAGAATGCCGGCGTTAAGAGGGTGGTCTATCTTGGGGGGCTGGGAGATCCAGGGACACATTTGTCTGAACATCTTCGCTCAAGGCAGGAGACCGGTGAAATACTACGAAGATCAGGTGTGTGTCTTACTGGATTTAGAGCAGCAATAATCATCGGCCCAGGCAGTATATCATTCGAGATGATAAGATATCTCACAGAACGAATACCAATCATGATTTGTCCGCGTTGGGTAAAAACCAAAGTACAACCAATTGCAATTGATGATGTTATTTACTATTTGGTGGAATCACTTAAAACGCCTGACAGCGAAGATCAGATAATAGAAATCGGTGGAGCTGATGTTATTACATATGGAGAAATGATGAAGAGATATGCTAATGTAAGAGGTCTCCATCGTTTGTTAATTAATGTTCCGGTTCTTACACCCCGATTATCCTCATACTGGGTTCATTGGGTTACTCCTATTTCAGCTTCATATGCCCGACCTTTAATTGAAGGTCTTAGAAACGAAGTTATTGTTATAAACAACAAGGCTTCTGCGATTTTTCCAGAAATCGAGCCTTCAAGCTATAAGAATGCTGTGCATCAGGCCCTGTCTCTATTGGATCCAGATTATTTCGAGGTCGAATTTGATACTTCAAAAGATACTAAGGTAGTTTGCTTCACAAAAATTCAAAAGGGCATGATTATTGAAGTCAGACAAAAAATAGTGCATTCCGTTGCTGAGACAGTTTACAAGTCCTTCACGGAACTTGGGGGACCAAAGGGATGGCCATGTAATTTAGCATGGCGTATGCGGACTGCAATAGACAGGATTCTTGGGGGTGTTGGAATGCGTAAAAGTAAACCAAGAATGGATGATATTGAGCTTGGAGATACAGTTGATTTCTTCAAAGTTGTCAAGATTGAGCAAAATAAAATGATAAGATTAAAAGCAGAAATGAAGTTACCTGGAAATGGTTGGTTACAACTTGAGGCAGAACCTGTTGGAGATAATCTCACGAAACTTATACAAACTGTGTTTTTTGCGCCAAAGGGTTTACTGGGATATATCTATTGGTATCTATTGTACCCTATACACCAGATCATTTTTACCAAGATGATTAATCAGCTTGCTGCAAAAGCAGAACACACTTAAAATGTTCATTTAGATTGGATTCTAAGATTCTAATTAGATAACCTATGTTATAGTAAAAACAATTTACATTAGATATGCGCAAAGAAAAATGAGAAGAAACACAAATAACTCTCAGAATTGAGATTAATGGATTTTATAGATTTTGAAGGAGTAAAAATAGTTGGAAGAGGTAAAGAGTTTAAGAAGAAAATTAAAAGAATTATTTGACAAACAACGTATTGGTGTTTTGTCAACGCAGAAAAGGAACCGGCCCTATGCGAGTCTGGTAGCTTTTGTAGTAACAGAAGATCTTAAGAGCTTTATTTTTGCAACTCCTCGAACTACCCGCAAATACTCAAATATTATAGCCAGCAGGAGAGCAGCGCTTTTGATAGATAATAGATCTAATAAAATGAGCGATTTTAGAAAAGCTATGGCAGTAACTGTTGTGGGAGCGGTGCGAGAATTAAGAAAATCCAAAAAGAATCATCTGATTCAACTCTATTTAAAAAAACACTCTCATTTGGAAGATTTTATCATGTCACCAACATGTGCTATCTTGTGCCTTGAAGCGAATACTCTTCACATTGTAGACCGATTTCAACACGTCGTTGAATTACATTTGAATAAATGAAATTTATATATCATCTATCACAGATCAAAAGGTCAGACAAGAAACTTGTGGGGGGCAAGGCTTCTGCCCTTGCCATAATGGCACAAGAGAAGTTACCGGTACCAAAGACCATTTGCATCTCAACTAATGCTTATGACGTATTTATGAATGAAACTGAACTCCGGTCGCGAGTTCTAATGGAATACCACCGAAAGCCCTTTGATCAGATGCGATGGGAAGAAATGTGGGATTGCTCTTTAAGAATACAGAATATGTTTACCAGGACACCAATCCCTTCGTCACTCATAGAACTTTTATCGAGTGAAATAATCCATTCTTTTAATAAAAGGCCCGTAGCTGTTCGGTCATCGGCAATTGGTGAGGATTCGGCAAGTGCTTCTTTCGCTGGGCTTCATGAATCTTACTTGAATGTAAGAGGCATTGAAGAAATACTTGAGCATATTAAACTTGTTTGGGCCTCTACCTGGTCTGATGCTGCAATCCTTTATAGAAAGGAAATCGGACTAGAAGTCGAGAACAGCAGTATGGCAGTTCTTATTCAGGAGCTGGTTCAAGGTCAAAAATCGGGAATAATTTTTGGCCGGAGTCCTGTCGATCAATCGAAAGCTGTGATAGAAGCTGTATATGGTTTGAACCAAGGTCTCGTAGACGGAACTATAGAGCCAGATAGATGGATGATAGACCGGGAATCTGGAAAGATCATTTCACACGTACCAGCGCAAAGGAACAAAGCAGTAGTGACTGCTTCGAGTGGACTAAAGATCATAAACTTGACAACAAACAAACGAAATAAGCCACCTTTGACAAGACACAAAGTAAAGGAAGTTTTTGGTCTTGAAAAGAAGTTGGCTAAACTTTTTGGTTCTGATCAAGATGTTGAATGGACTTATAACTTTTCCGGACTCAGGCTTCTTCAATCTCGGCCCATAACCACAATAGCTAAGAACGAAACAGATGATCGGAAGTGGTACTTAAGTCTAAGACGCAGCTTTGATAATCTTGTTATTTTAAGAACAAAAATTGAGAATGAAATCATACCAGCGATGATTTTAGAAGCAAAGTCACTTAAAAATATAGACTTGAAGCGGATGACGGATGAAGAACTGGCTAATGAAATTTCTCGTAGAGCAGAAATATGTGAAAAATGGAAGAAGCAGTATTGGGACTTCTGTATTCCATTCGCCCATGGGGTACGATTGTTTGGTACAGTCTATAATAGAACAGTTAAACCTGAGAACCCCTATGAGTTCTTGGAACTTTTAGCAGGTACTACCCTTAAAAGCACCAAAAGAAACGAAAAACTACAGCGGTTTGCAAACAAGTTAAAGGCTAACAAGGGTATCATAGAGTTGGTACGCTCTGGGAAGCTACCGAAGGACTTAAGATTTTCAGATGAAGTAGTGGCTCTTACTGAGGAATTTGGTACATCATTGCCGGGGATGATAAATACACCTGAAGCTCAAGCCAGGATGCTTGAATTTATAATTGAGATAGCAAACAAAGGGGATTTCAAGAAACAAAAGAAAGGCCGTTCAAAATCAAGCCTTGAGAAAAAATTCCTGGAAAGTATGCCAAAGAGAAAGCAGGCTTTTGCCAGGCAGTTAATAGATTTAGCTCGTGCAAGCTATCGCTTGCGAGATGATGACAACATATATTTAGGGCAGATTGACAGACAGCTGCTCGATGCAGTTCAGGAAGCTCATAGCCGCTCTTTAGCTGCTTCCAATATGCCCCTCGATATATCACAAGCTGATGAAGTTGTTAAGTGTCTAAGAAATCCTAACTATAGGCCGGAAAGCCGAAAGTCGGAACCCGCTCAATATTATCAAGACAAGGGTGTTATACCCAGACAGCTTGTGGGTCAACCTGCAGGTGCCGGAGTTGCTACAGGCCGTGCAAGAGTTATCAAAAAGATGAATGATCTTTTCGCCTTTAAGAAGGGAGAGGTTCTGGTATGTGATGCGATAGACCCTAATATGACTTTTATCGTACCACTGGCCTCGGCTATTGTAGAGCGCAGAGGAGGGATGCTGATACATGGAGCCATAATTGCCAGAGAATACGGTTTGCCTTGTGTTACAGGAGTGCCAGATGTCGTTGAGCTTATTCAAAACGGCCAGGAAATCGTAGTAGATGGATACTTGGGAATAGTGACGATTAATAAACGTCTATCAATAAATTAACTATATTTAAATCAGGAATTGAAAATTGAAATCGCTTTTACCAACCCTGAAAATAGGTAACTTGGAAATAAATCCGCCTATCATACAAGGTGGAATGGGCGTCAGGGTATCAATGGCAAATCTGGCTGCTGCTGTAGCAAACACAGGATGCGCTGGGATTATCGCCAGTGTTGGATTAGGACAATTTGAAAACTTCCCGGGCTCTGAATTTGTGGCAGTCAATGAAGAAGCTTTACGAAACGAAATTAGAAAAGCAAAAAGCCTGACCAGCGGAATAATTGGTGTCAACATAATGGTTGCTCTTTCTGATTATGATAACCTAATAAAAACCGCCGTCGAGGAGGATGTTGATTTAATAATCTCCGGGGCAGGCTTGCCGTTGAGTTTGCCCAAATACCTTAATGGCAAGGATATTAAATTAATTCCTGTTGTTTCCTCAGCAAGAACTCTTCAAATTATCTGTAAAAGGTGGAAAAACCGTTTTAATAAACTCCCGGACGCCGTAGTTGTGGAAGGTGTCAGGGCAGGTGGTCATTTGGGATATTCCTATGAGTCTATAAAAGACGATACTGCCCCTACACTTGAACAAACAATTAAAGAAATAGTTAAGATTGCCGATTCTTTTGTGCCTCGTATACCTGTTATTGCTGCGGGGGGAATCTTTGATGGTAATGACATTGCTCATTACCTCAAATTAGGTGTTTCCGGAGTCCAAATGGCAACTCGTTTTGTCTGTACAGATGAATGTGATGCCCACATCAATTTCAAGCAGGCTTATTTAAATGCTAAGGCTGAGGATATCATAATAATAAAAAGTCCTGTTGGGTTACCGGGAAGAGTAATAAATAACAGTTTTGTAGAAAAAATCAAAGAAGGTAAAACTATACCTTTTAAGTGTAATTATAAATGTCTCAAAACCTGTGATCCCAAGAAGGCACCATATTGTATAGCTAAGGTACTTGCAAATGCTGCACAGGGAAAACTTGGTGAATCTTTTGTATTTGCAGGTTTAAATGCTTATAAGTGCAACGAAATCATTCCTGTGAAAGAACTTGTTGAAAAGATAAGTGAAGAGTTGGCTATAGCATTTGCTTCCGAGCCACTTTATCAGTTTAAGAATTCTTCGAGTAAAGTGTAACTTGAAGATAACTTTAACCAAAATTAGGATGTATAATTTCATTATTATAATTAAATTCAAAGAATAAAATATACCCATTGAAATTCTATTTTAAAGGAGATGTGATTTATGCAAATGTCGAGAATTTTATTAACTTATGCCGTGAGTGTGCCTGTATTTTTTTGTATTGATATGATTTGGCTTGGTGTGATTGCCAAAGGTTTTTATCGCAACGCCCTTGAGCCGCTACTGACTCCTAACATTAACTGGATAGCAGCAATTATTTTTTATCTGCTTTTTCTTGTGGGGATACTGATTTTTGCCTTGCTTCCAGGTATGACAAAGAGGTCGTTGGTTTATACCATTGAAATGGCGGCATTGTTTGGTTTTATCGCATATGCTACTTATGACCTGACTAATTTGGCTACGCTGCGTGACTGGCCTTTGACGTTGTCGATTGTCGATATGATTTGGGGTTCTTTTTTGTCGACATCAACAGCTACAATGACTTATCTTATTATGAGTCGGATATAGCCGATTTGGTTTTAGTTGTCTTAAACCAGGGAATAATCATGGATGTGGTTTTTTGGTATTGACGATATTCATCCGGTTTGGATTTGAGCGATTGTCGTTCTGAAATAGGGCCCGTGATAAGCGACATTGTCAGCAATAGAGTTATCGGCGAGATTAGCCCAAGCCATCCCAGCCGAGTCGGTAAACCGATAAGAGAAAATCCGGACCACAGAAGAATCTCAAAAAAATAATTCGGATGGCGGGAGTAATTCCAAAAGCCAACTTGACAGACCTTGCCGTGATTATCAGGACTTCTTCGGAACCGATGTAATTGAGCATCTGCCGCTATAGAACCTGCATAACCAACGCACCAAAGCAAAATTCCAACTTTTGGCCAAATTGAGTCGAATGTCGTACTTTGGGCCGTAAAGATAAACACAAATCCTACGGCGGCTTGAAAACAGGCTTGAATTAGATAATGGATCAGAAAATACAGTGGGGCTGGAATGTTCGAGTGCCGATGAAGCGATTCGTATCGGGCGTCTCTTTTTCCAAGCCTGAGCCGAGTCCAAAACAAGTATCCGCCGAGACGAATCCCCCAAAGCAAAACCAACAAACTGGTTAGAAGTTTGCCGGTAGAAAACATATCACGTCTCAGATTATGCATTAGTCCCATTAGAGTCAAACCGATTGCCCATCCCAAGTCCACCACTGCCGGATTTCGTTTCCACAGATAAATAAACCACAAACCCGTCAGCGTACCGGCACCGATAAGCAGATTCAGCAGTATTCCCATAGCAATCATTTTGTTTTTTCCGTCTGCGGTTTTGCACGACCGATTTTTTGGTCAAAGGCATTGATGCAATCCTGATTTCTGGGACGTGTTAAGACGATTTGAAGATCATCGATATACTGTTGAGCAAATCCGGCTTGACAGTATGAAAAATAATATTCCCAGCGTCGAATAAAGGTTTCCGGAAAACCCAGTTCGATGATTTTTTCACGATTGACATGGAAGCGTTCTTTCCATTGCGCCAAGGTCAATGCGTAGTGCGGTCCGATGCTTTCAACTTGTTTGATAACAAACGATGAATGTCCGGTTAGGACTTTTGTTAGAGCAGTCAGCGATGGAAGTAGGCCGCCTGGAAATATAAACAGTCGCATCCAGTCGGTTGTTTTAGAATAAGCCTCGTAGCGCTGGTCTGGAATAGTAATCGTCTGAATGACCAGAATTCCGTTCGCTTTAAGTAAGCGGTCGCACTTGCTGAAAAAAGCAGGAAAGTAGGCCTTTCCAACAGCTTCGAGCATTTCTACAGAAATGATTCGGTCATACTGCCCGGTTACATTGCGGTAATCGCAAAGCAACACCTCGATTCGGTCAGACAATCCGGCCTGATCAATCCTCTGCTGGGCTAGTTGCTGTTGTTCTTTTGAAAGTGTAATTGAGGTTACGTGACAACCGTAGAGATTAGCTGCACGTATTGCCAATGTTCCCCATCCGGTGCCGATTTCGAGCAAATGGTGGTGCTTAGAAAGGTTGGCTTTTTCTAAAATTCGGTCGATTTTACGTATTTGTGCATCAGCCAGATCTTCGTTTTCACGGTCAAAGATAGCACAAGAGTACGTCAGCGTCTTATCCAGAAACATCTCATACATAGCGTTACTCAGATCGTAGTGTTGTGAGATGTTTTTTTGTGCCCGATTAAGCGTATTTCTATTGCGTAAGTTCCTTGCCAGGTAAAAGGTTCTAAACAACTTGGAATACCAACTCATTCGAAACGAATGCGACAGTGTTACACTAAGCATAAAATCCATAAACTGAGTCAGGTCAGTCGATGTCCAGTATCCTGCTTCGTATCCTATTCCCAATCCAATTTCACCGGCCTTGGCAAGCAGACTAAAGAAACGATAGTCTTTTATTTCTAGCTCTGTTGACACACTCGAATCGTCAGAACCAAAGGTGCGGCTTTCGCCTTCAGGGAGCTTTACCGTGATTGCCCCTGTAGATTGTTTCTCAAAAAGAGCAAAGATGGCTTTCATACCCTGACGAGCAAACCATGTCGGAAGTTGTTTTCTCATTGTGTACTGGCTATGAGGTATGGGTTTGGAAAAAACAGGTAATTTCTTCTTAAAATACAAGGTTAACGATTGTCGTAAAATTCGTGGCATATTGAGCACCGCATTAAAGGGGTATTTTAACAAAGTCCGATAGAGTGTACGGGATGTAAGAGGACGTCCCTGCCCTGAAAGTCTGGCGAAAAAGACTGGCTTATCGCCGCATTCCGATTTGGTCAATTCGACACGAATATCAATATTTTGGTCGTCATCCTTGAAACAGATATTGTACTTTCCCTTCATATCGAAAAATGGCGAGACGTGAAAAGCTTTGGGTATCTCAAAACACAGTGCTTTGGACTGCGTTTGAGGATCTTTGAGGACATACAAATGTGTTTCTCGAAAGGTGTTATGTACCTCAGCCAGGACCAGGTTACAGAGATTTTCAGAGTTATAACATAGAAAAAAGCTTACTGGTCGAAAGATTATATTAAAATACTTTGCAAAACTAATCAGTTCTATGCGCTTCACAGGTTCCGCATAACCAATTTCCTCAAGCACTGCAGCAATTTTATCTTTGAGGGATTGGTTCCCCCGCCACAGGTAATCCTTATCGTCCATGCGAACTACCGAAAAACGATTGTATCCGAATCCTGGAAGCGTTCGGTCCAATTTGGGCAATTCATCCAGGTCGAATCGATAGAAATAGACCGGGTAGGAGAAGTGATGTTTCTGAGGCCAGTGACGACCATGCGATACAACTCCGGTGAAAATCTGCGAATTCATAAATCAATCCCAAACATCTGAGCTACGGCAAGTCCTGAACGGGCCCCATCCTCGTGGAATCCGTAACCGCAGTATGCCCCGCAGTAAAAGATACGGTCTTTGCCGTTGATGTTATCCAACTCCTTATGTGTGCTCAGAGACTCAAATGTGTAGCATGGGTGGTGGAATGTGACGGATTCAATTCTTCGATTTGGATCAATCCAGGTGTCGCCGTTTAGAGTCACAAAATAATCATTTGTTGTTTTAAGTCGCTGCAGCCGATTCATATAATAAGACATATTCATCACCGGTTTCAGTTGCTTGTCGCCGAACCTGACATAGCTCCAGCTTGCCCAGGCCTTTCGGCTCGGCGGCATCAATTGCATATCGGTATGCAGGGTAACTTGATTTTGTGTGTATGTCCATTTGCTCAAGATTCGGCTTTCCTCTGGTTCGGGATTAAGCATAAACCTGTGGCTAATATCGGCGTGGGTTGCAAGCACAACACAGTCAAAATCCATTTCTGTGTTGTCTTCAAATATCACCTTGATCTTGTCCGTCATTCGCTTGACATGCAGGACGGGAAGGGATTTTTTGATTTTGCCTTTAAACTGTTTTTCGAATGCTTGAACGTATGAAACACTACCGCCCACAACAGTTTGCCATTGAGGTCTGTTGGTAAGTTTCAGCAGGCCATGATGGTAATAAAAGCGAAGTATAGACTCCGCTGGAAAATCAAGGATGTTTTCATCGGGTGTTGACCAGACCGCAGCGCTGATCGGGACGATATGATAGTTAATATAAGCTTTGGAGAATCCGTATTTTTCCAAAAACTGTCCTAAAGTCAGATGGCCTAATCCCATTTCCAAGTCTCTGGTGGCAATACGATTAAAACGGAAGATATCCCAAATCATCCGCCAGAAAGAAGGAGAAATTAGATTTTGCCGACGAGCGAATAAACCGCGTGGAAAATCGCTGGAATAATAAAATCCCAGGTTTTTATCTTCGAATCCAAAGGACATATCGGAATTCTGTACGCGGACGCCCCATTGGTTGAATAAATTTAAAAGCGTTGGGTAGTTACGATCATTCAGGACGATAAATCCCATATCGACAGGAGTGCCTGAATCCGCTCCGCTGTCAAGGAAATGGGTGTGTGTATGGCCGCCAAGCTGAGACTCCTTTTCAATCAGGGTTACTGAATGCCGACGGGAAAGCAGCCATGCGGCGGTTATACCTGAAATGCCGCCTCCAATCACGGCTATGCTATGAGTGCTGCCAGATATATTTTTATCAACACTTTTATTCAAAGCTGAACCCTAATATATCACTATGTGAACAAATATAGTGCACAACTTGTTACGACTCAAGGAAATTTGCGAACTTATATAAGTCTTCATCGGCTTCCAGGTTTCATTTGAATGCTTTAAATGGATTTTAATATTCCACAGATTCTGTATTTTGAGGTTGATAAAAATACCTTGCCATTAGACTCAAGCAGGGCATCGCAAAAAACCACACGGCCCCAACCCATAGCAGACTGCTGAAGACCGGCTCTGAAAAATTCAACGCTCCTAAACGGTCGCCCGCATAATATGTACCCGGTGCACATATTGCCCCAAGGAACGCTGCGACCAAAGGCCTTTTTTGCAAAAAACGAAGAGATGCATTCAACGTCAGAGAAAAGTTGGCCCAAATCATGAGATCCCATATTGTTGTGAAAGGTGCCGGCATCACCCAGCGATTTGGCTCTAGCGCGCCTACGATGATTAAACTTGTATCCATCAAAAAACCAATCACCATCGCTCCCAGGGCGACGATAAATATCTTGCGTATTTTGCGTCTTTCAATCGCCGTAATATGAATTACGAAAAGAATCGGCACGACAACCAATCCCAACCAATAATATCCCCTGGCCGCACCAAGAATGCAAGCCAGCCAGCCAACATTAACCGAGATTATATTCCAAAAACTTTTTGTCAAATCCCCAATCAATTGCAGATGTATGGTTTTATCTGATTTCATGGCTTACTTCCTTGAGTAAGGAACAAAAGTCATGTATCATTGGCGCAATACAACAATGATAAAAACTTGTTTATTTCACAGGGATTATCACTTCATTTCGCCTGAGAAACCATAACTCAAAAGGAGGATTATATCGGGCAAAGGTAGGTTCTGCCGTAGGAACCAGTTCCTTGCGCCTTATGAACTCTTCTAAAGAAGCTTTTTTTGCTTCATACCGCTTTTGACTCCATGTTCCTGAATAACGGATAGCGGCTACTTTGTGAGCAGAGATTTCTTTGATGGTGACTTCTGGATCTAAAGGTTCCGGTAGAGTCTCCAGAGAATATTTTGAAGGCATCACAAAGCTGACAGAGTATTTCTCTCCTGATTGCTGTTGATTAACTGGAGTAGTCATCGAAATCTTCTCAGAACTTGTGCTTTGATTGACTGGGGCAGTCATCGAGATGGATTTTTTTGTCTTATTTTTACCCGAGATATAGTTGAACAACCGTCTGAAGGCAACATTACCCGCATCATTGAAGTTAGCTTCCACAGTTGTCTCTGCTATGAGATAAGACTGGTATTGACGGATCTCGAACTTACCTTCTTTTTCAAGTAAAGTATATTTTGGCTTTTCTATTCCCACGATTGCACACGAACAAAAAAGGAAAGGTGAAATCAGTAGCAGGCCCCAGAGAGCCACTTTCTTCTTCTTCATTGTAGTCAGCTTCCTAAAGAACTCTTCTTCCAACATTAGGCCAATGCTCTTGTATGTGAACATCTTATCTTCCTGGCAATAGCCTGGGCAAGCACAATATGCTCCAGGGCACTCATGGTATCACTCTTGGGCAAGTGATGCGTAGACTGAATCAAGACTTCGTCTAAGCATCCAAGCTTGCTGACGGGAGTCCTCATCGTTAGCACGGACTTTGCTAAGAGTACCTCGCAGAACCGATCGGTCCTTGTCATCCAGGGCGTTTGTATGGGACTTCAGCAAGGACTCAACCGCCACTTCATAGATGGCGGCACAAGCTGAAGGCTGCCCTGCATTGAACAGAGGAACTCCACGTCTAATGGCAAGCTCAATAACATCTTTCGCCGCTTCCCTTGGAGTCAGTTTCTCATCCGGTGGAAGAAGAACACTGTCGATTATGTGAATCACACCGTTGGACGTCTCGACATCGGATGTAATTACGTTTGCCCCGTTGACTTCGAACGAGTCGGGCGTCTTTATCATCAGAGATTGGCCCTGAAGTGTCTCTAGTGACTGGGCACTAAGCATGAGTTTTCCTTCGACTACATGATAGGAAAGCACATCAATAAGTTTGTCACGATTCTCTGGCCGGAGTAGCTCCTCAACAGTGCCTTCAGGCAGCTTAGCAAATGCCTCATCGGTTGGGGCAAAGACAGTCAGAGGCCCTTCCGCCTTCAATGAATCGACCAACCCGGCGGCTTTGACCGCAGCAACAAATGTCTTGAACTTCCCGGCGGCTACGGCTGTGTCTACGATATCCTTGACTCTAGGGTACGTGGCCTCTTCAGCGACAGTGGCCTTTTCGGCCCTGATCCAACTAAGCTCCAAACGGAAAGGCCCCGCTTTCTTATCCGCTAGTGTTATGCCCAAGCTTTGGACATCCTTTGCCTTCAGAGGGGCTGCTCTGGCGACAGTTCTGCCAAAGGACGTATAGACGAAGTCCTTCAAGCTTATACGGACTTCCTGCCAATTGTCCTTCTTGGTCTTGATGGGGGCACGATAGGATGCCGCGGCACTACGAGAAGAGTTCATCAGGTTTATGTAGTATATTCGGCCATCGCCTTTTAGGCGAAGGGCTATTGTATCGTACCCATCGAGACCTAGATCTTTAGGTCGAGTGCGAATGGAGGTGAAGCCGCCTCGATTCTCCAGCGACAGATTACCGGAGAACACGAGCGTATTGTCCTCACTGATTCGGAATCCCCCCTCGGAGATACCGCCCATTACGTTGTCGTTTACTGAAATCCATTCCTTCGCAACGGATTTATCTGAAAAGTCTGTCAACAACTTACCGATTGGCTCGGTGGCCATTCCAGTGGTAGAAAAGTCTAATAGTAGGCTACATATTGCCAGCATAGGGAGTATATGTTTATTTCTAAGTTTCATGTCTATATCCTTTCAAACGGATATTTCAGTTTAATTCTTACTAAGGAGCGTTATAACGCTCTTCTTTCCTGTATATAGCTTTAACAATCTTACTTGTTCGGACAAATATATTGGATATCAGGTTTCTGAGCAACTGATATAAGATTTTGGTAAAAACAAAGAAGTTTCTGGAAGTATGTCCTAACCAAAATCTTGTTTGCCGCTCCTACAATACAAAAAGAAGCTTGGTCACGCCTATATTGGCTGACGAGATGCATGAGATTACTCTAAGAATACCCTTGGTTGAAGATCGAGAAGAATGAGAGTATTGGATTGGGCCAAAAGCTACTATTTGCAAAGCATCCATTCTTCGGATATAATTACCGTCAGAATTCATTGCTGATGAATCGTGTTTTGAAGTTTTATACTTGTCTTCTAGGCAACTTGAATGCGGATGTGGATGGTAAATCCTGGCTTCATGTGCAACAAGCATCTGCTCGGTGAGCATGTGGAGTGCCACATGCTGGTGGGCCATTTACAGCGTAGAAGACGTATAACAAATTACATTAGGCTCAATCTGTTAGAGCCTACAAACCTCAGAGAAAGACACGATCAATTAGCTTTGGAGATGAAAAATCGAGGATTTATGCACAAATCACCGCTTCCAGAATATGATATATCATATCTTCCTGAAAGACATAGAATTTATACAGTGAATGTAGAAGAATCAGTAACTGAGTTGTCAAGAAGATGTTCAAACTGTAGAAAACGCATAAATGTTTCACTGATAAAACAGAGCAAGTAAAAAATTACAAAGATGAATCTTAATATTAGGAGTCATTGAAATGGGTTTAAGGGAATATTTCGAAACCACCGAAGGAACAGGAATACTGCCAACGGCCGATTCCAATGGGAATGTGGATTCGGCAATCTATGCCATTCCTCATATAGTGGATGACGAGACCTTGGTGCTTGTCATGGCGGGCAAGTTAAGCCATACCAATCTAAAGACCAATCCCAAGGCAACCTACATGTTTATTGAAAAGGCTCAGGGTTATAAAGGCAAGAGACTATATCTTCAGAAGATCCGCGAAGAAAATGATCCTGAACTGGTGCAGTCAATACGAAGACGAAAGAGATACGACCAAGAAGGTGAGGCCGTATCTGGCAGCAGTGCCGTATACTTCAAGGTCGTTAAGACTCAGCCGTTGGTGGGAGATTAGCTCTGCTTCCGATGGAAGGGCAAAGTGAGGTATGATATGAAGGCGATAGTAAAGCTAATCTCTTCTGTATTTATATGCTTTTTTACAGGATTTGTCGGGTCTTTCTCCACAATGGATTCTGTCAGCACCTGGTATGCTGATCTAGCGAAGCCGTCATTCAATCCTCCAGACTGGGCTTTCGGCGTGGTATGGCCCATTCTCTATGTAATGATGGGAGTGGCAGCCTTTTTGATTTGGAATATGGGAATCATTAGCAGGCGAACCAAGGTAGCCTTGGGATTGTATGTGTTTCAATTGGTTCTTAACGGTCTGTGGACGCCAATCTTCTTTGGCCTGCATATGATGGGGCTTGCTCTAGCTGAAATCATCTTGCTTTGGGTAGCCATACTCTTGACAATTATTGCATTCTGGAGGCTATCAAAGCTGGCCTCATACCTTATGATACCCTATATATTGTGGGTAAGCTTTGCCATCGTATTGAATGCTTCTCTATGGTATCTGAACCAATAGCAATCATACATTGGCTAATATCACCAGACTATGGTATGCTCATGTGAGAGCAAACGATTGTTGAAAATGAGGTCTGAAAATGCAAAAGCTGGCCGTTATCTCAAGTGTGTTTATTATTATCTTATGCTCAGCAGCAGAGGCCCATCGCCCGATCTTCAGCGATAAAGCAGCCACAGATCCGAACAGCGCCATCCTAATCAGCGAACCTGCCATTTCTCAGGTTATCTATCGAGAGATCACCAATGATGCCGAACAGGTATGGCTTGCCTTCGATGCTAATGAGGGATTCGGGCTTTTCATACAGATCGGTGTTCCAGTTCTCGACCGTCTGAAGGAATTCAGACCTGCCATGCTGGTTGTTGGTCCTGGTCTGCCTGAGGACGATCTTCCGTTTAGACTGCCTGAGGGGACAGGAGCCAAGGTTTTTCCTACCGATACTATAGAAGAGCCAAGGTTCTTCCATGAACACTTTACTGGAACTGATTCATGGATTCTTCGAACTGAAACAGTGGTTCTACCTAAGTCAGGAAGATATTATGCTGTTGCCTATGTTCCTTCCGGAAAGTACGGGAAACTCTGGCTCTCTATTGGGAGGAAAGAATCTTTCGGTTTGACGGAATGGGCAAAATTCGGTGAATGGAAAAAGAAGATCAGAGCGTTTCATGAGGTAAGTAAAGAAAAAAGTCTGAGGATTCCGATTCTCAGTGATATTGGGGAAATGTTTAAGTCGGGTGACAAGAAAAAACAAACAGATGAGGAAAAGGTCAACTTGAAACAGATGCGACTTTGGCATAAGGTTGATATTGCTCGTTACAAGGGAAGCTTCGTGTGCTTGGGTGACTTAACTGGAGATCAACGTGTTGATTTTCTCCTATATCGTGAAGGACCAAAAACGGTCCCCGGATTCATGGCGGCAGTTGACTTCGAAGGTAAGACTCTTTGGAAGTTGGGAGATCACTCATTAGAGCAACACCAATCTGATGGTGTATGGAATGAACCAGCACTCAGGGGGATCGCCTTCATCTACGATTTGGACCAAGATGGTAAAGGAGAAGTGGTTACTGAATTTTGGAAAGATGACAAGCCCATGCTCTATGTACTTGATGGAAGTACAGGTCAAATTCTGCAAAAAAGAGAATCACCTATAGATCTTCATATCCGAGGTGGAAAGCGGAGTCGATGTCATCCTGTGGGACGAATAGCTTTCTTTGAGGATAGAAATAAAAAGCCATCGATAGTATTGAAATATGGAGCCAGCAACCATGTGCCGTGTTATGCAGTGGTATTAGATAAAGAACTGGATGTTCTTTGGGAGATTCAAACCAGCAAGCATTCCATGGGTCATGTGCCTACTGTTGGGGATATTGATTCCGATGGAATCGATGAATTGATTCTTGGAACGCTGGTGACAGATGCTAAAGGAAACGTACTTTGGGAAAAGAATGTGGATCGACATGCCGATTGTACGGCCATCGTAGATCTACATCCTTCAGTCGGTAGCGAAGTACTTATCAGTGTTTGTTCGACAGGACCTGCATATTGTATGTCTGCCAAAGGTGAGGTCCTATGGGATAAAACGCAACAAGAAGTGCCTCATGGACAAGGTATCTGGGCCGGAAACTTCATTGATAGTGAACCGGGAACAGAGGTTATCATCCTGCGAAGTGGACATGTTGGAGATTTCATAACGGTACGGGGTATTGATGGCAAACAGTTAGCTGCATTCCAGCATATGAAGAACTACAAGGGATATCCTGATTTCCCCTGTAAAGTGAACTGGAAGAATACCAAAGAGCAGTCTTTATGGATTCCTATTGATCGCACATTAGTCGATGGATACGGTCACATCGTAGCCGAATTAGGAGAGTACGAGGATTTAGTAAAAAAGCTCCTCCAGTGGGGAGAGAGCAAAAGCCATATTGCCGTGCAAGCCTTTTCAGTGGATCTTTGTGGGGATGAACGTGAGGAATTAGTCCTCTATCAACCCTACAATGGGGGAGCGATTCTAATCTTTACACAGTATGACTCAGACGGAGGTAAAAAGTCATATGTGCATGAGCGGGATGCATATAACATCAAAAGCTACTTTTGAGCCAAATGAAATGTCTTTGAGAAGTTATCCAGGATCTTTACAATATAGAAAAAGCATCTTGGTGATGCCACCCGATAATCGAGAATTGTAAGAGAACAAGATTTAAATAAATCTATACAAACATACATTTGGAGAGAATTGAACTATGAAAAAATATCATTTTCTAACCATTATTATGTCGCTTATCATAGGTTTGACATTATGCGTCAACACGGGGTGTAAGAAAAAAGAAGATGAGCCTACCGGAAGTACTTCACCTGCTGTTGTTAATGAGACAGAACCAACTCAGACTTTAGCTCAAGCAGAGAAAACTGTCCAAACGGCCATTGAGGTTAGGCCCGCTCCAGATGAAAATTCTATTGTTGAAGGATATGCTTTTCCCGCGCTGGAATTCACCAGCCTAAGAGGTGAACAGATCAACATGGCCAATCTTAAGTATAAGGTAGTGTTACTCGATTTCTGGGCGACATGGTGTGGTCCCTGTCGTAGAGTCATGCCGGATCTAGTTGAGACGTATAAGGAGTATCATGGTAAAGGATTTGAAATCATTGGCATCAGTCTTGATAAAGATCAAGCTCAGTTGGAAAAGTATATGCAGGATACAGGTATAACCTGGCCGCAGTATTATGATGGTCTTAGTTGGAACAATAAAATATCCAAGCGATTTGGAATTCGGGGTATCCCTCACATTGTGCTGCTTGATAAAAATGGTGTCATTCACTTCAACACGGATTATGAAAATAATAAACCACCTTTGCATGGCCTCGAGTTAAGAAATGTAGTGGCCGAGTTATGTAGTGTTCCAGCGTCTTGATACAATAACCATGCTCGAAAATATCAAGTATGACGATTCATAGACTCATTCGTTCTTTAACTCTTATAATAGCAGGAAATGGAGAGTAGTATACTTTGAATTCAATGACAAAACAGCCAACATCCAGAACATGTTTTTTATGTGGTCGTGAAAATAATTATGGACTAAAAATGGTGTGGTATAACAATTTGGAATCAAACCAAGTTGAAACATCCGTTATCATACCAGAACAATTCAACGGATACCCTGGAATTGCACACGGTGGAATTGTTGCTGCGATTTTAGATGAAACCTCGGGTAGAGCTGTAATGTTGGATGGCAATTTTGATAATCTGTTTGTCACCTTAAGACTGAATGTTACATATAGAAGGCCAACACCAACTAATACACTTCTTAAGGTGATTGGCTGGCTGGAACATAGGGGCAATAGAGGTATGAAAGTGGCGGCCGAATTATCGTTGCCCGATGGGACTGTAACTACTGAATGTAAAGCTGTTGTAGTACGGCCAACTGGTGAAATATCAGAGAGCTGGGAACCTGAAAGGAAATTCTGGCGAGTGGAAGAGGACTGACTAGTATTTGGAGAGGAAAGATCGAAGCCTAAAATGTTCATATAAACCAATAAAAAAGTCTCGTAAGAATAATTCAGTCATGAAGAAATAAAATGTAATAAACGGCACGGGGCCGGCACTCTGCTGGAGGCTAACGCCACCGCACCGGTAGCTGGCCCCGGTGCTTATTTTATGGCAAATGAGATGTAAGATAAACAAGTACTAAGTATAGAGATTAGGGCTCATGTCAATGATGAAGGCCGGCAGTTCTGTAACCATTAAGGTTATTATTTACATTTGTGTAAGCTGGATGAATTTGATAAGCTTTCCCATTAGTTGCGGTTGTAACAGATTGAATTTGATCAAAAAGAAAAGCAGTAGAAGAGTGACATTGAATTCCAAAAATGACCCAATTTGAGCCCGTCGACGCCTACAACCGGAGTACAACTCAAAAGGCCAATACCTACCTATTTTCAGAAAATCATAGCTCCATAAGTTCTTGTTTATAAAATACTTATGCGGCCATCAAAAAATGCAAACGTTTTCAATGGACATCATCAGGTAGTAAGTGACATTGGTTATTACTTAGTGACATGGATGCTTCAAAGAAAATTTGTTGTGACTATAAGGACTTTGGTGTTTGTTCCGACGTGTGCATGAGTCTTGTTTTGATCATCAATCTCTCGTACAATATTTGTCAGCAAACGCTGATTCATTTTAGGAAAGGAACATTGTCATGCGTATCATATCTAGCTTACTATTACTTCCCAGCTTTCTTTTAATGATCCCTTCATGCCACCAGAAAATCCAAATGCCTATCTCTGAACCACGAGCATCGTCTGGACCGGGTGAGGTCGTGCCCCAAGGATTTACTCCGCTTTTCAATGGAACTAATCTGGATGGTTGGATGGTGCAGCAGCCAGCGAATCAGGATTGGCAAGTTGTAGATGGAGTTATCGACTGTAATCCTCACGAAGGACATGGTGATAAGAACTTGTGGACTACCAAGAGTTTCGGTGACTTCGAGTTACTGGTCGACTGGCGGATCAAGGACAGCCCTTATATCAACCGGACCGCAAAGATTATTCTTCCTAATGGGACATACAAGAAGGATAATACCGGCAAGGATGTATTGATCGAGGTCCCAAACACGGATTCCGGCATATTTCTCCGTGGCCAGCACAAGTCACAAGTGAACATTTGGTGCTGGCCGATAGGTTCAGGCGAGGTTTGGGGCTATCGTACTGATCCTACGTTTTCATCTGAGGTTTGGGCAGGGGTGACACCAAAGGTCAAGGCGGACCGGCCTATTGGTCACTGGAACACCTTTCATATAGTCATGAAAGGGGATTATCTGACGGTTATTCTCAACGACAAGCTGGTTCTTAATAATGCACAATTGCCAGGCATTCCGTCGCAGGGGCCGATTGCCTTGCAGCATCACGGCGATCGAAAAGACGGGGAATGGGGAGCGTCCTTCCTACAGTTCCGTCGCATTTACATCAAGGGATTAGGACCACTGTCCAGTAATTGAGATATGATGATTTCACCGGAGGAATGAAACCAATAGGTAGATTCACGATGTCCATTATAATGCATCGTGAGTTGAGATACTTTTCAGATAACAAATGGTCTTTGTAAGGGCATATCTGCGAAAGAACATGATCCGAAAATTTGAAAGCATTATAATTTATTTATAATCTTAGTCATCAAGTCCCTGTGGATATCTCGCTTTTTCCTCTCAAAGAGAATGTTTGTGGTGACAAAGATTTTACTATTTGACTTTGAGCTTTTCATAGGTGGCCGTGTCCAAAAAAGGAAGAACTCACAACTCTTTCAAGCTGTAAGCTCTTCGACAATTCTAAATGGTACTTTAGACAATCATTAAGGTAATGGCAATGGCACATCATCTGTCCAGTGCAACGCCATGATCTCTAGGTCAGCTCGATCGACTTGGCCGTCGCCGTTGATATCTCCTGCGAAAATCGTCTCACAAATCGGCTCGCCAAAATATGACTTACTTGCTTTAGATGTACCGCCGTAGGGACCCATGTTGACGAAGCCACCATTCGGGAAAGACTCCAAGCCTATCGGGCTCATAGGATCTCCTGCATCAATGCACGGACTCGTTACATCATCCTGAATCCAGGTCTGGCTGTCGGAGTCCCAGCGACCGGCTTGCGATTTCAAATGGAAGTTGTCATTGGTAGGATCGATGAAACACGGATCAGCATCGATATTACCCGCCCCCCAATTTAATGTGCTGGCTCCGACATTGATCCCAGTCTGTCCGCCATTAATGTTACTATGACTGATATCAAATGTTGCCCCAGGTCCAAGCGAAACCTCGCTACCTGTAGGATCTGTATTATCCCAGATGATGCTATTTGTGACCTTCACAGAGCTGTTATTATTACCGCACCAAATCCCTCCACCGCCCACTACAAACGACCTGTTTAACGCGATTGTGCAATTGCTCACAGTCGCAGAACTCTGGTCATAAATCATTATCCCACCTCCACCATCTCGCGCCGTGTTACCTGTTATTATACATTGGCTCGCGGTCACAGACGCGTTATGAAGGCAAGCTACTCCGCCACCTGACCATTCCCCCGAATTGTTCGCAGCGATAGTGCAGCTAGTCATGGTTATCGAGGCGTTGTCGACTCCGCAAAGAAGCCCACCGCCAATTCCTTCCACGGCAGTGTTCGCTCTAACAGTACAGTTCGTCATTGTTACAGATGAGCTATAGCCGCACCCCACACCGCCGCCCGAGCCTTCTGCCGTGTTATTTGCAATTGTGCAGTTGGTCATGGTGACAGATGAACCATAGCAGCACGATACCCCGGCGGATACGCCTCCTGTTGTATTGTCTGCGATTGTGCAATCGATTAAGGTTACGGATGATACATCGTAGACCAGCACTCCACCGGCGGCATATTTCGCGCTGTTCTGAACAACGGCCACAACAAATGATAATGGAGAGCCCAAGTACATAATTGATAATCGAGTCTCTACAAAATTCTCAAGGCTAATGAAGAAGGTTGGAATCAAAGCACCGAAGGGAACGGGTTTCTACGCTCTTCGCAGAACGGCCGCTACAATGGCAGCAAGATCAGGAGATCCGTTTGCAGTTCAAAGGCTTCTCGGTCATGTTGATTTGACGATGGCAACACGATATGTCCAAGATGTTTCTGAACAAACTGATAGAGTAATCGAGAATAGTCGGAAACACTTCATTGGTAAAGAAGATGTTGCATAATTCACAACTAACGAGGGCTGACAGTGGTTCGATACTGCCAGCCCTCATAGCTTATGATTTTAAATACTTCGTGTCACGGCCTCACTGACCGGTTGTAAATACGAACATCATCGATAAGACCAGCCCAGAAAGTTCCCGGTTCCATATCCTTGCCAGTGCCTATGTAGAAACCACCATCTGAGCCTTGTAGATTATCCTGTGTGTCTTCAGCTACAAGTATGTCATCTACGTAGAGTGCTCTGTTCGTCCCATCCCATACGAAACCAATGCAGTGCCATTGTCCATCTGTGATTACTGTTTCGGACATAAGAGGACCTGAAAGCTGATCGGAGCTTTTCAATTCCATCATCAAGTTACCCTCAGTATCTATAGAAAACCAGTTGGATGCAAACTGTTGCGAGATAACAACCTGACCTGGCGCACCACCATTGATCCATGTGAAAACGCTGAAAGGTCCATCTGCCGGATTCAGAACTAAACCAGTGATGGCATAACCACTAACGCCGTCCAACTTAAGCGCACCATCTATTTGTCCACCAGAAGGTTGCCACTCAATTCCACCTAAAACTACGGCATTGTTATCACCGGCACTATCTACTGCAAACATCCCTTCTGTTTCGTCTAAAGCCCAGTGAGCTATCAGCGTTGGATCGCCTTCTCCAATGACATTGCCGACACCCTCGTCGACGATATGTTGACCGCCGATATTGTGAAATGCACTCTCGCGAACTAAATTGCGGTTACCCTTTAAAATGATCGCATCGCCAGTAACATCCCCGAACTTGTTAACAAGTAAACGGTTCCAGTCGCCGTCGATGAAGAAGCCGTCTCCACTGATGTTCTCGAGCTCGTTCCCGACGAACTCATTGTCACTGGGTTGGGCACTGCTGTCAACAAATACGACATCAAGAACGAAATCTGCATTAAACACTACATTATCACTGAAGACGTTGCCCTCCTGGATCCCAACTTCGTTGACAATCCCCGGGTAGAGCGCAATGCCAGCAAGCAGCTCGTGGCCTCCGCCATTAATGATGTTATCTTCGAATGTCCAATTCGATGCGCTGCTGAGCAAGAGGAATGCAGAACCAGAGGGTGAATCGTCAACATAGGTAATCACGTTGTCCTCAACCTTACATACGGCACGAACCTCCTGTTCTAAATCCTCCGTTGCAATCCCCTGATCCATTCGGTGGCCGCCTGTTACGATTGTGTTGTCGGTTACCTCGATGTTGCCTCGGTCTCCCGAAGGCAGATACCACGAACCGACTAGTATCCCGTTTCTATAGGATGATGGCCCAGCCGGACCCGCGATAATAGTGTTATCTGTGATTTCAATATTGCCTGCAGAATTGACCCATAGTCCTGACCGAAAGAAGTTCTTCACTGTGTTGTCGACAATCTCGATGTCCGCAAATATACTTTGACAGTAAACCCCCAAACCCAAATTAGGCACGCCTGATAAGTCTATGTAATTATTTTTGATGATTACACTTCCCGTAACACGATTACCGTTTAGTCTGATTCCCTGCCCATTACCAGTCGAACTCAGGCGAATACTACATCCAGTCACTTCCAAACGTTTTGAGGCTTGCGTTTCAATAGCAGCACTGGCCCCATCGAACTCGATGTCCCTGACCGCCCACTCGACATCAGGATTCTCTACACTCCTGAGAGTTCCCCATCCGCCGCCTTTTATCCTTGTCAAGTATTCTCCATAATCATCTGTACCTTTCCCAAGGATTTCAACACTATGTGTGATGCGGATCCTTTGGTCCGCGAAATCAAATGTGCCGTACAGATGTACTATGTCGTAAGTATCCACTGCATCCTGGACTGCCTGGATGTCAACTGCCGGATCATCCGCTCCGTAAATATGAGTTGAAGTCTGAGATCTTGCAACTGCTCCCGATCCCGCAAATACCAAAACCAGAATGAATAAAATTGTCTTTTTCATCTTACTACCCTTTCAAAAATTGTTAGTATTTTCAGGCCATACACAGTGTACAGCGTCGTTCACGGCGATTCTTTTGCTGGAAAATCTACTTTTTGAACTCATTGGTTTTACTTACTCTCTTTTGCTTAAGTCTTCTATTAAGTAACGCGCTATTTGGACATAATTTGGTCCAGGATTTTTTAGAAAAATCTGAAATATTTTGAAAATTGTGAAAAAAGTGGGACGGCCAGGCTTTTCCGCCGCTGGTTCTTATCGACCTTACTTTCCTGCTGTGGATTCCGGTAGGAAGTCCTCCATTATCCAGGTCTGAGTGCTTGTTCTCCTGCTTGACCACCAGGCCATTGTCTTTCCATCAGCACTGAAGCGTGGAACACTCGCATTCTCCCCCTCTTCTGATACTCGCGTTGTCTCGCCGGTGGATTCATCATAAAAGGTCAGGGGGCCTACAAAGAAGTAGCGACGGCCATCCGGTGCCCAAATGCCGACATAGTCCCAAATATCAGGAGCATTAACGAGCAGGGTGGGCTCTCGACCATCCAGAAATGCTTGATGAGTCTCACTATCAAGACGGGAAACGTGGTATGTCAGACGCTGGCCGTCAGGGTGCCATTCAAGTCCTTCCTTATACTCGTCGGCGGAAGTCAGTTGCCGCAACTCGCCGCCTGAGGCAGGCACAACATAAACAGCATTAAGCCCGGGCTTGGGAAAACCACAGGCAGCGATCAACTTGCCATCAGGTGACCATCGTACAGAATACGCCTCCCACGAGTACTCCATATAGGCGAGTTTGCGTGGTTCACCACCGACGGCGGGTATTACGTAAAGATCATTGCCGTCCGAATAAGCCAAATGTAAGCTATCCGGAGACCACTGCGGTATCACAGACCGTTCTTTTAAAGGCACCAGAAGTCTCTGCTCTCCTCCAATTGTCGGTACAGTAAAAATGGCCTTATCGTTGCCGATTCTAGCCGAGTAAGCGAGGGTCTGTCCGTTGGGGGATAGGTCAAACCTGTGATAGTTTGCGAGGCCTTTATGCTCGGGAGGAAGGCTCTCTGTCAATCTCTTCGGTGTGCCTCCTTGGCGAGACATGGCGTATATTCCTTCTTCGCCTGGCATGTCGTTGACATAATAGACAATTTGCCCGTCTGGTGACAATTCCGGACAATACTTGGCACAACGAATTAACGTGCGGGCTTCGTGCGGCGATGAAGAGTCCGCCACCTTGATAGAGGTGTTTATTCTGTACATTCGAAAGCCTATGCGACTTCCGTCACCAAGCACCTTGGGATCCATGACAACTGTGTCTTTAAAAAACGTCACCTGTTGTGGCTCGCCAGTCACAAGACCCGTTTCCTGGTCCATGGGGAGTTTCCAGATATTCAATGAATCTGTTTTTCCTGAGACAAAGTAGACCTTGCGACCATCCGGGGCCCATGTGGGAAACTTACTGGAACCCGACAAGTTAGTGATGCGCCGGGCTGTACCCCCTGCAGCGGGAAGAATACAGAGATCTGAGCCGGATCCGTTTTTCTTCTTCCAATTAGATACAAACCAACGTCCATTCGGTGAATAGCCGCGTCCCAATAATTCTCGTCCGACATAAGGCACATCTTTCCTTGCAATGAATCGGACTTCATTACCATCAAGCGTAAGTGTGCGGATACCTTGGTTCGTTTTATAGGTTAGTTGGCCTTCAGGTGTCCAAAATACTGTGCTAATAAAATGCTCAGTCTCTTCGGGGCCAACCTGCCGAGGCTCTCCATTGTTGGGATCGATGACGAAGATTGAACATATCATCTTCGCATCCGAGCCAGGTGATTCAGAGGGCATTACTTTCATTAACGAATAGGCAATTAAACGACCATCTGGTGACCAGCGAGGCGAGTCGATTTTGTAATGTATCCCCAGATCTGGCGACCGGCGTGGTAGACCTTCCGGCTCTGGACCCAAATCCTCAAGAAGCGGTCGTATCTTGGTTGCAGTTTGATCCGTGATGTATAGATTACTCTTAGATTTAAATACAATCCGGTCACCACTGGGCGAGAAATCACACTCAACAACAGGCATGCCGGCTATGTCGTCGTCAAGGACAAGACGATAATTAGGTGTCGGCTGTTCAATCGTTACTGTTAAACGGTCTGAACTCAAGAAAGTCAGCGAGGTCGTTACTGCACCAACAGCCAATGCGGCTGCAACAAGACACACTGTTACCACAGCAACACGATTACGACGAATAAACTTGCGCAGCCGGTAAGTTATGCTCGGAGGCGCTGCCAGAACCGGTTTGTTGTCGAGATGACGTTCGACATCAGCCGCTAATTCGACGGCCCTCTCATACCGCCTCGTCCGGTCCTTCTCCAACGTCTTCATGATGATCAAGTCCAGATCTCCGCGCAGAAGTTTCCGCAGCAAATCAGGGCTGACTTTGCGGTGTTTGGCAACATCGGTCAACGCCTCTCCCAATGCGCTTAGCCTGGTCGAAGGCTTGTCCGGCTCATCTTCCTTGATGATTCGCTGCATTTCGCCGTAACCTGCTTCACGCAATCTCTCTGCATCGAACGGAGTAACTCCGGTCAGCAACTGATAAAGCAGCACGCCGAGCGAGTAGATGTCGCTACGTGCATCGACATCGAGCCCGCTGAATTCCGCCTGTTCGGGGCTCATATACTCCGGCGTACCTATCATCTGGGCAAACCGGGTAAAGACCGTTTTTTCCGTAAGCCGATGGGCGGTAGCCTTGGCGATGCCAAAATCGATTACTTTCGGAACCGGCTTGCCATCGTGCAGTGTAATCAGCACATTCGAGGGTTTGATATCCCGATGGATGATTCCTTTTTGATGCGCATGCTGGACGGCCTTGCAGACATCGACGAATAGCTCCAAACGCTGCCGGGTGTCGAGATTGTTCTTGTCGCAGTATTCGGTTATAGGTATGCCCTTGACCAGCTCCATTACAAAGTATGGCCGGCCCGTATCGGTGGCCCCGGCATCGAACACCTTGGCGATATTAGGATGGTCCATCATGGCAAGGGCCTGGCGCTCGGCCTCGAATCGAGCAATAACAGCTTTGGTATCCATGCCCAGTTTGATAATCTTAAGTGCAACTCTGCGATTGATAGGTTTGGTCTGCTCAGCCATATAAACCACGCCGAAACCGCCCTCTCCTACCTGCTCCAACAGCTTATACCGGCCGATTTTCGTGCCGGGTTTTTCGACCAAAGGAGATACGTCCAGCGTAATATCCGGGTCCAAATCGGGGACGTCCAAAAAGCTACCGGCTTCCTTATGAGCTTTAAGCAACTCTTCAACTTCTGCCTGCAGCTTATCATTTCCTTTGCAGGCTTGATCTAAATACTTGGCTCGTTTTTCTATATCTGTTATTTTAATTGCTTTGTGGAAGATATCTTCCGGATTAATGCTTTCAGTTCCCATATCCTTGCTCCCTTCGTGGGATTTTATATCGTTGAGCCCTCGTTACGCATCATCATTCTCATCTTCTGTGTCCATTATTGGATTTTGAGAGATATTTACCCTTAAGCCAAGTGTACTCGCACAATGCTAATAGCCATAATGCGGAAAGTAAAATTGAAATCCCACAAATAATAGCAACAGGTAACAAATCTCTTATATCCGGATAAGGGATGTTTAACCTCAAAGATTCAGGCCATACAGTCTTAGATATTAATTCAATCAAAGTATTCATGATATTACCCTCAAAATTTCCCGGTTTTCACTTTTTGTTTTCTTCTTCTATTAAGTATCGCGACATTTAGACTTGATCTGGTCCAAGATTTAGAAGAAAAACCTGAAATATTTTGAAAATTGTGAGGAATTTCGGAAAAAGGGGCTTTTTTAGGCAAAGGATCAATGTTGACTAACTTCCAGTGGTTATTTGTCGATACAACCACGCCCGGGCGTACGTCCAGTGTCTTTTTGCTGTCGTTTGGGAAAGCCCAAGGATATTAGCTGTCTGCCCGAGGGTAAGTCCGGCAAAATAGCGTAATTTTACTAAATCCGCTTTTACCTTATCTGTACTTGCAAGTTTGGCAAGGGCCTCATCCAAAGCAATCAGGTCATCAGAATATGCTTCAATAGTAATCTCGGCATCATCGAGACCGAGTTTCTGCCGGCCTCCGCCTCTTTTGAGGCGTTGCTTACGGCGGGCATTGTCAACAAGAATCCTACGCATGGCTTCTGCTGCGGCGGAGAAGAAGTGAGTGCTGCTGCCCCAATTCTGGGCTTCTTCTCCGACTAAGCGAATATACGCTTCGTGAACGAGGGCTGTCGCCTGGAGTGTTTGGCCGGGGGATTCGTGTGACATCTTATGTGCGGCGAGGCGACGTAGCTCTTCGTACACCAATGGAAGCAATCTATCAGCAGCCTTTTCATCCCCTTGCTCAATAGCATCTAAAATGCGTGTAACATCAGTCATCATTCATCTCGAATCTGGACTTCATAATGTATTCACATTATTATATCGAGAATCAATATATGACTCAAATACTACTCTTATTGTTTCGACTCGTTTAGCAGTTGTTTGGCCTCGGTTTGCAAAAGTTCATGTACCAGCGGACGACCCCACCACCACCGTCTGGGATTGCTTGCCATCTCCAGCTCGACCCGCTCGTTGGCCTTGGCCAGCCACTTCTCTGCCTCTTCATGTTGGTCTAGTTGATGATGAGCCATGGCCAGGAAGAACCACGCAGATACAGGTGGTGATGTCCTGACCGGCAACCGGCCTTCCTCTTCCTGAGGGACAGGGAGTGCCTCGAGCAGTTCGATGGCTTCTTCGAATCGACCGGCACGATAAAGAAGTGCACCCAGATTGTTATGGGCTTGGCCAAGTATATTAGACTGTTCCATTCTTTGCTCGGCCAGCTTTTCGGCGAGCTTTAGGGCATTTGCGAGATCCTCGACTGCATCCGGAGCCAACGAACAGGCCCAGCAGGCCGACCCGAAGGTGTAATCGAGCTCTTCTCTCTGGGCAAAGTGGTCAAGCATCCAAGCACACGTCTTGCGGTAGCCTTCAATATCGCCTGTATACAACTGCAATAATGCTACGCTACCTGAGTTGGCGGGCGTGTTGGGACTAAGCTCGACCGTTTTGACGTAGACTTGCCTTGCCTCTTCGTAATGGCCCTTTCTTACGTACAGCGAGGCCAGCTTGTCCAGTGAGTTCAGCATAAGGGCATTCTCCGCCCACCCTGGGCGCATGCCTTCCAGCGCCTTGACAAGCAGTGCCTTTGCCTCTTCATAACGGCCCTGGTTTACGTACTGCGAGATTCGGTCGATCCCTCCTTCCTCGGGCTTTTTGGCATCCTCCCAAAGACGGGCATTGGCGATCTGCAGAGCCACGTCACGGATCTGCTCGTCAAGCACCTTGTCAGCCTTCAGGTTGTCTATAACTTCTTGATATGAGCCCTGTTCTTCATACAACTGATATACCACTTTCCTCGCAGCTTCAGCATGCCACCGCGGCCCATAGCCATCTGCAGGCGTGGAGGATTCCCAGAGCGTTATCCTGCCCGCCAGATCGGAAGCAGCAATGCTCTTGCCATCCGGACTGAATACCACTGAACCAATGGGCCAGTCGTGTATGCGGTCGTGTATGCGGAGCGTCATCAGGTCGGCGCCGGTTGCCGAGTCGCAGATCTTGATCACTCCGTCGTCACCCGCAAAGACGATGCGTTTCCCATCCGGGCTGAAGGAAGCGGATTCGACTGTTCCTTCACGCCCATGCAGAGTCATGATTTCGCTCCCCGTCGTGACGTCCCATATCTTGATTCCGTTGTCCTCACTTCCTGAAACGATGTGCTTGCCGTCCGGGTTGAATGAAACCGACCGTACTACGCCTTTGTGTCCGCCCATAGTATGAATCTCATCACCAGTCGCCGCATCCCATATCTTGACTGTATTGTCACGACTTCCCGAGACGATCCTCCGCCCGTCCGGGCTGAAGGCGACCGAATAAACCCCGGCGCTATGCGCCCGAAGGGTTATCAGCTCATCACCGTTTTCGGCATCCCAGACCTTGAGCGTTTCATCCGAACTTCCCGAGACAATCCTCCGCCCGTCCGGGCTGAAGGCAACGGACCGAACCAGACTCTCATGCCCTCGCAGGGTCATCAATTCCGTTCCATTCACGGTGTTCCATATTTTGACTGTCCTGTCCATACCGCCGGAGACAATTCGCTCACCATCCGGGCTGAAGGCTACGGCCCAGACCCCTGCCTGATGCCCACGCAGACTCATCAGTTCGGTGCCGGTTGCTGCGTCCCAAATCTTGATTGTATTATCTGGGTGACCTGAGGAGACGATCTGTTGGCCGTCCGGGCTGAACGCTATAGAGGAACTGCGACTAACTCTGCGCCGGGGCCCATTGAGTATTAATTCCGACTTTCGGATTGTAGTGTCCCAGACCTTGATCGTACCATCGTTACTACCGGACACAATGCTTTTGCCATCCGGACTAAATGCTACCGAATTGACAGTTTTACTATGCCCGGTTAGGCTCATTAATTCAACGCCGGTGGTAGCATCCCAGAGCTTAATCGTTTTATCCGCGCTGCTTGAGACGATGCGTTTACCGTCTGAGTTGAATACGGCTGACCAGACTTCCTCGTCGTGTCCGCGGAGGGCTATCAATTCGACCCCGGTGGCAGCATCCCAGACCTTAATCGTCTTATCCGCGCTGCTTGAGATGATGTGTTTGCCGTCTGAGCTGAATACGGCCGAGAAGACGGCCGCTTCATGTCCGCGAAGAGTCATCAGTTCCACACTGGTCGTTGTGTCCCAGATCTTTATCGTGTTGTCCATGCTGCTCGACACAATTCGCTCGCCGTCCGGGCTGAAGGCTACCCCAAAGACCGCTCCTTCATGCCCGCGCAGCGTTGTTCGTTCATTGCCTGTAGCGGCATCCCAAACCTTGATTGTCGCATTCCCACTACCTGAGACAATTCGCTTGCTATCCGGGCTGAAGGCCACCGCCAAGACCCTTGCCTGATGCCCACGAAGAGTCTTAAATTCAGTACCGGTCGCCGCATCCCAGATCTTGATTGTCTTATCCGTGTGACCTGAGGAGACGATCTGTTGGCCGTCCGGGCTGACTGCTGCCCGGGAGATTCCTCCTTCGTGCCCACGAAGTGTCACTAATTCGGCGCCGGTTGCTGCGTCCCATACCGTGATTCTACCGTCCTGATCACGATATCGATGGTCAACCGAGATGATGCGTTTTCCATCCTGGCTGTATTCCACCGACCAGACCTCCACCAATAACTCCTCGACATCATATGCCCGTAGGGTCATACGGGACTGGTCTGAGATATGGCTGAGTCGATACCATTCCCAGCCGCGCAGGTCTTCGGGGCACAATTCCAAAATTTCCTGAACGCGAATGATATCCTTGTTACGATATGCCACGTCGGCCAGGGCGATGCGATTTGCATACAGAGAACGCCGATAGTCTTCTGCTCGTTCCTCCGCAAGCTTGCGTTGCTGCTGGGCGACCTTCTCAGCTTCCTCAGCCTGGGTTCGGGCAATTTCTTCCTGCTCACGCGCCTGCTCAGCTTCCTCTCGCTGCTGCTGTGCTGTTGTTTCTGCCTTCTCTGCACGAACGCGGGCCTTCTCAGCTTTGAAGTACATCGTTGTGCTTATCACTAGACCCAGTATTATTGCGACTGCTATTATTGCAGCAGTCGTTACCGAGCCGGCATGCTTATGTACAAACTTCTTTACCCTGTAAACGGCTGTCTCCGGCCCGGCAATCAGTGGTGCTCCATCCAAATAGTTTTGGATATCATCTGATAACTCAGAAACAGAACGATAACGTCGCACACGTTCCTTACGCATCGCCTTGAGTGGTATCCATTCAAGTTCCCTGTGCAGGCGCCTGGCTAATGCTTCAACATGAGTCTGACGCCTCTCAGCAATTCTTTTACCCTCCTCCCCTAAATTCGTCAGCCTTACGCTGGGATTGGGTGGCTCTTGTTCCCGAATAATGCTTCGAATAACAGCAAGGCCTCCCTTCTCCAATGATTCCCGGTCAAATGGTTGTGATCCTGACAACAACTCATACAACAAGACTCCCAAAGAATAGATATCTGAACGAGTATCAATATCCTGTGTGGCCATATCTACCTGCTCAGGACTCATGTATTCCGGTGTACCGAGTAACTGGCCCTGCTGCGTGAAAAGGGTTCCCTCTGTAAACGAGTGTGTAAGGGCTTTAGCTATACCAAAATCGATAATCTTAGGCTCCGGCCTATCTCCCTGAACGGTCACAAGGATGTTCGATGGTTTAATATCACGATGAATGATTCCCTTCTGATGAGCGTACTGAACGGCATTACAAACACGCTGGAAAAGCCTGAGCCGCATCTCTATATTGAGCCTATGTTGGTCGCAATACTCGACAATGGGCAAGCCCTTCACGTACTCCATAACAAAGTAGGGTCGCCCACCTGGAGTCATTCCTGCGTCAAAGACGTGGGCAATATTGGGATAATCCAATAGGGCCAACACTTGCCGTTCAGCTTCAAAACGTGCGATCACCTGCTTAGTGTCCATACCAGGTTTTACAAGTTTGACTGCCACACGGCGTTTTACTGGCTCTTCTTGTTCAGCAAGGTAAACTAATCCCATACCCCCTTCACCAATCACTTCCAGCAACTTGTATCGACCGATCTTAGTGCCGGGACCTTCGATTAAAGGGGCGTTATCTAATGTAACTCCCGGTTCAATAGCCGGGGATTCCAGAAAATCACCAGCTTTTTTATCTGCGTGCAATAGAGTCTCAACCGTGGCTCGCAGCTTATTATCGTCTTTACATACTCGATCCAGATAGGCAGCTCGTTCTTTTGGATCAGATATATCTACTGCTTCATTGAAGATTGTTTCAGCATCCATTTTCTTTACTCCTTCATATACTGTATTTTTTTCTCCCTCTACTAAGTATGGCGAAAAACAGTGTAAATTTGGTCCATTATTTTACAATTTTTTCTCGCAAATTTTACATTTCTTAGTGTTCAAGGATAGGGATGACAAAATAGACCTGCTCCACTTCAAGCTTTATTTAAAGGTAATTCTATTCTATGTAGCCCAAAACAATCTACAATTATAGTTATAATCGAGGGAACAGATATCTATTATGAACCTGAATTTATCTGTTTGTATAGCCAAGCCCTCGCATATCTCCAATGACGTTTAGCTGTACTTAAAGAGAGGTCCAATGTCTCAGCTGCCTGTTCAATCGTAAAGCCAGCAAAATATCGAAGCTTGATTAAATCCGCTTTCACCTTGTCTGATGCTGCGAGTTTGGATAATGCTTCATCCAAAGCAACAATATCCTCGGAAGGCCTTTTAATGGCCAGGTCTACATCTTCTAAGTTCACACGTTGATGTTTTTCTCCTCTTTTCAGACTCTTTTTACGCCGGGCACTATCAACAAGAATTCGGCGCATGGCTTCAGCTGCGGCAGAAAAAAAGTGAGTGCGGCTCTTCCAAGCCTGATCTTGGTTACCTAATAACCGCAAATATGCTTCATGAACCAGAGCTGTAGGCTGAAGCGTTTGTCCAGGTGTTTCTGCCTGTAGTTTCTTTGCTGCAAGGTGACGTAATTCCTGATAGACGGTTAAAATTAGCTGGTCGACTGCTCTTTCGTCTCCATCCTCAATTGCGTTCAAAATGCGTGTAACATCAGTCATTATTCATCTCGAATCTGGACTTCATAATGTATTCACATTATTATATCGAGAATCAAGAGATGACTCAAATACTACTCTTATTGTTTCGACTCGTTTAGCAGTTGTTTGGCCTCGGTTTGCAAAAGTTCAAGCGCCAGTGGGCGGGCCCAAAACCTGGGATTACCTGCAAGCTCCAGTTCGACCCGCTCGTTGGCCTTCGCCAGCCACTTCTCTGCCTCTTGATACTGACCTAATTGATGATGAGCCATGGCCAGGAAGAACCATGCAGATGCAGGTGACATAGTGTTCGGCAATAGCCCCCTCTTTTCCCACTTGGTGACCAGTTCCTCGAGCTTGTCGATCGCTTCTTCGAATTTGCCAGTACGATAAAGAACTACACCCATATTGAGATGGTCCTGGTCACCCACGTAAGACTTTATCAGTCCTGCCTCAGCCAGCTTGATGACGCTAACTAAATCCTTGACTGCATCCGGAGCCAATACGCAGGCCCAGCAGGCCATGGTGCTGCCGAAGCTGCTATCATGGGGTTCTCTCCCTATCAGGACAAAGTGGTCAAGCATCCGGACACATGTCCTGCGATAGCCTTCAATATCGCCTGCATACAACTGCAGTAGAGCAAGGCTAAACCGGGTGTAGTCCGTGTCGGGATAAAGCTCGACCGCCTTGACATAGACTTGCTCTGCCTTCTCATAATGTCCCTGGTCTATGTACAGTGATACCAAACGACCCTGCCACTGCATAGACCGCCACGTGACAGGATCCCTATCGCCCAGCACGTGGAGTCTCATCTCCAACACCTTTGCATAGAGTAGCTCTGCCTCTTCATAGCGTCCCTGGTCTTTGTACGATAAGGCAAGATTGTCTATTGAATCCAGCTTAAGCGCGTGTTTCTGCACCTCCGAGCCCATGCCCTCCAATATCTTGATAAGTGTCGCCTTCGCCTCGTCATAACGACCCTCGTCCACATACTGTGAGATCTGGTCAGCCCCTTCTTGCGCAAGCGTCTTGGGATCTTTCCCAAGACGAGTACTGGCGATTTGCAAAGCCAGTTTACGTACGGACTCATCAAGAGTCTCTTCAGCCTTCAGTTTGTCTATCACTTTTTGATACAGACCGTGTTCCTCGTACAACTGGTCTACCATTTTCCTCGCAGTTTCAGCATTCCGCTGTGGCTCGTCCCCACATGCCGGAGTGAAAGATCTCCAGAGTTCAATACTGCCCAAGACATCGCCGGTAGCAATAGTCCTGCCATCCGGACTGAATGCCACTGAACGAACGCGCCACTGATCTGAGCGCAGTGTCATCAAGTCAGTGCCAGTCGCTGAGTCGCAGATCTTGATCGTTCCGTCACGACTTCCGAGAACGATGCGTTTGCCATCTGGGCTGAACGAAGCGGAAATTACTTCTCCTACACGTCCAGGCAGAGTAATCAGTTCGGCACCTGTCGCTAGGTCGCACATCTTGATTGTGTTGTCGTGACTCCCCAATACGATGTGCTTGCCGTCCGGGCTGAGCGAGACTGGGCGCACCGCGTCTTTGTGTCCGCGCAGAGTGCGAATCTCATCACCGGTTGCCGCATCCCACAGCCTGATGGTTGTGTCTTTACTGCCGGAGATGATGTGCTTGCCGTCCGGACTGAATGAAACCCAAAGTACCGCATCTTCGTGCCCTCGCAGAGTGCGAATCTCATCACCAGTTGCCGTATCCCACAGTCTGATGTTTGCGTCGTTACTGCCAGAGAGGACAAGCTTGCCATCCGAACTGAACGTAGCGTCTGAAACGGCATCCTCATGCCCATTCAGAGTCACCAATTCCGTTCCATTTACCGCATCCCATATCTTGACGGTTGTGTCCCTACTGCTTGAGACAATTCGCTTGCCATCCGGGCTGAAGCCTGCGGCCAAGACACCATCCTGATGCCCACTCAGGGTCATCAGATCCACACCCGTTGCGGCATCGAATAAGGTGATTCTATTTCCACTTCCTGAGACGATGTGCTTACCGTCCGGACTGAACGCTATGGAGGCAAGATTGGCTTGGCGTCCGTGGATTGTCACTACATCCTCTCTGGCCTCGATGGCCCACATCTTGATCTTGTGGTCGTCGCTACTCGACACTATGCTCTTGCCATCCTCGCCGAACGCCACCGAATTGACGGTCTTGCTGTGCCCGATGAGGGTCGCCAATTCAGTGCCGGTGGCAGCATCCCACACCTTGATAGTATTATCCTCGCTGCCTGAGACGACACGTTTGCCATCTGAGCTGAATGCCACGGAAACAACAGCTTTGCTATGCCCCACAAGCGTCACTAATTCACTACCGCTATTAGCATCCCATACCCTGATTGTTTTGTCATCACTGCCAGAGACGAGCCGCTTGCCGTCTGGCCTCCATGCTACCCAATGAACCGATCCTTCATGCCCTCCTATCGTCTTTACTTCGGTGCCTGTCGCGGCATCCCAGATTTTGATGGTCTTATCCCCACTGCTTGAGACAATTCGTTGGCCATCCGGGCTGAATGCTACGGCCGAGACCTTGCCCTCATGCCCACGGAGGGTCATAAGTTCGGCGCCGTTTGCACAGTCCCACACCCTAATCGTTTTGTCCGCAGTTCCCGAGACGATGCGCTTCCCATCTGGACTGAACGACACGGGGCCCACTAGTCGCTCCTGACTGTTCACAGCCATCAGTTCACCGCCGGTTGCCACGTCCCAGATATTGATCTTTTTATCCCAGCGACCTGAGGAGACGATCCGCTTGCCGTCAGGACTGAGTGCTGCCCAATAGACTCCGCCCCAGCCGGATCCTTCGGTATGCGCGCGAAGAGTCTTTGATTCTATACCAGTTGATACATCCCATAGCTTGATTGTAGCGTCGTCACCGCACGAGATAACATGCTTGCCATCGGGACTGAATTTCGCCGCTCGAACCCCCGACATCACTCGTAATGCCCCGACATCGTGTCCCCGTAGGGTCATAAGGGATCTATCCGAGATGTAGTTGAGTCGATGCCATTCCCAGCCGCGCAGGTCTTCAGGGCATGATTCTAATAGTTCCTGAACGCGCACTATGTCCTTACTATGGTATGCAACCTCAGCTAGGGCAATACGATTGAAATACAGAGAGCGTCGATATTCTTCAGTTCGTTCTTCTGCCAGCTTACGTTGTTCTTCTGCGAGTTTACGCTGTTGCTGAGCGACCTTTTCAGATTCCTCAGCTTGGGTTCGAGCAGTAGACTCTCTCTGAAGTGCCTGTTGGGTAGTTTCTTCTGCCTTCTCCGCTCGGATGCGAGCAGCCGCTTCTCTTTCCAGTGCTTTCTCAGCCCGGAAGTACATCGCTGTGCTGATGACAAGACCCAGTACTATTGCCAAGGCTATGATCGCAGCAGTCGCTACCGAGCCGGCGTGTTTATGCACGAATTTATTGGCACGATACATGGCCGTCTCAGGACCGGCAATCAGAGGATTACCATTAAGATAGTTTCTGACGTCATCGGTCATCTCAGATGCTGATTTATATCGTCTGCAGCGTTCCTTTCGCATTGCCTTCAATGGAATCCATTCCAGTTCACGGTGTAGGCGCCTCGCTAAAGCGACTACCTGTGTACCTCGGCTTTCGGCAATGGTCTTTGCTTCTTCGCCCAGACTCGTTAATCGTGTACTTGGTGAATCTGGTTCCTGCTCTCGAATGGTACGCTGGATTTCCGCAAAACCAAGACCTGCAAGTGACTCCCGAGCAAACGGTACAACACCTGCCAAAAGTTCGTATAAAACCACACCTAATGAGTAAATATCAGAGCGAGTGTCGATGTCCTGCGTTGCCATATCAACCTGTTCGGGACTCATATATTCCGGTGTGCCCAGCAACTGGCCCTGAAAGGTTACCAAGGTCTTTTCCGTTAACGGTTGAGCAACCGCCTTAGCGATTCCAAAGTCGATGATCTTGGGAACCACTCGGTCACCATGTACAGATACCAATATGTTCGAGGGCTTAATATCCCGGTGAATGATTCCTTTCTGATGAGCATGATGAACTCCTTCGCAGACCTGCTCGAACAAGCGCAGTCTCTTTTCGATATTGAGCTTGTTTTCATCGCAATACCTTGTGATGGACATACCTTTGACGTATTCCATAATGAAGTATGGCCGACCTTCCTTAGTCGTTCCGGCATCCAGTACGTGGGCAATATTCGGATGGTCAAGCACTGCTAAAGTCTGCCTCTCTGCCTCAAAACGGGCAATTACTTGCTTCGAATCCATTCCGGGTTTGATTATTTTCAAAGCTACCTGTCGCTTGACGGGTTTCTTCTGCCGGGCCAGATAAACCAGTCCCATGCCGCCTTCACCAATGAGTTCCAGCAACTCGTACCGGCCGATTTTTGTGCCGGGTCCTTCAATTGAAGAAAGGTTGTCCAAAGTAGCATTCTGTCCGGCATTTGGGACTTCCAGAAAGCTGCCGGCTTCATCATGAGCTTTAAGTAATGCCTTGACACGAGCTAATAAGTTAGTGTCATTTCCACAGGCATTTTTGAGATAGGCCATCCGTTTAGTTGAGGATTTTATTTTGAATGCGGCTTTGAAAATTGCCTCTTCATCTCTATGTTCGGTAGTCATTTTTATCTCCTATTCATTGTTGTCTCTACTATACAATGCGCCATTCAGAGGAAAAACAACCAGAATTAAATGGAGAATTTTGAAAAAAAAAGCTATATCTACAGAAAAATAGCTTTAACACAGGCTAAGATGCTACAAATCAAATAGTTATAAGTCTTACATCGTCTTTAAGATACGAGCCCAAGACTCATTCTTTGAGTACGACTCTTTAGAGGATTAGTCGCAAGTGAATACTTACATTGAGAGTAGTTTTCAGCCCTGAATTGTCTCATCACCTTTTTTTATTTCCAATCGTAGCCATGCACGGATATAGGCCCAATGTTCAATGGCTGTAGAATTTGAAATACCCAAGACTTTGGCTGCCTGTTTGCTGGTCAGACCAGCGAAATAGCGAAGTTTTACCAAATCTGCTTTGATTTTGTCTTTTTTAGCCAATTTTTCTAAAGCTTCGTCCAATGCTATAAGATCGTCTGAGGGACCTTCGAAAGCAATGTCTATATCATCAAGATTGTTTCGTCGGCGCCCACCGCCGCGTTTAATTCGCTTTTTACGACGTGCGTTATCAATAAGGATACGACGCATAGCTTCGGCGGCTACGGTAAAGAAATGAGTCCTGCTGTTCCAGTTATGAGCTTCTGAGCCTACCAACCGAATGTATGCCTCATGAACAAGGGCAGTTGCCTGGAGTGTTTGGCCAGGAACCTCCTTTGACATCTTATATGCGGCAAGGCGACGCAACTCCTCATATACTAGCGGAAGCAGCTTATCAGCCGCCTTTTCGTCTCCTTGCTCAATAGCATTCAAAATGCGTGTGACATCAGTCATCATTCTTCTCGAATCAAAACGTCAAAATGTATTCAGACTATTATATCGAGAATTAAGAGATGACTCAAATATTTTACTTACTGCTGTCGACCCTATGATGCCTGGAACAACCCAGAAGAAGCTGAGAAGTTGTGAGTAAAACTACAGCAAACAGAGGCTAAGATAGAGTGACATGAGATCGCCAAAACATGACCCAAATTTTATCCGTCTTCGCCTACAACCGTTATACAACCAGAAAGGCCAATATCTACTTATTTCTAAAAAAACTTAACTCCATAAACAATTATTAAAAAAGGATTTAGCCGAAGGGCAAAAATTTGCAATTGTATTCAATGGCCTCTGTCAATTAGTGAGTGACATTCGTTGGTATAACGTGACATGATTGTCTCAAATAAATTTTTATGAGGACAGAGATTTTACTATTTGACTTTGAGCTTTTCATAAGTTCAATAAACCATTTTTTGTGGTTGTTACATTGTTAAACGTATAGAATATATTGTGTCAAGAAGAATGTTAATATTTGACTTTGATTTATTAACTATGGATATAAGTGCTCGTATTAATCGAACCGATTATTGACAAGGAGACTTGTATATGAGAATCCAACTTTCTGTGCGAACTTGTGTTGGAAATGTGATTGCGATATTGGCACTCATAGCGATTATTGACTGTGCGGTTATCTTGGCTCAATCTGACGCTGTGGTGCAACCAACTCGCGGCGAATACATGGGACAGAGCTGGTATATCAACGCAGATCATCTTCTGTGGTGGCAGGGCAAGCCTTATGTTCGTTATGGCTTCACTGGGAATGGAGATGTGGACCGTTTCATGGAAAAGGGCTTTAGCCAATTTAATGCATATCCAAGTGAGGAATTGTGGATTTTCTCCAAAGATCCGGCCAGGAACCAACAGGCTGTCCGGGAGGTGGACGAGTTCACCGACTTTCTGCAGCAAAAAGGAGCAACATATTATGCGGGGCTCAATCTTTTATGGCCATGGAGTGGGAGCGGGAAGATTGCTGAGGAGGATATGGTGGACTGTGTGTTTCGCAACGTCTGGGACGTTACGGAATTCTCTAAGAAAGAGGATGCTCTCGAACTGGAATTTATAAGCGACATTCCCCTTGGAGTTGATAAGCAGAACGTACAGGTGTATCTGTTTGACTTTACCAATGGGCGACATACAGATATCTCGGACAAACTGAAAGATGTTCAAACTGCAGAGAAAACTATCAAGGAATCCGCTAGTGAAAGATATCGTGCGACAGCACATAAGCTCAGATTTGAATCGATGCGTCTACCGAAATATAGTGAATTAAGCGTAACGGCACTGGTTCAGGTAGCTTTGCCGACAGTTCCTGGAATGTATCCCGGCAGCTTTCCTGCCCTCTGGAAGCCCGCCATCCAGCAATACTACAAGAATGGCTTGCTACAATTCCGAGCGGCATATCGCAAGCCTGGACTGCGGGGCATGATGTTTGGTGACGAGATCAATACGCACCGCGTTTCACTCACTCATATGGGTCTGCACGTCGATTTCAGCAGAGACACCATTGCTCTAAGTGCTTATAGAAAATGGCTCGGACGACGTTACGGCACAATCGCCAGACTGAACGATGCACTTACAAGTAATTATCAAAGTTTTAATGATGTTAAATGGCAAGTTTGCATCTATCCGTTCATAGAAAATGACAGTGAAGACAGGAGTTATGGATTGTCACAGCATACATTTGGCTTATACAAATCGGCCGAACAGTTCGAAATGATTGATCGCTTACAGGAGGAATTCCGCGTCTGGTTCTATGGCCACTGGCTGGCTCGTTATGCTAAAATGGCAAAAGAGGTAATTGGCGAAGTGCCGGTTTTCATAACCTCTGCGGGAATCACCGGTGATGCCGAAGGGTATTTACAGATTCACAAGCACGCAATGCTCGAGGGAATAGAAGGACTTGTTCGAAATCACTATGCATGGGTGGAAAGGGATACTCATGGCCGTTTAAGCACTTTTGCGGCCGGATCAAAAATTCGGTTTCCGCTTGAGACAATAACAACACTACTGGATTCGATTCAGCAGGAATGTGGTGCGGCAAAAATGTACTTTGCTAATGAGTTCGGGCATCCGCAGCAAGGAGGAGATGATTTTGTAGATGACTTTGGTCTGGGCAACGCTTTTTCATTCCCGAGCAAGGAAGAACTGCGTAATTTTTTGTTAGTTCTTATCGAAAATGGGTGTAAGGGATTCAACATGTTTAAGATGAATCCGAATGTTCCCGCTGCTCAAAAGGAAGTGGAATGGTTTTCACAGTTAAAGCCGGAAATCGTGCAGAATACTATCGAGACAACAGAGTATCGTAAAATAATCCGAATCTCATCCGACGAGGCTATATCGATCGCGCGCAAACACTCGAAATTGAAAAAATGGTTGGAAAAGCATCCGAAAACAAAGGCAACAGCGTCGTTCAACGAACATTATAGCGTCTGGATTGTCGAGTTTATCGAAGATGACAATGAAATTGGATTTGCTTCAGTAAGTATAGACGGACGAGTTCTAGAGAGCGAAACTCGGTAAATTAACTCTGTTGTAAAGTTCGGCAAGCTACAGTTAGTTGTATGGTAACGTATTGTAACGATTGACCACGACATTAGTAGATTCACGATACCTACAGTTGAAGCTCTCCCAAGGGATGAGTACCTATTGTTTCTCGTCATATTATTCTATGGTTTTATTTCCTGCCAAACTTCAATTCCGGAGAAGTTGGCAGCCCCACCGGAACTTGTAATACTTATCACACTATCAGTGACGGTAGTTATCCATGGACCGAGCCGTCGCCATTGACCTTCCTGGCCGCTGTAGTAGTTCTTCTGTACTACCTTTCCCTGCAACGCAATGTCGAAAGTTTCAGGATTATTGTCTTCCCAGAGATACGCATATACGGCATACTTACCGTCCTGCACGTTTGTTACCTTGATTTGTACGTTGCTGTTCCATCGAAATGAGTGAATCATTTTTGTCCTCGACTCGTTTGTTGGCGGCCTAAGCACAACATCAGGACTTTTGACTGCACGGTCGTTACAAATAAAGTTAGGAGCATCATCCCCTTGCCATCGGTTCCCGTCGATTTTAATATTAGGGCCGTTGAGATTGATTCCACGATAGAATTTCCATTTCCCCATCTTAGCAGGAGGACCACTGAGCTTATTGATAGGTGTGCTCAGATATTCTGCAAGAGGTCGGACCTCAATCGGAGCTTTAATAGGATCGCCGCTAACATTCAGCACTACCCGCCTGTATGCTGTCAACGATGGTTTACCTGTATCTACTACTTCCAGTATAACGTGAATCGTCCTACCCGATGCTTCCTTCGGTACCGACACAATAGCACGTACAGAGTTACTTCCACGAATGGGCGCATCCGTCCAATAACTGCCTGCTTCCTGGTAAATCCACCATTTATAGGAAAGCTTATCACCGTCGGAATCCGTTGAATCCCTCGCTGTTAACATGACATCTTGTCTTGGGTCGACATTGATGTTGAGAACTTTTTTACTCTTGTCACCGTTACATACTGCCAGAGGTTCATGATTGCACTTTTCGTAGGGCATGATGCACCAATCCATGCGCGCTTCGAAAGAGTTTTGATAAGCCTGACGCCAGCGGTGGATAGTGTATAGCATATCTAATCGATCTCCCATCTGGTCCTCGGCAGGGATGTACTCATTGCCACGTCCTCTTCTCTGGAAGCGTCCGCCCCAGTTGCCCCATTTCGGATACTCAGGATCGCTTAGTCCGTCCGGCAACACATAAAAGAACGAAGGTGTATCACCCTCTTTGACACCGGCCTTGCCCGCCGCTTTGGCGGGGTAGACAGGTCCGAGAGGGCCATGACTGGTGCGAACGTTTTTTTCCAGCCATGCAGGTGAGACGATCTCTTGATCACCCTCCTTCCAGATACCGCGAAACAATACCCGCGAAAAAATCCAGAACACATCAGGATGGTGTTGTTTGACCCATCCAGCAGTGCAGTCTTGATCAGCGATGGAGTGCACGCGGATTTTCCGCTTAAAGGCAGCAAATTGTTTGTCGGAACGATTCTGCCCAACCTTCCATATAGCCTGAGCCAGCTCGCGCGGTCCGCCCCAAATAGAAAACCAGACGGGTCTTGGATCATCTTTGTCCAGAACCTTAATGATCCAGTCCGAAGCTTCTGAATCCATGCCCGGTCCAACCTTATGAGGATCGCCATTGTGGCCATCCTTGATAAGGCTTATCAAACTTTCATAGGACGGATAATCCGGTCGATGTTTACGTAGATTTGGCAGGACTTTGCCATAAGCATTGACAATCTCCCGGATGAGTTCAGGCCGAGTAGTCTTGTAATGTCCATGACCGAAGCCGGTACAGAGCCCCTCGACATCGAAATCACATGTGTAAAGGAGAAATCGAACCATCGACTGTCGATCGTCCGGATCGCCGCCGATGTCCGTCATCACGACTATTCGAGGTTTGTCCACTGCCGCCTTGCAAGCTGGCAACAGAACTACAAAAGTTGCAATCAACAACATTACTCGTCTCATTTTGATTCTCCTAATCCAAAGCTATTCGACTAAGATAATTATTAGTCATTCTGCGTAATCACAATTGTGGCTTTTCGGACACTAAAGCTATCCTCACCAGAAAACACAAGGTATAGTTCACGTCCATCCTCACTCATCCATTTAGCTGGGAAATCTGCGTGCTCTCCGGGACCAACATCCCATTTCTCTGTATAGAAGGCTGTTGACCATGGACCCCATGGCTCGGGAGCATCGTAAACGCCGAAGCCACCTTCGAATCGTGTGTCACCGCGGTCGGGGCTGCCCTTCGGAGCGGGGATTTGCTGCCACCAAAGGTAGCGACGCAATGGCGCATTGTATGTCATGGCAGATCGAAGACATCCATCGGCGTGCTGGAAAACTGCTCCCCGGTGTTTCAAGTTACTGGTCCAGACCGGTTGGCCTTTCTTGTCTATTCGCTCAAAAAATTCCCAGGCCTCTCGCTTGGCTATTCGATTATTTGACACGCGCATGAGTATAAAGCTGTCTGCCGGTGTATCAGCTAACGGACTATCGTGCGAGTAGGAATAAACGTAGTTATCCCGGGACTGATCGTTATTCTTACCGAAGTTGATGAAACCCATTAGACCGAACTGCGGAAACTTCCAGTCCGCAAATATCCATGTGCGAGCATGGTCAACAGACCAGGCTAATTGTGATTGGCCGCCTTGTCGATCAGCATGTCCGACCCAAAGATACAGCACACCATTGACAGAGATAAGACCCCAGCCCTTTCGTCCGGAACGCCCGCCACCATATTGTTCAGCCGAGGACCGAATGTTTATGCCCTTGAAATTGTCCGGCTCTCCAAGAACACTCGCAAATCCCATGCTTAGCTTCTTTGGAACTTTAGGCTCAAAGCCCCAACCGTCTCCCCATGTGATGTATATCGCATCGTCATCAGCCCATGTGACTGGTAGGTTGTCGCTACCAGTTGCCTTACGAATGACTGTATCAGCCGGAGCCCACACAATTTTTTCGATAACTGGACTGGGTGGATAAGGTGGTCTTGCCGATGCCACAGAACAAATCAAAAAGGAAAGTGAAAGTTTCAGAATTGAGGAATTCATATCGATTTTTTATAAGAATTCTTTGACGAATAATCATTTCTGATAACGATATAGTCTCAAATATCTATGATTCCCAAAGACCATTCCATCAGTTGCTGTTCGACACCCTAAGACCTATAGTAGTAGGACAAGTCACAGTCGGCAATAAATTTTTCTTGTGCATAAGATTAGTGAGATAACGTTCGAATTTTACAGTTCCGTCATTTCTTCAGGCTTATGAACTGGAACAAGCTCTGAGATTACTATAAATCAAATTAATAACAATACGGTAATCCAACCATAATTCTTTGCATTATGCATTTTTCAATATCTTTATTTGTGAATATTCTTTTTAGGTTAGGAAGATAATACTACATTTTGATCCATCTATCTCTTTTGAGCAAGCACGTGTCGCATCATCGCCTCATAAAGAGCAAGCTGAATATCAAGGATCTCTTCTAATTCCACCTTACACGCTCTATCGCTGTTTAATCCATGTGGACACTCAAAAGTGAAGCTGCTTGCTCCGCTCACATGGTATAAGGCACTAGTCAGATTGAATGGTGACGGATACATTCCACTTTCGGCTTTTGGCTCGAATAGGCCTCCGTAAGGTAATCCTCGTTCTTGGAGTATTGCATAATACTCAGCGGCTAATTGCCGAATATCCCCCTGCTTTTCCATAGTCACGTATGCCGGTCGCAACAGAGCCGGTTTGCTTGCATGACTGTGTAGTGATACTGCTAAGTCCGGGCCTTCTTCTTTGGCTACCTTTAGAATCGCCGGTGCTTCAGGTCCCATTGGCGAAAAAAACTCATCGTGCATTGGATTTATGCCGGCATCATTGAAATAACATCCTAAAAATCCCACATTGTCTCCCACCATCGGATGCTGTCTTTTGCTTTCCGGCCACCCGCAGAATGTATCATCGCTCCATGTTCCCTGCCCCCAGAATCGCAAATCTTCAATCCCCATCCCATGTAGCGACTTTGGTTCCAGTCGTGCAATGCCATCTGGATTTCCTGCAGGTATAATCAACAGCCGACATCTTTGGCCTAATGCTTGCAGTTCTGTTCGTTGCTTTCCCTGCAAATCCCTGCCGGTATCCGTTATCATGATGAAATTCACTAATCCTGTGAGACCCTCTACTTCATGTCCATGGACGGGGCCTACAAATAATACCACAGGTTTTTGCCTGGCTTCCTTATCAATGTGCGATGATTTTTGTCGCCCTCCTACAGCCGAATTAAAATTCGCCTTCCTGATATTTTGCTCGTATTGTCCAAAACTCACCAACTGTATCTGCCGGCCTCCCGGTGTTGTAGCGATTACCTCTACCTTGCCGTTCTTGATTTTTGCCAGTTGCCTTTCAAGCTTGGCCATATCCCCAATCCAGAAATCCGGTAATTTTCGCGTAGGAGTCCTTGCCCTGGCCTGCTCGTAGGTCATAGCCCCATATGTCCTTGATGCTATTCCGACCTGTTTTTGGACACTCGATGCGAGGTTCCTGTCGATTCTCCGCCCCTCACCTTTTCTCCTGATGTGGCCGCCTAATGCTCCTGTGGTATTGAATGTGACATCCCATGCCTGCCGATCTATTGCTACCCTCACACCATAAGCGTCACCTTCCTCAATCAGTTCGGTCTTATCCATCATCTCGAGATCTTGTCCTCCAACCTGTATTACATGAAGGAACACATCTTTCTTTCTAGTTTGGCCCGGTGTGACCTCTACTCGCCATTGCCCCATCAGAGCAAGATTTTCTTCTGTCAAGCCATCCCGTACTATATCCCAGTTTTTACCTGCTGCCCAGAACTCCTTGCCTTGTCCTCCTACTGCCTGCAAAACAGCCTCTTTTGGTAAAATCGTTTTGCATAACATTCTGCCGTTTTTGTGTTCAGCTCTTATTATCCTGTTATTTATGTTAGGCTTATTAGCCGTATGCAGGAGCCAGTCCTTCCGGTAGTTCGCATCTGTCGAAACCACTCGATCGAAAATTATAAAATGATTTGGAATCAGATGCACAATTTGCCGCGTAACGAGAGTACATTTCTCACCCAAATAAGGTTGTCCGGACTTTTTGATTTCGCCATGCTGATAACATGTCGTAGCGTCTCCTGCAACATAAACATAGTCGTCATTCGTTTCGAAGGCCTTGACCACTGAGCCGAGCTGTTTGTGCTGTCCGCCATGATTACTGACAACCGTGCCTCCCCAATACCGCGCCGCTGGCTCACCCGGCTGATCAATCACGATACAATTGTGCGCAACCGTCTGGGCATAGTAGTTTGCAAGATGCTCACCATTATCGAATTCTTTATACCTTGTTCCCGAATCCAAGGCCAAAAAGCCCTTGTGATAGATTACGAAGTTTAAGGCGTCGTAATGCCTATGCTGCTGAAGTATCCCGCCGCAGGAGAACATGCAATATGTATCATCGCGTCCTGTGCCGCTCCGCATAATAATTTGCCCCATATTCTCGAAGTGCCTCGCCTTTGGAAGACTTAGCGGCTCGAAGGCTTCCGGAGAAACATCAAGATTCGTCAGCAGAAAAGGATAAATGAACCAAGTGCTGCTGTATTGTTTTCGAGGTAACAATTCTTGAACGTATTTGGCCAGGACTGCTTCCTTCGGCCTTTGCTTACCATAAAGATGCCTAATGTTTGCCATGTGTGTATACAACTGGCTTGTTGGCATTGCGTTTTTAGTGTGGGGCCGATCGCCATATCCGAATTCCAAAGGACCGCCGTCGGCTTCTATCCAGTTCCATATGATGTAATTTGCCAGCCATGCGCTGTGCGGCCAGTTGGGCGCGATATTTTCTCTTGTTGCCGAGAGCCATGTATAGAAGAAATTCTGTTCCGACCACGGATATGCTCCCAGGACATACCCAAGTGTAGCTGATGCGCCGCCGCCGTCGTCACCGCAGGCTTTGCGGCGGTGCTCCAACAGCTTCATATTCTCATTCCGTCCCCACAGAAGCCATTCATTTACTTTCTCTTCTTCGATTCCGGTATCGAATGCTGTACAGCCAATGAACCAGAGGCAGTTCTTCACACCATAGAATCCACTACTATACCCGCTCATATTCTCTCTATAGATAGCCGGTTTGGTTTTCAGTACCCTGTCAATAGCCCTAACGAGCCTCGACATATAATCTTGCCTTTCAGTCTCAGACAAATCGTTATAGAGCCAGTCCCAGGTCAACGTAGCATGAACTCGCGAAGTCGAGTACCAATTCACGCTTTTTCTTTGACGAAAGCATTCATCGTAGAATCGTAGAGAAGCGTCCAGACATTTCTTTGAAAGTTCAAGATACTGTGATTCAGTGGTCATTAGATAAATAAACGCCGACCATGCCGCCTCTTGGCCGTATTCCTTTGCTTCGAGTATCTCCTTATCGCTCGTATCCCTGATAAGTCGGTCCACATGTCCCTTTATATAAAGGTACCACTCGCGTTCCGGTCCGAGAGCACGCTGACGTACAGTTAGCCATGAGTTCGAATTGAAAAACAGTCTTGGATGGTCATTACGAATTTTCTTAACCCATCCTGGCAGTTCCCTCGCCACACATTTTGCATTAAATATATTATCTGCAGTTAAAAAAGAGACTGCTAATATTGTAAAAATGTAGACGAACCATGAATGCCATATTTGGATAGGTTTGTTAAGCTTCTTCATTTGTTGTCTCCAAATGAGTCTTTTTGGGTAGAAAGATTTCATCTCTTGCCAACGTAATTCATAGAAAGCAAGAGTATATGTTATTATACTTCTTAAACATATCCTGCAAAAGCTCAAATTAGAGGCTTCACCGATTTCGAACAACTTCTACTATCAGGTCATTAGAGGTGAAAAAAAGTGTCCATCATGCTGATCTACTTCCCAGAAATTGATCCAGTCTCAATGAGAGGGTGATCGAAAGTAAAAGTGTTTCTTTTGAAACGAGACCTCTCATGATAAAGGTTAATCTTGCAGGGCGTACACATCTAATTTGAGTATCGACCTCTACAAAGCCTAGAACTAGTCAGAAAAAGTCAAAAAGTGGCAGTCAAAACTACCAAAAACTGAATCTGTGACAGAGTGACATTGAGCCACTAAAATGGCCAAATTTAACTCGCAAAACCGATACAACGTAATATGTCGGCCAATTGCACAGGGTAGGAATTGTCATTCCGATTAGAGATGCCTGTCCCATAGGTAATGCTGTCTCCCACACATGCCACCAGTTTTGCATTAGCAACGCCTGGGATCAGACCAATAAACAATACCAAAACCAATACGATAGAAATTTTCTTTTTCATCTTAGTGCCCATTCATAAATTGTTAGTATTTACAAGCCATGTTATAAGGTTAATTGTTATCACCGATTATGTTACCGATGCCTTCGTCGACGATATCTAAACCACCGATATTGAGAATCTTGTTCCCGTGAACAGTATTGTAGTCGCCCTTTAAGACGATTGCATCGCCGGTGACGTCCTCGATCTTGTTCATAAGTAACCAGTTGTTGTCGCCGTCAACGAAGAAACCGTCGCCGCCGATGTGCTCGAACTCATTCATGACGAACACGTTGTAACTGGCTTGGGCGCTGCTATCAACGAATACACTGCCGAGGGCTAGATTTGCATCAAACACGTCGTTATCAATGAAAACATTACCCTCCTGGATCCCAACTTCGTTGACAATCCCCGGATAGAGCGCAATGCCGGCGAGCAGCTCGTGGCCTCCGCCATTAATGGTGTTGTCTTTGAACGTCCAATTCGATGTATGGTTGAGCACAAGGATTCCAGAACCAGAGAGTGAACCATCGACATAGGTAATCACATTGTCTTCAACCTTACATACAGCACGTAGCTCCTGTTTCTGATCCTCCGTAGCAATCCCATTATCCTTTTGGTGTCCGCCTGTTATGATTGTGTTGTCGGTTACTTCGATGTTGCCTCGGTCTCCCGGAGGCAGAGACCACGAACCGACCAGTATCCCGTTTCTATAGTCTGTCGGTCCAGCCGGGCCTGCGGTGATAGTGTTATCTGTGATTTGGATATTGCCAGCAGAATTGACCCATATTCCGGTAGTACAAAAGTTGTTTACTGTGTTACCGACAACCTCGACATCTGCAAATATACTCTGAGTGAAAATCCCCCACCTCCAGTTAGCCACACCTGATACGTCGATGTAATTATCTTTGATGATCGCACTTCCCGTAACGCCATTAGAGACTAAGGCGATTCCCCTCCCGTCAGTAGTCGAATCCAGGCTAATACTACATCCAGTTACTTCGAAATGTTTTGAATCCCTTGTTAGAATCGGATTGCTACCACCATCGAACTCGATGTCCCTGACTGCCCACTCGACATCAGGATCAACGTTAGCACAGAGAGCTCCCAACATGCCGCCTTCTATCCTTGTCAAGTACTGTCCATGTGCATCTGTTCCTCCCCCAAGGATTTCAACACTACGTTTGATGCGAACCCTTTTATCCCCTAAATCGAATGTGCCCTGCAGATACACTATGTCGTAAGTGTCCACTGCGTCCTGGACTGCCTGGACGTCAACTGCAGGATCATCCGCTCCATAAATATGAGTTGAAGTCTGTGATCTCGCAACTGTTCCCAATCCAACCAACGCCACAACCAAAATGATGAATAAAATTGTCTTTTTCATCTTACTGCCCTTTCAAAAAGATTTCCTAATATGCCAAGGCTGCGATTTCTTCTGCGCTCAGAGCCTTGTTGTAGATGCGAACATCATCGATTAGGCCGGAGAAGAAAGTGCCAGCACTGAGAGTCTTACCGGCACCGATGTATAGGCCGCTATCTGCAGGTTTCAGTGGATTCTGAGCTGCTGTATCTTTAGCGATTTCTATACCATCGGCATAAAGAATCCTGTATGAACCATCCCACACAAAACCGATGTAGTGCCACTGATCATCGGAAATAACAAATTCCGACACTAATGGTTTCTTGGCTACCCAACCGGAAGAAGTTGGAACTAATCCGGTCATCAGGGTTCCACTCTGAGCATCCAGGCCGAGCCAGATATTTCCGGCTCCGGTCAACTGGGTAATAACCACCTGTCCAGGCCCTCCGCCCTGAATCCAGGCAAAGACGCTAAACGCTCCCAATGATGGATCCAAAATGAAATCAGTGCTGATATAATCATCTATACCATCGAATTGAAGTGCTCCATCAACAATACCACCGGTCGGCTGCCAGAGAGGCTCTCCGTTAAGCGTTCCATCGTGCACACCGAGGCTATCGTGAGCTATGTTGCCCCCTTCTTCATCCAGCTTCCAGTGCGGCATTGCGAGAGAATCCCTGACAGGTCCCATAATATCGCAATCAATTATTATTGGTTCGTAGCCATGCATAAACTCAATACTGTTTGCTCCAGTACTTTCAATTATGCAGTTTCTGATGATCAGAGATGTTTCGCAGCAAGAGATACCTACTGTTTCACCGGTTATTGTCAACCCGGCAAGAACAGAACCTGCACCTTGACCACCAGATAAAGTTACAACCGGTCGCTGATCAATACCTTTAATAATTGTTGCTGCTTCTACGGTTGGATCGTTGGGATCTGTGGACCTGATCTTCAGGTCTTTGCCTTTGAAATCAATATTTTCTCGATAAATTCCCTGGCTCAGCACTATTTCATCGTTATCCATAGCATCATCAACTGCAAATTGGATATAACTATAACTCCTTTCCCTTGTTAAATTCTTAATAGGTAAAGAAAACTGAAATTCATCGATGCTGATAGGATCTGCATAAATGGTGGAACCAAATTGATCGTAAGCTCTTACCGTCCACCATGTTTCTTCAAAAGGCAGTGTCATTATGACTTCTTCCGGTGGAACTGGAGTATCAGAAATGATAGTGTAATCTATAATCCTATAAGGATCAGGACCTAATAAAAGCTGGTAGCCAACGGCGTTTTCACTTTCCTTGCACGTCAGAATAATACCCTCGGAATCAAGACCATCTCTCCATGACCAAAGCGTGACAGGCTCAGGCAGCCTGCCAGGATAATTAGGTTCATCGTATAAATCCATATAACCGGAAGACGAATGCCCATACCACTGGAAATTATAGGTCTGCACATCCGGCGTCGAAGCAAGCTGGAGGTTCTTGCCGGGGCCTACAACAGACCAGTATGCACCTGCAACAATACCATGATGAAAGTTATTCATGTCACTACCTATAAGAGAGGCACTGTACCAATTGTGAGCAAGACAATGTCGGCTGTACCAACTACCTGAAGCATCGGGAAACCACACGTTTAGCACATTCTCGTTGAAAAGCGGCCAGTTTATTGTTGTATCTCTTCCAGTAGTACTTTCGTAGCTGTCAATCCAGCATTGTTCGCAATCTACTGAACTGCCAAGATAAGCCATGATACTCTCACTATAATCCCGACAATACGAAGTTGCATCGAAGAAAGTAACACGGTTGATTGCATATCGGGCATCTGCGTAACTCAGGTTTAAACGTATGCCTACATCTACGGCGGGTTGACCGCCCGTGCTCCAACCTGCCGTCTGGATCGGTTGTTTATAATCTGGTGCTACTGTTGATAGATACACAATAATCATATTGGCGTATTTATAGAAGGTACGCTTACCTAAGACGCCGTCATTTGTATATCCGTTAGGAAAGATAATTATGTTTGCTCTACTCAACCAGGCGGGTGAGAATGGAGATCCGGCATCTACTGCCAAACCATTTGTACAATTCCCTCCACCGAAATAGATTATTGTCGGTTTGTCTGTGTCGAATGAAGGATTTTCTAACCGGAATATGTTGGCGCCGAAATCCGGTACGATGATAACTATAACGGTATCGGGCATACTTGTCAATTCGCCATCGCTGACAACTATTTCAAATTCGCATATCTGAATTGCATCTGTCTGGACAAAACCGCTAAGAGTAGGTGTGGCAGTGTCTGCATCGTTAATGTTAATGGATGGCCCTTCAATTTGTCGCCATACATAGCTCAACGCACCTGAGCTATCCGGATCATAAGAGCTGGTTCCATCAAGAGCGATCGCATCTTGGGCTGCATATCGTGGCAAACCAGCATCTGCTATAGGAGCTTGGTTAGCAGCGGCTGTGTTAGCAACTGACATAATTATACCCAATACCAATACTATTACGATTGAAATTGTATTTTTCATCTTACTGCCCTTTCATAAATTGTTAGTATTTTCAGGTATCTAAAACTCATTGACTTTCTTTCTTTATCCCTAGGGTATAAAAGGGCTGCAAGATTTATACTTCCAGCCCTTCAGTTTTGTAATACGAATTGTACTTTATGTTCTGTGTTTTCACGCTGCTGCCGTCTATCACTGCCGGCCTGGTTTGTTATTCCACTGTTGGTGGCCCGTTGTAGTTCCAGCAACTGATGTAGTACTTCCAGGAACCATCGGGCTGCCTCTTGAGGACGTCCAGACCTTTGCCGTCGAACGTGGTTGTCTGGCCGCCCTCCTTGGGCGTCAAGGACAGGGACCAGTCACACCAACCAAATGCCCAGTTGCCGATTACCCTGGCTTCCCGGGGATAGATGGGGCACACGACGTTAAAGCCGGCCAAAGCGGGTTCTATCGCTGCCCGGATCTGCTCTGATCCGATGCGAGAAGGAGCATCGGGGGGCATTTGCACCGCGTCAGCGGTGTAATTGGCCACGTAGAGATCAACATCTCCCATCTCAACGGCGAGCGCGTACAGGTCACACATCTCCTTATAAATAGCATCGGCGTCGACATCTACCTCTTCCTCCGTTAAGTACAGGGTGATTGTTCCTTCAAGCTTCTTAACAACGCTGTTTATCACTGCATCATCGGATAGATAGACACCATCGGGATCGGATTCCTGGGCGGTGCTCTTAACGAAGGATGGGCCTAAAACGGCCAGCAAAACCAGTGCAAGTACAGATATGCTCTTAATTGTGATTAGTTTTTTCATTACTGTTTCCATCGCAATTTTCTCCTAATTTGATTGGAATCTTTACAAAGTATCTTCTAAAAACAAATACATACTCTTTACACAAATGCCGGATTTAATGCTGACAGGCTCCGGCAAACCTTGTCATTTACCTCATTGGCATTACCTCCTTACTAACTTTTCAAAGCTTGTTAATGTTTACAAACCATCTTATGAGGTCAATCGTTGTCCTCGATGACGTTACCGATGCCTTCGTCGACGATATTTTGACCGCCGATATTGTCGAACTTGTTCTCACCTACTATATTGTAGTCGCCCTTTAAGATGATCCCTTCGCCCGTGATATCCTTGATCTTGTTCTCGAAAAACCAATTCAAGTCACATTCCGAGTCTACAAGAATGCCAGTGAGATAATCGTGACCTCCGCCATCGATGGTATTATCTTCGAATGTCCAATTCGATGTGTGGTTGAGCAGGAGGATTCCAGAACCAATGAGTGAACCATCGACATAGGTAATTGTGTTGTCTTCAACCTTACATACGTCACGTAGCTCCTGTTGCCCATCCTCCACAACAATCCCGTTATCCCATCCGTGGCCGCCTGTTGTAATCGTGTTGTCAGTTACCTCGATGTCACCTTTGTCTCCCCCCAGAAACCACGAACCGACCAATATCCCGTTTCTATAGCTTGTCGGTTGAGCCGGGCCTGCGTTGATAGTGTTATCTGTGATTTCAATATTGCCAGCAGAATTGATCCATAGTCCGGAGGTAGAGGAATTCTCCACTGTGTTGCCGACAACCTCGATGTCTGCATATATCATCTGAGCCATAATCCCTATACCACCTTTGCCAGCGCATGATAAGTCTATGTAATTATCTTTGATGGACACACTTCCTGTAACATGAGTACCCCACACGCCCCCAGGCCCATTCATGCAGATTCCATTCGCCCAGCCATTTGAACTCACACTAATTCTACATCCAGTCACTTCGAAACGTTTTGAGTACGTCGTTAGAATCGCACGCCTGGCCCCGTTGAACTCGATGTCCCTGACTGTCCACTCGACATCAGGGTTATCAGAACTGGCACTACTGAGAGCCCCCAATCCGCCACCTTCTATCTTTGTCAGGTACTCTCCATGAACATCTGTTCCTTCCCCAATGATTTCAACACTATGTGTGATGTAGACCTGACTGTTTTCGAAATCGAATGTGCCGTGCAGATAAACTATGTCGTATGTGTCCACTGCATCCTGCACTGCCTGGACGTCAATTGCAGGATCATCCGCTCCATAGACATGAATTGAAGTCTGGGATCTTGCAACTGTTCCCAGTCCCACCAACACCAAAACCATAATTAGTAACATTCTTGCCGTTTTCATTTCATTCTCCTTTCAAAAAAATTGTTAGTATTTTCCCGCCGCACACTATGTGCGGCTTTATTCGCAGCTATTGTTTTACTTCAAAACCAACTCTTCGAAGTCATTGGCCCTACTCTTATCAACGGGGAAAAAAGAGCGGCGTCACTATTTGCTTGATGATTTTTCAAAAATTGGTATAATTTATTTGTGTGATACTTTTGAGTCCGTGAGGTTAGTTGAAATTTGAGCCTATGGACAATCATCGAACCCAACATCTGGTTGCTTTGGCAAAAGAGGGAGATGAATCTGCACTGAATCAACTATGCAGCATCTATGGTGAACGAGTACGGCGGATTATTCGCCTCCGCCTGGACCAGAAACTACGGCCCAAGCTCGATTCGGTTGATATAGTACAGGATGCTCTCATCCAGGCACTGGGCGGACTCAAAGACTTCAACTATCAAAACGAAGGAGATTTTTTGCGATGGTTGTCGAGGTTTGCAGAGAATAAGCTTCGTGATATTTTGGATAAATTTCATACCGAAAAGCGTGACGTTCACAAAGAAATCCCGTTTAAGAAAGAAGGCAGGAGTACTGAGGGCGGCTCTGTTGCCGCACCCGGACCTATGCGTACTACCACGCCGAGTGTCATCGCGTGTAGAAAAGAGGCGTTGGATAAACTTGAGCAGGCTCTGGACAAGTTGAAACCTGAATATAAACAAGTTGTTGTGCTCAAAAAAATTGAAGGACTCTCGCACGCCGAAATAGCAGAAAGATTAGGTAAAAAAGAAGGTGCCATGAGAATGCTGTTAGCTCGTGCTATGGCGGCATTGGCGATAGCCTATGGTGAAGACTAATGGTGGACCACCAGAATAATAATCAGGCGGTTATCCTGGAAGAAGCGCTTGCGAGATTCGTTGATGAGTGCCTGCAAGGCGAGAAACCCGATATAGACGAATTTGTCAGACAGTATCCTAATTGCGAGGTTCAACTCAAAAAACGAATACAAGATTTGAAGGAAATAGACTTTTTATTCGATACTCTTGTACAGGCAGACGAGAGCAACTTCGAAGATATAACAGATGAATTTGATCTTGTTGGCAAGAACGTCGGCAACTTTGAAATCAAAGAGATAATCGGTCGAGGTGGAATGGGAACTGTTTATCTGGCCCATGATACCAGGCTAAAGCGCTCCGTCGCTGTCAAGAGCATACCTGCTGAATTACAGGCAAGCTCAACCGCCCGCAGGCGTTTCAGACGCGAGGCTGAACTATTAGCGTCATTAAATCACCCGAATATTGCTGTAATCTACGAGATTGTTGAAGAAAACAAGTCAGGCTATTTGGTTCTTGAATATATCCCCGGCGAAACACTTGCCGAGCGGATTGCCCGTGAGCCGCTGAAACTCGAGGAAGCCCTTTCAATAGGTCAGCAGATTGCCGAAGCCATCTCGGCAGCCCACAAAAAGGGTGTTATCCATCGTGACCTTAAACCGGGCAATATCAAGATTACGCCTGATGGAAGAGTAAAGGTGCTGGACTTCGGATTGGCCAAAGCCTCGGTAAGTGAAGGAAAACCTCTTGAAGCTACTGTTACCCAGGTTGGCCGTTTAATGGGCACGCCGGCCTACATGAGCCCGGAACAGGCACGCGGCAAGCCGTCAGATAAGCGCAGCGACATCTGGTCATTTGGCTGCATTATGTACGAAATGCTGACAGGTCAACTTCCATTTGTAGGTGAAACAGCCACAGACACACTCGCACATATTATCGAACGAGAGCCGAATTGGGAGAAGTTGCCGCAGGATACGCCGACGAATATCCGAACTTTACTACGCCGCTGCTTAGAGAAAAAGCCTCAACAGCGGCTCCAGGATATTGGAGATGCAGTAATCGAAATCAAAGAAACGCTTAACATGCCTTTGACCGCACCGCCGGTGACCACACCATCGTCAACCTCGCTCAAGCCGCAGACCACTGCCAGACACAAGCTGCGAACAGCAGCGACGATTGTGGTAGTCTTCCTGATATTTCTGAGCGTCATTGCTGTGCAGAATATCTTAAAAAAAGGAGTTCAACCTTCCTTAAAGGAAATACGGCTCGTAGTCCTGCCCTTTGAGAATTTAGGGCACCAGGACGACGAGTACTTCGCCGATGGCATCACAGATGCAATCACAGCCCGTTTAGCCGGGATTCATGGATTGGCTGTTATCTCACGTCAGAGCGCAATACAGTATAAAAAGAGCGAGAAAAATCCACAACAGATAGGTAGAGAACTCAGCGTTGATTATATTCTGGAAGGTACGGTCCAGCGTGAGCGGCCATCAGACCCAACCAGCAGAGTCAGGATAATACCACAGCTTATCAATGCTTCCGAAGATACACACGTGTGGACTGAAATATATGATGACAACATGAGCGAAGTCTTCCGCCTTCAGTCTGATGTGGCTGAGAAGGTGGCAAAGGCACTGGATATTAACCTGCTTCAAGCGGAACGCCTGGGATTAAAGACCATTCCAACAACGAACATGGAAGCATATGACTATTACCTGCAGGGTCGAGAATATCGCCGCCAAGGTAATCGTGAAGATATAATAAGGATTACCATGCAAATGTATGAAAAGGCGGTGGAGCTGGATCCCACGTTCGCCTTGGCCTACGCCCGGCTCGCACATATGCACAATATAATGTACTGGCTCGGTTATGATCGCAGCGAGGATAACCGTAATAAGGAAAAAAAGGCTATCGACAAAGCATTAGAACTTAATCCTGAACTTCCCGAAGCACATATGGCTCTGGGAATGTATTATTACCGCCGATATTATGATTACGACAGAGCCTTAGAACAGTATGCCATTGCCTTGAAAGCCCAGCCCAATAATACCGAGGTTCTTGCTGAGACTGCTTTGGTTCAAAGGCGACAGGGGAGATTCAAGCAAGCCGCAGCCAACCTAAAGAGAATTTATGATCTTAGTCCCCGCGACAGAATGCTGCTCATTGAGCTTGCATACACTTATGAGTTCTTACGCAACTATTCAGAAGCAGAGCCTTACCGTGAACAGGTCATCTCTTGGTATCCCGATTGGTACCGTAGCTATAGAGGTACGGCCTTCCTTTATCTGAAATGGCAAGGCGACACCAAGAAGGCACGGGCAGTCCTCGAAAAGGCTTTGGAGAATGGTTTAACAGAAAATGACTTTATCGATGTATTGATTAGACTCGATTTGTACGAAAGAAACTATCAAGCGGCCTTGGACCGGCTCTCATCTACATCAACGGATATTAGCAATCCGTGGCAGTTTATCTCCAATTCCCTGCAGTGCGCAGAAATCTATGGGCACATGGGCAAAAAGGAATTGGCGAAAAAATGTTACGATGAGGCTCGGAGCGTTCTCGAGCCCGTAATCGAGAAACAGCCGGAGAATGTACAGTATCACAGTTGGCTCGGTGTCGCTTATGCCGGTCTGGGTCGTAAGGAAGATGCCATACGCGAGGGCAAGTTAGCGGTAGAGATACAACCTGTGAGCAAAGAAGCAATTAGAGGTACCAAATGGGTCGAGGAATTGGCTCGAATCTATGTGATGGTAGGCGAACATGACGAGGCCATCGAGAAGCTTGAGTATTTATTATCAATACCCGGCCCATTATCGATTCCTTTTCTCCAGCTCAATCCGACCTGGGATCCCCTGCGCAACCATCCCCGTTTCAAAAAACTCATAGAATCAGGCAAATAATCTAGAAGGCCAAAGAATGGTGAGCAAAGCTACCTGAGCGCCAAGGAAAGCTGTTGTGAGTCAGCTGGACAATCCAGCCTGGCCAAAGGTTAGCCACCAGGCCAGAACGGAACTTAATGTGTATTAAGGTAACAAGGTATGCAAGGCTTAAGGAA
>Ga0180438_10000471_pt1 | contig 79309 bp, 61 predicted proteins | sample SS_ome_12_FD_132455 | JGI IMG/M metagenome (GOLD analysis project Ga0180438, IMG submission 132455) | Hypersaline lake sediment archaeal communities from the Salton Sea, California, USA - SS_3_D_2 metaG | ecosystem: Environmental > Aquatic > Non-marine Saline and Alkaline > Hypersaline >...
ATCTTGATTTCGAGTTCGTCCATCGGGCTACACCTCCATTGTTTTGGATAACCTTTTTTGAAGGTTGTAGCCCTTCTCTTCTATTCATGTCAAATGTTTCCCGTCACTTTGGGACAAACTCTTTTTATTATTGATATGCTTTTTTTAGCAGAAAAGATTGGGGATATACATGGACGTTAAATGTCCTAAATGTCAGACGGACAATACCGGGGATTCCCAGTTCTGCAAGAAGTGTGCTGCCCCTCTCCCTTCTTCGAAAGAGATTCCCGTCGAGCACACCGAAACGATCCAGGCTCCCAGAGAAGAGCTGACTACCGGCAGCACTTTTGCCGGGAGATACCAGATCATCGAAGAACTGGGCCGAGGGGGGATGGGCAAGGTCTACAAGGCTCTGGATACGAAGATCCAGGAGAAGGTCGCTCTCAAGCTCGTAAAACCCGAGATTGTGTCCGACAAAAAAATTCTGGAGCGGTTCGGGAATGAACTGAAGATCGCCCGCAAAATCGTCCACAAGAATGTGGGCCGGATGTACGATATCAACGAAGAGCAGGGGACGCATTTCATCACCATGGAATACGTCTCGGGCCAGGACCTCAAAGGCTTGATCAGGCAATCGGGGCAGCTGGGAATCGGAACAGGCGTGTCGATCGGGCAGGAAATCTGTGAAGGGCTGGCCGAAGCCCATAAATTGGGCGTTGTCCACCGGGACCTCAAACCCAGCAACATCATGATCGATAGGGAGGGGCATGTCCGGATCATGGACTTCGGCATCGCCCGCTCCTTGCGCGAGAAAGGACTGACCGGGGCCGGGGTCATGGTCGGCACGCCGGATTACATGTCTCCCGAACAGGCTGAAGCCAAGGATGTGGACCAGCGCTCGGACATCTACTCTCTGGGAGTGATTCTCTACGAGATGGTGGCCGGCAGGCCGCCATTCGAGGGCGATACAGCCCTGAGCATCGCCATGAAGCACAAGAGTGAGCTGCCTAAAGATCCACGACAATTCAACTCTCAGATATCCGAAGACTTAAGCCGGGTGATCCTCAAATGCTTGGAGAAAGACAAAGAGCAGCGGTTCCAGAGCGCCGGCGAAGTGAGATCAGCGCTCTCCGATATTGCCCAGGGCATCACCACCGCTGAAAGGAAAATTCCGGAGAGAAAACCGCTTACCTCGCGCGAGATAACAGTCCAATTCAGCCTGAAAAGAGTCCTTGTTCCCGCCCTGGCCTTCCTGTCTCTCATCGCAGCCGGTTTCATCGTCTGGCAAATGCTGCCACGAGGACAGTCTGTTTCCATTCCATCCGGGAAGCCATCACTCGCCGTTCCCTATTTCGAGAACAACACAGGAGATGGAAACCTGGATCATTGGCGGAAAGGTCTCTCCGAACTGTTGATCACGGACCTCATGCAGTCGAAATATCTCACCGTCCGCAGCGGGGATCAAATCTTTACGGTTCTCAAAGATTTGAACTTGTTGGATGCCGATAGCTATTCATCCGAGAACCTCGTCCAAATCGCTCAGGGCACTAAAACCAATCACATCTTGCGAGGGGGATTCACCAGGGCGGATGACATTTTTCGCATCAGTGTCATGCTCCATAACGCTTCGACAGGGGAGACCATTGCTACGGAGCGGGTGGAAGGAAAGGGTGAGGGAAGTATCTATGCGATGGTGGACGAGCTCACCAAACGTATCAAAATGAATTTTGAACTATCCTCAGCTGAGATCACGGGCGATATCGATAAGGACGTGGACATCATCGCTTCCAAATCTCCCGAAGCCTATAAATACTATGTTGAGGGAAAAAAACAGCACATTTTGGGCAATAACCAAGAAGCCATCCAGTTTTATGAGAAAGCCATCTCTTTAGATCCTGACTTTGCCATGGCTTACAGAGCTATGGGCATGGCTTACGCAAATCGGGGGTATCGTGCTAAAGCCAGAGAATTCACCCAGAAGGCTCTGTCTTTGAGCGATCGTCTGCCTGATCGGGAGCGTTATCTCATCCAAGGCGATTTTTACAGCATCAACGAAAAAACCTTTGACAAAGCGATCGAGGCGTATGAGAAATTGCTATCCCTCTATCCGGACGATGCTACGGGTAACAACAACCTCGCTGTTGTCTATTCCAGGCTGGATGAATGGGAAAAGGCCATCGAGGGATATGAACTCGCTTACAGGTCCAGGAAGGATGTGTTGAACCTCTTAAATCTTGCCAGTCATTATGAAGCCATCGGTCTTTATGACAGAGCCCGAAAAATGTATACGGATTTCATCGAAAACGTGTCCAACGATCCCAGTGTGTGCGAATTTCTTGCCTATAACGCTCTTTACCGGGGCGAATTCGATCAGGCCTGGACTGATGCCGCTAAGGCTTCAGAGTTAGATCCCACACATCGCCGAAATTTCCGGCTGAGAGGAGATATCTATCGTTTCAGCGGCAATTTCAACCCTGCCGAGGAGGAATACAGCAAAATTCTCAAGACCGAGCAGAAATCGATGCATTTGACTCCGAGATGGAGACTGGCCGCATTGTATGTAGAAGAGGGGAGATTTAAAGATGCCTTGGCCCAGCTCGGAGAGATCGCAAAACTGACCGAGCAATTGGGTCTTAAGGTCGGAACAGCCCATGCACACAGATACCGCGGCTACATCTATTATGTAACAGATCAACCACGGAAAGCCCTAGAGCACACTGATACCGCTCTCAAAGCTTATGAGGCTATGGAGATGCTTGGATTGCAGAGGAGTTCGCTGTGTTTCAAAGGGATTTATCTTCTTCAACTCGGAGAGAAGACAGCAGCCCAGGATACGCTCACCAACCTCAAGGAAATGATCGACAGCGGAATGAACAAAAAGGCAATGCGGTATTTTTATCTTTTGAGCGGACATCTCGATTTGAAAAATGAAAATTACGCCAATGCCATAGAGAGTTTTGAGAAGGCCATTGCGTTCCTTCCCCACCAGAGCGATTTTTTTGAGGAGCATGCATTGTTTATGAATCTTTTGGCCTCAGCTTATTTTCAGTCCGGGAGTTTGGCAATGGCTCTATCCGAGTATGAAAAGATTACATTACTCACGACCGGCCGTTCGGGGTGGGGCGATATCTATGCCAAGGCCTTCTATATGCTCGGCAAGATCCATCAAGACCAGGGCAGTACTGCCGATGCTGTAGAGAATTATGAAAAATTTCTCGATCTGTGGAAGGATGCGGATCCCAGCCTGTCTGAAGTCAAAGATGCCAAAAAACGGCTTGCCAGCTTGAGGACCTCTGTTTCTCTCAGCTACAATTAGGTTTTTTTGACTGCGGCTGTATCACTCATACCGAAGGGATTTCACCGGATTGGCCAGGGCTGTTTTGATGGACTGGAAGCTGACCGTCAGGATAGCAATCATCACCGCCAGAAATCCCGAGAACAGAAAGATCTCGATACTGAGGTCTGCACGGTAAGCGAAATTTCCCAGCCAACGGTTCATGGCCACATAGGCCACCGGCCAGGCTATGATATTAGCGATTATGACTAGAACAAGGAATTCCTTCGCCAACAGGCGGACGATACCCCCCACAGAGGCTCCAAGCACTTTCCGAATGCCGATCTCTTTGGTCCTCTGCTCGGCCGCAAAAGAGATCAGCCCGAGCAATCCAAAACAGGAGATGAAAATGGCCAAAAAGGAGAAAAAAGAAAGAGACCGGATGGGGCCGTCTCCGCTCAATCCGTAGAGGTGGACGTTAGCCAGCGGCTGGAGATAGTAGCGGGCCGCTTCGGAATCCTTGGTTTTGATCCATTCTTCCAATTTTCGATTCACCGTGTGGTAGTCTGAGTGGGGTTGGAGCAGCACATAAGTGGTGTAGAACCATCCGGTCCAGTGTGTTCGTGAGCCCAATTCTACCGCGCGCTCCAGCGATCCGATAAAGTCAAACTGCAGATGGGAATTCAACGGAATGTTCTCGACAACTCCGGAAATGACATAATCATTCTGGTTGTGGGTCCGGAGAGTCTGGCCGACCGGATCTTCCCTGCCGAAGTATTTTAATGCCAACTCCTGGGTGATGACGACCGCGGACGGTGAGGCGAGCGCTGTCTCCGGATCTCCCCGGATGAATGGAAATGTCAGCATGGTAAAGAATGAAGAATCGGCAAAGTAGAATCGCTCTTCATAGAATCTTTTCGTTCCGTGAGCGACCATCAACCGACCCGCCGCCAGGAGGCGCGTGAAGTCTTTGACCTCTGAGATTTCTTCTCTCATGGCCGGGCCCAGCGGATAGGCTGTTCCCTGAGTGCGTTGTGCCACAGGGCCATAGCTCAGATGGTTGACGACACGGTAGAGGTCAGGTCCCTGCACATGAAACCTGTCATAGTGTGTCTCGTCATTCACCCACAGGAGAATGAGGATGCAGCAGGCTATGCCGATAGATAGACCCGAGATGTTGATGAAGGAATAGATTTTATACCTTTTCAAGTTTCTGAAAGCGACCGTTAAATAACTCTTAAACATGTTAAAGCTCCACCAGATATAGACCGAGACTCCCCTCCAGCTGGACTTGAAGACCTGTGCCCAAAACCAGATGTCGGCGCGGAATTTCCCCTTGGTTAGTGCCATCTGGCTGTAGATTTCCGTGAAATCACCGAGGATGGATTCGCATTCTGCCTGAGGCAGGAAAAATTTGAGGATCTTTTCCCCAAGGGGGAGGGGTGCGTTCCTTGTCTTGTTCATGATAGGCCCGATGTTTTTTTAGTGCTGCTACCTTATTATTTTTTGAGCCTCTAACCTAAGTTTTTTCGGTGATAGGAAAGTCGGCCCAGAGAACATCATGGTTTTTTTTAATGGTTTTTAGCTCCTCCAGGCCAAGTTTTGTGATCTCATAGATTTTCTTCCTCCGTCCGCCTCTCTTTGCCGTCGCCCCTCCCATGTGCGATTCCACAAAACCTTCTTTTTCCAGCTTCATCAAAGGTTTGTGTATGGCGCCCACAGTCCATTCCGCGCTCATGATTGTCGATAAATGGTCCTTAATGGCCAAAAGGTAGGCGGCTTCTTTGAGATTCCAGATGGCGATTAAAATTTGCTCCTCACGTCGGGAAACTGTCTTCATGGCATTCACCTGCGTTCTATTTATTAGTAAAAAGTAAAACAAATTAACCCAAATGTCAAGGATTATTTGGAAAAAAGTAAAACAAAATATGTTTCAAGTCCCATTTTGGTAATAAAATGGCTTCTAAGGCTTGATTTAACACACAGAATTAATCTAACATGCAGATATTAAAAAAGATATTGAGGTTAATCCCCAAAAACATCAATATGAAACAATGTACGATAGAGCATTGATCTATTTCATGAGCGGGACAGGCAATTCCTACCGCGTGGGGTTCTGGATGCGCGAGCTCTGCCAACAGCAGGGCATCCCCTCTCGGATTATCCCCATCGATGCGGCTGAACATCGAAAGGACATCCAGCCTTCTACCGATAATCTTGTCATTCTGGCCTATCCGACTCACGGCTTTCTGCCTCCTTGGTCCGCCATCAAGTTTCTCTTCAAGCTGCCGCGCAAAAGGCGGGCTCATGTCTTCTGTGTGCCGACACGGGGAAGTTTCTACATAGGGCCGGTTTTCATCCCGGGGGCGGCTGGCCTGGCTTCCTTTCTCCCGGCTCTGATCCTTCCCCTCAAAGGCTACAACTTTCGCGGCATGGTGAGTGTCGACATGCCGGCCAACATGATCTCCATCCATTCCCGGCTCAGCGATAAAAACATCGCCCGGATCAAGGCAAAGGCCCAGAAAAAAGTGAAGGCACACCTCTCACGCGTCTTATCCGGGAAATCGATCTGGTTCACTCCCAACAACCTCTACGAGGCTGTCTGGACCGGGCTCCTGCTCAGGTTCTGGCTGCTGTTCCCCATTCTCTATCTTCTGATCGGACGGTTCTTCATGGGCAAGATGATGTTCGCCAATGCCGACTGCATAGGCTGCGGCCTGTGCGTCCGGTCATGCCCGAATAAAGCGGTCATTATGAGAGGCCGCACAAAACCGCGTCCCTACTGGCGCTACAACTGCGAGGACTGCCTGCGCTGCATGAATTACTGCCCTCAGCAGGCCATAGAGGTCGGGCATTCCTGGGGTGTAGCGCTGTACTTCATAGCCATGTTTCCGCTCTCGGTTACGCTCTTCGACCTCGCGGCCCGCTACCTCCCATTCCTGAACTCTATCCGGAGCTATTCCACCGTGGTGATCTTGAACGCCGCCTACTACTACCCGGCGATCATCGCCGCCTATTTCATCTTTTTCCACCTGATTCGCTGGAAGCCGATCAACCTGCTCTTCACCTGGACCACCTTCACCCATATTTTCCGCCGCTTTCACGATCCCGAAACCAGGATTTCCGACCTTTCTGGGAAAGAATCTCGATCAGGCTCAGTAGAGTGAGTTCAAATAAGGTTAAATCAGAAGACGGAGAGGCCAAAATCGTGAAGCTGGAGGTCTTTCGTGATAAAGGAAAAGAAGCATTCAACACAAGCCCGGGGGATCTATATCACGGACGTTCATGCACACATGGCTGACCCTGATTTCGATGCGGATCGTCTCCTGGTTCTTGAAAGAGCCAGAGCTTCAGGAGTAGGGGCCATAATCTCGGTGAGCGAAACACTTGCTGACGCCGCAACAAATATCAGACTGGCAGACACACATCAGGAACTGCTCCCCGCGGCCGGTCTTTATCCCACACATCTTGACCTTGATCAGGCTGAGGCCATGCGCGTCTTCATACGCAGAGAGCGAAGCCGTCTGGTGGCCATCGGCGAGGTGGGGCTCGATTACTGGGCCGCAGGCTCAGAAGCGGAAAGAGAGCTTCAGAAAGAGATATTCAAAAGCTTCATTGATCTCGCCATTGAGTTGGATTTACCCCTCAATGTCCACTCCCGCTCTGCCGGCCGGCAGACTGCGGAGTTGCTCCTGGAACGGGGGGCGTCCAAGGTAGTGCTCCATGCCTTTGACGGCAAATCCTCATCGGCTCTGAAGGCCGTCGAGGCGGGCTACTTCTTCTCCATACCACCCTCTGTCCTTCGCTCGCGCCAAAAGCAAAAACTGGTCAAAGCCCTCCCTCTATCGAGTCTTTTGGTCGAGACAGACAGCCCTGTGCTGGGGCCCATTCCGGGTGAACGCAACGAACCGGCCAACGCCCTGATGGTGCTGGAGTCGATCGCAGAGCTCAAAAATCTAAGAAGGCCGGAAGTGGAGGAGACGGTGTTTGATAACACATTGCGCCTCTTCGGAGACCTTTCGTTGAGATAATCCAGGAATGGGGAGGGATGATTATAAGACTTTTCTATTCCTTTGCTCCCAGTTCCCTCAGCTTGTCCTTCGAGTTTTGGAGCACTCTTTTCGCATAATCGGTATCTCCGGGATTGAGCGCTACGGCCTTTCTGTAGTACTCGACGGCTTTTTCCTTATCTCCCCTGCTGGCATACCCTTCGGCAAGACTGTCATGGGCGTTGAAGGATTGTGGGTACAGCTTGACATTGTATTGAAAAAGCCTGATGGCCTTGTCGTATTCTTCCCTGTTGATCAGGGCATACCCAAAGGCATTCAGCCTCTGTTCCGGCATGATGGCGGACATTTCCATGCCGTGTTTTTTCCATTTTGCCGAACTGGTTTTGAGCTGTGCGTCAATGGCGTCCACATCGGCGTCGAGCAGCAGCGTGTTGGATATTTTCCAGCCGTCGAAAATAAATATCAGCCCATCGTAGAGGTTCCGGCCGACCATCGATCCGTGATCGCCCTCGACCCAAGCGCTTTTCCACGTCAATCCCTTGAACGTCTGGCGGTTCATCCATTTTTCCAGCTCTTTGTAGGTGTCTATCGTTAAAGGCGCTTCTTGCTTGCCGACAGTCATGAAGAGGAACTTGTCATCCAGCTTTTTCTCTTTGGCCATGGTGCCGATGTTTTTCAGCCAATACTGATCGTTTGTCTGAAACCACGGGCTTCCTGCGATATAGGCCGTGAACAGGCCCGGATAGTTGAAAAGCGTGTACATGGTGAACAGCCCGCCGACCGAGTGGCCGTACAGGATACGGAATGAGTTGGTGCGATAATCTTTCTCGATAAAGGGAATGAGTTCTTCCTTGAGGAACTTGATGGAGAGGTCAGCCGCATTCGGGCTCTCTCCCCGGTCTTCATAGGGAGTGGGGACGTATCCGTTGGGGAAGGGAGGCACGGCGACGACGATCATGTCCGGGATGTCGGCCGACCGCGCCAAAAGCTCCACTGTTCCGCAGCTATAGGTGAAGCGGAAGATTCCGTTCAGATCGTACAGAACAGGATAACCGGCGTTGCTCGCCGCATAGCTCTCAGGAAGATGGATTTGAACATTGACTTCTCTGTTCAGAATCTTTGAGCTCAAGGGTATCGATGTGGCGATGACGACATCCTCTCCTTCGGCCTGCGAGAATCCCGCCGTGCTGGAGATTAAAATCAGAAACGGAACCGATAAGGCCCACACGAGCCTCGAAAATCTGGATTTATTCATTTGATTTCCCTCCTTCCCGTTTAAAATGAATTCCTAGTCCTGTTTGTCGATGAGCGCCATTATTCGGATAAACATGAATAGGAGTCAATACAATTGCAAATAGTATGCCAGATTAAAGGGGAATACTCCTGGGTGTGACGGGTGAGATATTCAGAGGGCGTTAAGAAAATTTACATATTTGAGTAAGAATTGTTGATCTTCAAGGGAAGATAAGCTGAATCCCATATCCTGCGAAGCCTTATGGCTTCACTTTGAAAATGTAAGCATCCCAGGCGCCCTGCCAATCTCCCGGGTATCCCAAGGTCCAGTGAACAGAAGGAGTTTCACCGCTTAGGATGGCCACTTTCGCGTCACAGGTTCCGCCCCACAGGCCGACAAAACCGACCGTGCAGGGTCTGGCTGCGCCGTAAATGCGCCATCGTCCTTCTTCATCCTGGGCCACTTCAATCTTTTCCCCGGTATCCCTGTCGTAGGCGTAAGTTCCTGACATGATCTGCTGGGTCCGGTAGCGGTCGATACGGCCGAAGTTGTGCTTCACATCCCACATCAGTGTCCAGAAACGTTGGCCGCTGCCGCTGAGACCTGTTATCTCCCCCGTCTTCGGATCCCGGACATATCCATCCATGAATATGGTCATGGGAACATCCGTCCTGGTGTGATCTCTATCGTAGCTGAAATCACAGATGAAGTGGTTGGTGGCCACGATAGAGTCCTGGTCATTCCAATCGGGGCCGGTAAAGGGGAGGAGGTCACCCGCATATCTCACGGCGTACCGGTCGGCTGTGGCTTCCACGACAGCCAGGGTCTCCTGGTCAGCCACCAGGAAGTTCCACCCCCCGCATCTGAGGACTGTTTTCCGGCCCGTGCGACGACGATAGTCCTCAGTCCCCAGAGTCAGCATGGCGATCGCCTCTGCGGCTGAGTCGGCATGGATGCCGATATACAAAAACAGGTGGAACCAGGGCACTCCAAATCCCTCGGCGCAGTAAGCCCGGCCTTCGTAGTTCAGGGATCGGAGGTTAGTTTGCCCCCCGGCTAGAAGAGATAAAGACACCCCTTTATCGTTCACTACTTGATTCGCCGCCACCTGGGGGCTGTTGGTGAGAACCCAGCAGGAATGGCCCTTCTCCGGCTCTATGATGTACACCTGTTGATAGCATCTGGGATCGTACGGGGAATGGCGGTTATGGGTGCTGATGGCAATCCCGTCCGATGTGGCCTTTCCGCGGGCGGCAAAGGCGCTGCAGCCGGCAACGCATCTTTGAGCCGGCGAAGAAGGTTTCCGTTCCCCTCCGTGAGTGCTCGATCCATCGGGAAACATGCGGGGATGCATCATCGTCCACGCATCCCACAGGTTCGCAGCCAGCACACGCTGATAATTTGTGGCATGCAGCTCGTGATCGGGGTCGGCGTAAGAAGACTGATCAAGCCACGGGGTTGCCCCTTCACAAAGTCCTTTCATGAATGTAACGAGGTCGGGATCGTAAGCCGCGATCTGCGCTTCGTAGAGGGCGAAGGCTTTGAGTGTCTCCACCTTTCCCCACAGGTCGCACTCGGCTTTCCACCATATGTCGGAGACATACCTCGTGCTCTCGCCGGCCTTCTCTCCGAATTGCTTTCCCATCTTGAACCAGTCGCCGCTCAGAGTACCGATGAAATGGGCCTTTTCAGGAAAGGGGGGATGCCCTTGGGAATGGACGTAGCTGTACGCTTCGATATTTTTACCTCCTGGGATATAGTGTCCCCCATCCGGGCCGGAGATTTGACAGCTGAGGAAAATAGCGCTCCATCCGATGATGAATACTTGACGAATGACAAATTTCTTTGTTTTCATGCTTTTCCTTTCTGTGTTGATGAATTCCCTGCGCCGGTCATCGCCCTATCTGGATACGATGATCTTATGAGGTGACTCCCTGTCAAATAGTATAGCTCCCATTTATTAAGACGTCAAAAAACTTGAAAAGTATGCCGCCCAGCCGTTGATATGCACTCTTTGGCTGTGGTATAAAACGGCGTTGGAGGAGCACATGAAACGGATGACACTTTTGATGGCGGTTCTCGGTCTCAGCGTTTTTTTTCTTTTCAGCCAGGCGGATATCCGGATATCTGCTGATGAGCTCGGATGCGGAACCCGGGGAATAGAGCCTAATGACAGGGAATTGGCGGATCTTTTGATAACCGGGGGAACGATTATCACCATGGATAAAGGACGGCGGGTTATTGCGGAAGGGGCTGTGGCCGTTGTGCGAGACCGGATCGCCGAAGTGGGGCAAACGGCGGAATTGGAACGAAAATACAAGGCCAAAAAGAGGATCGATGCACGGCATAAGGTTATTATGCCCGGACTCATCGACGGACACGGGCATGCCGGACATGGCCTGGTCAAGAGTCTGGGTATGGGCCGGACAGGGGCGTGGAACAAGGCCTGCGAAGCCATCTACGCCGGCGGGTCCAGCGAGGAATTTTGGTATGCCGACGCGCTCCTCACCGGCCTCGAACGTCTCAAATTCGGGGTAACCTGCGGGATCACCTACCTTGGCGGAGGAGACAGCGTGATGCGTACTGACGACCCTCGTTACGGTGAGGAGCACTTGAAGGCTGTTCAAGAAGTGGGAATCCGGCTATTTCTGGCTATTGGGCCTCGACGACCGCCTTTCCCGCGCATGTATTCCCATTGGAAGGGAAATGTCAAACAGGATGTCATGGTGAGTTTTGAGCAGCAGCTGGAGACCTGTGAGACACTGATTCAGCGTTGGCATGGGAAGGCCAACGGCCGGATCAATCTCTGTATGATGTTTCCCACTCATCACCCCGAGAGAGGAGGCCTGAGCCAGGACGAATTTCAAGATTTGTTCCGACGGACAAAGCTGACGCGAGATCTTTCCAAGAAATACGGCTTGCTTTTCACCCAGGACGGACACACGCGCGGAACTGTCAAGTTCGCTCAAGAGAAGCTCGGGATTCTTGGGCCGGATACCCTCCTCTCGCACTCAACGGAGCTCACAGCGGAAGAGATCCAGATCTGCCGGGAGACCGGCACCCGTATCGTTCACAATCCCAGCGCCATTGCCTCCATGACGGGGCGCTGTCCCGTGCCGGAGCTGCTGGATGCCGGGGTAATAGTGATGCTGGGATCGGACGGAGTCGGGCCCGACCGAAGCTATGATATGTTCCGCCACATGTTCCAGTGCATGCGCTATCACCGCTTCCATTTTAGAGATCCCAGTGTGCTCCCGGCAGGGAAGGTCTTGGAGATGGTGACTATCGATGCCGCCCGAGCCTTGGGCCTTGAAAAAGATCTGGGATCGATAGAGCCGGGGAAAAAGGCGGATATCATCTTGATCGATATGCTCAAACCGCACCTCATCCCTGCAAACATGCCTGTTCATCGAGTGGCTTATTTTGCCAACGGCAATGATGTGGACACGGTGATCGTCGACGGCGAAGTCTTGATGGAAAACCGGCTGGTCAAGACCGTGAATGAGAATGAAGTGTTCGAGCTCGCAGAGAAAGCCATCGATGAGGCGTTACAGCGGACAAACCTGCAGCACCTGCTCACCATTCCCGAACGCTTCTGGGGCGTAACCAAGGGAGTGCCTGATTGAACAAAGAGAACCAATGACAAGGAAAAAATAGTAGCTTGGTGCTTTCTTGACTCTCATCATCCCCACAGGTCCCAAAAGGAACTTGTGTTGGTTGAGGTTAAGCCCTGCCATGCTATAAAAAGTCTGTGGAACTGGCTTGGATCGTGATCGTGACCCTAAAACTCACCAGAGCGAATATACTGAGGATCAAAGAGACTCTTGTTCATCTCATTGCAGAAAATCCCCTGCCCTCGGCCTTCGTCTTTGTGGCCATCGCCGCCATAGTCATGGCGTTCATCCTAAAAAACAAAAATTCCGCCTAAGATAGGCCTGAAAATCCCACTCCCCCCTGTGATCGCGCTGCGGGATTTAATGGAAAAAAAGGAGTGAGTATTTCCGTGCGATTGTATCCTTCCCCATTCAGGCACGCGTTGATTCTGAGTTTTTGAACATTTCCCGATCTCAAATGCTATTCCGCAGTCTCTTTTGGCGAGTCGGAAGTCTTATCCTTCCCTTGGCGTTTCTTTTGGGGCGCGTTCACCAGCGGGGGAATGTCTTTGACCACGGAACGCAGATGCAAGTCTCGCTGCGGGAAGGGAATCTCTATTCTGGCTTTCTTCAGGGCATTATGAACCTGCAGTGTGATCTCGCTGCTGAAGGAGATCCAGTTGGCGAAATCCGAGGTCCAGATGCGCAAGGAGAAGTCAAGAGAGCTTTCCCCAAATCCCAGAAACAAAACCATGGGTGCCGGATTATCCAGGACCACAGGGTGGTCTTTCGCTACTTTTTGTAAGATCAAGAGTACCTCGTTTGGATCGGTGCCATAGGCTACACCGACATTCACATCAATCCGGCGCAGTTGATCTGATAGGGTCCAATTGGTCACTTCACTCTGGATGATGGTTCCGTTGGGGACGATGACCTCAGCTCCCTCGAAGGTGCGAATGGTGCTGGAGCGAATGCCGATGCGTTTGACAGTGCCTTTGAGCGCGCCCACTTCTATGGTATCTCCCACTTTGATCGGGCGTTCAAATATCAGGATTAAACCTGAAATAAAATTATTGACCACATTCTGTAATCCAAAGCCGATACCGACACCGAAGGCACCGGCCAGGAGTGCAAACTTACTCCATTCCATACCGGCTGCAGTCAGCGCAATGAGAAATCCGATGGCCAAGATGACATAGTTGGTGAGCATGGAAATGCTGGTCGGCACACCCCGCGGCAAGGGGATTCGGGGCAAAACATCTTCCTCCAGGATGAAGCGAATGAGTCGAGATATCTTGATCGAGAGCCAAATAGTGACCGCAAATATCAGGACATCTCCCAGCGTAAAGCTGAAATTCCCCACCTGCCATGATCGGGATAGAATGTTTAGGGTAGCTTCCTTGAGAGGATCAAAAATTTCCAGGCTGCTCAAAGAAAAAAGAATCCAGAGGAAAAGTGCCAGCAGGTGTAGCCAAGAGCCAACTCGTTTCCGGATAAGTTGTGGATGTTTTTGAATGATTCGCAATTTTGATAGAAATCGACTTTGGAAAGAAAGAACAATAACACTCTCCAGGATGAGAACCGCTGCAAAAAGGGCAACTCCCACGTAGGCGATATTGAGAATGGCATTGGTCAATAAATCGGCCAGTGACACATTTCCGAAGATATTGCCAAGAATTGAAACGGCCAATAAAATCAAGGCGATCCTGGATAAAAAAATCAACGCAGGCCCCCATTGGCCACTTCTCAACTGTGCGACAGATCTCTTGGATCGCAAAATCCAAAACAGGCCCACGAATCCCAGCAGGCTTATCAAGAGAAGCATGAGCCGGTGTGCCCATAAAAAATCAATAATCAGCTCATCCATACGCTGCAAGACATACAGCCCGGCCAGGCCAAACAAGGGGGCTCGCATTTCTTTGTGTATGATTTTAGGGAGGAGCCGGATCAAGGGTATTAAAAACAGAAGGAGGTTCAACTCCCGGATAAATTCAGGTGGATAGGGGTAAATGAATGACGTAAATAAAAGCGAGAGCAGTAGAGAAGAGGAGAATGGATACCGAAAAATATATTTGTATCTGCATTCCAGGGCATTCTGTTCAATCCAGGAATCTCCGCGTCGACGGAAATTCCGTAGAGCCAGGGCAATGATTATGAACAGAGCCAGATGAAAGATAATGCGCGGCCAGTTTGTCTGAATAAATTTATCAAAGAGGGATTTGCGGGATGCTATTGTCTGGTTCATCTGCCGGGATAGGGGTGTCTTCTCTTCTGTCCGCTCAAAAGCCTTCCAAATGGGAGGGCTATCGACAGCCAATATTTTTTTCCGGGTTTGGCTCTGTGCTTCGCTGAGTTTTGCCAGTGCTTTCGTGCTGCGCATGGAATCCTGTGAGATCTGATCCATTAAAGTCAGGACAGCTTCCTGTCGGATTTTTAAGTCCTTGTCGAGGTCGGCAATTGACTCCAGAATTTCCCTTATTCTTGCCCTCAGAGCCTGGGGATCGCCCCTTTCTAGAGATGCTTTTTCAGTCAGTGCCCACAGATGCTCTTGTTCTTTCAACGTCTGACCGAAGGTCTCCAGTTCTTTTGAACGGGACTGAAGACTGCTTTGCCAGGCCGTTGTCTGAGTTTTTGCATTTTCCCAGTCGGTCTTGAATTCTGCGAGTCGGCTGAATTTAAGATGTTCGAGAGCCATTTCCGAAAGCTCTCTCTCCATCCAGTCGATTTCTTTCTGTAAATCCTGAAAATTCTGTTCGATGTTTTTTTGGTCATCCAGAGGTTTTATTTTGTCGCGGATCGAGTCCAATTGAGCAATGGTCTCTACGGACATCTTGGGAATTTCCGAAGGGGGGATGGGCAGTATTTCAGGGAAATTTTTCGGGCTTTCTGCCGCCGTTTTTTCGGCGGTCTTTTGTTGTTCGGAATCACTGGACTCCTGTGGCATCATTCCGACCGGAAGGATGAGGATGATCAGCAAGATTAAAAAAATGAAGTTCTTCATGGTGTCATGAATGATAAATAATAATAGGTGTGGATGTCAAAGCGATTTAAAATTGATGAAGTCAGTCTAAGCCATCTCTCTTGTTGATTAACAACCATTTCCTCTGTGTCGGAGTCTACTATATGAAGACCCGATGGTCGAAACTTCCTTCAAAGAGGAGGCCTCCGTGTTCAAAAACTACCTGAAAACCGCTCTAAGGAATCTGAGCCGCCACAAAGGGTATTCAATGATAAATATCGCGGGGTTTGCCATCGGCATAGCCTGCTGCATTCTTATCATCCTCTGGGTTCAGGATGAGCTGAGCTACGACAGGTTCCATGAAAACCTGGATGATCTCCATCGGGTGGTCGAGGAGCAGCATTACACCGACGGAACCATTTTTCCGATAGCCCGAACGCCCTATCCTGTTGGCCCGGCACTCCTAAAGGACTATCCGGAAATCATAAATTTCACCCATTTTACGCTGTACGGAAGAGTCTTGATCGAATACCAAGACAAGAGTTTTTACGAGCGTGGATTTGCTTTCGCCGATCCGGCCATGCTGGAGATGTTTTCCTTCCCTCTTCTGAAGGGCGACAGGGAAACGACCCTTGCGGATACGAATGCCGTCTTGATATCGGCTGATATGGCGAAAAAGTATTTTGGTCCGGAGGATCCGATCGGCAAAATAATAATGCTGGACAACAGTGTCGATTTTCAGGTGTCCGGTGTCTTCGAAAACATCCCTTCCAATTCCCACCTTCAATTTGATTTTCTGGGGCCATTTGAGACGTTTATCAGAATATCAGGTTGGGGGACGCAGTGGGGAAACAACAGTTATTACACCTACGTCCAATTGGCCAGAAACGCGCATCGCGAGGACATCGCACCCAAAATCTATGAGTATATAAAAAAGATCCACCCGAAATCCGGAACCAAATTTCTCCTTCAGCCTGTGAAAGATATCCATCTCCACTCGGATTTTGCTATCGACCTCGGTGGCCAAAGCGAAAACAGGGCTAAGTACGTCTATATGTTTTCAGTGATCGCCGTTTTTGTCCTGCTGATCGCCTGCATGAACTTCATGAATTTGACAACCGCTCGTGCCAGCCGCCGTTCGTTGGAGATCGGAGTGAGAAAGGTCGTTGGGGCCAATCGGGTGAATCTCATGCGACAATTTTTGGGTGAATCTATCCTTACCTCTGTCCTATCCCTCATTATAGCAGTAGGGTTGGTGGGGCTGGCGCTTCCCGCATTCAACAGAATCTCCGACAAAGATTTGAGCTTGGACTCCTTGCCCATCGGTCTGCTGGCAGCCGGTTTGATGGGAATTGCTCTTGTCACAGGAATTTTTGCGGGTTCTTATCCGGCTTTTCTGCTGTCGGCTGTCAAGCCTCTCGGCGTTCTTAAGGGCTCCGCGAGACTGGGATCGAAAAATTCCTCCTTCAGGAAAATTCTTGTCACCTGCCAGTTTTCTATCTCGATAGGTCTTATCATGGCCACTTTCATCGTTTATCGGCAGCTCGATTTCATGCAAAGAAAGAATCTGGGCTACAACCAGGAGCATATTGTCTATCTTGCGGAGCGAGGCGATTTCTGGAACAGCTATGACACGTTTAAAACGGAACTCCAGCGAAATCCCGATATTGTCAGCATCACCGCAGCTTCGTCAATCCCCACCCATACGGTCACCTCGACCTCCGGAGTGGACTGGGAAGGGAAGGACCCCGAATTCAATGTGTTGTTCACCCAGTTCAACGTGGATTATGACTATTTTGAAACACTGGAGATGGAAATGGCCCAGGGCAGAGCTTTTTCAAGGGATTTCCCCACAGATGCCTCCGAGGCCTTTATTCTCAACGAAACCTGTGCCCGGTTGACGGGGATGGACGATCCGGTTGGAAAAACGTTCACCTTGTGGGGCAAATCAGGGCCGATTATCGGTGTGGTCAAAGACTATCACTTCAAGTCCCTGCATGCCACAATCGAGCCCTTGGTTTTGCGGATGTTCCGTAAGGAATGGAACCGTTACGTCATCATCCGCATCAGATCCGTTGACGTCACAGGAACCCTGAAGGCGATTGAGGCTGCATACGAAAAATTTCATTCTGGATATCCTTTCGAATTTCAGTTCCTGGATGAGGCACTGAATGCTCTGTACTCAAGCGATAAGCGCACAGGGAAAGTATTTCGGTCCTTCATGTTTCTGGCGATCTTCATCTCCTGTCTGGGGTTATTTGGCCTGGCCTCATTCATGGGGGACCAGCGCGCTAAAGAGATCGGAATAAGGAAGGTGCTGGGTGCGTCGGTATCCGGTATTTTTTTCCTGATGTTGAAGGAATTTGTGAAATGGGTTCTCCTTGCCAGCGCCATCTCCTGGCCGCTGTCCTATTATGTCATGGCTCGATGGTTGGAAAACTTTGCCTACAGGACGAATATTGCACTCTGGGTTTTTCTAGTTTCTGGGATTTTGGGACTTGCGGTCGCTGTGCTGACCGTCAGCTATCAATCCCTAAAGGCTTCGATCGCCAATCCAGTCGATTCCCTCCGGTATGAGTAAATTGGAGTAGAGCTATTTCGGCACAAAGATTTGCTTTTAAACCATTCTGCATCACAAAAGTAGACCATTCGATTTATGTTCTGTAAAATAGTGTTACCCAGCCAAGCTTGTGGTTTGCATCAAAAAGAAATATGTGCAGGAGGGAGTACGGTGGATTCCCGGAAAAAAGTTACACTGCTTCCGGTTCCCTGGGGAGTGTTTAGCCTGTTTTACGCAGGCCGGTTCCTAGCCCATGAAGTCATGACCAAAGAAAAGTTTTTGGACACCATGAATGACATTCTTAAACGGAATTCTCGATAAATCGTATAAGAGCTAAGAAAGGGAAAAACATGAGATCAAGCCGACTCCTGGGGCGGCGTCTTCGGTGTCATTTTATAAGGATATTCCACTGCAGTATAGCCCTTATTTTTCTTCTGGTGATGTGGCAATTATCCTCTGCACATCCCCGAACACCCACGCCTAAGGAAGAATTGCCCTATGCTCAAGAACTCTTGAACGTATTGAAGCAGGGAATAGAACGAAACAGAGGAACTGGCGTATCGGCAGCCGTCGTTGTTCCGGGATCTGCTTTTTGGGCCGGTGCGTCAGGAATTTCCGACAAGACATCCGGAGAGTTCGTCGCACCTGAAATGCTCTTTCTCTGCGGCAGTATTGGCAAAAACTATCTCGCTGCGTTGGTTTTGAAGCTGGCTGAAGAGGGAAAACTCAGCCTGGATGATGCAGTGGATAAGTGGATTTCAGAGTATCCGAATGTGAACCGGTGCATCACCATCCGTCAGCTTCTCAATCACACCAGCGGACTGCCCGATTTCGTCAAGCATCCGAACTCACCTTACCAAACACACTTTGCCTCGATCGATTTCCGGAAGCTGTGGACTCCCCAAAAGGCTTTATCCAAATTGCTCGGGAAGCCTCTTTCCAGGCCTGGTGAAACCTGGCATTACTCTACCTCGAATTATGCCCTTCTCAGGATTATCGTCGACAAGATCACGCGTTCGACGTTCCCTGTCGAACTGCGCAAGCACCTGCTCGATCCGCTCGGTCTGAAATCCACAATTCCCCTGACAAATCCCGCGTGTATCCCGCCAAGTTTTGTGATTGCACACAACTGGTTTGATGCCGATGAAGATGGCGTACTTGAGGACATATCCTCCAGTCCAAAGACCTGGCTCAGCATATCACCCCATGTTATTTTCACGACAGCGGGAGATCTCGCCAGGTGGTCGGATGCCCTGTTCAGGACACACGCAGTTTTGCGCAAAGAGTCTGTCGGGGAAATGCTTGCCTTCCGCTCGCCCATCCGGGATCCCCATGAACCCCTGATTGTGGGGTATGGCCTGGGAACGGCAGAGTTCCCCAGCCAATTCTTCGGCGGAGATAGGGTGATTGGCCACCTGGGTTGGGACTTTGGCTGGACGGGGGCCATGCTGTTTTTTCCAGAACATTCCGTGAGCGTAGCCATCTTGATAAATGACAACAATGAACAGTGCATAACCCAGATAGCTGCGGGACTTTGGGTGGTGATCAAAAAACATTTGGCTGCTGTACACGAGCCGATTTGATTTCAAATCAGGGTTAGGGGCCCCTCACATTCCAGTTGATAACATAAATTTCTTTATGATATATAAGGGCAGAGGAGGGTCAATCCAATGATAAAAAATGCGACATCGTTTATACCAGAGCGGAGGCATTTTCTGCTTCGAGCAGCTTCGGCCGGGGCGTTTTTGTGTCTGGGCGGCAGCCCCTTATTTTCGTTTTCTCCAGGCCCCAAAACTCTGAAATTCGAATCAGAAAAGCACAAGTTTCTCAATGATTCTGGGATGTCCTGGCAAGAGGTTTACCAGTTTGCCTATCAGTCGGGCTACATTCCGATGATGACAAAGTTGGCAGAGAAGCTCGGGAAAGAGAGGCTACTCGAACTTATCAAAGAATCGTCCGATGAAACGGCTCTGGAGATGATCGGAGAAATGGCCAAGAATCTGCCGAAGAGAGACCTGGCCACGTTCGCCTTGAATCTGAAAAATCCGGATCCGCTTTTCAAAAACGCATTGACGGTTGAGATCCTCGAGGATTCAGCCAATGTCTTCGCCGTCAAAGTGAAGGAATGCCTGTGGGCGAAGACTTTCAGAGAGGCAGACGCTTCCGATATCGGATACGCGGCCATATGCCACGGGGATTTCGCGATGGCCAAGGCTTTCAATCCCCATCTTCGGCTTCTCCGCACTAAAACTCTTATGCAGGGCCACGACCACTGCGATCACAGGTGGGTCTGGGAGGTTTAATACGGACCTCTGAATTTAAAGGAATCCAAGGCGGGTATTATTGAGAAGCCCTGTTTAAGCCCCATATTCATCTGCCTTGTGGTCATCAGGTACTCATGAGTATGATGAGCCAGATCCCGAAAAATTACCTTTAAGTCCCAAAAAGAAGCCAAAAAATTAAATAACTTAATTATTATCCATAGGTTAAACAAGCCAGAGATATGCGTGCATAGGGAATAGAGGCCATTTGCGTTAAGCCAGGGCTTCTTTGATGCGGGCTGGAGTCATGGGGAGGACAAAGAGCCTGGCGCCGACGGCGTCGTAAACGGCATTGGCAATCACAGCCCCCATCGCCGTGATTGCCGGCTCTCCGCAGCCCTGAGGAGGCATTTCGGGATTGTCCACGAGTATGCTTTCGATCTTGGGCAGCCAGGAGAAACGGGGTATCTCGTAAGTGTCGAAGTTCTCATCGAAAATTTTGCCGCCTTTGAAGTGGATCTCCTCGGTGAAACAGTATCCGAGACCCATGGTAAGGCAGCCTTCGATCTGCATCCGGACCCCTTCCGGATTGATCACTTCACCTGTATCCTGGGCGCATACGATGCGCTGCACGCGGACTCGACCAGTGTTTTTATCCACCTTGACTTCGGCCATCGTAGCCAGGTAGGTGCCCAGATAATCCGTACAGGCAATCCCGTAGCCTTTGCCGGTGGGAGCTTTCTCGATAGAGTGGCCGAACTTCTCTGCGGCAGCATTCAGAACTCTCTTCATCCTGTCATCGGACAGGTTGTTCATCCTGAACGCCAGCGGATCCATCCCCGCAGCCTCGGCCATGATATCGATGTGGGATTCGATGGCGAAGACGTTGGTGTTGCTGCCGGGCCCCCGCCAGGCCCCGACACCGAAGGGATGGGCATTGGCGCCGCCCCTTCCGTACCATCCGCCTTTTTCCAGGACGCGATAGTGAGGGATGCTGTAAAAGGGTTCGGAACTTCGGCTTCCGGCAAAGTAGTTGTGATAATCCCAGAAAACGATTCGTTGAGAGGCATCGATTCCCGACTGGATGTGGATGACGGCGGCCGGCCGGAAGGTGTCGTAAAAGAATTCTTCCTTCCTGCTCCAGGCTACTTGGACCGGCTTGCCGCACAATTGAGCCAGCCGGGCGGCCTCGACGATCTGATAGCCCTGGTTTTTTCCGCCGAATCCGCATCCGACAAAGGGGGTGATGACCCGGACATTCTCTTCAGGAAACTCCAGTATCCGGGCGATTTCTGCCTGAGCCCTGAAAGGGGCTTGAGTGGAGGCCCATACTGTGGCTTTCTGACCCTCTATCTTAACGACAGCCGTGTGGGTTTCCGAAGGCGCATGCGCAACGTAATGATTGTTATATTCCCTATCGAATGTTTTACTGGCAAGATCTCTTCCCACTTCGAGATTCCCCGCCTCTTTGACGACATTACCCTCCGGAGCGGATTCTTTCAAGTGATCAAAGATGGTCTGGTTGTCCACTGCATGTTCCGGCTCTTCAAATTGGGCTTTTATCAATCCCAGGGCATGCTCGGCCACATCGGGGTGTTCGTGAAGAACGGCAATCATGCCGGTGTCCTCATCCCGAATGACCTGCACTCCCGCCACTTTGGCCGCAGCGGATACATCCGCGTCTGTGAGTTTAGCTCCGTGAGAGGGTGGCCTGAGAATCTTGGCGCACAGCATTCCGGGGAGGCGGATATCCCCGGCAAACCTGGCCCTGCCGGTAACCTTCTCCCGGCTGTCCAATCTGTCTGTCGGCTTTCCCGATATCGTGTGCTGGGAATAGTGTTTGATGGGCGGCTTTTTCTCCAGATGCCTGATGATCTTTTTTCCTTTGGCGAGCTGAGCGTAGGAAATCTTTTTTTCAGGATTCTTTTTGACGAAGACAGTGCCGTCCTTTGCCAGAAGTCCTTCCTGTGAAGTCTCCAGATGTTCGGCCGCCATCCGGATCAGAATGGCTCTGGCCTCAGCCGCAGCCTGCCGCAGAGGAGGTCCGAAATATTTTGTGCTCCTGGAGCCGAAAGTGCCGGCATCCCAGACACAGACTGCTGTATCCCCCATGATCATATCGACCGCATGGAGCGGCACATCCAGCTCCTCGGCCAGCATTTGTGCCAGCGACGTGTGAACGCCCTGTCCCATCTCGATCTTGCCGCTGAAACAGGACACCCGGCCGTCTTCGCCTATCCTGAGATAAGCGTTAAAATCCTCCGGGTATTCCCGCCGTCTCCTCTCCTGAAGCCACAAGGAGTCACCCACCGAGAAGAGGATGACGATCCCCCCTCCCATGAGCTTGAGGAATTCGCGGCGATCGAGGGCAAAAGAATCTGTCGTGTTTACTGGAATGTGAGGGCTGTGTTCGTCGTCTCTCATGATGTCTGTCCTTTCATCATCTGGGCCGCACTCTGAATGGCTGTGATGATTCGGTTATAGCTTCCGCAACGGCAAATGTTTCCTTCCATGGCCGCAGTGATTTCTTTTTCGGCAGGCTGAGGATTTCTCAGCAAAAGGGCGTAGGCCCCCAGGATCATACCCGGAGTACAAAAACCGCACTGGAGAGCATTGTGCTCCATGAATGCTTCCTGCAGAGGGTGAAGATTCCCGTTTTTGGACAGCCCTTCTATTGTCAGAACATTCTTTCCTTCGACTTTTTCGACGGGATACTGACAGGACAAGACCGGCTCATTGTTCACGAGCACGGTGCACGCGCCGCACAGCCCTTCCCCGCAGCTGTGTTTTGTCCCGGTCTGACCCAGGTCAGAGCGCAAGACCCAGAGCAACATCCGGTCCGGCGATGTCCGCAAACGCACCTCTTTGCCGTTGAGCTTGAAATGAATACTTTTTTGCATTTGAACCCTCCACAATCACCAGGATTATATCACATTGAGATCGGGCCTTGCCATCGTATCGTTGCCTATTCACATTAGCCCATTTCACATTAGGGCCGGGATTTGCTATTTATATTATTTTCAATATAATACCTTAATTTCATGTGTGTAAAACCTCTTGGGCTGGATTTATAGGGGCAGAATTACAATTTAAGGAAAATAAACAACTGATTGAATAGTCCTCTCAGCAGGTTGTTTAAAGTGGATTTTTGCCTCCCAAAATCTCTTCAAGGGCGGCATTTTTCATAAGGCATAAAGCTTAATCTTCTGATATCAGCTAAATTAGCGAGGCCCGATCCCGGAATTCAGAATTAGAGGCCCGACTCCAGGATTCACAGAATCCACCCCAGAGTCTGACAAATTCAAAATTTAAAATATTGGAAGAAAAATTGTCCGTCATCGTCTAATATATGTAGTTCAAGTGTAGGCATTCCTTTGCATTCGAGGTGAAGGATGCTGGTAATGAGGCCGTTGGTCGAGTGACCGGATCTATCGAGCCGGAAACCGAGAAAATACGGCAGCAAAATTGAGTCGAATTGTGTATAGGTGAGTAACGATGCGTAAATTATCCATCTTGGTATTGGTCGTATTCCTTGTGCTTGCTGTAGGCTGCGGTAAATCAGGAAAGAACAGCTCGGCTGCGGAGGCTCCCACATCGATGGAATCCTCGACCGGTGAGACTCCTGCCAAACCGGGGGATCAGGACAAAACGGGAAAAAAGGCAGAGGCCAAAGGGGCCGATGACATCGATATCGACAAGCTCGACATCCCCGAGCCTTTGAAACAGGCCATCAAATCCGGGCGTATCCCCAAGGAAAGAGTCCAGGAAATGCTGGCCCGGTTCAAAGAAGGAGGCCTGCCCGGGTCTCCAGGAGGCGGCATGGCGGCCACTCCGGTGAGCGTGGAGCCTGTTAACCGGAAGGATTTGAATGCCTACCTTGTCCTTAACGGAGTCGTCGAGCCGGAACGCAAAGTCGAGATTTTTTCCCGCTTATCCGCCTATGTCAAGAACATCGTCAAAGAAGAGGGCGTTTATGTCAAAGAAGGAGACATCCTGGCCCTTCTGGATGACACGGAGATCAAAATAAGCTACGAACAAGCCAAAATCCAGCTGGAGCAGGCTAAACTCAGCCTGCAGGAAGCAGAGCAAAACTTCCAGCGCAACAAAGAATTGATCGAAAAGGATCTTATTTCTCAACAGGAATTCCAGGCCCAGGAAGCCCAGTACAAACAGCGGCAGCTCGATTACCAGAACCGCTCCGAAGAATTCAAGAATCTTCAGCTCCAGCTCAACTGGACCAAAATTCGGGCCCTCTCTGAAGGCTATATCACCGAGCGTTTGATCGAAATGGGCGATCGGGTCAACGCCAACGAGCAGGTCTACACCATCGAGGATTTCAAGCCCCTCCTGATCCGTGTCTATGTCCCCGCATCCGATGCCATACAGCTGAAAACGGATATGACGGCTGAAGTGACGACCGAAGTGCTGAATGGAAAGCACTTCAAAGGGAATGTCAAACTGATCAATCCCCGGATTGACGTCCAATCGGGGACGGTGAAAGTCACCGTCGAAGTCTTTGATGACTCGCTTCAGCTCAAACCGGGCATGTTTGTCGAGGTCAGGATAATCACGGGGTCCAAAGAGGATCTCCTCGTCATTCCGCGTAAGGCTGTTCTCTACAAGCAGGACCGATCGTATGTGTTTGTGCTGAACGGCAATCAGGTCTCCCAGCGCGAAGTCACCCTTGGCTTGATCGAGGAAGATCAGGTCGAAATCACCAGCGGCCTGAAGGAAGGTGACGTCATTGTTGTCGTCGGAGTGGAGGGCATCAAGGACGGCCAGCGTGTCAACATAGTCCAATGAAGATCGTCAAATTCTCCATCAACCGGCCGGTCACTGTTTTCATGTTCACCGTTGCCGCCATAATATTCGGTTTTATATCCTACTCTCGATTGAACCTGAACCTTCTGCCGAAGATCTCCTATCCCACTCTGACCATAACCACGGAATACCCGGGGACAGCTCCTTCGGAAATCGAGAACATCATCTCCAAGCCTATCGAGGAGACCTGCGGCGTTGTGGATAATGTTGTTCGCATCTCATCGATTTCACGTGCTGAACTCTCCGAAGTCACGGTTGAGTTCGCCTGGAATACCAATATGGATTTCGCGACTCTCAAACTTCGCGAAAAATTGGATTTTCTGCGCCTGCCGGTGGGCGCCACCAAACCAATCATTCTCAGGTACAACCCCAATGAAGAGCCGATCATGAAACTGGGCTTGACCGGTGATGCCGACCTGGCCAGAGTCCGCTATATTGCCGAACGGGAGGTCAAGCAGGCCCTGGAGAGCATCGAAGGCGTGGCCGCCTGTTCCATATCCGGTGGCCTGGAGGATGAGATCCACATCGACCTGGATGAGCAGAAGCTCAGCCTGCTTAACATTCCCATAACGACCGTGGCCAGCCGCTTGGCCCAGGAAAACGTCAACCTGTCAGCCGGGATACTCAAGCAAAAGGATAGCCAGTTCCTGGTGCGGACCATCAACCAGTTCGCGACCGTCGAAGAGATCCAGGACATCATCATCGAAAAGAGGGGAGATGTTCAGATCACCTTGGGCAGCATCGCTGATGTGTTTCGCGGCTACAAAGAGCGCAAAGTCATCTCCCGCATCAACGGGCGGGAGTGCATCGAAGCCGCCATCTACAGGGCGGCGGATGCCAACACGGTATCGGTGGCCAAAGAAGTCACCGAACGCCTGAAAGCGGTCCGGGAGAACATCCTGAAGCCCCGCCAAATGGATTATCTCGTCATCACCAATCAGTCCAAGTTCATCAAGAATACGATCTCCGAGGTCAAGCGGACAGCCATCATCGGAGGCATTCTGGCCGTCATGGTGCTGCTCTACTTTTTGAAGAACCTGCGCAGCACGCTCATCATCGGCGCTTCTATCCCCGTTTCCGTGGTCATCACTTTCTTTCTGATGTATTCCTCCAACATCACTCTGAATATAATTTCATTAGGAGGTTTGGCCCTCGGCATTGGGATGCTGGTGGACAATTCGATCGTGGTGCTGGAGTCTATCCAGCGATACAGGGAAAGCGGGGCCAATCTGTATGATTCCGCCCTGAAAGGAACATCGGAAGTGGCCGGCGCCGTAACGGCTTCGACCTTCACCACCGTGGCCGTGTTTTTCCCTATCGTTTTCGTCGAGGGCATCGCCGGTCAGTTGTTCAAGGACATGGCGCTCACCGTGACCTACTCACTGGTGGCCTCTCTTGTCGTCTCTCTTACCCTGGTTCCCATGCTCAATTCCGTGCTTCGGCGGGAAGGCTCCAAAGAGCGCCTAACCCAGGGTCTCAAATTCCTGTTCAAACCCGTGGATAGGGTCTACGACAGGTTCTATGACTCATATAAAAAAGCGCAGGATATCTCCTTTGCGCGTCGTCGAATTATTTTTCTTGCCGTGATAGTGCTCTTTTTCGGGGCGATCTCCATGAGCTACTTCATGGGAAAGGAGCTCATCCCGGTCATCTCCCAGGGCGAATTTTTGATCAATGTGGAATTCAAACCCGGGACTTCCCTCAAAGAGAATGCCGCCATCATCGACGACATGACGGCGACCCTCGAGCAATACGCAGAAATAGACAGCATCTACGAACTCATCGGAAGAGGATCGCGCGGCGGCGTATCATTCCAGGAGGAGCGGGAGAACCTCTCCGAATTCACCATCCGCCTGAAATCCGGCATTTTGGGTAAAGGCGAGGACCGGATCATGGACCGGGTCAGGACGGATCTGGAAAAATTTCCCACGACCAAAATCAAGGTCTACAAGCCTCGCCTGTTTTCCTTTAAAGCCCCGCTGGAAGTGGTGGTCTCAGGGAATGAGCTGGATGAGATCAAGGACGTTTCTGATGCTCTCCTGGCAAAACTGAGGCGGGTCAGAGGCATAACAGACATCAAGTCGAGTATGGAGGAAGGTTATCCGGAAATCCAGATCATATTCAACCGGGCAGTCCTCGCTTCGCAGGGTGTGACCATCAATGATGTGGGTTCACAGATCAGGAACATGATCGAGGGAGAGGTCGCTACCCGTTTCATTGAGAGCGAGCGCGAAGTGGACATCCGCGTGCGGCTGTCGGAGGATTATCGCGACCGAGTGGAAAAAGTCGAACGGATTCAAGTCAGGAACGGCATGGGTGTCATGGTTCCGCTCAAAGCTTTGGCTGATATTCGTATCAAAGAAGGGCCCGCCGAGATCCGCCGCATCCTCCAGCAAAAGGCCGCAGTCATCACCGGGAATATTTCGGGGATATCCCTTGATGTGGCCAAAGAAAAGGTCATGGCCGAGGCGGCCTCCATTGATAAACCACCCGACACGTCAATCTACCTGGCGGGGCAGAGCATGGAGCAGGATGTGGCCTTTTCCTCCATGATCTTTGCTATTTTCTTGGCCATATTTTTGGTCTATCTGGTTATGGCCTCCCAGTTTGAGTCCTTCAAAAAGCCCTTCATCATCATGTTCACCATCCCCCTGGGAATCATCGGTGTGGTGATCGTAGGGCTCGTGTTCAGTATGTCCATCAACGTGATCGTGCTCATCGGTCTGATCATCCTCTCCGGGATCATCGTCAACAACGCCATTGTGCTGGTGGACTACATAGGACAGCTCCAGAATCAGGGCCTGCCCAAGGTGGAGGCCATTAAAACGGCAGCCCAGGTCCGATGGCGACCGATTCTGATGACGACTATCACCACTGTCCTGGGGCTTCTCCCTATGGCCTTGGATTTTAACGAGGGATTCGAGATCCGTATTCCTCTGGCCTTGACCCTGATCGGGGGTCTGATCTTCGGGACCTTCCTCACTCTGATCCTCATTCCCCTCATCTACAATTGGGTCGTCAGAGAAACTTCGGCCGCAGAGCAGGAGAGCCGCATGATGGGCTTCCTGAAAAACGCCAAAGGGGCCTTCAGTTGGGATAAGGCGAAGCAGGAAAAATCATGAATTTACCCGAATTCGCCATCCGCAAGCCCGTTTCGGTCATCGTGGCCATGCTCATCTTCATCACCATCGGCGTGATCTCCATCCTCAAGCTCCCCCTCGAGATGATGCCCGATACGACCTTTCCCGGCCTCATGGTCCAAATCCCCTATCCCTCTTCTTCTCCGGAGGAAGTCGAGAGGACCATCACCCGCCCCCTGGAGGACATTCTATCCACGGTGAATAACCTAAAGAACATCAGTTCCACCTCCTCGTCGACAGGCATGTGGATTCACATGGAGTTCAAGGGGGGCACGAACATGGATCTGTCCACCATGCAGATCCGGGACAAGATCGATCAGATCAGGAACGACCTCCCTGATGACATCGAATACATCCGTATCCGTCGTTTTTCGTTTAACGACCGGCCGGTGATCTACTTCAGCCTGTCGCTGCCCGGGGGTGACCAGGAAGCTCTGTATTACTGGTCTGAAAATTACATCACGCAACAGCTGGAACGTATAGAGGGCGTGGCCAATGTGGACATCCGGGGAATCAACAATAAGGTCTTGACCATCTACCTCAAGCCCGAAGTGTTCTACTCCTCCTCCATCCACTTGACAGACCTGATCGATACCATCCGCAACAACAACGTCAACGTCTCAGCCGGTTACGTGGAAGACGGGAAGACGCGGTATGTGACCCGCATTCCGGGGGAGTTGAAAATAGTGGAGGAAGTGAAGAACCTCCCTTTGAGCGACAAGGGGCTGACTGTCGCTGATGTGGCCAGAGTCACCTACGATTATCCCGTGAAAGAGGAGTTCAACCGGCTGGACGGGAGCGAAACGGTCCGCTTCATGATCTACCGCGCTTCCAATGCCAATATCGTGGATGTTTGCAACAGCGTCAAAGAGACCATGGCCCGGATCAAGGAGTCGAATCCCGACTTAAAGGACATCAAGTATATCTTTTTCCGCGATCAATCCGAAGACATTCTCATGAGTCTCAACAGCCTGGCTGTTTCCGGGATCGTGGGCGGCCTCCTGGCCGTTATCGTCCTTTTGTTCTTCCTGCGCAAGTTCCGGTCTACGCTTATCATTTCCGCGGCCATTCCCGTGGCCATGGTGTTTACCTTCAGCTTTATGTACCTTTACCGGGCCATTTTCGGTGCCAATGTCACCATCAACATCATCTCCCTGAGCGGTCTGATGATGGCCGTGGGGATGCTGGTGGATAACAGCGTTGTTGTCCTGGAGAATATCTTTCGCCTGCGGCAGGAAAAGGGCATGTCTCCGCTGGATGCCTCTATCAGGGGAGCCGGCGAAGTGGCCCTGGCCGTCACCGCCTCGACCCTGACTACCCTGGTGGTCTTTATCTCTTTGGGTTTCATGTCCCAGTCGGGTTTCGGCCAGTTCATGAGGGATTTTGCGCTGACCATATCCTTGGCCCTGATCGCTTCTCTCATCGTATCGCTCAGCTTCATTCCCCTGGCGAGCAGCCGTCTCCTGAGCGGAAAGGCGAGGAAAAAAGCGGCCTGGCTGGTCAAACTGACTTCTGTTTACGAACGGATCATCAGCTTCAGCATCAAGAACTGGAGGACGAAACTCCTGGTAGTCGGCATAGCCTTTTTGATATTTTTTGTCTCTTTTCAAATGTTCAGGAATATAGAACAGGAGTTCATGCCGGTCAGCGACGAACGAGAGATAGAGATGTCCGTGTACATGCCCCGCAGCTTTTCGCTCGATGAGATGAAAACCCTGTTCAGTGAATTCGAGGATATCATCTTTGCGCACAGGGAGGAGTTGGCACTCCAGCACCTGACCACAGACTTCGGAGTGGAGAATATGCGCCAGGGGCGATTCCGCGGGGAGATTGAGCTGACTCTGGAGGAGAAAGGACCCTCGGTAACCGAGATCAAAGAGCAGCTCAAGAAACTCTTACCCCAGAAGGCCGGAATCGAGTACGAGTACGGCCAGCAATTCGGCCGCCACGGTCATTTCCACGGAATTCAGGTGGAGCTCATCGGTCTGGATTATACGACCCTGACAGAGCTTGCGCCTATGGTCATCGAAAAGCTCAGAGTCGTGGATAGCGTCGAGGATATCACGAGCGACCTCGAGGGAGGCGAAACACAGCTCATGGTTCAGGTGGATCGCAAAAAAGCGGAGAGTTCGGGTGTGAGCAGCCAGATGGTCGCGCGCACGGTCTCTGCCGCCATATCAGAGAGGCCTATCGGCAAATTCAGGACCGAAAACCGCGAGATCGACATCATTCTGAAAATCCAGGGAGAAGATGGATTTTCGGAAGAGGATCTCAGGAACATCAGCTTGCCGATGGCATCGATGCGGATTCCGATCTCGGCCATATCGACGATTACGCACGGCATGGGATCGACCTCCATTCGCAAAGAGAACAAAAAATCGAAGCTGATCATCAACATCAACACCAAGACCCAGGGAATGATGAAAATATCCCAGGATATCCGGGATGTCATGAACACCATTTCCTTTCCGGAGGGTTACAGCTGGAGCCTGGGCTCCGGATGGAGGCGTTTCCAGGAATCCCAGGGGGAATCCAATCTGGCTATCCTCCTGGCCCTGATTTTCATCTACATCATCATGGCCTCGCTCTTCGAGTCCTTCGTGCACCCCTTTACAATTTTACTGACCGTCCCGCTGGCCCTGTTTGGCGTGGCTATGTTCTTCACCCTCACCAACATCACGTTGAATACGACCTCTTATCTCGGGCTTCTGACACTGTTCGGTATCGTCGTCAACAACGGCATTATCCTCATCGACCATATCCGGACTCTGCGCAAACAGGGAACGGGCAAGATGGAGGCTATCGTCCAGGGTGGAAAAGATCGGATGCGGCCTATCATCATGACGGCCATCACCACCATCTTTGGCGTGCTTCCTCTGGCGCTTCCCGTATTCCTGCCGGATCTATTCCCGGCAGCGAGCCGCAGGGCCCAGATGTGGGCGCCGATCTCCGTAGCTATCATCGGCGGGTTGACAACCTCGACGTTCTTCACCTTGATTTTCCTGCCCACTTTCTACTCTATCTCCGACAGCGTCACCACCCGCATCAAATCTTTCTTCGGCTTCAAATCCCAATTGTAGTTTGGCTTGGCCATCTTATTGCATATAAAAAAGATATGAAATTATTAGGGGTGTTTTTATAGCTTAAATGCTGATTTTTTGTACTAAAATCAGCTCTCGTGGAATCAGGCAAATGCTGTTTATCCCTGGCTTAGGTGGTCATTGTGACTGTTAGCGAAAATGGCCGTTTTGGATCCTTTGAAATCGCCATTCGCAGAGTTGTTTGAACCGGTTCAAAATATTCCTGGTCACTCTGTTGTGGATTTTTTCCCAGACTTTATTCACTATGCTGATTCTGGACCGACTCTCTTTTCCGTAGAAATTGAACCCTACGGCAAAAAAGAGCTGGGATTGCTCTATCTCTCCCAGTCCTTTCACGGCCGACCGGACATACATAGTGAAAATTCCGATCGGATAACCACCACTGCTGTCATAAAGCAAATATCTGGCGTTATCATCGGAGAGGCTTGGAAGGTGCTGAAATTTCTTGGCGTTCAAATTGAAGAGAGGAATGTACTTCAACCCGAAAAAGCTGTTCCTCAATCCGAAAGGATATTTTTTCCGTCCGAAAAAGAAGATCTGAATATGCTCCAGCTGCCCATCCTTCCGGTCAACGGTGGCCAGGTGGTTGGGCCAGCAAGTCGAATCGCCGTCCCAATGCAGCAGCTCTTCAAAGACGTACCTTACAGGCACTTCAATCCCGATCCTGTGGATGTTCAACACGGAATATTTGGCAATGTCTATTCCGATCCGCTGCATGATGCGAAGGCTGTAGTCCTCCCTTTCTTCCTCTGTTGCGAATCTGATAAGCGTAGGTATGGCCGGTTTGTGAAGGAGGAAATGGTTGATATCGGATAGCATGCCCTTGCTTTTTTTGGGAGGAGTTTTCGTGTGCACGGCATAAAAAGGCTATCACCCCTGCCCAATTTATGCAATTGACAAAAAGGAAAACTTACATCGAGCAGACTTTTGTATAATACAATGTGAAATGAAATGTGGCGTGGGGAGTTTCCGCATGATGAAAGGAGGCGTTATGGAGAGACGCGAATTTTTAAAAATAATGGGCCAAGTATCGGTTTTGGCCAGCACGTCCAGCCTTATGTCTCGTAAGGGTTTTGCACAACCGGAGAAAATCACTTTAGCCGGTACGGGAGACTGTATCATTGCCAGCCGAGTCTCAAAGCGCAGGGAAAAGTCTTTTCTCGATCTCGTCGACATCATTCGCAGTGCGGATTGTCTATGGGGGAATTGCGAAATCACGTTCATGGATATCCGAGAGGGTTATCCGGGTCCGAAAGGATTCGATATGCACGTCACGTGCGAGCCCTGGGGGGCCGATGAGCTGGCATGGTGCGGATTTGACATGCTCGGCCTCGCCAACAATCATACCAAAGATTACGGAAATGAAGGTCTCCTCTCGACGATCCGTAATCTCAGAAGAGTCGGCATTGAATATGCCGGTGCCGGGATCGATCTGCAGGAGGCATCCCGGCCCCGTTTTATCGACACTCCAGGAGGACGAGTGGGGCAGGTTTGCTGTTCTTCTTCGGCTGTTCCCTGGTTTGCGGCTGCGCCTTCCGCCCCTCATGCCAACGGTCGTCCGGGCGTTAATCGCTTAGGAGTTAAGACCGTAGTCGATCTGGAATCCGATTCGTACGAAAATATTAAGAGCATACGCGATACGCTCCAGAAGCTCCTGGCCGGAGAAGCGTACAAAGCGATCGAGGAGGCGACGACAGAAACAAAACAGAAAGCTTCGGAGGGAATGACCATCCCCGGGAAAAAAGGAGAGGTGGAGACGATAGATTTTCAGGGTATGACATTCAAAAAAGGTGAACTCACAGATGTCCAAACCGAGGCACTTGAAGTGGATGTCCAGAAGATCACGGACGCCATAAAGATAGCCAAAAGAAATGCCAGGTTGGTCATAATGGCCATCCATGCCCATGAAATGTACAAGAATACGGAGGCTCCGGCAAAATTTTTGCAGCCCTTTGCCCGAACCTGTATCGATGCCGGCGCGGATGTGTTTTTCGGGACCGGCCCCCACCTTCTGCGGGGGATCGAGATGTATAAGGGTAAGCCCATTTTCTACAGTTTGGGCAATTTCTTTTTTCAGTATCAAGCGGTCAAACAGATTGCTTACGAGACATACCGAGCTGCGAGACTCGAAGGCACGACCTTGGACCCTTCGAAATTCACGGATAAATACGAGCCTATTTTCAAAGAGAAAAAATTCTGGGAGAGCGTTGTTCCCTTCATCACTTACACCAATAATGACGTCACAGAGATCAAACTCTATCCTATCGAGTTGGGGTGGAAAGAGCCCCGGCACTATCGTGGTGTCCCGGGTCTTACCGCAATGACAGAGGGAGAAGAAATCATCGACCGCCTCAGGAAACTATCTGAGCCTTACGACACGGGTGTCTCTTTTCGTGACGGCGTTGGCTACGTCACTCCTTAGTCCGATTTGGATTTGTAGTTTGGCTCGGCTATGTACATGATTATAAAAAAGTTGAAATCTTTTATGGGTGATTTTATTGGCTTAAAGGGCAATTATTATGGACAAAAATTGATGTGAAGAGGCACTTCCCTTGATTCAGGCCTTCTGAATAACGTTTGCTAGCGGGGATCGGTCCGTTAGTGAGAGCTCCACTGCCAAAGGCTCCCGTTCAAATAGACATTTCACTCATACCGTAAGGAATCGATCGGATTGGCCATTGCGGTCTTGACGCATTGGTAACTTATGGTCAGGAGAGCGATGAAGAGGGCCAGAAATCCCGACAAAGCGAAAACCCAAGGCCCGATGTTTATGCGGTAGGCGAAATTGGTTAACCATTTGTTCATCACAAAAAAGGCCAGGGGCCAGGCAAAAACATTGGCCATCAGAATCCATTTAATGAATTCTTTCGAGAGGAGATAAATGATTCCCTGAACGGATGCCCCCAGGACTTTCCGGATGCCGATTTCTTTTGTCCGCTGTTCTGCCGTAAAGGAGGCCAGTCCGAAGACACCCATGCAGCTGATAAGAAGCGCCAGGATCGCGCAATAGGTGAATAGATTTCCCAGCCGCCGCTCAAAGTTATAGTAGGTATCGAATTCCTCGTTGATGAAAAAGTATTCGAATGGGTAGTCCGGCGCAAAATTTTTCCATGTGCTCGCCAGAAAGGCGAGCACCTGAGCAATCCGTTCCCGTTGAAATTTCACGGAAATATACTCGACCTGGAATGGCAACAGGGTAAGAACCATCGGTGAAATCGCATTATCGACAGAATCGTAGTGGAAATCCTTAACCACACCGATCACCTTTCCTTTAATCTCCGTATCTTCTAAAGCGAGGCGCTTGCCGATGGGGTCGTTCCAGCCCATTTTTCTTGCGGCTGTCTCATTTAAAATGAAAGCCTGTTCCGCATCTGTCGAAAATTCTCTGGAGAAGTCTCTTCCGTGCAACAGTGTTAGACCGAAAGTTTCGATGAAATCATAGTCGACAAAGAGTGTTTCAAGGTGTAGGGACTCACCTTCGGGAAAGCCCTCGGGAATGAATGTTCTTCCTGACCCCGAACCGCTGGCCGGCGTCCCGAACGAGGCGCTGGCATTGAGGACAAAGGGATTCCTTGTGATTTCGTTTTTGAACGCATCGGCCCTGTCTTTGAAATAGTCGTTCCTGGTGTGAATGGCCAGGACTTGCTCCGCATCGAAACCGAGATCTTTGTTCCTCATATAGTGCAGTTGCGCATAGACGACGGCCGTGGCGGTGATGAGGATGATAGAGATAGCAAACTGCATAACGATGGATACAGTCCGGAAAGACAGTCCTTTCTTGTTTTTTTCGACGGTCTTCCTGAGGACCTTGATCGGCCTGAAAGACGAAAGAACCAGGGCCGGATAGCTTCCTGAAACAAACCCGACGACCACGCACAATCCCAACAAGCTGATGACTAAGCTCCAGTCATGCCAGAGATCGAAGGACAATTCCTCTTGGATAAATTGGCTGAAATAAGGAAGCAACAACGCAACCAGTCCGATAGCAACCACAAGTGCGAGGACCGCTATCAGAACAGACTCGGAAAAGAACTGCTGTATCAACTGCTTCCTTTGCGCTCCGACCACTTTGCGGATGCCGACCTCTCTGGCGCGTCCGGCTGAACGGGCCGTGGCCAGGTTCATGAAATTGATGCAGGCAATGAGAAGGATGAAGACCGCTATAGCCGAATAAGCGTACAAATATTCTTTGCTGATCCGCCTTGAGTAATCGTAATTCAACGAAGAAAAGTGGATGTCCTTCAATGGCTGGAGGTGGAGACCATACCGGTCTTCTTCGGCGGGGATGTGCTTGGCCATAAATGCGGGCAATTGACGTCTCACTTCTTCCGGATCTGCCCCCTCCTGGAGCAGGATATATGTGTAGTCATTGGAGAATCGGTCCCAGTAGTTCCCCTTGACTCTGTCCGTATTGGCCAGAGACGAAAATGAAGCCAGCGCATCGAAACGCAGGTGGGAATTTCCGGGAATTGCCTCCAGTATTCCGGTGATTCGGTAATCATTCGAATTCTGGAGTGTGATGGTTTTTCCGATGGGGTTTTCGTCGCTGAAGTATTTTCGCGCAACTTCATCCGTGACCACAATGGAAAATGGATCGGTCAGAGCGCTTTGGGCGTTACCGACTCTGAGCGGAAATGTGAAGATATCCAGCGCATCGGCATCGGCAAAATAGACTCTTTCGAAGAACTTCTTATCACCGGCTCGGAACAAAATCCGGCCTCCTCCGGAGAGTCTGGCTGCCTTGGGGATGGCCTCGATATCGTCTTTGAGGGCGGGAGCCAGAGGAAGTGCCGTAAGGCAGACGATCTCCTTACCCTGCGTCAAATCCAACTCTGACAGCACCCGATAGATCCGGTCCTTCTGTTCATGAAATTTATCGAAACTCAGCTGATACCGGACAAAAAGCAGAATCAGAATGCAACAGGCCATACCGATCGACAGACCGGAGATTTTAATGAAAGAATATCCTTTCTGTCTCCGAACAATCCTCAGCGCGATTGTGAAGTAATTTTTGAACATGTTTTCTCTCCGACGGTTAATTCTTCGACGACAGGGGCCATACGCCCGCTTGGATAGGGATGATATTCATCATAACTCATCATACCTTAATACGGTCAAGGGGCCATAAGCGTTGCCAAAAAAATGTCAGGATGATTCGTTGTATCCGGTGTGTAAAAAAATATGCGGACGATGCACAACTTTTTCGTGATAAAAATCGTATATAATACTGTAATCCAGTAAAATTAGCATAGGACAGGATTATGAAGGAACTGACAAAGATCGAAGAGATGCTGTTGGTGGCCATCTGGCATCTGAAGGAAGAGGCCTACGGTGTGAAAATCCGGCAGCGCGTGTCGAAGATTGCCGGAAAGGAGCTTACCTACGGGCATCTATACAGCGCCCTCAATCAGCTGGTCGCGAAAAAGTATGTGACCAAATCCCTGGGCAAAACATCAGCCAAAAGACTGGGCAGGCCCAGGATCTACTACGCCATCTCTCTCTTGGGGATCGAGGCTTTGAAGGCGGCGTTGGACATGAACGCGAGGCTCTGGTCCGGAATTTCAAGATATGCGCTCGATCGAAAGAGGGGATGAGAATAGAGCAGGAAAAAAAGTGCTGGTGAGCTGGAAGCAAATTAGGACAGTGAACGGTCGATCAATGAGATGAATGAAAAAATGAAACCCGAACCCCCGAAGATTCCCGGCTGGCTGATCCGGATTTCCGCCTGGTATGAGGACGGTTTTGTGGTCTACGGCGATGCCTGCGAGGAATACTTTGCCATAAAGGAATCCCGCGGATGCCTTCGGGCCAAGCTCTGGTTCTGGCGTCAAGCCTTACGAACGTTTCCGGTTTTCGCCGGTGATTTTATAATCTGGAGAATGATCATGCTCAGGAATTATCTTAAGGTTGCCCTCCGCAACATCAAAAAGCAAAAAGGATACGCCTTTATCAACATTTCGGGGCTGGCTATCGGAATGGCAGCCTGCATCTTGATATTGCTCTGGGTTAAAGACGAACTCAGTTTCGACAGCTACCATGAGAATGCAGCTCGCATCTATCGTTTGACGATCGATGCCAACCTGGGGACGCCAATGAAGGCTCCGGTCTCCCCGACACCTCTCGGCCCGGCCATGGTCGCCGAGTATCCGGAAGTGATTCAATGCGTCCGCCTCTCCCGTCCCAACAGGTCTCCCGTGATTGTCGGCGACAAGGAATTTTTTGAAGAGAATGTAGCCTTTGCCGATAATTCCATCTTCGAAGTGTTCAGCTTTCCCTTCCTCATGGGAGATCCTGAAAAAGCACTCACAACAGCGTATACAGCCGTGATTACCGAAGAGATCGCCCGGAAGTATTACGGTGATGTGGACCCTCTCGGGAAAATGATCAAGTTTGGCGGGGACCAGGAGTACGCCATTACCGGAGTCGTAGAAAATATTCCCGCCAACTCCCACTTCACTTTCAACATTCTCCGCTCTATGGAAACCCAGTATGCCGAAAGCAGGGCGCTTATGGAGAACTGGATGGCCATTTCGCAGTACACCTATATTCTTTTAGCCGAAAATGCAGATCCGCTGGCTCTGGAACAAAAGCTCCCGGTGCTCATCGATAAGAACCTGGGACCTGCACTCAAGTCCATAGGGGCTTCGGTCACGATGCACCTTCAGCCTTTGAGGGAGGTCTATCTCCACTCGGATTTCGCCGGTGATATCGGCGCGCAAGGCGATATCATGTACGTCTACCTCTTTTCCGCTATCGCTCTATTCGTTCTAATCATTGCCTGCATCAATTTCGTCAACCTCTCCACGGCCCGGGCGACCTCCAGGGCTCAGGAAGTGGGCATGCGAAAAACGCTCGGCGCCGTGAGACAGAGGCTTATCGGCCAGTTTCTTGGCGAAGCCGTGGTCTACAGTTTGCTTTCGCTGGCTGTCGCAATCATCCTCATCCTGGTCGCCATGCCCTGGTTCAATGCCCTGGTCGGCCGCCGCCTGGGTTTGAATATCCTCCATATGCCCTGGCTTATCCCTGCGTTTATAGGGCTGGCGCTTGCCGTGGGCATCATGGCGGGAAGCTACCCCGCCTTTTTCCTCTCCTCCTTCCAGCCGGTGCGCGTGCTGAAGGGAAAGCTCAAATTCGGCACAAAGAACATCCAGTTCCGCCGGATCCTGGTCATAGCCCAGTTTGCCATCTCTATCGTCTTGATAATAGGCACCATGATGATCTACAAGCAGCTTATCTTCATGAAATCTAAAAACCTCGGGTTCCATAAGGAACACGTCGTGGTTCTTCCGGGTTTGGACGATGTCATGGCAAAGTCATATCAGACGCTTCGGAATGAATTCAAAAATCTTCCGGGAGTAATCAATGTCGGCGCCTCGTCCATGCTGCCAGGAAGAGGCATCAGGAGATCCGCTTTCCAGCCTGAAGGGTTCTCTCTGGATCAGTCCCAGACCATGGATTACCTGGATATCGACCCTCACTTTTTGGATGCTTTAGATATTCAGTTTGTGGAAGGCAGGAATTTTATGGAGGATCTTTCGACGGACAAAACGGAATCGGTGCTCATCAACGAGACAGCGGCAAAAAAATTCGGGTGGAACAATCCGATAGGAAAGCAGTTCATATTCGGGCCCGACCAAAATGCGGATGGAACCGAAAGCCGTTTGAATGTAGTCGGTGTCATCAAAGATTATCACAATACGTCACTTCGCATGAAAATCGAGCCCATGATTCTTTTCTATGACCCGTCCAGCTACTCAGCTCTGGCACTCCGTATCGCGCCCTCAGACGTCCCGAAGACCGTGAACCTTATCCGGAAGAAATGGAAGGAGCTCTTACCGCAAAAGCCTTTTGATTATTTTTTCCTCGACGATGCCTTCGATAGCCAGTACAGAGCCGAGGAACGGATAGGTGGCGCCACGCTGAGGTTCAGCCTGCTGGCCATCTTTATCGGATGTTTGGGCCTCTTCGGTATGGCCTCTTACACGACCGAGCAGCGCACCAAGGAGATAGGGGTCCGTAAAGTTCTCGGCGCTTCGGCCGGCGTCATCGTCCGTATGCTCTCCAAAGAATACATCCTGCTCGTTACAGTTGGAAACCTGATCGCCTGGCCCGTAGCCTACTTCATGATGAAGACCTGGCTGAACAACTTCGCCTATCGGACTTCCCTTGCCCCGTGGATTTTCTTCGCCGCCGCTCTTCTGTCCCTGACCGTAGCCCTCCTCACTGTCAGCTACCAGTCCATCAGAGCCGCCCTCTCCAATCCCATCGACTCCCTCCGCTATGAATAGGGGTCACGTCTTAACATCTCACATTAAGCTTCATTGTGTCCTTGTGTTCAATGGGGCGATAATGAGAAATGTTCAATGTTAGTATGAGGCCCTCAAGAACTGAAGCTCGATCCCAGAATTTATGAAACCTATAAACAAAAGGTCCTGGCTCATCGGTTTTAAAGTGAGTGGCGAGCATCGCCAGGTGATTTTGAGCGCACATTTTGTTAAGGTGAACGTGCTGTGTATAAAAACTATCTGAAGGTATCCTTTCGCGTTTTAAAAAGGCAAAAGCTTCACTCCCTCATAAAGATTTTTGGATTGGCCATAGGGCTGGCCGTATTCATCCTCATCATCACCTATGTCAGAGACGAGACGACCTTTGATCGATTCCATAAAAATGCGGATAGAATTTATCTCCTCACATCGGAGTTTCGTGGGAATTTTTTTGGCGGCGCACATCACTTCATCGCGGAAAGGCTCAAGGATAAATTTCCTGAGGTGGCCCGGACCGTAAGGCTCGATAGGATGCATCTGCCCGTTAAACATGGGGGAGACATTCAATTCCGGGATGTGATGTTTGCCGACCAAGATTTTTTTGACCTCTTCACTTTTTCGTTCCGCCGCGGCCAATCGACCCTAGCTTTAGACGGGCCTCAAAAAATCGTCTTGAGCAAAGAGACCGCCAGAGCCTATTTCAGTGACAGCGATCCTTTGGGCAGGACGCTGTCTCTGAATATAGGCGGGACCTATCAGGATTTTGTCATCTCGGGTGTCCTGAACGCAATTCCGAATAACTCCAGTATTCGCTTCGATTGTCTCATCTCTTTCGAGAACGTGTTTCAGGCCGCTGGCATTGACAGAAACTCGACGGATCTGGTCACACTGCCTCTTAATACCTTGACGTTCATGGAATTAAAAGATCGGACAATGGCCGCATCTCTCGGGTCAAAACTTCCCTCTTTTCACCAGCAAATATACAGAAGTATGTTCGAGCGGATCCAGATGCCCTTTCCCGAACGTGGTTTCGACCTGTTGAAATTCACCGGTTATCACCTGAGTCAGGTGCATGTCAATATCCTCCATCCAAGGAGCCAGCCCGCCTACTCACTCATTCTTTCGGCCATCGCCATACTCGTTCTGATCTTGGCCTGTTTCAACTACGTGAATCTTTCCCTCGGCGAGGCGGCTGTCCGTTTAAAGGAAATCGGTACCCGCAAAGTCATCGGGGCTCACCAAGGCCAGATTTCCCGCCAGTTTTTAACGGAGTCATTGATATCCAGCTTAGCCGCATTTCTCTCGGGCTTTGTTTTCGCCTTTCTTTTTCTGCCCCTCTTTAACACGTTGACGGATAAGACGATTCCCCGGGAGGGACTTCTAACAGGCACTGTTATTGTTTTAGGCCTCTGTCTCGTTTTCATTGTCGGACTCCTCGCCGGAGCTTATCCGGCCTTTGTTCTTTCCCGCTTGAAAGCTGTGTGTATTCTTAAAGGTCACACCGGTGTTGGAAGTAAAAGGCGCTTTTCTCGCGGCTTGATCGTCCTGCAGTTCGCCATCTCCCTGGTCTTCATCATCGGAACAGTTCTCCTTTCAAGGCAACTTCGCTTCCTCACGGCGAAGGATCTTGGCTTTAACAAGCAGAACATCATCATGGTCCACACCCAGTCGGCTCCAGGAAATCTGGAAGAGAGTCAGGATGTTCTTCAATTCTTCCGGACAGAGCTGAGCCGAAATCCGGCAATCCTGGGGGTGACCGGAGATTCCGGTTCTGTAGGCAGCGACTACGGTAGCCTCGTTCGCCGGTTCACTCGGAGCGGGGAAGAGATAGAGGTCGAATGTTTTTTGGTCGATTTTGACTATTTCAAGGTGCTGGAAATTCCTTTGTTGGCGGGACGGCACTTTTCCCGCGACTATGCCGCCGACACGAGGGAGTCAGCGATCGTGAATGCCTTTTTTGTCAAGCAGTTCGGGCTGGAAGATCCCCTTGGAATGAGGTTCTCGGATTTTGCCGCGGATACAAATGCACCGGAATTTCGGTATGATCCTGTTATCATCGGTGTTGTAGAGGATTTCCACATCCATCCTTTGCATACACCCATCAAACCCATGTCCTTCGACCTTTTTGGGTTTCCACAAATCGCCAGGATACGCAATATCCTGCTGAGAACAGGACCAGATGACATCCCAGGGGTTTTGGAGCTTTTGCAGCAGACATGGACAAAGATTGATCCGAAAAGTCCACTCAGCTATGCATTTTTAGAAGATGCCTTAGGGAGACAGTACGATTCAGAAAGGAACTGGAGCCGGATAGTCGGCTATGCGGCAGCCTTTGCCGTCTTTATCGCCTGTATAGGACTTTTCGGGCTGACCGCTGTGGCCACGGCCCAGAGGACAAAAGAAATCGGCATCCGCAAGGTGTTGGGGGCCCGGGTATCAAACATCGTGCTGCTTCTTTCCAAAGAGTATGTGCCTTTGATTGGCCTGGCGAATCTCATCGCCTGGCCAGTTGCCTTTTACACGGGAAGGATTTGGCTGCAGAGCTTTGCCTACAGAACCGGGCTAAATTTTTGGATCTTTATGTTCTCGACTATTCTGGGCGCATTGTTCGCCTTTATACCTGTGGCTTACCATGCCATCCGCACGGCTCTCTCCAACCCTGTCGAGTCCCTCCGCTACGAATAGACCGTAACGAATGTTGATTGCATCCTTTTGGTAAAGGGTGTAGTTATAGAAGGGAATGCAGAGTCGAAGGGAATTATGGACGTATAAACGGAGGAGAGGATATGAATGCGAAGCGAAAATACTGTGCGGTTATTCTTGTGTTTCTTTTTTTTGTAGCCGGGTGTGTAACGATCGAAGCCTTTGAAACGGAAAAGACGAAATTACGTTCGGTACTGCTGAAGGAATTGGCCGAGGCCGGGGCTGCCTATGCTCAGTCCACCGACGATTCGGCACTGCGGATGCAGTATGCCAATCTTCTCTTTCAAGCCGGTGAATTCCGGAAGGCCAAGGAGATCCTGGCCCCTTTGGTAGAAATAGCTCCGAAGGATGTCTCCATTCTTGAACTCGGCGCCAGGCTTGCCTATATGACAGGTGACTACCAAAGCGCCGAGAAACTGTATGCCCAATTTATGGACATCGCAGACAAAGATTCAGAAGAATACAACAGCGCGGTAGAAGGATTAGCCCTGACCTATTTCCAGACCCATCAATACGCCAAAGTGAAGAAACTGCCGGCGATTGAAGCTTTTAAAACCCACAGGGACTTTCTGAAGAAGTTTCCGGGTACACCCTACGAAATCGAATGGGAGAATGAAGAAAAAGTGTCCGTCCTTCCCTTCGAGATCAAGAACATGCTTCCTACCATGGATGTTACGGTCAACGGTCACGAACTGGAATTCATCCTGGATACGGGAGGCAATCTTTTCTACATCGACAAAGGCATCGCCGAGAAGTGCGGCCTTCAGAAACTGGTCACACAGAAAGCGAAATATGCATACACCGGAGGAGAGGAGGTCGAAGAGTTTCTCGGTCGGGCCGATTCCGTCAAGCTGGGTGAGGTCACGCTCAAGAACGTGCCCTTCACTCTCGCCGAATGGAAGGCCCGCGGCATCCAGAGCGATGGTGTCGTCACCACCCAGGCCTTGAAGGAATTTCTGGCGACCGTCGACTATGCCAACAAACGGATGATCTTCCGCGAACGTAGCCAACACGGAATGAAGCAGTTTAAAGAATCCACAGCGGGCAAGGAAACGGTCAAAATGCCCTTTGTCCTGGATAATACGCACTTCATGTTTGTGCGCGGAAGCCTGAACAGTGTGAAGGGCTTGACCTTTCTTGTGGATTCAGGCCTGGCCATGTCCATGCCTTTTGTCGGCATGGACGGACTGATCGAAGACATGGGGCTCGAGCTGACGAAGATCGAGGGTACGAACTACAGCTGGTTTAAAATCGAATCTCTCGGCATGGGCGGTTTGATGTCGGACAAGCCTGCACAGGGCCTGGCCGGAATCATAATCGAGGAGAATCCTTACTGGCGACTCGGCTTCATCTGGGATGGACTTATCTCCCATCAATTTTTGAAAAACTTCGGCTCCTGGACGATCGACTTCGATTCCATGACCTATGTTTTCGAGAAATAGCAGGGACAGAGGCGCTTTTATTTGATCTTTTTCGCGGTCATTTTTTGGCCCCCTTGATGGAGAACAATACCCTTGACCTTTCCGCGCTCGTCCAGGACAAACTCGATCCCCGCATCGACGATTTTGAGGAAGAAGTTCATTTCGGATTCCGGAAAATGCTCGGCTTTTTCTTGTCCAGCCATCTGACTCCTGTGTTTTGTCCTTACTCGGAGGATCGCTCTCATCTTGCTGGGTGCGCGCTTGTATTCACCGGTTCTGCTATCATTAATGGGGCTTGTCACGAAAGGATACAAATTATAGCTTTTATAGCTTTAAGGTTGACATGGAGGGATGAAAATTAGTAAAAATATACTATAGTTTTTTGAGAGATTTGATATAGATTTGAACAGGTTTTAAAAAATGAAAAAATTCGGGTTTGGGTTTGGCGCCATTTTCCTATTTTCGGTATTGGTTTTATCGGGCTTTTTCCTCTTGAGCCATCACCAGGCTTCAGCCTTCCATGTAGTCCATCAGCAGTCTGACAAGAAAAGCCAAGGGGATATCCAGATGCCACCTCCACCCTTCAGTGAAGATATCTTCCCCTGCTCTGCGTGTCATGCTGATATGGAAACCAATCCCGAGCGGCGGGAGCTAGAGGAATTCCACGACGACATTGACTTCAAGCACGATGAGAAAAATCGCTGGTGTTTGGATTGCCACGATGCCGACAATCGCGACATGCTTCACTCTGCCGGAGGGGAGCTGATTGATTACAAGGAATCATATAAGCTTTGCGGTCAGTGTCACGGGCCCAAGCTGAGGGATTGGAAAGCGGGGATTCACGGCAGGAGGATTGGCTACTGGAACGGACCAAAACAGTATCTCCTCTGTGCCCATTGTCATGACCCGCACTCTCCGAAATACAAAAAAATGAAGCCCGAACCACCTCCACAAAAACCGGGAAAAATCAAATGAGCATAGATAGAGCTATTCGTTCACCCAAAAAATTTAACCGGCGGACATTTCTCAAAGCGGCGGCAGTGACCTCTTCAGCCGCCCTCTTCAGTGCCTCCGTTTCCAAAGAGGCTAGGGCCGCTTTCCTGAAGACGAATTTCAGGTCCATGTCGAAGGATGAGGTTGCCAAAACCATTCAACGCCTGGAGGCAGAATACACAAAAAAATACGGAAAAGAATTTACGGTATCAGCCAAAGAACCCTTGCCCGAAACCTTCTTCGGTTATGGCCTCGATATTTCTCGATGTATCGGGTGCCGCAGATGCGTTTACGCCTGTGTGGAAGAGAATAATCAGTCCCGAGACCCCCAAATTCACTATATAACAGTCTTGGAAATGAAAAAGGAAAAAGGCATCGATTTCATCCATTCCGACAAGTACTACGATCATGATGAGGTGCCTCATGAAGGGCATTTTTACCTGCCCATGGCCTGCCAGCAGTGCAAGAATCCTCCCTGTGTGAAGAGCTGTCCGGTCGAGGCGACGTGGACAGAGCCCGACGGCATCGTCGTCGTGGATTACGATTGGTGTATCGGGTGCCGCACCTGTATGGCCGCCTGTCCCTATGGTGCACGTCAGTTCAATTGGGGAAAAATGAATCTGCCGGCAGAAGAGGCCAACCCCGACACGCATTATCTCGGCAATCGTCCCCGCGGCAAAGGAGTCGTCGAAAAGTGCACCTTTTGCATCCAGCGGGTTCGCGAGGGCCGCTACCCGGCCTGCGTCGAGGTCTGTCCCGTCGGCGCCAGAAAATTTGGAAACCTTTTGGACAAGGATAGCGAGATCCGCTATATTCTCGAGAACAAAAGGGTTCTTATTCTCAAAGAAGAGCTCAACACGCAGCCGAAATTCTTCTATTTTTACGGAACATGACCGAGAGGATGAGGTGAGAATTTGAATTTTATCCGCTTTATCAAAGAGAGTCTCAAAATCGTTATCCGGGGAAGCAAACGGTATTATCTCTGGCTGGCTTTCCTCTTTGCGCTGATCATTTGGGGAAGCACCGGCTACATCCAGCAGCTCAAGTATGGATTGCTGGTCACCAACATGAGGGATCCCGTATCCTGGGCCTTTTACATCGGAAACTTCACTTTTCTCGTCGGAGTGGCGGCGGCGGCTATCATGCTGGTTATTCCGGCCTATATCTATAACTGGAAGCCCATCAAAGAGGTGGTCATATTCGGAGAGCTTCTGGCCATCAGCGCTGTCATCATGTGCATGCTCTTTGTGATCGTCGACATAGGCAACCCTCTGAGGTTGTGGCACATGATCCCGGTGCTGGGGAAGTTGAACTTGCCATCCTCACTCCTGGCCTGGGACTCTGTGGTCTTATCCGGCTATTTCCTCCTGAATCTAATCGTGGTCAGCTATCTCCTCTACAAGCTTTTCTACAAAAAGGAATACAACACGAAAATATTGACTCCGCTCATACTTTTCTCGATACCGGTCGCCATCGGCATCCATACCGTCACCGCTTTCCTCTATAACGGTTTTGCCGGCCGTCCCTACTGGAATAGCGCTCTGCTGGCCCCCAAATTTCTAGCTTCGGCCTTCTGTTCCGGCCCGGCGGTGCTGCTCATCCTTTTCCAGATTCTGAGAAAGTACACCACGTTCGAGATAAAGGAAGAGGCTATCTGGAAGATTGCCGAGCTGATGGCCTATGCCATGTTCATCAACCTCTTCTTTTTCTTCGCCGAGGTTTTCAAGGAAATCTACTCCGATACGGAGCATCTGGTTCATCTCAAATATCTGTTTGTGGGCGTGGGTGAAAACCGTGATATTGTGCTCTATGGCTGGACCTCACTCATCATCAGCATTATCGCCTTCCTTCTCTTTTTGATTCCCGCCACCCGAAAAAATGTGATAACATTGAATATCGGAGCCATACTGATCTGGCTCGGCGTCTATATCGAAAAGGGGATCGCCCTCCTCATCCCCGGTTTCACCCCGGATGTGCTGGGGCAGATATACATCTATCGGCCCTCACTGACCGAGATCAAGATCGCGATGGGCATCTTTGCCATCGGCTTTTTGATCTTCACGCTGATGACCAAGATTGCCATAGCCATCAATTTCGAAAACTTCAACATCGATACCCTGAGAAGAAAAAAAACACCCAGCACACAACCCTCCACCTCACAACCAAGTCCTGCCCAATAAATAACAAAAACAGCGATAAAACTTCACGCAAAGAAAGTGCTTTCCGGAAAGAATCTTTGACGGCATTCGTGCAGAAGTGTACCATTTATTCATTCATGCCATGACACGGGATAACCTGAAACTGCCATGCTGGTGATTTTCTTTTCGACACAAAGGGAAAACGCAATAAGCCTAAGGCGGTTATTCCTCATTTATGGCCATTTATGTGAGAGATACATTCTGGAGGAACCATGAGCAATGAACAAAAGAAAGAGATTAGTTGTGTAACCATAAACACGGTTTTTGTTGTCGGGATCGTCTGTTTGATTGCGGGGTTTTTAGGCGGGGTCGTTTACAGCACCTATAAGTCCGGATCGGAAGGAATGGCGCAGCCTTCCGTGTATCAGGGCCCTTCCCGTCCTCAGGCCGGACCAACGGCACAACAGGCAGATTTGATTAACGCTTTAGAATTAAAGTTATCTCAAAATCCCGATGATCAAGATTCCTGGGCGCAATTGGGGAATCTCTACTTCGATACGAACAATCCCCAGAAGGCGATCAACGCCTATACCAAATACACCGAGCTTAATCCTAACAATCCGGATGTATGGACCGATCTCGGTGTCATGTATCGCCGCGCAGGTCAATTCTCAATGGCCGTCGCTGCTTTCGATCGGGCCATCGAAATAAATCCGGATCATCCTCAATCCTGGTTCAACAAAGGAGTCGTCTATCTGCACAATTTGAATGACCCGGAAGAGGCGGTCAAGGCCTGGGAAGAATTGATCAAGATTGCCCCAGACTTTAAAGGACCCGGAGGTCAATCGATCCAGCAAATGGTCGACAATATAAAGAAGAGATAAGAATCGAAAGAGGGGAGGAGACAATGCAAGGGATTCGCATGAAATCAATTCTGATGACGGCTGCGATCTTCCTGGCCATCATTCTTTTTAACTGCTGCACGCAGCCCAAGGAACAGGCCGGTACGTATATCATCGAAAGTGATCTTGGATCTGAGGTTGAAGCAAAGCTCGAACCCGTTATCAAAGACGTCATCGAGGCCTATGATCTGCCAGGCCTGGCCATCGGGATTGTCAGGGATACTAAAATCGCATACGCACGGGGTTTCGGGTATAAAAATGTGGATACCCGCGAGCCCATTACCGCCTCAACACTATTCCATATGGCCTCGATATCCAAGCCCTTTGTCGCTACGGCCGTCATGCAGCTTGTCGAGCAAGGGAAAATCGACCTGGAAGCCCGGGTAACTGCCTATCTCCCCTATTTCAAGCTTGATGATGAACGCCACACAGAAATTACCATCCAGCAGATGCTCAGTCATGTCTCCGGCATGCCGGATGTCATGGATTATGAGTGGGATAACCCCGTGTATGACGAAGGGGCGCTGGAAAGGTATGTGCGCAGTCTGACCGATCGCAAGATGCGTTTCGCTCCCGGCGAAAAATTCGCCTACAGCAACATGGCTTTCGAATGTCTGGGCGACGTTATCGCCAAGGTCTCCGGCATGTCTTTTGCCGATTACGAAAAGAAACACATCCTGAATCCATCGGGGATGACGGAGAGCACTTTTCTTAAACCCGCGCATCTTCCCGAAAACTGGGCTTCTGGTCATCTTCGCTGTCTCAAGACAGTTGCCTGGGACGGGTATCCCTACAACCGGATGCACGGACCGAGTTCGACGCTTCATTCGAATGCCATCGAGATGTGCAACTGGGCCATAACCAACATCAACCGGGGCTCCTTTCAGGATAATCAAATCCTGAGATCCTCCAGTTATGATGTGCTCTGGAAACCCTGGTTCCGGATCGGAGGTGAGGCAAGCCGGGATGCCGTCGGGTTGAGCTGGTTTTTGGGGGAGCACCGCGGTGAACGAAGCGTCGGACATGGAGGAGGGGACGTGGGCTTCAACACCTACCTGACCATTCTCCCGGAGAAATCCATGGCTGTGGTCGTTCTCTGCAACTTCATTCCGGCACCGGTCAGCTACATATCCAAAGCCGCTCTGGACATTCTGCTCGGTTTTGAGCCGGAAGGTTTCAAACCTCCTGCCAGCATTCCCGTGGGCAGGATATTGGCAGAACAAGGGGTTGAGGCCGCAGTCGCCCGCTGGAATGTGTTGAAGGACGATCCGTCTTCAAAATACGAGGTCAACCCGCGGCAGCTCTATTTTCTCCTGAATTCGGTCCTGGAATTGGACCAGGTGGAGGAAGCGAAAAAACTGGCTCTGTTCTATCTGGAAGTGTTGCCAGCACCGGATATAAAAAATGTTAGAGGAATTGCTCAATCTCACCTGAAACGCCATCCGGATAGCCAAGCCGGCTCGGCCGTGATAAAAATTTTAAATAAGTAAATAGGAAGATAAATAGAGAAATAGGTAGTTTGGCTTAGGTATGTTACTGATTATAATAAATTTGATATATTTTTGGCCGAATATATGGACTTAAATGGTTTTTTTGGCCGGAAAATTAAAGTTTTAAGAGTTCATGGCCTTTAATTTCACTGCTGATAACTATACGGGTTTTTTGTTTACGTTCGTTCTGAAATCACTACCTATAATGTTTAGGTGAGCTGTGCAGGATGTGCAGCTAATCCACAATAAATGGCATGGGAAAACTAGCTCCTACAGGGTAGAGAGATCAGAGAGGAGGTTTTGATGTCTGCTCGACGAGTAATTTTGAGATTTTCTGTTTTTTTTCTGGTTTGCCCTTTACTTCTTATCATGATGCAGGGCAGCCACAGACTAAAACAAGAAACGGCGGTCAAGAAGAAGAGGGGGGCTATAACAGGCGTAAGGAGGAGTGCGGGCCCGGAACCGTATCAGTTGGGAGACAGGGAGCTGCCCGATCTAAGCAAGATCTTTGACGAAAAGACAGCCACCATGATCCCCATGCGCGATGGTGTCAGACTCTACACGGAAATCTATCGCCCGAAGGGGTATGCCGAGCCGCTGCCTATAATCCTCGAGCGAACGCCCTACCAGGCCAATCCCGGTTATCAAAAATACAGCCCCCGCCTCAGCTACTATACCGAATTCTTCAAGGAGGGCTATATTTTTGCCCTTCAGGACCTTAGGGGTCGTCTCAAGTCTGAGGGAGAACACGTGGCTCTCAGGCCGCAGCGCGACCCGAACAATCCTGATGGAATCGATGAGTCCACCGATTTCTTCGACACCATAGAGTGGCTGGTGAACAATGTGCCCAACACCAACGGGCGAGTCGGCACCCTGGGCATTTCCTACGGAGGATTCCTGAGCACGAGGGCAATGATAAATCCACATCCGGCCTTGCGTGCCGTATCACCCCAGGCAGCATGTGCTGATATGTTCATCGGAGACGACTTCCACCATAACGGCGCCTTCCGCCTCAGCTATTCCTTTGCCGCCGCTGTCGGACTCGACACCTGGAAGTCGCCTCTTGGTCTCTACATCGACAAAAGGGATGAATACGAATGGTTTCTTGAGGTCGGACCTCTCTCCAATATCAACGACAAGTATCTGCATGGCATATCACCGACCTGGAACGCCTTCATCGAACATCCCAACCTCGATGATACCTGGCGCTGCGGCATCTGCGGTGTTCTGCCTTATGTGAACGAGGTGACAGTGCCCGCACTCCACGTTACCGGATGGTACGACCCGGAGGATTTTTACGGGCCGGTCCAGGTCTACAAGAAACTCGAGAAAAAAGACGATAAAAATCAGAACTTCCTCGTGCTTGGCCCTTGGTACCACGGAGGTTGGACCTTCGAGGAAACCGGCCACACCTTGGGCCCGCTGGATTTGGGAAGTGATACGGCCCGGCACTTCCGGGACGAAATCCACGTCAAATGGTTCACTTACTGGCTGAAGGACAAGGGCGAACTCCCGCTTGGAGAAGCATTGACTTATCAAATGGGCTCCAACGAGTGGCAGCACTACGAGGAGTGGCCACCCAGGAAGGGAATCGAGTTTCGCAAGCTGTACCTCCATCCTGCGGGCGAACTCACCTTTGAGCCGCCGATCTCTGACAGTAAAGAAGACTTCGACAGCTACATATCCGATCCGGCCAATCCGGTGCCCTTCCGCTACCGTCCCTACCTCTACCCCTGGGGCTGGCAGCAGTGGACACTCGAAGACCAGCGCTTCGTGCATCGGCGAACAGATGTGCTGACTTGGGTTAGCGAGCCGCTTGAAGAGGGTCTTTCGATCACAGGCGAACCGGTTGCACATCTCTTCGCCTCAACATCAGGAGAGGATTGCGATTGGGTGGTGAAGCTTATCGATGTCTTTCCGGAGAAGCACAAGGTGTGGGACATGCGTGGATACCAATTGATTGTCGGGGCAGAGGTCTTCCGGGCACGGTTCCGGAACAGTTTCGAAGTGCCCGAACCGGTGGTGCCCAACAAAGTCACCGAATACGCCATCAGCCTCCGCGACCGCAACCACAGGTTCCTCAAAGGCCACCGAATCATGGTTCAGATTCAGAGCTCCTGGTTCCCTCTCATCGACCGTAATCCGCAAACCTGGGTCCTCAACATCTATAAAGCCAAGGCAGAGGACTTTCAGAAGGCGACACAACGTATCTTCCGATCCAAGAGCTGCCCCTCGCACATTACGCTCCCGGTAAATATAAAATAGAATGTTGATCATAAAATTTTTCATATGACAAGTTCGTTCTGGATTCTGAGCATTCAGAAATCTGCGCATGCTGTGTATGGAGAGCACGAATCAAAAAAAAGCGGATTGTCATACTCATTTTAAGCTGGTAAGGAAGTCACATAAAAGGCCGTGAAATGCTTAAGGCGCCTGCCTCTCTGGGGGATTGGCGGCACTAGACGGATTGAGCCAGTTCGGTAACCGCGACGGTGCTTCTGGTTCGGTTCTGGCGCCAGCAGCAGATTTTAGAAGACCGACACCTGGAAGGAGCGGCAACAGTACGGGCGCTACCTATACCTCCACAGTTCCTTTCGCATATCCCGCCGGAAGTGACAGGGACCGGTTAAAAATTAAAGTTGATGTAATATGTGCTCTGCATTTGCGCGGCAGATCTTTTCTAAGTTGGAAAAACCCGCATGCACGGGACGTGTGAGATATTCCCGGAGCTTCTCCTTTAGCCGCCGGGAGAACGTGATGTCTGTCTCAGCGTTGGGCGCCTTCTCTCCGGCAAGACGACTGGAGCCTTGGACATCAAAGGCCTGGCTTTTAATATTACGGGAGCCACTCATGAAGAGGAGTCGTCCAATCGGCGTGGCTGCAGGAGGAATGGCAAGAGAGCGTACGCTTAGACTCTCTCGTGTTAAACGGTGAAGCTCGATTTCAACATCCCATGCTATGTCGGTTATGAGGGAGACAAAGATCATGCCTCCGAGCGGGATGGCTTTCCCTATCAACTGAAATACCTGTTCGGCCCATTTGCCCGACTCACTCAGAATGTCGGTCTTTCCTTTTCCGAAATCGACAAAATCGGCATAGTGGATATCCATCCACCCTTGATTCTGCCAGGTTATATTTCCCCGACTGTAAATCCCCTGGATGAGAGGTCTTTGGCTTGGCTGGCCGCCCTTTTTTTTTAAGAAGAGCTCAAAGTCAAAATGGCCCACTCGCCGTTTTGGTTGAAAACGGACTTGGGTTTCATAAGGGCCAATCCGCTGGGAGTCAATCGACTCAAGAACTCGGTTCTCTCTATCCACAACTCATCTCACCATCGGTTTAGTGTATTGGAAGTCATATCATACCACACTATTCATAAATTGGTGGAGACCATTAGAGAGCGACTGAATGGGATCGTCTCAACCGGCTCTCAGTTCAGGAGTTTTTCACCATCATAAAGATAAGACCCCTTTTCGATGATGCGCTTTCCGTCCGGGCCGCAGCAAAACAAGAGGTCGAGCACAGAGAGTCTTTTCAAATAAGGGCCCCAGAACTGAGGATATTGCGGAGGATCATAGCGCAGGAAGTGAATTCGAATTTTCTCCTTCAGGAATGGATTCCAATCGACGGTTTTTCTGGAAAAATAGGGCATAAGAACTTCTTCGGCGCCCAGTTCTTTGGTCAGAGAAACGAGCAACTCTGAGCCCTTTCCGGAGATGCCTATCTCTGACTGCAAGCTGAATTCCCTGTCAATCCCCAGCTTTCGTCTGGCTGCCATGAGAAGGGCTACAGCCATGTTCACGAACCGGTCGTCTACTGTTTCGATGCCCTCCTCAATATCTTTGAAAACCGGTTCGAAAAAAAGGGATTTGGCGTAGACATGCTGCAAAGTCAGAAGAAAATCTTTAGCCCAGCGTTTTTTCTGATAAATTTCTAGATCTTTTATTTTCTGCCGGCCGCGGCCCTTTCGTTTGAGGGGCACCGTGATCCATACCTCACCCGGTGGGCCTTTGATGCGGTTGCGGTTCACATAGGTGAACCCTCTGGCCAGGAGGGTATCGTCGAGGAGAACCATCCTGTCTGCATGGAGCAGCCTGGCGAAGAATCCTCCCCAGGGTATGAAACTGGGCTGGTTGAAGCAAATACGCATCTTGACTCGGCCGGCTCCCGGTTTCGGAACTAATTTAACCGCAGCTCCAGCTTTCCGTATTTTTCCAGAGCCTGGTTGTACAGTGTCTTCTCCCGATCGAGAAGATTCTGGAAGCGGGAATCAGCCCGCAGGTTATCATAGTAGGGGTTGTTCATCAATTCATAATAGAAGATATAGGGCTCGAACGTGGTTCCCCTTATTTCTTTATCCAGATGGTCGAACGCTTCGTTGCTCATTCCAAGAGGAGCATAGATTTCGGAATTTTTATGGAGTGCAAATGCCTTTGCCCTTTCTCCCTTAGCTGCGTGTAGTATCGCCCGGCCATATGAAATTCCCCAGTAGTCCGGGTTGATTTTTTCCGTTTCAGGGCCATCTCTTCGTCGAGTTTAACATCGCGGGCACGGTAAACCTTTCCCATCCCGCCCTTGCCGAGCTCCTCGATAATCTGGTAACGCCCGGCAAAGACGGATCCGGCAGAAAGAGATTCTTTAGGTGTTTCTAGGGTTTTCGTTACAGGAGGCCGCGCGCTTTCGGAACGCGAGAGGGTTTTTCCGCACCTGCCGCAATACAGCGTATGGTCTGGATTCTCGAATCGGCAGTGCGGACAGCGTATAGCCATAAAGCTTACCTGCGGAGCTTAAGGAAAGAGTAACAGAGGGGACAATAAGTGTCAATCAGTAACCCAGCTCTTCGCCGACCAGAACGACGTTGATCCGGTCCGGAATCAGGTTCGCTTCGAGGATGACCAGCTGGCTGCAAATCCGGTTGGGAGGATGGCAGTGCGGGTCCGTGCAAAAACCTAGCTTGGAGCAGGGCGTGTCCTTCTTCACGCGTATGGCGTTCATGGGCCCGGCAATGGTTTTGATTCTGGTGATGGCGTCATCCAAGGATATGACCGCTTTGTTCATTCCGACCATGAAGATCACTTTTTTCGGGCCGTAGATCATGGCTGCCACCCTGTTTCCGGTGCCGTCCATGTTGACTATTTTGCCGTCGGACGTGATGGCGTTGCTACTGGTGATGTAGACATCGGAGAGCAGCCCCTCCTGGCGCATTTCGCTCACGCGTTCTGCAGTGACGCCCTCTTTATACCTATCCAGGAGCCGGATGTTCATCCTTCTCAGGGCATCGACCAGGCCCGACTCGATAATGGTCTCCGACCCGCCGAGCCCGACAAGAGCATTCTCAGGAATCATACTGCAAATGGCTTTGACAGCTTCCTGGCTGTTTTCGAAATAAAATCCATTCATGTTTCGTTTCTTCAGGCTTTTGATGATCTGCCCAGCCTGATTTTTATAGGTCCTTTGTCTTGGATCCATGCTCTAATTTCTCCTTCTTCTGATATGATCAATCATCGCTCGGTTTGATATCTCTTCCTTCGATCATCGGCATGATCGGGCGTTCAGGGGCGCAAGCCCGATGGATGTCACTTTCAGGTCCAGCTTATCCATATAGGGAGCTGATTTCGACTGGCTTCTCAATTCGTGGCGCAATCAAATTCGGCTGGCTGGTTGGATTTGTCACAGCCAACCTTCGGCGACCGGTATGACGCGGCCTCCGACAGACACCTCGATGGAATCGCCGATGCCCTCGGCCTTGAGATAGAGAAGGGAAGGCCTGTTGATTTCGATCCCCTGCTCTGTCTGGATATCGATTTTTGGCCCGCCGAAATAGCGGTTTTTTACCAGATATCCCGCCAGGCATCCATTGGCACTTCCGGTGGCCGGATCTTCAAAAACACCCATGGCCTCGGCAAAGAATCGCACATTGAGCTGGCTGTTTTTGTCGTATGTCTCGGGGGCAAAGACGAGAATGCCCGGAGTTCCACCCTCATTCACAAACCGATAGTAAGCATCCCGGTCAAGGGTGGCTCTTTTGACTGCATCCAGATTTTTGAGAGGGACGATGAGGGAAAAGAATCCGGTGGAGACTTCCTGAATCGGGAAACGTTTGTCGATAGCGTCTTTCTCGAGACGAATGACCTTGGCAATCTCCTCCCTTTCATAGGACCGGCCGAATTCCGGGGCTTTCTGCTTCATCCAGAGGATATCGACCTCGTCGCCGCTGTAAGCAAAAGCAACGGAGATCTGGCCCACCCCCAGGTTGAGAATCACCTTGTCGATCTTCTCTTTGACGATCTCTTGCTGGATGACAAAAGCGGTTCCCAAAGTGGGGTGCCCGGCAAAGGGGAGTTCCGCCTCCGGCGTGAAGATGCGCACATCATATCCGCCGTCTCTCTCCTCGTCGGAAAGAATAAACGTCGTCTCCGAGAAGTGCATCTCCCTGGCGATTTTCTGCATCATGTCATCAGGGATGTCTGCGGCCTCCCGGACGACGGCCAACTGATTTCCGGCGAATTTCTCTTCGGCAAAAACATCGACGATGTAAAATTTATACCTTTCCATGGCTCTTTCCTTTTAGGTTATTATTATCCCTTCCCTATGTCATTAAGGCAAGTAATCTTCCCTAAGAGGGGAAAAAACTTCAACGACAATGGAATCTTCATGGACTTCGACGCCGTGTTCGACATCTCCGGGTATATTCCACCCGTCTCCAGACCTGGTATCAAACTGTTTTCCTGCGATGGTGAATGTCATCCGGCCCGAAACCATGTATCCTGTCTGCTCGTGCGGATGTTTATGGGGAGGGATGGTGCTGCCTTTGTCGAGATGAAACTCACTGAGGGATGTCTTTTCCCCGAAGGCAAGTGTCTTGTATTTTACTCCTACGAGGGGGTATTTGAAATCTCTGTCCTCATTTTTCGTAAGCATGTGAACCTCCCGATTTAAGTCAATGTCGAATCAACCCGAATACGAAATGCATACGGCTTCTTTCAGTAATACGTAAGAAGTTTCAACCGGTTCAGGTGAGTTCGAATTAGGGATTTGGGCTGAAAGCTGAGCCTCCGGCTCAGAAGTCCTAATTCCAATCCTCCTGCCAATAGGATTTAATCGGTAAACAGAATTGACACCAGGACGGAATAGTCTTGAATATCATCGACCAGTTCGACGATTCTGACCAGGCTCCCCTTTTCTTTTATCAGAAATATCATCTCGAAAAGAATACCCTCGGAGCTTGCCTGTATGGGCCTGATGTTGAAACCGCCTACTCTCAGTCTTCCGTTTTCAACAAGATTGCCTTCCACCACAAGAAAATCTTCGGCTAATCCCACAGTTCGATGGTCTGGGCTTCAGTTTGAATCGCAAAGGATGACATGAGGGTAAAGACGATCAATAGGTTTTTTATAAGAAAAGCTGAGCGGATAACCCGAGTGTTCAAGCGTCCGCGCGCATGCCTGTTCACAAGGGTGAATACAAGATAATGAAAAGGATTCCCGCTGTCAAACCACAATTATGAATTATGTGTCGGACAGATGAAAAAATTTCTTCACGGATAGCCTGGACCATTTTGAGCTTATCGTTGGCCGAAGAGGCTCGAATTGCCTCAATGCTTTTTCAGGCAATTGTCCGGCGTACTGTTTCTTTCGATCGTCTTGCACAATGGGTTTATCAGGCCCTTGCTCTGCCTGCTCGGTAAAAAGAACGCGGTTGCCTTCATGGTCTATGATCCATCCTCTGTGCCGCCACCCCAGGTGTCGGCCGGAGAATGCATACACAGAGTCCCCCACGAAATAGGCGACTGCCTGCCCTGCATACAGAAAAATGTGGATTCCATCATCCGAGTAAGCGACAGGAAGTCCTGATAGTTCGTAGAGATTCATCCTCCCTAATCCCCTATTCCTTTTCCAAACCATACAGCGCCAAGTGAGCAATATATTTAGTCGCAGCATATGCCCTTTTTGGGAAATTATAATTTTCTAAAAAATGATGTTTTGAGGGAGGACTTGAGCATAAATTTTATTAAAATGGTAAGATGAAATAGACTAAATTAAGAAAGAGCGGTGCAAATGAAAATGAATATGAAAAGACGTTTGGAAGATAATCTGGGTGAAGCTAGTTCAATCCTGGCGCCACATACCAAGATACAAGGGGAAATCGCAGGGGAGGAAAGTTTTGTGATAAAAGGTCATCTCGAGGGGAATGTGGTGAGTAAAAGACTGGTCTGGCTGGATAGAGGGGGGCGGATTCAAGGTCAAATCAAAAGTCCTTATGTCATTATCGATGGGGAACTGATCGGGAACATCGAGTCCGCGGAGAGAGTTGAGCTCAGAATGGATTCACACATGACCGGAAATGTTGAAACGGAAAACCTGGCCATAGCGGACGGCGCCGTTTTCGAGGGCGAGATCCACATGCCGAAAAAGCAGAAAGAAACGGTCAGCTTTGTCGAAAAGCGAAAAAAATAAAGCACTTCATCCAACGAAGACTTCGCCCTCATGCTCGAGTGGTTCGACAGCGCAGGCAATGATGGCGATATCGAGGGCACGGCGAAAGAAGCCGGTCTCAAGCCGCTTTATTAAGCCTGAAATTATGCTAACGCGCTGATATAAATGGAAATAGAAAAGTCTAGAGCCAAAATCCAAAATAAAAAAAAGTCACTCGCTAATCAGGTGGCCGCTCAGTCTCAAGAGGTTAAATTCATTCAGCTTTGCCGTATATCTGGCCGTGGCGATATTGCTTTTAGCCCGAACCAAGTTTAGCTGTGCTTCGCGGAATTGCGTCGAGGTCACCTGCCCAAGGTTATACAGTTCCTCCGTGCGCCTGAAATTTGTCTCGGCAGCTTCCGGATTTTTCTGTTCGAGATCAAGCACCATCCGGCTGTACTGATAAGTGCGGTAGGCATTCAGTACCTCCTTTTCCAGTTCAAGTCGTGCTTCTTGCTCGCGAAGCTCTTGGTTTCTCAGGTTAATCTCCGCGTTTTTCCTGTTGATGTTCTTCTGAAATCCGTTGAACAGATTGAAATTCAGGGTGCCGCTGACATACCAGCTCCGGTCGTCCCCGTATGAGGCCGACAAATCCAGCCGTGGAAGGTAAGCTGCCCGGGCGAGCTTCAAATCGATCTCGGCCTGATCCACATCCAGGAGGGCGGCCTGATAAGAGGCGTTCCTTTCGAAAGCGGTTGTCTGCATGTTTTCCAATGTCAGTAATTCGACAAACTCCACTTCTGGCACTATAGCAAAATCCAACGAGACTTCTCTGTTAAGAAGGGTGTTAAGGTTTCGCTGGGACTCCTCCCAATACAATTCTGTCTGTGCAAGAGTTACCGTATCGTTGTTGTAATCGACCTGCGCCGCTAGGACATCCACGGTGTTCGCTTGACCGTACGCCGCGCGTTTCCGGGCCCTTTCCAGACGCTGCGCCGAGATATTGAAGAGTTCTTTGGCAATGGTCAGGTTTTCATAGGCGGAGGCCGCAACATAATAGGCCTGACCGACAGCATACAGGGTGTTTTCTATCCTGAGGCGTGCCTCGACTTTGCCCAAACGGTCCAGACCCTGAAGCCTCCTGAAACGATAAACATTACCGAATCCATCAAACAGAGTGTAGTTCGCCTGAATCTGTGCGCTGGTCTCAGTGGTTGTGTCATCCACATCCTCCTGGTTGAGATTCTGAGTCCGGACATTGCCCACGATGTCTATGTGCGGCAAAAGGTCGGCATTCCCTATATGGGCGTTGTTCTCCGCAATCGCTGCCGTATTTCGGGCCAATTCCACCTGAAAGTTCTGTTCGAGTGCGATTTCGATTGCCTGTTCGAAGGTTAAAGTTTCCGGTGGCTGGACAGCATCAGCGGAAAACATAAACAAACAACTGAACATGATTCAAATTGTTGCAATGTTTATTTTTCTAATCCTGGTTTGATTCCATTGAGTACATTTTGGAAAAGGCCTCCTCACGAACCGCCGGCTCCACGGATTCTCTGGAGGGTTTCGGATCGTTGACAAACCAACCTATACTCACTTTTATTCTATTCATAATGGTCAGCAAAGCGGGCAGCATGAGCAGAGTCAGCAAGGTGCCGAAAAGGAGGCCATAGGCCACAGATATGGCCATTGGCGAAAGGAATTGAGCCTGATGGCTCTTTTCGAATATCAGCGGGGCCAGACCGCCCAGACCGGACACCCCCGCGAATACGGAAAGATCGATGAGACATTCTCGCCTCTAGCTCTGCAGCTTGTCGGCGACTGGATCGTCCAGTCTATCCAAATGAGCCGCACTGATAATGAATGCCCTGATTTCTAACCAGCGTCGTTCTTTCGCTACGCCAGAGTTGAGGAGGACCTGCAAAGATATTGTGCATAAATCTATAAAAGATATAAATTTTATATGATTACTATTGACAAATTTTGCGGTTGCAGTACAATCATCCTGATGACTTGAAATTTAGCAGCTGGGTGCGTATCCAGGACTCTGATTCGAGAGAATAGACAATGAAAATCCATTTCTAAGACTTTTTAAGCGTGTGCCGATTAAGGAGAAGGAAAACATGAAAAAAGCATTGTGTTTTGTTGCTGTCGTACTTATTTTATCCGGCTCGATTTTTGCCGGAGGTGTGGTCAAAAAAACCAAATCCGAGGTCACTTTCAGAGGATTTGGGACATTCAAATCCCAGCAGACGGAGAAAATCTCCTTCGAAAAGAAATTGACCGACTCTACAAATGAATTTAAAGGCAAAGGAATTACGGGGTCTCTGTCGGGAAAGTTCCTCCTCAAATCCGGGCAAACAGGCGAGATTGTGGATCTAACTCAGATGACTATCTGGGACCTTGACCACAAGAAAAAGGAATACCGGATCAGGTCGTTGACTGTGCCGGGAGGAACGGAAAGCGCTACGGAAGGAAAAGCCGAGACAGAAGAAACAGCATCTGAAAACGAGACTGAAGCGACTGAGAACGAAATCCGAATTATTAAATCCGAGTTAAAAGTGGACCAAACAGGGGAGAGCCGAACCATCAACGCCTTCCCCTCTGAAAAGTTCGTCGTCAGCTGGGTAACCGAGTGGGAGAACACCAGGACAGGCGAGAAAGGTACGGATCGTCTTATCACGGATGTTTGGACGACCCCTTTAAGCGGCGATGTCCAGAAATCACAAGAAGTCGAGAATCAGTTTTCCAAAGAATACATGCAGAGATTAGGATGGAATATGGATTCCACCCAACAGGCGATTCTTGGCACCAATTGGATGGCTGTCTTGGGCAGCTTAGGTCAGGGGGGATCTGAGAGAAATCAAGACTCCAGTCAGTTCGCTTCGGAGCTGAGCAAAATCAAAGGCTACCCTGTGGTTATCGATGGCAAATATTTCGCCGTCCGGGAAGGGGAAGTGAAGCAAGAGGAAAAGAAAGACGAAGGATCGGGATTGAAAGGAAAACTCGGTAGCTTTGCCAAAAAAGCCATGATCAAGGATTCGAAAACAGATGTAAACGAGCCCGCCTTTTCTTATTATACGGAACTTGTCGAGTTCTCTCCCGCCGATGTGAGCGATTCCGAATTTACGGTTCCTTCAAATTACAAAGAAAAAAAATAATCGAATAAGAACGGAAGATCGCCCCCGGCGTCGATGCGTCCTTCGACCTAATAGCCATTTCCGGTTGACGAATTCTGTCTCTGTCAAAGGCAAGTGGACGGAGGAGGCCGATTCCGCTCAGCCAAAATCTCTCACTGTTTATTTGATATCCAGGTTATCGCGCCTTCTTTGTGAACACGTACTGCGCGGTCATATCCCAGTATCCCGGGCCATGACTCTCTCTGATCTGTTCGAGCACAAAGTGCTTTTCCAGCATGGCCCTGAAATCAGCCCGGCTCGGAATATTGATCTTGATCGGAAGCATAAAAGGCGTGACCTCGTCCAATTCTTCTTGGGTTAGATATTTCGAGAGCACCTGCTCGAATATCTGCAGCTGGGATAGGTGGGGGTAGCCGGCTTCCCCAATGCTGTTGGCGATGAGGACCGTATAGCCATAGAGATTGATATCCAGATTATTCTGCCTGTACTTGTTCATGGCCGCTTCAAAGTCTTCCTCCGTGAGCTTGTCATTGAACGTCATCATCCGTTGGACGCTCAAGCCGTCATCTTTGATCGTCTTTGCCAGACTTTCAAAAAATGCGTTCCCATGTTCTTTGGGAAGCATGTTGAGCGGCCCATCGCCGATGACCAGATCAAATTTTCTATCTTCGGGGAGTTTGAGCCAGTCACAGAGGAGAAATTCCTCTTCACCTTGTTCTTTCATGAAGTGCTTCATCGCCTCCCAAATGGGTTGTTCCAGGTCGGCGCAGACAGGTTTCATTCCGTGCTTAATCGCCATATCGCGAAATTCCGGTGTCGCACCCAGAATAAGCATTTCCGGATTTTCACGCCTGGAAACCTTTTCAACAAAACTCTCATAGAATTGGAGTTCGCTCTCCGAAGGTCTTATCGGTTGCTTGACCTCTCTCCATCTTTCCAGCAAACCGCTCAAAAAGGTGTCATTGTCTGTCATTGAGGATAACCTCCTTTGTTTAGGTTGGTATCATAAGCTGAACATCGCACTATTCTCTTCCTGCTAAAAAGATCTCCAAATGAAGCCCAAGGGTCTCCTCTGCGGGCCTGTGTGATGCTGCCTTACTCCGTCAATAAATAGTATGATCGGGAGTATGGAAGTCGCCTTTGTGTTCGGCTTGGAGCCTTCCTGGCCTTCCTTTTCCTTGGCTACAATAAGATATCAATTCCGGGGGAAGGTGTCAAATTGAATTGAGAGGAAAAATCATGCGTAACTCTAAGTTGAGTATATTGGCCGCGGGAATCTTATGGGACCTGGGATCCTTCTGGAATATGTCTAGAAGCGGAATTTAGCCCCTGAAAATGGTTGCTAAAGCCTATTTTGGCCTGGAAAAAAGACCTAAGGATATTTAAAAAGAAGGAGTTGGCGAAGCCAAACTAGGATTTCTAGCAAACTAGGATTTCTAGCTAAGATTTAAGGATTAGGGATTACCAAACGGGTGAAGCCGAATCGGAGGTTGGCGTTGAATAGCTGGCTGAACCGTGGTAGACTGAATTCTGAAAAAACAACTCTTCAAAGGAGTAACAGATTATGAAAATCAGCTCAAGACCGCTCCCCGGGGCTATGGGGCTGGCCTCATTTGTGGCCGCTGGATTCATGTTCCTTGTGTTGCTGATCGGTATGTCTGCAGCTCAGGAATCCGGCCAGGAGGCATTCATGACCGGCGAAGAAGTCTATATGGCGGCATGCGCAAGCTGCCACGGGCCGGACGGCAAAGGAATGCCCCAGAGCATGGTCGGTTTCGACACTCCTCTTCCCGATTTCACGGATTGTGATTTTGCTCAGCGGGAGCCGGATGCCGACTGGTTGACTATTGCTCATCAAGGGGGACCGGTAAGGGGATTTTCCGAATTGATGCCGGCCTTCGGCAGAGTGCTCAAGGAGGAAGATATCGAACAAGCCATCGTCCATATCCGGACCTTTTGCACCGACAAAAGCTGGCCACGCGGTGAGCTCAATCTGCCCAGGCCCCTCATCACCGAGAAGGCCTTTCCCGAAGACGAGGCCGTGTTTAACATTTTCGTCAGCGAAAACGCGGATTTCATGGGAGCGGAGTTCATCTATGAACAGAGATTCGGCGCGCGAAACCAGGTTGAGTTCGTCCTTCCCTTCGGGTGGAGCGAGGTGCCGGTCTCAGGCGATGCCACCCAATGGACATCCAATCTGGGGGATATCGCCTTGGCCGTCAAGCGGTCCTTTTATCACAGCATAGAGCACGGATCGATCTTCAGTGCCACCGCTGAAGTTATCCTGCCCACTGGCGAGGAAGCCAATGGGTTCGGCAAGGGGACGTTCGTCTTAGAGCCTTTCATAACCTACGGACAAATCCTCCGCTCTGATTTTTTTCTCCATGCACAAACAGGCTTCGAGCTTCCGTTCAGCAAGGACAAAGCGGAGAGCGAGATCTTTTTCCGCCTGGCCCTGGGCCGGAGCTTTACGTCCGGACGCTGGGGCCGCACCTGGTCCCCGATGATCGAATTGCTGACGTCTCGAGAGCTGGCCTCCGGAGCGAGCATCAGCTGGGATGTTGTGCCGCAGATTCAGGTGACACTCAACAAGCGCCAGCACATCATGCTCAATTTCGGTGTGCGCATTCCTGTCAACAAAACGGAACGGGATTGGCAGGTTTTGCTCTATCTTCTCTGGGATTGGTTCGATGGCGGTTTTTTTGAAGGATGGTAAAAATGACGCATAAATGGATAAGGATAATAACCTCGGTTTGTATTCTGAGTATGGCGGCCGCGGCGAATCCGCTGCCGCAGCTCTTTGTCGCCTCAGACCGCTGCCAGGCCTGCCACAATGGTTTGGTGACAACACGGGGAGAGGATGTCTCGATCGGTATCAGTTGGCGGTCCTCTATGATGGCCAACTCTTCCCGTGATCCCTACTGGCAGGCCGCGATCCGGCGTGAGACGTTGGTCCATCCGGTGGCCAAGGCCGTCATCGAAGACGAATGTTCAGCCTGCCATATGCCCATGGCCCGCTATACGGATAAAGCGGACGGGAACAAGGGTACGGTTTTCGATCATCTTCCCATCCTGAAACAGGAGACTTTTTTGGATGAACTTGCGGCCGACGGCGTATCCTGCGCCATGTGCCATCAAATCCAAAAAGACAAGCTCGGTGAAAAGGAAAGCTTCACAGCCGGGTTTGTGGTGGACACCAAGACACCCTTGGGCGAACGGCACATTTTCGGGCCATTCGATGTGGATGAAGGAAGAAAATTCCTTATGAGGTCATCCTCGCAGTTTATCCCTAATAAGGCGGCCCACATCCAGAGCTCGGAGTTCTGTGCCTCCTGTCACACGCTTTTCACCCACGCCCTTAACGAGAAGGGTGAACTGCTGGACGAGTTTCCCGAACAGGTTCCCTATTTGGAGTGGAAGCACAGTGCCTACTACAATTCCCGCAGCTGCCAATCCTGCCACATGCCCGAAGTGGACGGAGAGATGCGGATTGCGGGCGTCATGGGCAAAGAGCATGAAAAGTTTTCCCGCCATATATTCCGGGGCGGGAACTTCATCATGCCCAGGATCCTCAACCGTCATCGCTACGAACTGGGTGTTGCCGCACTGCCTCAAGAGTTGGATGCCGCTGTCAACAGGACAGCGGGGCATCTGGAGACATCGGCTGCCAATATTACCATCCGGAATGCGGGCATCAAGGAGGGTCGCTTGCAGGCTGAAGTTTGGATTACAAATTTAGCCGGCCACAAGCTACCAACCGCTTACCCATCCCGGCGAGCCTGGGTGCATTTCACGGTTTCCGACCGGAATGGCCAGGTCGTCTTCGAATCAGGCCGGATGAATCCGGACGGGTCTATCGCCGGAAACGACAATGACAGAGACGAGAATCTCTTCGAGCCTCACTTCTTGGAAATAAGCAGCTCGGAAGACGTCCAGATTTATGAGCCGATCATGGCCGATACTGAAGGCCAGGTGACGACGGTCCTGCTCTCGGCAGTCCGTTACCTCAAGGACAACCGCCTCCTTCCTGACGGTTTTGGGAAGGAAACAGCCGACAAAGCCTGCGCTGTGCATGGATTGGCGGAGCGTGATGCCGATTTTAGCGGAGGAGGGGACAGAGTGGTCTACACCCTGCCGGTCTCGGCTGCCCAGGGACCGTTCAAGATTCAAGCTGAATTGTGGTATCAGCCCATCGGGTACCGCTGGGCCCACAATCTCGAGCAGCAGAAGGCCGCTGAGATCAGCCGTTTCGTCTCCTATTATAATGCCTTTGCGGGTTCTTCGGGGATGATTCTGGCTAAGGCCCAGGCGACAGTTGAATAGGAATGCCTTTTTTTAAGCTGAGAGATCAAGTCAATATTCTGATTCTCAAAGCCAATGGCGCTTTCCCCATATTTCGTCCCGTTGGATGAAATGGCAATTTGAAAATCTTAGAGCTTCAATTCGGCCTTCAAAAATCGGTTCTAAGGCCATCACTGCAGCATAAAATGATTTGACTTTCTGACAAGAAATAAAATGATCAAGCCCGACCCTCTCAAAAAATAGGCGGAGCACAATGAACGGCAGCTATTCGCCACTCTTGACCCTCTCGATAACGGCGGCATCCACCCACCAGATATGATTTTCCCCGCCGCGAGTGCTGATGTAAAGGAGATACTTGCCATCGGGAGTGAGCAACGGACACAGTTCGTATCCGGGGGAGTTTATGGGAACCCCCATGCTCTTGGCTTCCGCCCAGGCCCCGTCCTGTTTGCGGAAGCTGAGGAAGAGATCCATGTTGCGGTGAAAGATCAGGTAAGACCCGTCGGGCGCGATGAAGGGCGTTCCTTCCAATTTATCTGTATTGATGGTCGGACCTAAGTTCTTTGGCTCCGTGTAGCGCCCGTTTTCGAATGCTGCACAGTAGATGTCCTCGCCTCCGAAACCTTGGGCGGAGGTGGACGCGAAGTAAATGCTCCCTTTGGCATCGACAGAAAATTGCCAGTGCATGGGCTTGTCATTAACGACTGGGTCCACAGGCTTCGCTTCGGTCCAGCCTTCGGCCGTTTTGTCCACATACCAGATGCGCTCCTTTTCCGAGTTCGTGATTCCCGGCAATGGCCGGCTGGATATGAAATACAGCCTTTTCCCATCGGGAGCGAAGAAGGGGACATCGTCATCGTGAGTTCCTGAAAAAGGAGCGATTTCTGGAGGGAGCCAGCGCTGGCCCTTTTTTGTCATCATGTAGATGACTCCCTGGGAATAGATAGCCCCCGGGATCCAGACCATCGGTGTCCAGAGCACCATAGTGCCCTCGGGTGAGAAGGCCGCCGAACTGTGAAGCCCCCAGATAGAGGATACGATACCGCGGGCGAAGAGTTCGGGTTTATCCTTTGGAGGCTTCTGTCCCAGATAATCGCCTTCGAGAATCGGGAATACCAGAGGACTCTGGTCGGCTCCCTTGGTGGTCAGGAGGTCTATGACTTCAGTCTGTTTGAACTCGGCCGCCACGTTGAAGGGGGATTGGCCCATGATGCTTCGGGCATTGATGTCGGCACCCTTTTTAATCAAGAAGGCCGCGACTTCATGCCGGCCGTTTTTAGCCGCATAGTGGAGGGGTGTCCAGCCGTACAGGTCTTTCTGATTGATATCCAGGCCGCTTCCGATCAGCTTATTCACGATTCGAATCGAGTCCCCGCCGCCGGCTTCATGGAGAAGAGTCCCGCCGCTCTGGAGTTTCTGAGTGAGCTCGGCACCATTGGCCACCATCTTATCGAAGAGGTTCTCCAGCCCATGGGAGGAGGCCTGAATCAGAAGCATGCCGGCTTGATGTTTGTGTGATGGGACTTCTGCACCTGCATTGAGCAGGATGTTCACGACCTCCTCCTTCCCCCGCCACGCGGCAAGGCTTAGAGCTGTACCCCCGAATTTGTCGACGGCGTTGGCATCCGCACCTGAATCGAGTAAAAGCTTGATCAGTTCCGGGCCCCCACGCTCCCGGGCGCCGAGAACCAGAGGCGTTCGCCCCCAATGGTCCTTGATCTCCAGTTGGGCCTTGTTTTTCAGGAGAAGGCCGGCCATGTCCGGGTGATTGGATGAGGCGGCAAAGTGAAGCGGCGTCTGCCGGTCGTAATTCAGGACATTGACATCAGCACCCTTGGCGATCAGCAGAGAGGCTTCCCTGACCAGGTTCCTCACAGCCAGGCTGTGCAGAGGTGCGACCTGGTTGTTATCCAGGGCGGCCACATCGGATCCCATTCCGACAAGGTAGGATACGATCTCATGGCTGGTCCCCCGGCAGGCCCAGTGGAGGGGAGTCCTGCCATCGCCGTCTTTGGCCTTGACCAGCGCGGGATTGCTCTCCAGCAAAGCCTTGACTTTGGCGAGCTCTCCGGATTTGACTGCTTCGTGGATCTCATCCGCCCGAAGCGGGCTGTGGACAAGAATGGCTGTGATTAGAAGACATGCAATCAGGGCAGGGTGGACCCTAGTCATGTTTACTCCTCCGTAAAAACAGGAAAAAATTCTTTTCAGCGGCTTGATTGATGTTGGCAGCATAGATTTATTTTCCATTTCTATGGAGTGAGCAGCAAAAAATGTACCAAGAACACAAAAAGGTGTTTACTTTGGCGTTCTCCCGCTGTCTTCCCTTATGGATTGGTTATTTGGTGTCCGTTTCTGAACTTTTTTTGTTGCAGAACTGAACAGAACTGTAAGCTTTTCAAGTCTCGCTAAGACCACAATCTATGCATCCCGGTTTCATGATTGGATTAGAACCCCCTTGAACGTTTGACTTCCGTGCGCACCCATGATAAAAAATGCGTTCTTCAAGGAGAGAGCGGCTTCTCTGATAGGGTGAGATATTCTGGTAATCAATAGTGAGCTGCTTTCCTGAACCTTAAGCTAATCGTAACGTTTGCATTGGTCATGAGGGTCACAGAATGAAATTCCGTGCACATGCAGGTGTCGATCACAGGCGTGTCCGGGTGCTTGCCCATGTGCTGAACTCGGGATGGGCAATTTCTCCCAGGATCACAGGTGCCATCGTCAAACACGTGTTATTCCACCCTCAAGCCTATCCGCTCTCCTCAAAGGAGGAAGAGCTGTTGAGAACGGCCAGAGATTTCCGGTTTTCTGTGCATGATAAGCGGATAAGAACGTATGTGTGGGGAGAGGGCCCCGGTGTGCTGTTCGTCCATGGCTGGAACGGTCGGGGCATACAATTCCACCGGTTCATCGCCCCTCTCCTGGCGAAGGGATATTCGGCTGTCGCCATCGATGGCCCCGCCCATGGCGAATCAGAAGGAAGACACACCAATTATTTTGAATTTTCAGACACTGTCAGAGCCTTCATGAAATTGGAGCGCCGTCCGCAAATCAAGGGGATTATTGCGCATTCCCTCGGGGCTTCGGCCGCCGTCAATTGCCAGTCGAAGGATAAGCATCCGGTGAAGATGGTGCTGTTGGCACCTGCCGTGCGTATGCGCGAAATGCTCCAGCAGAACCTGGAGAGGTATGGCGTTTCTCTGAGAATCTTTGAAGCGATGATCGAAGATTACGAGCGACAATACGGTTATAGCTTGATTGAGGACGATCCCATTCGCCTCCTCAGGGATATCCAGTCGGACATCCTGATCGTCCACGATAGAAAAGACCAGGCCACTCCCTTCGTAGATGTTCAAGAGACCTCTGCCGCCAACCCGCGCATCCAGTTTTTTCCCACAGAGGGACTGGGGCATTTTCGGCTATTGGCAACAGAAAGAATCATAGACAAAGCCATCGATTTCCTTACATAAAAAAAACTCGACGCAGTGCTTTGTGAAAACGGGGACAAAATTTATCATCCAGAAACTGTATGTTGTATTAATACAAAATAATGTTGTAAATATACAATAAATTATTGTATACTAAATACATGAAATCGAGAAAACTCTATAACAGGATTTCGGTTCTCCGGGAAGAGAGAAACATTTCCAGGAAGGATCTTGCTGAGAAAATTGGTGTGAACTTTCAAACGGTGGGCTATCTCGAAAGAGAAGAATACAATCCAAGCCTGGATCTGGCCTTCCGGATAAGCGAGTGTTTCGAATTACCGATCGAGTTCATTTTTTCGACGAAACCATTAAAACCGATGAGCCACGAAATCCTTGGACAAAAGCACGAGTGAGGAGTGAGGTATGAGCCGTAATCTTTCAAAATCGAAGAGAAGAATCTGGGTCGTCTGGAATTATGCGGGCGTCATCGTGTTCATTGTTCTGGTCCTGTTGGGCGAATACACAAGGTGGGTTGCCGCACTGTCGGTGGCAGCGGCCCTGTCGTTTGTCTTTATCGTGGTCAGCTTTGCCTTCCTCTATATCCGGACCGGACTGTGGAAGTTGACTCACGCCAAAACGGAAAATCTGGACGAGCGGGAAATTCAAATCACTCACCAATCGATAAGGCAGTCCTACAAGATTTTCAGCCTGAGCAGTCTTGTCATTCTCTTCTTTATCTTCCTATCTGTGCGGTATTCGTTCTTCACGCTGACGCCCCAGGGCCACTATTCCTTTGGGCTGATGATACTGATGTTTCTGAACTATTTGGTCAATACGCTCCCCGCCGCGGTCATCGCCTGGACAGAACAGGAAGTTCTGATCCGGTCATGAAGGCCGCCTTGGTGATTTTTTTGATTTTTGCCCGGGAAAAGCACTCTGGAAAAAATATTAACCGAGGAGTAGCTCCTCCTGCCAGCCGAATGTCTTGACTGTGATGTTGTTCCAGTCGCTGGTGCCCAGCCCGTAGACTTTATCGGCACTTTCGACACAGATCGGCGGAGGTGATAGGGGCCAGGGTTCTCCCCGCATGGCCTTTCTTTTCTCCTGGATGATCCGCAGACAGACGGCATCGACCGCCACCGGGTCTGTGCCCGCAATCAAGCCATTGTAGGCCCATTTGTAACGGGGATCCGGTTGAGGCCCCTTATCACAGAGAGGGTGGAGCGCGTCGACGAGCACCAGTCGCGTCTTTCCTTTGACAAAGGGCAGGTTCCATATCTCTCCCAGTTTGGCGCTGTTGGCGTCATGGTAGTTGCGGGGGTTCCCCGAGTAGAGAATATAGAGCTTCATGACCGTCCCGATTCCCGTTAGCCAGTGAGCTTTGAGGCCGGGAAGGGCGATCAGGGCGGTGCAGTCCTTGGGTTTGTCGGGGCCGCCCTGGGCATTTGTGATTTTCTCTTCCGGGATTCCGGCCTCGATGAGCGAGGCCTTGACCGTGTCCACCACTTCCGAGTGGGTCGGGTTGAGATGAGGGGTGGGAACCAGGCCGATCGTATCTTCGGGTTTGAAGAGGCTGGCCCAGGCCTCTTTGGCCGTCTTCTTTCCTGTGCATTCGATCAACGTTTGGTCCATCATTGTTTTCAGGACATCGGGATTGACGGTGTTGCCGGCATCCATGGCATTTTTATCACGGACCAGAGTGATCAGACTTTTACCGGCCGGTTTTGTCCCGGCCTTCACAAATTGCGTTCCCCTGAGGGAAACCCCGAGAGTGGCTCCGAGGGTACCCCGGAGAAAATCTCTTCGGGTCCAAGCCTTTCCTTTTGGGTGCATGTTTGTCCTCCTTGGGTGGAATTTTATTTTATCTGCGCGATGATAGTCCTGGACGTCTCCCGATCAGGGCATTCGAAGATGAAGGTTAGGGCATCACCATTCTGGATGTAACCCAGCCATCCGTCCTCGATGGGTAAGGTATCAGTCAGATCTTCAGCAGATCCGGATTCAGCTTGAAAGGGATGTTCCGGAAGATAGGATCTGTGGAAATGGGCGAGTGCATCCCGCGCCTGGGTGAATCCGGGATATTTGATCTTGAGGAATCGGATACGGACCGCGGCTCCGGAAGAATCATGTGTTTCGTAAACAGCGGTGACCGCATCTGAAGAAAGGGCAAGGTCGAGTATGTTTTCATGGCCGAGATAGTAGAGTGAATTCAGGACAAGATGAGTCCGGAAAAAGCTGACTCTGTCTTTGCGGAGTTTCCATACCGGTTGAAGGGTTTCAAGGGCGCTTTTCACTATTTCCGGCGGGGTGGGATTTGTTCTGCCTTCGGCTATGGTGCGGCCGAGTGAAAGCACCGCCTCCTTGGATTCGGGAGTTTCTTGATAGGCCATAACCCTGGCATAAATCGTGTCTGCCCACATCCTGAGCAGGCCCTTCCCGTAGAGAGCTCTTGGCCAATCCGATTCGGATCGCATGGACGGCGATCCCTCTTTGGGCAATTGAAGCCAATCGACGGGCTCGCCCCCCCAATCCAGAGAAAGCAGGCCAAAGGCATCATCGGAAGTTTTCATGTGGTAGAGCTCGACGAGAATTTCCTTTTGATCCTGTGCCGTGTACTCAAAGGCTTCGAGGCGGTCGAAACGGTAGCCGATGTAAAGCTCTCCGGCCCCGTCCATATAATCGAAAATAGTCTCGGCGGTGATGATCTGAGGTGCATCGGGTCGTGTCCAAAGTCCGACTGTCTTGGGGAGAGTGGGACTGGATTCTGTCATTTTCCCTCCTATGTCACGTGGTGTTGCCGTCAGAACGACCGTTAGACAGAAGAACAGGACGAGAAAAGATGCGAAGTAGACACGAATGCTTTTCATATCCGGGGCGTTGCCGCTTTTCGTAATCCCTCTCCATTCTAGCGGATATTGTCACGGTTTCCAAATTTTTTGCACGCAGGTTCAGAACTTCATCAGATTCTGGCAATGATGGCCCTGAATGAAGGCGAGAGCCTGAACTCCTTTACGGTCAGAACGCTCAAAAAAGCTGTTTTGGGTTGAAATGGGAACTCATACCGAGCGCTATATAGGTGCTGTTCCGTATTCCAATTTCCTTCTTACGAGGATGTGAGCGGGCGATTTTTTCCTGAACTAGATATCCGGCAATAAAGAGGGGTTTTGTTTTAACTTTGCCAGGAGATCGTAGTCGTGCTCGTCGGCCCTCATGGGGACGATGACGATGTATCCCGCCCTGTAGAGGGCGATGTCGCTGTCTTCGGACGGAGGGCTACCTATCTCTCTTCTTTCAGTCATCCGCCAGACTTCCTGCGCCCCTTCCTTTTCTGCTGACGGAGCATCGGCCAGCTGGAAAACAGGCATGCGGATCGAACCGGCCCGCTGGGCAACCCGGACACCCTTAATTGCGGACGGCGGAACATCCGGAATATCGACCGTGAGGAACTGGTGTTCGCCCAGTTCGCGAAATAAAGGGCTTTCGGCTAAGCGCACCACCCAGCGGGAGGCCGCTTCCAGAGCGGTGCGATTATCGTCGTCCACTCCTGAGACGGCGATGGCCGGAAATCCGGCGAAGCTGGCCACCCGGGCCGCGCCGATAGTGCCGGATCCTATCCAGGATTCGCCATAATTCGGCCCGTCGTTTATGCCGGAGATCACGATATCCGGGGGATTGTCCAGCATGATGCCTCCCAGGGCGATCAAAACACAATCCGCCGGATAGCCGTCGACAGCATAGGCCTTGACCCCCTCGACCAAATGTCGCTTTTCGACCTTGAGCGCGCCCGTCCGCAGGGCCGACATGTAGTGCGTGCTGCCGCTCTTATTCTGATCCGGCGCGATGACATATGTCTCGGCCACCTTGCTGAACGCCTTCGCCAGTTCGAGGATGCCAGGGCTGTCAATTCCGTCGTCATTGGTGATCAGAACTCGCTTAAACCAGGTCTCTTCTTCCTTTTGAGCCGAACAAAGGCTGAGAAAGGCTACGGTGAAGACAAGCAAGCTCAACAGAAAGAACGAATAAATTCCTTTTTGTCTCATGTTATATCTCCTTGTTCATTATTATACAGTCAGACGGCCCAGTCAAAGAAACCTTTTAGTTTAACTTGTCGTATTGTTTAATGAAGACTCTTCGAGGAGGAGGACATGCTCAAAAACTATATCAAGGTGACCCTCCGGAACATAAAGAAATATAAAGGGTATTCCTTCATCAATATCCTTGGCTTAGCCCTCGGGATGGCCGTGTGCATTCTCATCCTGATTTTTGTCCGGTATGAATTGAGTTACGACAAATACCACGAGCACAGTGACCGGATCTACAGATTGGAGCGCCGGTATTTTAATCCCGATGGATCGATCGGCGGAGGATTCGCCACCCTGGCTCCTTCCTTCAGCCCGTATCTCGAGAAGGACTTTCCTCAAATGGAGCATGTCGTGCGCATGTTCGATCCGGGCAATACCTTGATCAGATATGGGGATGTCAAATTCATCGAGGATCGCTTCTACTTTGCCGAACATGATATCTTCGAAGTCTTCACTATCCCTCTGATACGAGGAGATCCTGCGGCCGCGCTTTCGGAACCCAACAGCCTGGTCTTATCGGAATCGATGGCCAAGAAATACTTTCAGGATGTGGACCCCATAGGAAAACAGGTCAAGATCGACCAGACCGGGCTCTTCCAAGTGACCGGAATTATGAAAAATACCCCCTCGAACGCACACGCCCATTTTGATTTTCTCGCATCCTACATCACCCTGAAGGGATTGTATGGTTCGAACGAGAACGATTATTTTTTGGGAACCCGAAATTTTTCAGACAATGTCACCTACATGTATATGCGTCTGACTCCGAATGCCGACCTCGAGGAGATCAAATCAAGGATCCCGGCCTTCATCGATGAGTATATGGGAACACGAAAGGACAGGGACGGGAATATCATCCGGGCCAGTCAGAGCACAACCCTCATTTTTCAAAAAGTGACTGATATCCATCTGCATTCGAATACGAGGTCCGAGCATGAGCCGAACAGCGATTACCGGTATGTTGCTCTGTTCGCTCTCATTGCTGTCTTTGTGCTGATCATTGCCTGCATCAATTTCATGAACCTCTCCACGGCAAGGGCCACAAAGAGAGCCAAAGAGGTCGGATTGCGTAAGGTGGTCGGGGCGGATCGCCGGTTGTTGACATCCCAATTCTTGAGTGAATCCCTGGTGATGGTTTTATTCGCCATACTTTTAGCCCTGCTATGTGTCGGTCTTTTGCTTCCGTATTTCAGCTCTTTTTCCGGAAGAGATCTGAACTTGGGCCTGCTCTTCAGTCCTTTCGGCATCCTGATGGTCTTGGCCGTTTTCGTTGTCACTGGCTTCGCTTCAGGGTTTTATCCGGCCCTTTATCTTTCCTCCTTCCGGCCTGCCACCATTTTGAGAGGGGAAGTCACGCGTGGCACACGGGGAGTCGTGATGCGCAAAGCCCTGGTCGTCTTCCAATTTGCCATCTCCATTGCTCTCATTGTGTGCGTGGGCGTGGTTTTCCGTCAGATGCGCTATATACAGACGGCAGACCTCGGTTTTCAAAGGGAAGATATCATTTTGATACCGGCCGACGGTGTCGTTATAGAAAATTGGATGCAGTTTAAGCAGAATCTGCTTGCCAGCCCTGAAATCCTTCAAGCGACTCTATCGAAGCGGGCACCGACCGGGAGGCTGGGCGATGCCCCGGGTTTCCGCACAGAGGTTTACGGCGAATCGAAAACCAGCTCCGTCTACATGCCTCACAACAGAATCGAGCATGACTTCTTCAAAGCGTATGACATTAAGATTATAGCCGGTCGCGATTTTTCCATCGAGCACTCCACCGACGCCACCGAAGCCTTCATCATCAACGAACTGGCCGTGCAGCAGTTGGGCTGGAAGAGGCCGGAGGAGGCCCTGGGTGCGCCCATGGCTGTCAGCGGCCGGAGAAAAGGAAGCATCATCGGTGTCGTGGCCAATTTCAATTATGAATCGCTTCACAACCAGATGGTCCCTATCGTCAGTTATGTGCGGATCGAAGAGGCCAACACGGTGTCTCTGCGGGTCGCCCCGGGAAAGATCCCCGAAGCGGTCCGATATGCCGAAGGGGTCTGGGCTCGCCTGCATCCGGAGTCGGCCTTTAGCTATGACTTTTTGGACGACCGCATCGCCGCTCTCTACAGGAACGAAACCCGGATGATGCAGATGTTCGGATACTTCAGTCTCTTCGCGATTTTCATCGCTTCATTGGGTTTGTTCGGACTGGCCTCCTTCACCGCCGAACAGCGCACCAGAGAGATCGGAATCCGTAAGGTTCTGGGGGCGACAGTTACAAATATCCTTTTCCTCCTGTCCAGGGAATTCACGACATGGGTCCTGGTGGCGAATGTCATCGCCTGGCCCGTCGCGTTTTTGGCCATGCGGGCCTGGTTGAACAATTTCGCCTACAGAATCAGCATCGGTTGGATGGAGTTCGCCCTGGCCGGTGTGCTGACATTTTTGATCGCTCTTTGTACGGTCAGCTTCCAATCCGTCAAGGCAGGATTGACTAATCCAGCCGATGCCATCCGTCACGAGTGACACAGAAATAAATTTTTGAGGCCTGAATTGAGGTGAATTGATCAGATGTCAAGGATCCATCGATGGTCACAGTAGCCGTGTCCCTCCATGATGGTCTTTGTCCGTTCCAGCCTTAATTTGGGATGGGTGGCTTTGGCTGAGGCGAAGTCGCTGTAGCAGACGGTGGCATAGCCGATGTCTGCTGCGTCGTGCTCTATGAAAACCTTGGCCCAGAGGCACTCTGTGACCTTCATTTCATAGGTTCGGTCCGTCAGTTCGATAATTTCTCTGGTCATCATATTTTTATACACTTTGCCTCCTTCGAGCCAACGGGTGAATTTGAAGTCTTTATCATAGGTGTCATCCGCCAGGATGTACTCATCGGTTGCTTTTTTTATCATGCTGATAAGCTTATCCCGGCCCAGGTATTCACCGAACTTTTTCATCAGATTGATGTAATATGCGTAACGCCAGCGGAAGGCCTCTTCATAGGTGTGAGTCCAGTCCAACTGAAATTTATGCTTTTCGATTTCTGCTCGTTCTTTTCCCGCAGCAAAGGCGGACACCCTCTGGTTTCCTAGGCCTATACAGGCAAATGAACAGGCCGGCAGCAAGGTGCTTAGGAATTGTCTCCTGTTCTGCATGATTGTGCTCCTTTCGTTGTGTAAATGCTCGATTATTTTCTATCTTTGTGAATAGGAAGCCTTTAATCTATCAAGGACCCCGGTACTGACCCAGTAAATATCCAGGTTATTGGTGAAAAAGAGAAATCGACCATCCGGAGAGAGAGTCGCACAGATGTCGTTTCCATCCGTGCTGATCGATTCCAGGTGAACGGCCTTTCCCCATGTCCCGTCCTTTTTACGGAAGCTGACATAGAAATCACTCCATCCTTTTCCTCCGGGACGGGTGGAGTCGAAGATGATGGTGCGTCCATCCGCGGATACGCAGGGGTGAGTATCTCCAAAAGGGGAGTTGATTTCCCCTTTCAGTCTGGCGGGTGATCTAAAACTCTCCCCGTCCCATTGGGCACAGGCAATCTGTCCGCCGTCTCCTTCGTCCATGACTGCGCTCGTGTAGAGATCACCGGAACTTGTGGTCGAAATAAACTGCCCCGGGAAGAGCCGTACAGGCGGTTCCCATCCGGATGGGAAAAAGTCCAATTTCCAGATTTCCGGGCCCTTTTCGCCCTGTCTGACGTAAAACAGGCGATTATTGGATGTCGACAGGTGAGCCTCTGAGCCCGGGTATTCTTCTGTGAACGGTGCGTCTTCGGGAGCGGTCCAGCCGCCATTTTCCAAACGGCAAACCTGGATTTTTTTATTTCTTTGGAAGTACAGTTCGTTACCATTTGCAGAAACCGAACACACGTATTCGAATCCGCCTTTTGTGGAAACGATGCCCGGCGCAAAGACCTTCGGTGTCAATCCGGGCGTGGGTTGACCCAAGTAGGGGCCTTTGAGGCCTGTCGAATCACCAGGGGCGAATATGGTCTGGTAACTGGTCTCCATTTGGGCGCTGGTTCTGAGACCCATCATCCTCTTCATGGCCAGTGTATCGTTGGGATTTCCCGGATGAAGCTCCAGTGCTTTTCGGTAGGCGGACAGAGCCTCATTGAACTTATTCCCTCTCAATTCATAGGCATGGCCCAGACTTTGCCATGCGATCCAGGATTCGGGAGATGACTCTGTTTGCTGTTTGAAGAGTGTGATTGCTTCAAGCAGGCGGCCCTCTTCTATATATTTTCGGCCCTGGTCTGTATTCTGTTCGATCACTTCGGCAGGGGACTGTTCCCTTCGGCTGCAGGATGGAGTGATGGCGAGTGTAAGGCCGAGCAAGAAAACAAAAAAACGCGCGGTTGTTTCTTTGATCGTGTCTTTTCTGATCATAATTTAATGGGGAGCAAGTATCGTGCCAGCCTCCTCCTGGGATTTGCTGACATTTTCAAGGCTTAGATGTAAGATTTATTGACAATTGAAAGGGATTGCTGAGGTCCGACCCCCATCGATATCGAAAAATCTATTGAAATTGGATTAGGATCCAGGAGCTGATGAGTTGGAGAGCAACTGGGGACATAGTTTCTTCGATTTTTGCGTATTCGGAGAGGGCTCCTGTTTCAGCGCTTTGAAGCAAATGATTCAAATTAGGCAGTTCTTTGACAGTGAAATTCGTGTTTCCTCCGGCCTTGAGCGCCTTCTTTATAGCCTGAAGGTTATTTTTGGACGTCACCTGGACGTCTTTTTCTCCGTTAACGGCGAGCACAGGGCATGTCACCTTCTGCAGAACCGTTCCCGGATCAAAGGGTAGGTAAAAACGAAACCATGGCGAGTGCAGCCTTTGAAACTGATTCTGAATATAAGTGTCCAGGTTTTCTTCGGATATCTCAGCTATCTTTTTTTCTTCCCCGCTCAATCCTTTGAAATATTCGGTTATGATGGAGGTGAATTCATCACGGACAGTTTTGCCGTCGGTCTTCTGCCGTATCACATCGAATAGATTTTCTTGCAGGGCCAAGCTTCGGGTAATGAGGTCCTCGCCTGCTCCCTTCGCTTTCAGAGTGTTAGTTCTCCCCAAAGACTCCATTTTCTTAATGGGCAAACCGGGGCTTGCAATCAAGACAATGAACGCTATATCTGGCGATTGGGCCGCCACCATAGATGCGATGATTCCCCCTTCGCTGTGGCCGATCAAACCGATGGATTCATGATGGATCTCCTTGCGGCCCTTGAGATAAGCCACACCGGACAGGGCATCTGCAGCATAGTCTGCGGCTGTGGCTTCATCGAATTTTCCGGACGAACCTCCCACTCCCCGGTCGTCAGTGCGCAAAACGGCTATGCCTTTTCGTGTGAGGTGGTCTGCCAGGACTAAAAAGGGGCGGTGGCTGAATACCGTCTCGTCACGGTCCTGTGCACCGGAGCCGGAAAGGAGCAGGACTGCCGGAAATGCTCCCTCCGAAGAGGGCAGAGTGAGGGTTCCGGCCAGCCTGATGCTAGCTTCGGCATTCTCATAAACTACCTCCTCGACCTTGTATGGAAAGGGTTCTTTAGGCTCTTGCGGGCGTCTGATTTCGGGTTTTTCTTGAGTGCGTTCAAGCACCAGAGGCAGTTCCATGCCGCTCTGTGCCCAGTGTCCCTCGATTTTTTCTCCGTCTGCGGAGAGTTTTCCCTGGAAGACGCCATCGATAGGGATTATTTCAAGGCGCACCTCTCTGTCGGCGAAAGTAATTTTATCGACCGGGGCCTCCTTCACATTCTGCTCCGGGACGTCATAGGTGGCCACGAGGGTGCTGTCTGCTTTTCGGGAGATTGTGAACACAAGCCGCAGCTCCATCCCGGAGAATCTCAGAGATCCCTTCCATATCCCTTCGATTTTTTCGTCAGTTTTTCCATCCTGGAAGGAGTACGCCTGAACAGGATTGATAAGTGTCGTTCCTGCCGTGATAGACAAGACAAGAGACATTATGATTATAGACACACATTTTGTATTCAGCCTCATTCCTTTCATCGTTGTTTCCGTCATCCTAATTCCTTTCAGTCCTTCCATCATTCTTGGTTCTCCTCAGTGCCATATTGCCCTTCGTTGTCAACTTTCGGTATTGGTCCGGGATGGAGGACAGCCATTTTTTCCCTCACAATCATTGATTTATGTGGTTTAAATTTTGTTTTTTGTAACCCTGAACGATTCAATGAGTTATTGCGGGATAGTAAAAAACACGAATAGAGTCGCCACCAGAAAAATAGATATCGCTCCTGCTATGATGAGAGTGATGAAAAGCCTCCGACGCCTGGCTTCCCTATAGGCTCTCATGCTGTCATCCTGAGATAGGGGAGAAGGAATATCTCTTGGCCTTTCCATGCCTTCCAATTGTTTGGCCACATTCGCGAGCTCAGGGTCGGTTTCCAGGTATTTCTCGACGAGGGCTCTGGTATCGGCGCTCACTTCATTGGCCACGTATAATGGCAGCAAATCCAGGATTACGTTTCTCGTTATATCCATAATCAATACGCCTCCTTGTCGATACAGGCAGCGATCAACTTTTTGCGAACACGATAGACTTTGACTTTCGCGGCAGATTGAGACAATTCCAGGACGCGGGCAATTTCATCGTAAGAAAGCTCATGCTGAACGCGCAGGACAAAAGCGGTGCGGTCACACTCGGGCAAAGCCTGAAGAATGCTCTGCACTCTCTGCAGGCGGAGTTGAGATTCAGTCTGTTTATCCGGTCCCGGAGCAGGATCAGGATGAACATCCTCGAGGATTGTCTGGCGCCTCTTCTTCCTCTGATGCTGCAGATAAATATTTCTTGAAATTGTGAAGAGATAGGCCTTGAGTGTCTCGGTGCGGATTTTGCTGTTGTTCGTCCATGCCCGTATCAATGTTTCAGAAACGATATCCTCAGCCTCAGAGCTGTCAGCAGTCAGCCAAAGAGAGAAGCGGTAGACCTCGTTCGCATAGGACTCATACAAATCCTCGAAGCTGATCATGTGTGTCCTTATAAATGTTCCTCTGTTTATTATATGGATTAAGACGAAAAAGGTTACAAAAGATTCAAATCGAAATCGGGTGAATCGGGGGCGTCCCCCGAATCAAGCATTCTGTCCCCGGAATAGAAT
>Ga0180438_10000473_pt1 | contig 79066 bp, 59 predicted proteins | sample SS_ome_12_FD_132455 | JGI IMG/M metagenome (GOLD analysis project Ga0180438, IMG submission 132455) | Hypersaline lake sediment archaeal communities from the Salton Sea, California, USA - SS_3_D_2 metaG | ecosystem: Environmental > Aquatic > Non-marine Saline and Alkaline > Hypersaline >...
ATCCTCGAGCGCCTGCTGGGCCTCGGACGGCAACTCCCCAGCCCTGGCCAGCCGCTCTTCAGCCTGCTTCAAAATCATCTCGATATCGACGATGCCCATGCCCAACCATACGCACGCTACAAAGAAAAGGCTCGCTAGCACTTGAGAGGATACCAAAATCCGAAACAAATTCGAAGCCCGAATGACCGAAATCCCAAACCGCCGCTCCAGCGCGGGAGGATGTGGGGACGTTTCGAACACTCGAATTTTGGATTTGTGATTTGTTTCGGATTTCGATATTCGTGCTTCGGATTTGGTTGCGGCTTCGTCGCTTACGCTTCCGGCTCCGGTTCGCTCGCTTGCGCGTCGGGCTCCGATTGGCCCCTGGCCATGATCGCCATGAACGCGGGCAGCAGGATGGGCCGGACGACGAAGGTATCGAGCATGACACCCAGCGAGAGGGCGACGCCGAGTTCGACGATGGCCCGCAGCGTGCCGCTGGTCATCGAGATGAAGGTGCCGGCCATGATCAGTCCGCAACTGGTGATGATGGCGCCGGTTTGCACCACGGCCCGCCGCAGCCCTCCGAGCCGCCCCAACCGCTTCTGCTCTTCAAACACCCGTGTCGCCAGGTAGATGTTGTAGTCCTCCCCGATGGCCACGAGGATGACGAACAGGAAGATCGGGGCCTTCCAGTCGAGGCCCTCGTACGTGTCGCCGTAGGCGTACTGGAAAAATATCTGCGTCATACCGATGGTGACGAAGTAACTGAAGAGCACCGAAGCCATCATGTAGACGCACGTGACCGGCTTCTTGAGGATCACGATCAGCACGATGAAAACGGCCGCCACCACCAGGACTTGAATCCGCGTTTGGTCGCTCTTGGTCACGCGGGCCAAATCGCGGATGGCGGCCGTGGTGCCCGAGTAGGCGAATTCCGCGTCGTGCCAAGGATTGGGGACGCTGTTGGCTTTGGAACTCGGATCGAGGTCCACCTCCGACGGATCCAGTCCTTCCGCCGCGATTTCCGCGGGTGTCGGAACCGGGCCCGGCACTTCCTTCGCGCGGCTGAGATCCTTCAGGGCCTGGTCGATGCGATTGAGTGTCTCGACGGCCTCGAGCGAGAACGGGTCCTCCTCCAATATCACTTCCAGCCGCGTGACCTGCCCGGCGTATTCGCCTTCCTGCGCCAAATAGAGGCTCTTGGTGATCGGGTGCTGCCGCAACGACCGCTTGCGGAAGTCGAACGAGCGGGAACGGCTGGTCGCGTCGGCGTCGCCGGTTACCGCCAAACCCAACGGTTCGGCCAGGCTGCGGACCTCCTTGACGCCTTGGATGTGGGCTATTCGATCGGTGAGCGATTCGATGCTTCGCATACCGACCGAGTCGCTGAGCGGCTCGTCGGGGCGGTGGGCGAGAATCGAGACTGGCCCGCTCTCACCCGCCGAAAAGTGCTGGCGAAACAGAGCGGTCCCCTGGCGGCTTTCGCGGTCCGCCGGCAGTTCGCCGAGGAAGTTGTACGTGATCTTCACGTCCATCCCGAACCATGCGAACGGCGCCAACAAGAGCACCGACACGAGGAGAATGGTGGCCGGCGCCCGTAACAGCCAGTCGGCGATCCAGGTCCAAAGCCGTTCGCCCGCGCGGGGTTGTTCGTTGTCGGTGGGTTCGCCGGGCGTGGCGTCATCCGCCTTCGGCGGGCCCCGCCTGATGCCGAAGGGCCAGAAGATCGCGGACCCAAATGCCCGCAAAATCGCCGGGGCCAACGTGACGCAGGTGAGCAGAGCCACCAGCAGGCACAGCCCGATCGCCGGGCCGCTGTTGCGGAACTTGCCGAAGTCGGCGAAGAACATCATCCCCAGGCCGAGAATCGTCGTCATGGCGCTGGCCACCAGGGCGTCGCCCACGTTGGCCAGGGCTCGGGCCGTCGCTTCGCCGGGGTCGTATCCGGCGGCCAGTTCTTCTTTGTAGCGGGAAATGAGGAACAGGCAGTAGTCGGTGCCGGCCCCGAACAGAATGACCGTGATAAAGATCTTGGTCGTCTTGAAGACCTTGAAGTCCCACCACTCCATGCCCGGAAGAAGGTGAATCTGCGTGGCCGCCGCGACCAGGCTTTCCGACACCAGCAGCGAAATAGCGATGGACATCAGCGGCACGGCAACCAAGAGCGGGCTGCGATAGACCAGCAAGAGGATAATGATGACCAGCGCGACGGTGTAAAACTCGGTGCTTTCGATGCTCTCCTGGGCGGCCAGCATCATGTTCGAGCCGACCGCGGCGGAGCCGGTCACGCCGATGACAAGGCCGGGGCGCAATGGCCCCTCGGGACGCGCAGGTTCAGCGGCGGCTACGTCCTTCGCAACCGTGTCTTCTTCCTCACCCGCCGATTCGTCCGCCACTGCCTTCGCCTCGCGGCGAAACCGCTCGACGTCTTCCATGATCTTCTGGTACTGCCCCACCGTCTGAAGCGCCATGAACTCGGTGGGCAGCCGCAACACCACGAGTTGGGCCCGGCCGTCGTCGCTGGCCAGCTTGTCGTCCACGATCGGCGTGTAACGCGACCATACGCCCACCAGGTCGTAGTCGGTCACGCCGTCGGGAGCGGGCCGGTCCCGGTCGGCCAGCGACGGAGCGAGCCGCAGGGCCAACTCGCGGGCGGCTTGGGCGTCGCTCTCGCGGCCGAGCGCGGCCAGGGCCAGCGACTCGTTGAAGATCGCCGGGGCGAACGATTCGTCGATGGCGCCGGCGTCGATGAGATTCGTGCTGGCGTTCTTGAACTCCGTGAGGGCATTTTCCAGGAGTTCCCGCCGGGTGGAAGTCCCAGCCTCTGTCTCATCCGAATCGCCGGCCGCATCCTCCGTCACACTCGTCGCGGTATCCTGCGGATCGTCCTGGAGGACCAGGGCCTGTTCGTAATACAGCGATCCCTGAATGTTGTGGAAATGCCGGGCCAGACGGTCGGCAAAGGCCCGGTCGGCCAGGTCCAGCTGGGCGTCCGGCCGGGCGATGACGAAGACCAACTGGCTTTTGGTGCGGTCTTCGGGAAACGCCTTGTTCAGCAGTTCCTGCCCGCGAACGCTGGGGTAGTCATCGGGCAGATACGCGAAATCGCCGTCCTGCGTGATGGCGTCCCACGACGGCGCCGTGGCCCGCACCGCGACCAGAATCACCACCCACGCCAGGATGACGAAGAGCCAGTATTTCGAAATAAGGGCCGGTAGGCGGGAAAACATGGAGGCAGGAGATTGGCGACACCGCGAAAACCGCCAGTGTAGCGAAAACGGTGGCCATCGGGGAAGCGGACCAACCACGCCGTTCCCCTGGGTGCATGATCCACGGCGCGTTATGCTTACCGTAATCGATGCATCGCTCAGAAGTAGGAGTCCACCTATGGCTACCGCAGAACTCTTGACCAGACCGATGACCATCGCCGAGTTCGCGCAGCTCCCGCCATCGGAAGGGTCGCGTGAACTGATCGCCGGAGAAGTGATCGAAATGAACATGCCCAAGCCGCAGCATGGTTACATCACGACAAACCTGGCTGTTATCCTGCACCGGTTCGTCCATCCGCGGAAGCTTGGACGGGTGTTTTCCAACGACGCCGGAATGGTGACCCAGCGGAATCCCGACAGTGTCCGTGGGCCCGACGTGTTCTTTGCCAGTTTCGATCGGCTACCGGCTGACGCCCCGCTCGATGAGTACCTGGCCACCGCTCCGGAACTCGTGTGCGAGGTCCGCTCCAGCGACCAAACGTTCGGCGAATTGGCGGCCAAGGCGGCCGAATATCTCAACGCCGGCGTGACTGTCGTCTTCATCGCGGACCCCGAAACCGAGACGGTGGTCCTCCACTTTGCGGACAAGCCACCCGCCACGCTCCGCGGCGCCGACCTTCTCAAGCTTCCGGAGGTTTTTGGCGACGATTTCGAGGTTCCGATCAAAGCGGTTTTCGAATAGTCCATCCAACCGAGCGGAGACATGCGGGTCGTGTTGGTCTCTCGTCGGTTCTGGCCGCTGGTAGGCGGGGCCGAGTCGCACATGCTGTACCTCGCCGAGGAACTGCGGCGGCAGGGCGCCGAAGTGACGGTGCTCACCGGACGGCAGGCCCGCTCGTTTCCTGCGCGGCTGACGGTTTGCGAAGTCCCCGGGTGGCGGCTGAAGCATCCGCGGCGCCGCATCTGGGGAACCTACCGCTGGACGCAGGCCCTTTCCCACTGGCTCCGCGGTCACGCCGACACCTACGACGTGGTCTATGTCTCCCTGCTCAAGCACGAGGCCTACGCCGCCGTCGGCGCCATGCGGCGCGTCGGCAAGCCGATTGTGTTGCGGGCGGAAGGCGCCGGACCGGGGGGTGATTGCCATTGGCTGAAGACCAGCCTGTTTGGCCCGCGGATTTGCAAGCGGCTGCTTGCCGCCGACGCCGTGGTGGCGTGCAACGAAGGAATCGCCGAAGAGCTGGCGGCCACCGGCTTTTGCGAGCGGCAGATCGTCCGCATTCATAACGGGGTCCCGATGCCGCCGCCCCGCGACGACGCCTACCGGCAAGACGCCCGCCAGGCCCTCGCCCGGCTCGACCAGCGGCTGATCGTCGAGAACGGCGAACGTGTGGCCGTGTACGCCGGCCGGCTGGCCCGCGGCAAGGGCCTCGAGACGCTCATCCGGGCCTGGAGGAACGTGACCCGCGAGCGGCCCAACTGCATTCTGTGGCTTGTAGGAGACGGCCCGCTGCGCGGCAGGCTCGTCGATCTTATCCACACGTGTGAATTGCGGACGAAGGTGGTTTTGGCGGGGCGGTTCAGCACTGCGGCGGACTTGCTTGCGGCGGCCGACCTGTTCGTCCTGCCGACCGAAGCGGAAGCGATGTCGCTCGCGGCCCTGGAAGCGATGGCCACGCCGCTGCCAGTCATCCTCAGCGACATCGCCGCCAACTCGGCCCTGATTCAACCCGAAAAGAACGGCTTGCTCGCCCCGGTTGGCGACGCGGGCGCCTGGGCGGAGGCGATCCTCCGCCTGCTGGACAACGAGACGAAATCCAGGCGGTTGGCCTTGCGGGCCCGCGAAACCGTGGCGGAACGCTTCTCCATCGAACACACCGCAGGGGCTCACCGGGCGCTATTTTCGCGGTTGTGAAGAACGCGGAAACCCGAAGCGTAATTGGACAGCGCTGCTTTGTGACGGCGATTTGTTGAAAGTCGTGTGTTGGAAACGTCCTGGATCATGGCTCTGCCGTGTCGGAAAGGCTAATCTCGCTCGTTGCGAATCTGCTTTTCGTAGCAGTTGAGCAAGTACGCGCGCGATTTGGAGAGCGCCGCGGCCGCCTCATCCGGCGGCGGCTCGTCGTGCATGAAGGGATTGACGTAGCCCGCGTAGTCGATCTCGGCCAACGCCTTCAGCCAGGGGACGAAATCGGCGCCGCCGTGGCCCGGCAACTGCGCCAGGCCTGCTGCCCGCTGCCATGCGTAGAAGAACAGGAGCGATGGGCCGACCGTCCGGATCGCGTCCGGCACAGAGACCTTCGCGCCTTGCAGGTGATACGGCGCCAACGCGATGCCCAATCGCCGGCTCGTGTTGTTATCGACAAAGGCCTTCAGGCCATCGAGTGAGTTGAGGATGTTTCCGCCGTGGTTCTCCAGGGCAATCGTGGCGTTGTGCCTTTCCGCCAGGTCGATTTCCGGTTTGAGGTTCTCAAGCATTTGCCGCATCTTGCGCGTAAGTTCTGCCGGCGGGCAGGCCTCTGCGGCGCCGCGAATCGCCAGCCCGCCACCCGCCTTGCCGATCAGTTCCGCGTACTTGGGAAAGCCCCCTTGGTACACGCTGAAGGCATACAGCGCCACACCGTTGCGCTTGCAGCAGTCGGCCAGTCCCTGTGGGCCAAGCCGATGGGCGACGTCGTCAAGATGGGGGCAGCCGGCATGGGCGCTCCATACATCGACCGCTTCGAAGCCGAGCGTGGCGATCCGCGCAATCGCCTTCTCAATCGGCAACGCGGTGAAGGCGATGGTCGAGGCCGAAAGCTTCATCCGCCAGCGCAGCTTTTGCGGCGTGGCCTCCGCCACCAGACCGAACGCCGGCGCGGCGGCGATGGCGGCGGCGCCGCCCAGGAAAAACCGGCGGGAAAGACGCGGACCAGGCGTGCGACGAAAAGTATCTCGGAAAGCCATGCTGCACGCGCTTTCATTATGGGGAGCGTGAAGGTAGCATACCCGGTATTCGGCGCCGCCGCCATTCGCTCGGCCGAGGCGCCCAGCGGCCGCCGCGTAATTCCTTCCCGCATCCACCCACCGAGTGAAAGAAACCACGATGACCGCCTCGCACTCACCGTCCCGCGGCGCCCAGTCCCGCCGCCGGTTCCTTAAAACCTCCGGAGCAGCGGCCACCGCCGCGGCGGTGTTGGCCGCGGATGTGCCTGCCGTACACGCCGCGGAAGACAACACGATCAAGCTGGCCCTGATCGGTTGCGGCGGACGTGGAACCGGCGCCGTGGTCAATGCGTTCTCGACAACCGGCGGCCCCGTCAAGCTGGTAGCGATGGCCGAGCTGTACGATGACCGGATCCAACGCAAACACGAGATGCTCAGCGCCCGCTATCCGGACCAGGTCGACGTTCCGCCGGAGCGGCGGTTCTTGGGCTTCGACGCCTACAAAAAGGCGATCGATTGCCTCGGACCCGGCGACGTGGCGGTGCTCACCACGCACGCCGCCTTCCGTCCGCTGCACTTCGAGTATGCGGTAAGTCGCGGCGTCAACGTCTTTGCCGAGAAATCGTTCGCCACCGACGCCCCCAACGTCCGTCGTTGGTTCGCCGCCGCCGAGGCCGCGGAAAAGAAGGGTTTGAAGGTGGGGGTCGGCTTCATGTGGCGGCACTCGGCGGCCCGGCGGGAAACCATTGATCGCATTCACAACGGCGCCATCGGCGAGGTCCACACGCTCCGCATCTACCGCGTGCATGGGCCGGTGCATTGCCCGCCCCTGCCGCAGGGAGCGAATGAGATCGACTTCCAGATCCGCCGCGCCAACAGCTTCACATGGGTCTCGTCGGGCTTCTTCATCGACTGGCACTGCCACAACGTCGACGTCGCCTGCTGGGTGAAGAACGCCTGGCCGGTGGAGGCGCGGGGGATGGGCGGCCGCTGCTTTCCGGAAGTCGGCAGCCAGTTCGATCATTACAGCGTGGAGTACACCTTTGCGGACGGCGCCAGGCTGTTTGCCTTTTCGCGGCACATGCGGGGATGTTGGGAAACCTACTCCGACTACGTCCACGGCTCGCAAGGGTCGGCGCTGCTGATGGCGGGTCTCAGTCAGCCACGGCCCCGTATTTACAAAAGCCAGAACATGGTTCCCGAGGAATGCGTTTGGGAATTCGGGAAAGAAGACCCCAATCCGTACGTCGTGGAATGGCAGGTTCTGCTGGACGCCATCCGCCAGGATCGGCCGCACAACGAAGCCCGCCGCGCGGGCGAGGCCGACGTCGCGGCGCTGATGGGGCGGGCCGCCGTACACACCGGCAAGATCATCACGTGGGACCAGGTAATGGCCTCGGATTTCCAATTCGTGCCCGACATCGACTCGCTCACGTTTGACACGCCGCCGCCGATTCGCGCTAGCGAGAAGGGCTTCTACGACCCGCCACAGCCGGGAATCACGGTCGAGATCTGACGGCCGCACGGACGCCACCGGCAACTGCGCCAAGCCTGCTGCCCGCTGCCAGGCGGAGCCTGGAAACCATTGTAACTATATGTCCGAACGAAGCACGCTGACGACACGAACCGTCCGATCCTCCGGATGTATCCGATAAATGAGATGCAACGGAGAAATCTCTAGCTGATAACCGCGGTTCGAAATCTGCTCACCGGCGCTTTCCGGGCGCATCGAAAGCAACTGTTCCACCTGATTCGCCGCGTCTTCAACAGGGTGCGGATCGCCAGCGTTGATCCAGATTTCCGTCAGATCACCCTCCAAGAGAGGATGCCAGAGCACGGTGAACCGCTTCATGACTGCGTCCGTGCTCGTACGCGCTGAAGCATTTCTTCCGTGGTGCGCCACGGCCCGTCGTCGTCTGCACGCCTTTCGATGTCTGCAAGCTGCTCGTCCGTAATGCGGTGCATCCGGGCACGGCCAATTGCCCTCCCATCCGGGTTGATGAAACGGACAAGCGGAGAAGTCTCCAGGGCCTTGGTTTGTTCGGGAGACAACTTGACATCCACCATCGGTTTCCTCCGAAAATTCGTCTGCCAGATCACGTGCAATTTCACCTATAGTCATTGTAGCTCGTAGCCTGGCGGGGGACAGCGATACAGTCTCCGCCTGAACGATGGATGTACGTTCGCTGGGCCCCAGGCACTGCGAGGCAACGAGTTTGGTCTACAGCAAAAACTGTTCGGCCACTTCGGGCGGGGCGGGGGCATATTCGAGCGGTTCGAGGGAGCAGCCGGCGCGGCCCTGGCTGAGGCTCCGCATCGCCGAGGAATAGCCGAAGAGTTCCGCCAGGGGGGCGTGGGCTTCGATCGTGGTCAGCGTTCCCCGGCTGCCCGTCTTGGCGATGATGGCCCGCCGCTGTTGCAGATCGCCCACGAAATCGCCCATGTATTCGTCGGGCGTGGTGATGTTCAGCCGCATGATCGGTTCGAGCAGCGTCGGTTTGGCGGCCTTCAGGGCTTCCTCGAATGCGTCGGCCGCGGCGATGCGGAAGGCGGTCTCGCTGGAATTCTCGACGTTGTATTCACCGCCCAGCAGCGTCACCCGGAGTTTGGACAGCGGAAAGCCCCCGATCGCCCCGCCTCCTTCCGCCCGGCTCTCCAGTTCCTCCACCGCAGCCGTCAAAAATTCGCCGGGAAGCTCTTCCACCGGAACACGCGAGATGACCAGCGGTTCGACGGCCTTCTCAAACGGTTCGAGCTTCACCCGCACCTTGGCGAAGAGTTGCTGCCCGGCGATCATCCGGTGGCACTGGCCGGTCGCTTCCGCCTCCCGGCCAACCGTCTCGCGGTAACTTACCCGCGGCTTGTGTACCTTGACGTTGAGGTTGAAGTCGCGGAGCAGCCGGTGCTTGATGACCTCCAGATGCAGTTCGCCCATGCCGCTGATGACGGTTTGGCCCGTCTCTTCGTTCTCGGCCGCGGCGAAAGTCGGATCCTGCCGCCGCATCATGTCGAGCGTTTCGCTCAGCTTCTTGCGGTCGCCCGGCCCTTCCGGCTCGATGGCCATCGAGATCACCGTCTCGGGGAACTCGATGCGTTCGAGCAGGATCGGGTCCTTGGCGTCGCAGAGGGTGTCGCCGGTGACGGAATCCCGCGGGCCGATGACGCCGACAATATCGCCGGCGGACGCCTCGTCCACCTTTTGTTCCCGTTTGGTGGCGTGGATGTACCAGATTTGGGCGACGTTCTCTTTGGTGTCCTGCCCGGGGTTGAGCACGCGGCTGTTGGCCTTAAGGGCGCCGGAATAGATGCGGATCCAATAAAGATCGCCCGTCTTGGCCGGCAGCACCTTGAAAACGAGGGCGGCGAACGGCTCCTGGGGATCGCAATGGCGGACGAGCTTTTTGGCGGGCGTTTCGTCGGCTTCCCCGGCGGCCGCTTTCGCTTTGGATCGCTTGCCGCGTTTGTCCTTTGCGGCGCCGGCGTGCGGGGCGAGGCCCGCGACCGGCGGCACGTCCAACGGACTGGGCAGGTACTCGGCCACGGCGTCCAAGAGCGGCCGCACGCCCATGCCTTTGAGGGCCGACCCGCACAATACCGGCTGGATTTGGTGGGCGATGGTGGCCTCGCGAATGACCTCGTGGATCAGTTCGACGGGGATTTCCTCCTCCTCGAGCATCTCCATCATCAACTCATCGCTGTGCTTGGAGAGTTCATCGAGCATTTTCTCCCGCCACAGGGCGGCCTCGACCGACATCTCCTTGGGAATCCGTTGGCGGGTGACCTTGGCGCCCTGTTCCTGGTTCTCGAAGGTCAGCAGTTCTTCGCGGACCAGGTCGATCACGCCGCGGAAGGGGGCCTTGGTATGTTCCGGGCCAAGCCCGACGGGGATTTGCAGCGCGACCGGATGGGCGGCCAGCCGCTTCTGAATCTCTTCGAGCGTGGCGACGAAGTCGGCGCCTTCGCGGTCGAGCTTGTTGATGAACGCCAGCCGCGGCACGTGATACTTGTCGGCCTGCCGCCAGACGGTTTCGCTTTGGGCCTCGACGCCTTCGCGGGCGGAAAAGACAACGACGGCGCCGTCGAGCACCCGCAGGCACCGTTCCACCTCGGCGGTGAAGTCGACGTGGCCGGGAGTATCGAGAAGGTTGATATGGCGGTCGTTCCAGTTGAAAGTTAAGCAGGCGGAATAGATGGTAATGCCGCGTTCCTGCTCTTCGGGGTCCTCGTCGGCCTCGGCCGTTCCGAGATCGACGCGCCCCACACGATGCTTGGCGCCGCTGTAATACAGCATCCGCTCGGTGACGGTGGTCTTGCCAGCGTCAATATGGGCGATAATGCCGATGTTGCGGATTTGTTGGAGGCTGCGTTGCATTCCGCTTGCGGCGTGGCTTTCAGCTTTCGGCTTTCAGCCTTGAACTGGAGTACGGCCTGCGGCCGTGCCATTCAGCCAGGGGCTGTCAGCTTGCTGCTTTTCCAGGCCGATTCAAAACGGGAGGGGATCGCTGAGCGATGCCGCATTCCTGGCGGTTCGCTCGATCAGCGATGTAAGTATCCGCTTGATTCCTTCGACCTGACCCGAGAGATCATGGTTCGTGTCCTTGCCAATGTAACCCAAGTCCGTAGCTAGTGTCTGCCAGGGAAGACCGCGTATCGCCCATTTCGCGCCGGGAGGTTACCATGACGGATTCGGAGCGTTCGCGCGGCCTGCGCGGCGTCACGCTGAACAACCCTCGCCCCTGACCCCTCGCCCAGGGGGAGAGGGGGAGTCGGCGACGTTCCGTCGCCGGCTAAACAAACCAATGTGACGCCGGCTGAACGGACGAACGCCTTCCGCCTCCCCACTTCCGACTTCCCACTTCCCACTTCCCACTTCCGCCATGCCCGTCGGCCTGTTCACCCCCTGCTACATCGACCAGTTCTTTCCGCACGTGGGACTGGCTACGCTGGACGTGCTCGAGAAGTGTCGGCTGGACGTCGAGTTCCCATTTGGGCAGACGTGCTGCGGGCAGCCGATGGCCAACACCGGCTGCACGGAGGCCACCCGCCCGCTGGCGGAGAAGTTCTTCCGGATTTTCCAGGATTACGAGTACGTGGTATGCCCCTCGGGAAGCTGCGTCTCGATGGTCCGCAATCATTACGACGAATACCTGGCGGGCCGCGACGGTTTTGAGGAACTCAAGAGAAAGACCTACGAACTTTGCGAGTTCCTGACCGACGTGCTGAAGGCGAAGGTGAGCGGCCGCTTCGCCCACAAGATCGGTCTTCACCAAAGCTGCCACGGCCTGCGGGAACTGCGGCTGGGCAGCGACAGCGAAATGCAAATCGCCCCGTTCAACAAGGTCCGCTCGCTGCTCGAGGGCATCGACGGCCTGGAGTTTGCGGAGCTGACCCGCGTGGACGAGTGCTGCGGCTTCGGCGGAACGTTTGCCGTGACGGAGGAAGCGGTGTCGGTAATGATGGGGCGGGACCGGCTCAGCGATCATCAGCAGGCGGGGTCGGAATTCGTCGTGGCGGCCGACATGTCGTGCCTGATGCACCTCGACGGCCTGATCCGCCGCGAGGGCCGCCCGCTGAAGGTGATGCACGTGGCGGAGATCTTGGCGCAGTGTGAATTCTTTCTTGGACAGGATGAACAGGATTCACAGGATTAACAGGATACGTGGACGCCTTGGGTCCCTGGTCGCTTCAACCCGTCTTTGGCAGTCACCTCCTGGCGCTGGTTGTGGTGGCGGCGCTATTTGCCCTGCTCTTGATGGGCCCGAGCTATCGGCAGATTTCTCCGGGCAAGCGATGGACGCTGGCGGCCCTCCGCGCGGTGGCGCTGCTCTTTGTGGCCGTGGCCCTGCTGCGGCCGACGTGGCAAAGCGCCACTCGCAAACCCCTCACCGCCACGATCCTGATTCTGTTTGACGAGAGCCGCAGCATGGGCATCGCCGGGGCCTCCGGCGAGCAGTCGCGATGGCAGGAGCAACTGGCCGCTCTACAGGCCGCCGCCGCCGAACTGGAAAAACTCTCCAAGCAGTTCAACGTCCGCGTCTTTCGCTTCGCACGGCAGGCGGCGCCGGTCGAGATGGCCGAGGACGGCCGCATCGCAACGCCGGAAGAGCCGACTGGCGACGAGACCGACATCGGCTCGTCCCTCGATGACGCCTTTTCCGCCGTGCGCGGGCAACGGCTGGCGGCGGCGATTCTCCTTTCCGACGGGGCCCAACGGGCCTCCCGTCCCCGCTTTGACACCGGTCGGGCCGTCGGCCAACTGGCGGATGCGAACGTCCCGCTGCACACGGTCGCGTTCGGCCTGGCCCGCGACCGTTCGCAGGCCCGCGATGTCGCCGTGACCAACCTCGACGACCATTACGAGGTGGCGGTGAAGAACGAACTGGTCGTCACCGGGGCCGTTACGATCAGCGGCTATGCGAATCAAACGATCCCGCTCGAGTTGATCATTACCGACGAGGCGGGCCGGGCGGAAATCGTGGACAGCAAGGTATTGACGCCCCTGGAAGAAGGCCAAACGCTGCCCTTCGAAATGAGCTACACGCCCGACCGGCCCGGCCAATACAAGCTCACCGTCAAGGCCGCCACGCAGCCCGGGGAATTGGTGACCAAGAACAACGAATTGACGGCCTTTCTCGCGGTCCGCTCCGGCGGGCTGCGCGTGCTCTACATCGAAGGCGAGCTGCGGATGGAGCAGAAATTCCTGCGGCGGGCGATTGACGCTTCCGCCAACATCGATCTCGACTTCGTCTACCTCGACCGCCGCAACCGCAACCATTGGCCGGTCGATCTGGCCGAAAAGATTTCGGACGAGCAGTACGACGTGATCATTCTCGGCGACGTCGATTCGCAGGCCCTGGCCAGCGACGCCACGCAAGCCAACCTCGACGCATTGGCCGAAGCCGTCGCCGGCGGCAAGGGGCTGCTCACGCTCGGCGGCTATCACGCCTACGGACCCGGCGGCTACAGCCGCACACCGCTGGCGAAGGTACTTCCCGTACAAATGGACAACATTCGGCAGGAATTTGACCGGCCGATTCTGGACTCCCTGCACCGAGAGGGGCCGCTGAAGATGCTGCCCACCAGCGCCGACGAGCTGATGCGGTTGGCCGACCCCCGCGACAACGAAGACGTGTGGCGGTCGCTCCGCCCGCTCACCGGCGCCAACGCCTGGCCCGGCCGCAAGCCCCGGTCGCGCGTGCTGGCCCAAAGCGAAGATGGGGCGCCGCTGCTGGTTTCGGGCGAGTACGGCGGCGGACGCGTGCTCGCATTCGCCGGCGACTCCACCTGGCAATGGGCCCTGCAAAGCGACGAGGGCCGGCGGCTGCACCGGCGGTTCTGGCGGCAGGTGATCTACTGGCTGGCCCGCAAGGTGGAAGAGCAGGATGTGTGGATCCGCATCGACCAGCGGCGGCTTGCGCCCGGCGGCGAGATGACCTTTGCCACCGGCGTGACCACGCCGGAAGGCGACCCCGCCACCGACGCGGAACTTTCGGCTGCGGTCATCCTGCCCGGCGGAGAGCGGCGGCCCATCACGCTTTTGCCGGAGGGGGATCGCCAATCGAGCCGCTTCACGGAGACGTCGGCGACCGGCGACTACACGGTGGAAGTGCGGGCCCAGCGCGAGGACGTCGAGATCGGCGTGGCCCGGTCGAAGTTCCTCGTGTACGACATCGATCTGGAACTGACCGATCCCGCCGCCCAACCCGAACATCTCGCACAGCTTAGCCGCATGACGGCGGAAGCGGGCGGCCGACGGTGGGCGGCGGAGAACCTCCCGGCCTTGCTCCGCCGCATTCGCCAGCAACCACCGAAGATGGAGGTCGAAGTCCAACAGCGGTGGCAATTGGGCGACACCGGCGCCGACGCCTGGCTGTTCTTGATCGCGTTTGTCGCGATTCTCAGCGGCGAGTGGTTCTTGCGAAAGCGCTGGGGACTCGTGTGACTCGGAGCCCGAAGCGTAAGCGAGGGGCCCGGGTTCACTCACCCACCGGCCGCCGCAGGATTTCGCTGAGCACCACGGCTTGCCGCATCCCGCCGGGCGTTTTCAAGAGCCGCATGATCCTGGCGGCCGATGAGTTCTCGCCTCGCGGAAGATTGGCCGCCGCGCCGCTGAGGCTGGGGGAGGTTTCGGCGCCGACCATCGGCATCTCGCCGAAGGCGCCGGCGGAGTGTCCCACATCAAACGCTTCGTGAATGTGGGCCTCCATCCGTTCGTCAGCGTCTTCGACTTCGTCGCCGAGCCGGTCGAGTCGTTGGGCGAACGATTGCCGGGCCGCCCGCCGCTGCCGCTGGAAGTCGTCCAGCGAGCCGAGACGATCGTCCACGGGCTCGGCGACCTCGATCGCCTCTTCCGCCTCTACGACCACTTCGCGGCCGGGCCATCCACCATGCGACTGCCGCGACGGGCGGGGCCTTCCCCGAGGGTCGAGCATCTCGACCTCCGGCGGCCGGCGGCCGGCGCGGGCCTTCTGCAGAAAATCTTCGATCTCGCGGTCAATCTGCGGCTGCGATCGTTGCCCTTGCCCCATCCCGGCCTGGGGGCGACCGCCCACTGCCGGACGACGCGGCGGATGGGCCTGGGGCGGTTGGGGCTGCGGGAGACCTTGCGGCGGTTTCTTGCCGGCCTCGGCGATCGCCCCGATCACCCGCAAGATGAACGGAACCACCATGAACAGCACCACCACCAAAAGCCCGATCAGGTTCTCGATGCCGGCGAGCAGTGCGGGAACGGTGGGAAGTGTCATGGCTGTGGATGGAGTTGAGCCGCGTCGGGCTGTTGGTTGTTCGCTATTGGTTGTTGGTTCGCCGTTGCTGATCTCGGCAGGCTTCTCCCTGGCGCGGCGAAGCCGCAACCAAATCCGAAGCACGAATATCGAAATTCGAAACAAATCACAAATCCAAAACCAGAATGTTCGAAACGTCCCCACGCCCTCCCGCACCAAGGCGGCCGTTTGGGATTTCGGTCATTCGAGCTTCGAATTTGTTTCGGATTTCGGATTTCGGATTTCAGCATGCGCGCAAAATGCGATGAACCTTTCGTGGCAGGTTCTAAGTCGCCGTCTGGGCCGAGGCCGACGTATCTGCGGTGGCGATCGCCCGCCGCATGTCGGTGTCCGCCTGCACATTGCGGAGCTTGTAATAATCGAGGATGCCCAGCCGCCCCGTGCGGAAGGCCTCGGCCATCGCCTTGGGCACTTCGGCCTCGGCCTCGACCAGCTTGGCCCGGCTCTGCTCGATCGCCGCGAGCTTCTCCCGCTCGGCCGCGACCGCCATCGCCCGGCGGCCTTCCGCCCGGGCCCGCGCCACGCGGGTGTCGGCCTCGGCCTGGTCGGCCTGTAGCCGGGCGCCGATGTTGTCCCCTACGTCAATATCCGCAATGTCGATCGAGACGATTTCGAACGCCGTCTGCGCGTCCAGGCGCCGGGCCAGCACCGCCTTGGAAATCACGTCCGGGTTCTCCAGCACGTGCCAGTGAGTGTTGGAGGAGCCGATCGCGCTGACGATCCCCTCGCCTACCCGCGCGATGATCGTCTCCTCGGTGGCGCCGCCGATGAGCCGGGCCAGATTCGCCCGCACCGTCACGCGGGCCTTCACCTTGAGTTGAATGCCGTTTTTGGCGACGGCGTCGAGCGTGGGACGGGCCGAGCCTTTCGCCGGGCAGTCAATCACCTTGGGATAGACGCTGGTCTGCACGGCTTCCAGCACGTTGCGGCCGGCCAGGTCGATCGCGGTGGCCTGGATGAAGTCGAGTTCGATTTGGGCCTTGCTCGCGGCGATAAGGGACCGCACGACCAGCGGCACGTTGCCGCCCGCAAGGTAGTGGGCCTCCAGGGCCTTGGTCGTCACGCCCATCTTGTCGGTAATGCCGGCCTGCACCGCCATGATTTTGCTGCGGACGATGACCGCCGGCTTCACCTTGCGGAAGGTCATGCCGATCAAGTCGAAAATGGTAACCCCGGCCCCGGTCATCACCGACTGAATCCACAACCGGAAAAAGTTGAGAAAGACAGCGATGGCGATCAGGCCGAAAATCACCAGAACCACGGCCCCGATGATCACCCCGACGACCCAGGGCTCCGGGCCATCGCCTTGGGCGAGGAGCGCCCAGGGGCGGAACGATTCGGCGAGGGGGCTGAGTGTCGCTTGTGGCGTTGTCATGGCGGCGGGCTCCCGTGGGAGGCGGCGTTAACAGGGCAGACCTGGGCAAGGGGGGACGCGCGGACGGCGGCCCCGACGTTACGCTCCAGTTATCTCCCCTGCGAGCAGGAAGGTCAAGTAACGCGCGGCGGGGGGTCGCCAGGGCATCCGGCCACACACGCGCCGTTGGCATGGGGGAGCGATCCGCCTATATTGAATGGATCGGGGCGGGCGCTCGTGGCGTCCCCTTCCGGGAAACCCTTCCCGAGAAACCATCTCGGCGGCGGAGCCGCATCCCTTCCCAGAGGAGTTTATGGCTGAAAAAGAAGAGGCGTTGGAAGTTGTGGGAGTGGTCACCCAGGCCCTGGCCAACACGCGGTTTCGCGTGCAGCTTGACGACGGGCCGATCGTGATGGCCCATGTCGCGGGCAAAATGCGCAAGCACTTCATCCGCATCGTGCCGGGCGACCGGGTGACGGTCGAGCTTTCCCCCTACGATCTCACCAAAGGCCGAATTACCTACCGCGAACGATAGTCACGTTTCGCTCCGCGAAACGGCGTTTAACCCCGAGCCGCAGGCGACGGGTTTTGTGACTGGACGCGAGTCACCGCGGCGCCTGCGGCTTGGGGTTAAACGAGCGGCGCCTGCGGCTTGCGGTTAAACGGTGCGGAGCGCTAAACAAACATGAACATGCCCCTCTCCGCGATAGTTTCCGGCGCGCTGCTCATCGCCTTGGGGCTCTACAGCTATTTCACCGCCGACGCCGACGGCGGCAATGTGAGCGTCACGGCCCTGATCCCGGCGTTCGCCGGCGCCCCCGTTCTGCTGGCCGGGCTGGTCGCGCTCATTCCTAAATTGCGGATGCACGCTATGCACGTGGCCGTTCTGATCGCGCTCTTGGGTGGCCTGGCCGCCGCGGGTAAGGGCGCGATGGGCGCGACGGCCGACACGCCGAACACGAAGGCCCTCGTCGCCCAGGCCCTCATGGCGATCGTTTGCTTCGGTTTCGTCGGCGTGGCCGTCAACTCGTTCATCCAGGCCCGCCGCCGGCAGACGACGGCTCAAGCAGAAAAATAGCCCTGGCCAGTGGCCAGGGAAGGGAGCGTTGCGCAGCAGTCCCTCGTTGCCATTGCAATTCGCGCGCACATCTCTTCCCACTCCGGAACTCGCACGGGCGAGCACTCCGAAATTCGCACGGGCGAGCAATTCCACCCCCACCCCGGCCAATGGCCGGGGCTATGTCGCCGTTTTTTCGGAAGGAAACGTGAGGCTACTTCCCGCGCGCCACGGCCAGCTCGGCCGTCCGCGGCAGCCACACCTGCATCTCATTCGCCCCGCGATGACACCAGGCGTAGTAGGGGATCAATTTGATGCCCACGTCTTCGCTTACGAGCGAACCGTCGTCATCGCGAACCACCGCCTTGCCATCCGCCAACACGACTTCGATGACGCCCAGCGATTTGCTTGCCGAGCAGCCGGACGATAGCGCGGCGTCATCCGGCAAATAGAACTGCATTACCTTGCCGTCGTGGTCGGCGCCTTCCACGCAATACACCAGCGGCCCGCGAATGACCGCGACGCGGCCGCGGTTGGGTTCCACCTTTTCGTTGCAGAGGACCCGCTGTGGCTCGAGCGGCAATGTGAGCGAGACCTTATCCCCGCGTTTCCATTGCCGACGCAGCACCGCGTAACCCTGATCGATTTCCAGGGCGGACATATCCTGCTCGTCGCCGTTGATCCGCAACTGCGGCGGGAAAGGGAGTCGGTCGGATTCCAGCACACGATACAGGTCGCCCGGCAGCGGCTCATTGCGGGTCCAACCCGGGAGTCGCACCCGCAGGTCGAATTCGCCTTCCTTTTCCGGATTCACTTCGATCTCAACGGCGCCGTCCCAGGGATACTTCGTGACCTGCTTGAGCGTGACCTTGTTTTCCGGCAACGCGATCTCCGCTTCGCCCTCGACAAACAGATTCACGTAAATCGCATCGTCCCGCTGGGCATACACCATCCCCGGAATCGACGGCAAGAACCGCACGACGTTCACCGGGCAGCAAGAACAGCGGAACCACGGGTTTCGCTCGAGCGAGTCGTGGTTGAACTTGAACTGCATGTCGCAGGCGAGGGGATTGGGGTAGAAGAATCGGTCGCCCGAAAGCGACACGCCCGAGAGGAAGCCGTTGTAGAGAATCCGCTCGAGCACATCGATGTATTTGCTGTCGCCGTGCAGCAGAAACATCCGGTGATTCCAGAGGGCCAGGGCGATGGCCGCGCAGGTTTCGTTGTACGCTTTCAGATTGTCGAGCTTGTAGGGTCCCGCGTAGCCCTCTCCGGCGCCGTGCTGGCCGACGCTGCCGATGATGTAGAGCTTCTTGTCCACCACGTCCTGCCAGATGCGGTCGATGGCGGCCATGTATTCCTTGTCGCCGGTCAGGGCCGCCACATCCGCCACGCCGGCATAGAAGTACCCGCCGCGAACGGCGTGGCCCACCGCTTCGGTCTGCTCGACCAACGGCTGGTGGTCTTGGCAGTACGCGCCGTAAATCCTGGCTCGCTTGTCTTGGCGGCCTCGCATGTCGATGAAGAACTTCGCCTGCCTAAGGTACTTCTCATCGCCGGTGGCCCGGTAGAGTTTCACCAGGCCGATTTCGATCTCTTCGTGCCCCGGCACGTCGATCTTCTGACCCTCGTCCAGGCCGAACACCTCGCAAACCAGGTCCGCGTTCTTGATCGCCACGTCCAGCAGCGTGCGTTTGCCCGTGGCCTGATAGTGGGCGACCGCGGCCTCGTACATGTGCCCCACGTTGTACAGCTCATGGCCGCTGGCGCAATGCGACCACCGGGCTTCCTGGCCGGGGAAGCGGTACTTGGGGTCGCCGATGGTGCGGGCGGTGTAGAGATACCCGTCGTCTTCCTGGGCGGCAACGATCTTGGCGATCAGGTCGTCCAGGTATTGGTCGAGCTTGCCGTCTTCCTTCAGGGCCAGGCAATACGCGGCGCCTTCGATCACCTTCACCACGTCGCTGTCGTTGAAGAAGATGCCCTGAAAGCCGCCTTCCTCCAGTCCGCCGGCCCGGGCGAAGTTGGCGATGCGGCCTGTCTCCTCGCACTTCTTGAAGCAATAGTCAACGGTGACTTCACGATTGGTCGCAAGCCGTGGCGCCCAGAACCCGCCGGTCACGTTCACGGCGGTGAAAGGCACGGGCCGGATCGGGTAGTCGCGCGGCGGCGCGGCGGTTGCGAACGACGTGAAACCGGTCGCGAACAACATCGCCAAAGCAAGAAACATCTGGGCGAAGCGAAGCATGGGACAACTCCTGTGTGGCAAAACCACGTGGCGGGACAGCGGATGGCAGCAGGGCCATGAAAGGCACTAACCGGCAGTATAGCCCGCGCACGGACGACGGGCCACAACGCCACGTCGTATCGCTCGCCCAGCAGGGCGCCGAGAACGCGGGGATAGTGGTTCTTCTCCCGGTTCTCCACGCCGGCGCCGAACGTGATGCTGTCCCCTACGCAGGCCACGCGGATTCTCTCCGCCGCCGCGGTAGGGAAGGCGGCCGTGAACAAAATCGCGAGAACCAGGCCAAACAACACAGTACCGGGCTTTTTCATCACGATCTCCAGGTTTGAGATGCGGCGCGGGGCGGGATGCGATATTCCTTTAACCACGGATGAACCCAGCGCGGCCTTCGGCCGCAACTAAAAGGAACCACAGATGGACACGGATGCACACAGATTTTTTCATGCGGAGGTCGGATCGCCAACTTCAAGCGACGGGCGCGGTTTCCGACAAAATGCCGTTGGTTGAAGGCGCAAAGACGGAGCTGCCGGAGGAGTCGATCCGCTAGGCATCGTTTGCACACGCAACCGGTCGCGACGACACGGCGAAGCGAAAGCGGGGACCCGCCCAAAGGCCATGTCGACAAGCGAAAAATCGGCGCAAGCGCGCATGCTTGACAGCGAGGGTTTCGGACTCGACGATGCGGACTGGGAGGATTTCTCGTATCGGGCCAATTCCACCACGGCAGGAGGGCGCCATGTTTGCATTGCTTCGCTTACGTCCGATGTTCGTCCGCCTGGCGGCGATGGGCTCCGCGCTCGCGCTGGCCGCGCTGGTGGCTATTGTGGCGCCCGATTTTGCGCGGGCGCAGGAGGGGTCGTCCGCGCCCGCGGGAGATGCCCAACCGGCCGAAGCCGCGAACGCGGACGGCGCTGCGGACAACGCCGCGGACGATTCGACCGATGTGAAGAAAGAGGCCCGCGAACTCTCGGAGGCCGCCCAGAAAAAAGTGGACGAGATCGCCGAGCAGGTGGACCGGGACGAAACGGCCCAGGAGTACTCGGCGGGGCTCTTGCAGCCGATCTACCAACTCGCCGAACACATGTCGTTTAGTTGGTTCCACTGGATGGCATTCGCCATCATGGCGGCGGGGGTGGTGAGCTTCGCCCTGCAACTCGTTCTGGGTAAGCTGGTGGTGCTCATGCACGGCGGTTTCAGTCTGGCGGAAATCTTCAGCGACGCCCTGGGGCTGGTTATCAGTTTGGTCGGCCTGACCCTCACCACGCAGGCGGCCGCGGAGAACTCGACGTTTACGGAGAGCCCCTTCTCCGTGCTCTCGTCGGCCGCCGTCGGGGTGATCGCCGGCTTTGTCTTCTATCTCTGGGGACAATCGCAGGAAGTGCAAGCGGCCCGCGGACGCCGGGAGAATAGCGGTCGGAAAAAGAAGTGACGCGATGCGTTCGTCAACCCCCGGGGCGTTGCCCGGGGACGTCGGGGCGCGCTGTTACGGCGACGTCAGCAACAGCCGCGCCTCGCGGATTTTTTTGATGCGGTCCCGCAGTTCGATCAGGTGGGCCTTGCTGTAGCCGTCGAGCCGGGCCTTACCCTTGAGGACCTGTTCGACCTTGGTTTCCAGCTCTCCCAGTTGGCCGTAGGCCAGCGTCTTGGCGTCTGCGGGGACGGGGATGCGGTCCATTGCCAGGTTCCCCAAAAGCGACACCACCTCCCGCTGCAGGTTGCGGCGGAAACTGCTGATGGCCGGCCGCCGGTTATCGAACTCGCCTTTGTTCATCCCTTCCAGCTCGGCAAAGACGGCGGCGGTCACGCGGTCCATCAGTTCCACCAGCGTCAGCGCGTCCTCTCCCGGGGGCGTTTTGTATTCGTTGTCCAAAACCCGCCCGAGCGCGGCGGGGCCCAGCAACTGGCGAACCACCCGCATTTGCCGCGCAAGGACCACGTCGTGAACGGGGTACGCCGGCTCCATCGTCCGCGTGGCGCCCCAGTGCGCCCAGGTCGAAGGCCCGAGATACTGGAAGATCTCAGGATCGAACGCGTACGACTTCGGGCCGAGCGTCCGCTCTTCGAGCATGGCGAGGGCCGCGCGTTGTCGCTTGGCATCGACGATTTCCAGCGGCGGCGGGGCGTCCTTGTCCCCTTTGTGTGAGCGGCTGGTGAACACCCCACCGACGTAACCCGCGGCGAACTCCATCCCGCTGGCTTCATGGCTGAGCAAGACGTTGAACGCCAGCCGGGCCTTCGTGTAGTCGTCGCCCTCATCGACCAACCGGTCCACCAGGCAGGGCATCAGCTCATCGACCAGCCGGCTGCGGAGCTTCGCCTGCTCGACCAGGTCGCTGGACAGATCGAACGCGTTTACGTGCGGGTCCGGGTTGAAGGGCCCCAGGTCTTCGTCCGTGTTGTACGCCAGGCCCTTTTCACCGCTGCGGGAGGCGATCTTTTCGAGGGCGTCTTTTTCGTTGGCCTGCGGGGTGTAACCGTACTCGATGGCCCACACATCGTACGGCCCGATGGTCCCGCTGAAGAAATCGCCCTGCGTTTCGTCGCTGGGCATGATGTTCACCGGCAGGTAATCCATGACGGAAGCCGCCAGGCCCGTATCCTTGGTCAACTCCTTGTTGTTGAGTTCCTCGATGCTGTACAGCGCGCTGGCCTTGAAGTTGTGCCGCAACCCCAGCGTGTGGCCGACCTCGTGCATCACCACGTGCTTCATCGCCTGCATGATCAGCTCTTCGCGGGTCGCCTTGAGCTCCTCGCCGGTAGCCCCGGCCGCCGCGAGCGATTCGAGGTACGCGCTGGCCAGCGCCATCTGCCGGCTCATGTGCTGGTTGTAGCGGCAGGCCTGCTGCGGCCGCTGGGAACGCTCCGGGGACGCTTCGTCATCCCCGTTTTCACCGTCTTCGTCGTTGTCCCCGTCTTCCTCGGGGGCGACAGGGTAGAGGAGATCGAAATTGTCCTTCCACGCCTGCAAAAAGTCGGCGTCGAAGATGATGTCGGCGTCCAATATCTGCCCGGTGTACGGGTTCACCCGCGAGGGCCCCATCGCGAAGCCGGCGTTGCTGGTGATCCAGCGGAAGGTGTTGTAATTGATGTCCTCCGGGTCCCACTCGGCGTTGTCGGGCATCTGCCGCACCTCGATGGCATTGATGAACCCGGCCTTTTCGAAGGCCCTGTTCCACTCCAGGATGCCGGCCCGGATCGGCGCCCGGTACTTGTACGGCACAGTGTTTTCGATCCAGAAGATAATCGGCTGCTTGGGCGGGGATTGCTCGGAGCCGGCGTCCGCCTTCTGCAGGTCCCAGCGGTTGATGTAGCGGACGAACTGGTCGCGGGTCTCGACCAGCGAAAAATCCTTGAGCACCGTCGTGAAATAGCCGACCCGGTCGTCCGCCAGCCGCGGTTTGTAGCCGGTCTCCGGTAGCTTGCTGATGCCGTAGTGCACGTTGAGCGTCACGCCGCGGGTATCGGGGACGGTCTCGAAACTCAGGCTTCCGCTGGAGGTGTAGGTGGCCTGCACCTCGATCACCACGTTGTCCTTAAAGCCCTTGACCGATTCGAACGTGCTCTTCGAGGCCGAGAACACGAACCCGCGTAGCACGAGGCTGATCTGCGGCAGGTCGCTGAAGAAGATGGGGGTCAGGTCGACGAGATCGCCCCCCTTGGGACCCTTTGTCAGAATCGGCAGGCTGAAGAGGACGCTGTCGCTGTACGCCTTGGCGACGGCCCCGGCTTCCGGCTTGCCCTTGGTCGCCTTGAACCGCACGTTGCGGCGGACGAGATGGACCTTGTCCCCCACCTTGCGGAAGACGATGATCCAATCGTCGCCAAAGCCCCACGTAAACCCGCCCAACAGCGGCCGCTGCCCGATGCCCTTGCTGATCGCCATCAGCACGATGAACTCGGAATTGTACTGGGTGGAGGACAGCTCGGCGTAAAGCTTGTCGTTGTCCTTGTACAGCGGAATCAGCCCGCTGATCGCGGTGGCCTCTTTGGTGTACTTGGCGTGCTCGGGCGCGGCTTGCTTGGCGGGTTGGTCGTCCGCCAGCGCGGGACCGGCGAGAAATCCGAGGAGAAGCGAAGTGACGATCAGGTAGTGAAGCATGGGAAAAATCCGTTGAAGGTTTCGGTGGGGGAAGGCTGGGCGGGATCGCGGTGGGCCATCCGTTTTGCCGCAAGCCGCAGGCGCCGCGGGCTGCCGCCCCTGGCCCCGTCGCCTGCGGCTCGGGGTTCAACGAGCCGGCAATCCGGGAGCCCAAGGCCATTGAAGAATAGCCTATTTTACGCCGTCGCAACAAGTTGCGCAACCCGGTGGGTCGCACCGTCTGTGCGGGTTGTCCCATCTGATACCATTGGGCGCAACCGGTCACGCACGCTCATCGGACGACCTTCCGTGGTTTCCGTGGGAAACGCTTGAACACACGGAGGGTCGTTCCGTTTTCCTTTTCGGGCCAAGGTCAATAACGCCTTTCACCGCCACAACTTAGGAACACCAGCACTCCCAGACCTGGCGCTGTCCAGCTAGAGATTGCTTCGCAAGGGTTTGTGTGGCAAAAACGAATTTGTTGCTCAAGCTGCTATATGCACGACTCCGAATATAGGATATATGCCCACCAGCGAATATCGTGCGGCGCGTGTGGGATTCCCAACCAGCGGAGCTGAATGAGAGGTTGCAGCGATTCGTTGCGGTGCTTGCCTCTATTCTACTGTGCGGCGGCGCGGCCGCTCTTTGCCGTTGCGGCGAAGTCGCCACGGCCGAAAATGGCAACAAAAATCTGCGGGCGATGCAGTCAAGCCACTGTCTGCAAAACAACGGATGTTTTTTCCAAGTCCCCCCATTTTCTGGAGCGTAATGATGGAAGTGATCAGCAACGGACTACTGAGAATCTCGCTCGCGGCCCTGTCCGCGGCGTGTCTGGCGGCGGCGCCACAGGTGGCGTTGGGCCAGGCTCAGACGGCCAGCCCCAGCGACGCCTTCGGCGCCATGCGGCAAGCTTCGCAAGACGGCAAGTATTTATTTGTCTACTTCTGGAAGACCGATGACCAGGCGAGTCGCAAGATGTATGGCGTGCTGGACGCCGCCATGCAACAGTGGTCGGCCCAAGCCGCCTCCGTCAGCGTCCGCGTGGGTGATCCCAAAGAGCAGCAGATCGTCTCGAAGTACGGCGTCGACCGCGCCCCCATGCCGCTGGTGCTGGCCTTCGCTCCCAACGGCGCGATCACCAAGGGCTTTCCGTTGAAGTTCACGCAACAGCAACTGCGCGAGGCCTTCGTCAGTCCGGGGACAGCCCGCTGCATGAAGGCGCTGCAGGATCAAAAATTGGTGCTGCTATGTGTGCAAAACGAGCAGAGCGGGCAGGCGCGGGAAGCCCTCGAAGGGGCCTACGCCTTCCAGGCCGACAAGCGATTTACCGCCGCTACCGAGGTGGTGACGATTGATCCCAGCGATGCGAGAGAAGCCTCGTTTCTCACCTCGCTCAACGTCAAGCCGGCCTCCACGGCGACCACGGTTCTGCTGGCCCCTCCGGGACGGCCCGTCGCCCAATTCAGCGGAGCGGTAAACAAAGACCAGATCGTGGCCAAGGTGCAGGCCGGCCCGTGCGCCGGTGGGCAATGCGGCCCTAACGGTTGCTGCGGCCCACAAAAATAGGAAATAGGAACGAACCCATGAATTTACGTACCCTTGTGTTGCGCGAGCTGTTTGAGCGCAAGACGCAAATGCTCACCTGCTTCCTGGCGATTCTGCTGGGAATTACCACCGTGGTGGCGATCAAGAACGTCACCCATTATTCCGAAAAGGCGGTGGCGGTGGAGATGGACGCGCTCGGCGCCAACGTCCTGGTGCTGCCGAAAACCGTCACGCTCCAGGACTACTACTCCGCCGACATGCACGACGAGGTCATCCCCGAAGAGTACGTGATGCGGTTGACCATGTCCGACATTCAGGGCGTCGATAATCTTTCGCCAAAACTGAATGTGCCGATTGAGCTTGATGGCCGGAACTTTGCCTTTACGGGCATTTTGCCCAAGAACGAGTTTCAAGCGAAGGCCGCCTGGGCAGGGGCCGGCATCTTCTCACGGCCCATTGGCTGCGGCGCCATTGATGTCGCCTCTGAGCCAGAGCCGGAAGACAAGAAGTCGCTGGTTCGCAACCGCGTCATCAAAGACCTGGAGAGCCACGAGGTATTGGTCGGAGCGGACGCCGCGACGGTGCAGGACATCGCCGAAGGCGACACGCTGACCTTGCTCGGCGAGGAGTTCACCGTGATTGCGGTGCTTCCTGAAACCGGGACGGTGGACGACTCTCGAATTTTTGGCCACTTGCACACGGTACAACGCCTTTCCGGCAAGGGACCGGTCGTTAATTGCATCGAAATCGTCGGTTGTTGCAAGGAGATCTCGGCCGGTTTGGTCGAAGGCGTCAACGCCTTGCTGCCGAACGCGAAGGTGGTAACCGTCAAGCAGGTCGTCGCGACCCAGCAGAACGTGAATCGCATGATGGAGCGGCTGTCGCTGATCTTTCTGGCGATCATCGTGATCGTCGGTGGCGCCAGCATCGCGAACTACATGTACGCCAACGTCTTTGAAAGGAGGAAAGAAATCGGCACGTTGATGGCCCTAGGCGCCGAGTCGGGATTGGTGCTTCGCATCTTCCTCGCGAAGGCCGCTCTGCTGGGAATCGCCGGGGGTGTCGCGGGTTATCTACTTGGAACGGTGCTCGCCGTTACGCTTGGACCGCGATTGGCCGGGGTCACCGTATTACCTATGCCGACACTCGCGCTTTGGGCGATTGGGGTGTCCATCGGAATTACGTTCTTGGCCAGTTTCTTTCCCGCTCGACGCGCCGCCAGTCTTGATCCGGTTGCGGCTTTCCAGGAGGTATGAACCATGATTCAGATGGAAAACGTTACCAAGACTTATACGCTGCGAAAGCAGCAGGTGATCGGACTTGATGACGCAACGCTGGCAATCCCAGCCGGTGATTTCGTATCGCTGGTGGGCCCGAGCGGCAGTGGCAAGAGTACGCTGCTCTTGATGCTCGGCGGCATGCTCACACCGACCGCCGGGCGCGTGCTCATCGACGGCGAGTCGCTATATGACCTCCCCGCCGATGGTCGGGCACGGTTTCGCAAGCAGCGAATTGGGTTCGTGTTTCAAACCTTCAATCTAGTGCCATACCTGACGGCCTTGGAAAACGTCCGCGTCCCCCTCTATCTGGCGGGCGTTGGCGGGGACGATCAGCTCGAGAGGGCCACGGCGCTGCTGAACCGAATGGGACTCGGACAGCGCCTCGACCACAAGCCGACGGAACTGAGTGTGGGTCAGCAGCAGCGCGTCGCCCTGGCGCGGATGCTGGCGAATGACCCCGCGATCATCCTGGCGGACGAGCCCACCGGTAATCTCGATCCGGAGACGGGCGAGCAGATCATCCGTTTCTTTGAGGAGTTTAACGCTGAAGGACGTACGATTGTGATGGTCACCCACGACCCTCAGGCGGCCGAGCGGGCCGAACGCACCTTGAAATTGCGGGAGGGACGTGTCGTCGAAGATCGACCTGGGAAGCGGATGCTGCAAGTGGCATAATGTCCGCGTTGCTGACAGCCCGCATCGAGATTAAGCGAGCGGCGGGTTGTGCCGGTTTTGGTGAATGGCAGGCGGCGGCATTTCAGCGGGTCGCCGCTTGCCAATGAGGCTTTGAGGAATAACCGCTCAAGTGCCGAACAGACGGCTCGAAAGAATTGCGGACGATGGATAGCTGCTGCGAAAAACGATCTGCGGAAAAGTCGAATCCGCCAGCGCCGGCCGATGTCATTGATCTCATGTTTCGGGCATTTTGCGACCGGACGCGGCTGAGGATATTGAGCCTCCTGCGAACCCGGGAATGGTGCGTGGGGGATATCGTCACCATCCTGGAGGCGCCACAACCGAGCATCTCACGGCACTTGGCGCAGTTGAAGAGGGCAGGCCTTGTCAACGTCCGTCGGTCCGGGCTGTGGAAACACTACTCCCTCGCAGAGCCTTCCACGGTCTTCCACAGCAAACTGCTGGAGTGCGCCATCAGTTGTTTTCGAGAGGTTCCGGAGATCCAGGCCGATAACGAACGGGCGGTCAGAGTCGCGTTGTCGAGTTGTTGTTGCTCCGACGCCAGCAATGAAGAAGAAGCCCTATCCCATTACCGCCGCGTGCGGGATGAGATACGGGCGTCTGTCGAGACTCTGCCGTAAGCATTGTCGCCCTGATCGCTCCGCACTCCGCACATAAATAAGGCGAGTCCCTTGCAAGATGTCGCACAGAATCCCGCCGCCAATGCGGCACAGCACGTTCCGACGTGCCCGCAAAAGCGCGGCCTCTCTTTTTTGGATCGCTATCTGACGCTCTGGATTTTCCTGGCGATGGCAATTGGCGTGGCGGCCGGCCATTTCCTCGACGGCATCGAGGCCTTTATCGATCAGTTCCGGGTGGGGACGACCAACATCCCCATCGCCATCGGCTTGATCCTGATGATGTATCCACCGCTGGCCAAGGTAAAGTACGAAGAGCTGGGCGATGTCTTTCGCAACTGGAAAATACTCGGGCTCTCGCTCGTACAAAACTGGGTGATCGGCCCGATCCTGATGTTCGCGCTGGCCATCGGCCTTTTGGGGTTTCTAGCTCCCGCGGCTTTTGGGGATGAACCCAAGTACGCCGAGTACATGGTGGGGCTGATTATGATCGGCCTGGCCCGCTGCATCGCGATGGTGATCGTCTGGAATGAGCTGGCCAAGGGAGACAACGAGTACGCGGCGGGGCTGGTGGCCTTGAACAGCGTGTTTCAGGTGCTGTTCTACAGTGTTTACGCCTGGTTCTTCATTACCTTGCTACCGCCGTTGTTCGGCCTGACTGGCAGTGTCGTACAGGTGAGCATGGGTGAAATTGCGGAGAGCGTATTCATCTATCTCGGCGTGCCGTTCTTGGCAGGCCTGGTCACGCGGTTCGCGTTGATCAAGCTCAAGGGCCGCCGCTGGTACGACGAGCAGTTCATTCCCCGCATCAGTCCGCTCACGCTGATCGCACTCCTATTTACCATCGTGGTGATGTTCAGCTTCAAGGGCGAGCAGATCGTGCAGATCCCCTTGGACGCGCTGCTGATTGCAGTCCCACTGCTGATCTATTTCGTCGTGATGTTCCTGGTCAGCTTTTATCTCGGCCACAAGGCGGGAGCGGACTACTCGAAGAGCGCCACGCTCTCCTTCACGGCGGCCAGCAACAACTTTGAACTGGCCATTGCCGTGGCCATTGCGGTATTCGGCATCGGCTCGGGCGCGGCGTTCGCGGCCGTCATCGGGCCGCTCGTCGAAGTGCCGGTGCTGATTGGTCTGGTTAGCGTTTCGCTCTACTTTCAGCGACGATACTTCGGCCAGCCCCATGACGTCATAGCCACCAATGGTCCGGCGAGATAAAATTGCCAGGCGGTCCCTTCGGTTAGTCGCAAGCCGCAGGCGCCGCGGACGTCTGCCCCTGGCCCCGTCGCCTGCGGCTCGGGGTTAAACGAGCCACAAATGCAAAGCACCGGTCGGAACGAATAGGAGAACTCTGTGATGATGACGATAGCCAGGGGCGGACGGCAAGACGCGGCGATTCTGATCGGCCTGATGGCCCTGATGGCCATGATCGCGCCCGCCCTTGCCGAACCGCCCGCCGATAGGCCGGACAAGAAGCCGCCCAAACCCCGGGTGACCATCTCCAAAGCAACCACCTACATCACCAAACCGCTGCGGAAGGACGGCTATCCGGACTATGTGGCGCACCTGGAAAAACTCCGCAGCGAAGGGGCGGCCAAGGACAACAACTTCGTCGTCGACCTGATGCTGGCGACCGGCGCCACGGAGGTGGAAGAGGAACTACGGCCGGAGTTCTTCCGCAAGCTGGGTGTGGCGCCGCCGGAGGAGGGCGCCGGGTTCCTCGTCGCCTACGAGGAATTCGCGGCGGCCAACATGGAGATCGAACCGGACCGCGACGGGCTGAGCGATTCCTACGCAATCGCCGGGTCGCGCCCCTGGACCGCCGACGAGTTTCCGCTGATGGCGAAGTGGCTCAAGGCGCATCGAGCCCACCTGGATCGGTTGGCGAAGGCGTCGGAGAAACCCAAATACTACATGCCGGGCGTGTTCAACGAGGGTGACGCGCCGTCGGTTCTAATGATTCTCTTGCCGGACATATCGCTGACGCGCGATGTTTGCCGAGCGTTCGTGGTTCGCGCGAATTTCCGCCTCGCCAACAAGGATTACGACGCCGCCTGGCAAGACCTGATGGCCGCCCACGGCATTGGCCGGCTCTCGGGAAGCTCGCCGTTCATGATTGGCGCCCTGGTCGGCATCGCCTGCGACGCCATCGCCGCTAAGGGGGTGGGGGTCTTCGCCGCGCACGCCGACTTGCCGGCCGAGGCGTGGCTGAAGAAGGCCGAGGAGCTGCGGTCCCTGCCGCCGCTGCCTGACATGGCCAAGGCGATGGAGACGGAGCGGTTCATGTACCTCGACTGCGTCTGCCTCGTGGCCCGGGGGGAGACGGAAACGTTGGACATGATGCGGGCCATCGACGGCGGCGGGCGCCCCGGCCGGACGGCCACGATTTTCAACACACTGGCCAAGAACGCGATTGATTGGGATGTGCCGCTGAAGATGGGCAACGGCTATTACGACGAGCTGATTGCGGCGGCCCGGCTGCCGCATGCTCAGCGGGTCGAAGCGATGCGGAAGCTCGAAGAGCGAATTGAAGAGGCGCCGAAAAAAATCACCAGCCCCGGGCATCACCTGGCCGAATTGATGCGCGGCAAGACCCCCGGCGCCATTGCGGGAAAAGCAATGGGACACATCTTTGCCGCCTTGCTGCTTCCGGCCCTCAACGCCTGTTTTACTGCACAAGAGCGCGGCCTGAACCACGCGGACCTGGAAATCGCCGCGCTTTACGTGGCGGCCCATCGCGCCAAGCACGGCCAATTGCCGGCGACCCTGCAGGACCTCGACGGCGCCCTGGGGGAGAAGATGCCCCGCGACCGCGTGACGGGCGAACCGCTCAAGTACCGCCAGGCCGACGAGGGTTTTATCCTCTACGCCGTGGGCCCCAACGGCAAGGACGACCGGGGGCGGAACCTGCAGATGGACTGGGAAGACGAGGACACGCCGGACGAAGCGGATGACTACCGGTTCGAGGTCCCGCCGCCGATGGAGGAGCCGGGGGAGAATTGATGATTGATGATTGATGGATACGCGGACGCTCGTGATGCATCAATTCCACAATCATCAATCAACAATCCGATCGTCACTTGCCGCAGTAATCGATGCACCGCGCCAACTCGCTCTTGAGTTGTGGCCGCGGGACGATGCGATCGACGAAGCCGTGTTCCAGGAGGAACTCGCTGGTTTGAAAACCCTCGGGCAGCTCCATGCGAATGGTGGCCTTGATGGTCCGCGGGCCGGCGAAGCCGATCAGGGCTTTCGGTTCGGCGATGATGATGTCGCCCAGCGAGGCGAAGCTGGCCGCCACGCCCCCCATCGTCGGATTGGTGAGAACGGAGATGAACAGGCCGCCGGCGCTATCATGGCGGGCCAACGCGGCGGAAACCTTCGCCATCTGCATCAGCGAGAGAATGCCCTCGTGCATCCGGGCCCCGCCGCCGCTGCCGGAGATGATGATCAGCGGCAGATCCTGCTCGGTCGCCTTCTCGACAAGCCGGGCCAGGCGTTCACCCACGACCGACCCCATGCTGCCCATGATGAAGGCGGAGTCGGTCACCCCGATCGCGACGCGGCGGGCCCGAATCATGCCGCAGCCGGTCACGGCCGCGTCCGAAAGCCCGGTGCGGCGTTGCTCGTCCTTGAGCCGGTCGCGGTAAGGCTTTTTGTCGGCGAAGTCGAGGGGATCGGACGGCGCCAGCTCCGTGTCCCACTCCTCGAAGGTGCCGTCGTCAAGCACCTGCTCGAGCCGTGTCTGGGCGGAAACGTACCAGTGGAAGTCGCACTCCGGGCAGACCCCCAGCCGTTGTTCCGCCTGCTTGCGGAAGATCGGCTGGCTGCAACCGGGACACCGCTGCCACAAGCCTTCCGGCACGCCGCGTTTGCGGCGGCGGGGCGTCGTCTCCTCCTCCGGAACGTCCGGGGGCAAGTGCGTAATATCATTCGCCATCAGGGCCGACTCCTGGCCGAAACGGTGTGCAGGTCAACGTCCGTCGCGGACCCGAATCGTCCGCGCAACTCAATGTTGCTGAATTAGTTAAGACTAGCAACCCGCCGCGCAAGAAGCAACGTCGGATTCACGCCCGCTGTTCCCAAAAGCCCCATTGCCCGAAATTCTCGTCTACCCCGACGAGCAGGCGTGTGGGCAGCGCCAAACCACGGCTGCGGAATTCGTCGAGCAGCCGCTGGCCGATGTGATGGGCGAGCATCTCCGTCGTCGTGTTCGGCACGTCCAGCAGCACGCAGTCGCCACGGGGGAAGACCCACCGCCGCTCGTAAAACTCGACCACGACCTCGTCGTCGCTCGCCACCACCTGAATGTGCTTGTGCCGGGTGGGCAGCAGCATGTGGTGATCGAGCCGGCCGACGATCTCGATCAGAGCGTCGCGGAACTTGATGAAGTCGATGACGTAGGCGTTTTCGTCGAGGGGACCCTCGACCTCGGCCATCACCCGGTAGTTGTGGCCGTGCAGCCGCTCGCAAACGTTGCCGTCGAACGTGATGAAATGTCCAGCGGAAAAAACGAGCTCGTCTTTTTCGATGCGGATGAAATAGCGCTGGGACATGGGAGGGTTTTACGTGCGAGGAATGGGGCGACCGTGAGGTAAAATCCGAAATTCGAATCTCGAAATCCGAAACAAGAAAGTTCCAGGGGGTCGGGAGTCTTTTTCGGTCCGACCGGCGAACCAATGGGGAACGCGTTGACCGAAAAAGACTCCCGACCCCTTCTCTCGGTCAGATTATCGGGCGCGGAAGCGCGTCACGCCACAGGGCTACGAAGAGTGCGGCCCCGATCAAATCGGCCGTCGCCCCGGGATTGTGGCGATGCCCGTCGCTGCGGAGCCAGCAATCGAAATCGGCCAGTTCGCGGAGGTAGGCTTCGCTTTGGGGCGGGCCCGCCCCGATCACCCGCCCGGCCCGGGCCGTTGCGGCCGCCGCCGTTTTCGGTCCCAGCTTGCGGGCAATCAGCGTGTCGGGCGTGCGGCTCAGTCGCGTGACGAAGGTGTGAATGACGGCGTCGGCCAGCGGCAGGCCACGTTGCGAGTCTTTGGCCAGGGCCTCCGCGTCGACGAATACTTCCTGAAACCCGTTGGCATATTGCCGGGCAACCAGGTCCCGCTCGGCGGCCGCCCGCATCGCCGCGAGGATATCCGCGGGCGGGGCGCCGTGGACATCGTGCTCGGCGGCATCGCCCAGCCCGCCGGGATTGGCCAGCCGGATCGCCTGGTAAATGTTGGTGGCGTCCTCCGGCCCGAGCCGGGCCAACTCCGCGGCGAGCGATTCCTCGGTAACCTCGCCGCTTCGTCCGGCGGCGGCCGCCAGCGGTCCCAGCAGCAAAGCCAAACCGAGATTCGTGTTCGTCCGCACGAATCGCCGCGATTGCTCGATGGCGCGGCGGATGCGCCCGCCCACGCCGTCCCACGCCGCCCGCTCGAAAATCGGCCCGACAATCGCCGCGCTAATCGCGAAATCGACAAACGTCACATCCTCGAAATCGGCCCCGCGGTGGACGTTGCCCGGCTTCGGGTAGGTGGCCTCCAACAGGCAGGCGAGCGTCACGCACTGGCCGACCGTGACCCCCGCGCGGTTCGTTGGTCGCGTTGTCTCGGGAGTTCGATCATTTGGCATCGACGTATTATCCAGGAAACCGCCACAGCCGCGAACAGGGCAAGCTCTTCGACCAGACGATGGGCGGCAAGCTGCGTGGGTTCAAGGGGTTGATGTATGAAGGCGGACTGCGTCAGGCGGCGCTGACCCGCTGGCCCGGCCAGATTCCCGAGGGCCGCGTGGCCGAACAGCCGTGGGCCTTCTGGCTAACCGTCTGCCCTCACCCTGGCCCTCTCCCCGAGGGAGAGGGAACGTCTGGGCGTTTGACACGGCCGCCGGTGCGATTACAATTGTCAGTGTCAGACGTGTTGCGCCATTACGGCCGGTCCTGCCGGGGCTTTGGAGAAGCGCTGCCAAACTTCCCGGGCGGGATTTCGCCCTCCGTCGTCTTGCCCTTCCCCGGAGTTCTTCCGGCGGTTGAGACGGCGCCGGCTCGTTGCGGCTTCGCTCGCCCTCTTGCGGCGTCCGCTCCAACCCCGCCTGCCGCCGAGTTGAACGTTGACGGCCGTCGCAACAAGTCGCCGTCTTGAAGGAAATGGGTGTGACGATGAATAGTTCCGATTTCGGGGTTTTCGGGTTCCTCTTTGGCGGTGCTCCGGGCGTGTGGGAGCTGTTGATCGTAGCGGTCATCCTGCTGCTGCTCTTCGGCGGCCGCCTCCCGAGCGTGATGCGGAACCTCGGCCGCGGCGTGACCGAGTTCAAGAAGGGCATTTCCGGCACGGAAGACGACGCCGAGGATGAGAAATCGTCGGACACGCCCAAGGAGCGGCTGGAGAGCTAAACCTTCGTCGCCTTTCGCTCCGCGATGGGATTCGTGAGGAGTCATTCATGTTCGGCATGGGCATGCAGGAGATGATCATCATCGGGGTGGTCGCCGTGTTGCTCTTCGGCAAACGGCTGCCCGAGGTGGCCCGCAACCTGGGCAAGAGCTACATGCAGTTCAAGTCGCAGCTTAGCGAGTTCCAGTTCGATTTGAATGCGGCGGTCGAAGACGAACCGTCCCGCAAGCACGCGACGCTCGAGGATCACAGTGAGGACCTCGGGACCACGTCGGCGCCAAAATTTACTCCCCCTCCGGCGGAAGAAGGGTAAGGAATTGCAGATTGCAGATTGCAGATTGCGGATTTGCAGGCCCCGGGCCGATTCCGCCGCGATTGCTCGGTAGTGAAGCAAGTTGAAGGCCAATCGCCGTTTGGTCGGCCGCGGCCACAAATGAAATAGACGGGCCCTTGCTTGCGTGGTATTTCTCGTGTTTAATTTAGGGATACTTGCCCACGCGCCGTGGTTTTCAAACGTCGGCGTCCGCGGGCTTCAAATCCAGCCTTTGCCGGCTACTTCCCGCCCGCCGGCCGAAAATGCGAGTTGCGCGCCATGTCCCGCCTTCCTGCGCGTTGCGTCCGCTGCGTGAGCGCCCTTTCCCTCGCCGCCTTCGTTCTAGCCGCGTTGCCCGTTGCGGTGCGAGCGGAAGAGGCGGCCACGACGATCGACCAGGCGGTCTCCACGAAGCTACGGGAAATGGGCGCTGCGCCCTCCGACGTTTGCAGCGACGCCGTCTTCGTGCGGCGGGTTTATCTGGACGTAACCGGCCGGCTGCCGACCGTTGCGAAGTCGAAGGCCTTTCTCGCCAGCGAGGATCCCGCCAGGCGGGAGAAACTCATCGATGAACTGCTGGCCAGCGACGCCTTCGCCGATTACTGGGCCCTCAAGTGGGGAGACCTCTTGCGGATCAAGAGCGAGTTTCCCAGTAATCTCTGGCCCAACGCCGTGCAGGCCTACCACGGCTGGGTGCGGCGGAGCATTCGCGACAACACGCCGTACGACCAGTTCGTGCGGGAACTGCTCACGGCCACCGGCAGCAACTTCCGCGAACCGCCGGTGAATTACTACCGGGCCTTCCTCAAGCGGGACGCCGAGGACATCGCGGATGTAACGGCCCTGCTGTTCATGGGCGCCCGCATCCAATGCGCCCGCTGCCACGAGCATCCCAGCGAGCCGTGGACGCAGGAAGATCACAAGAAGTTCTCCGCGTTTTTCTACCAACTTCAGTACAAAAAGTCCAAGGAGTGGAAAGAAGAAATTGTTTATGTGAACACGCGGCGGCGGATGCGGGATGCGGAGACGAAGGAACTGGTCCCGCCCACCCCGCCCGGCGGCGAGCCGCTGGACGTGAAATACGACGACGACCTGCGGGTGGCCTTCGCCGACTGGCTGACGGCGAAGGACAACCCCTGGTTCGCCAGGGCGGCGGTCAACCGCATCTGGTTTTGGCTGATGGGGACGGGCATCGTCAGCCCCGCCGACGACATCCGGCCGAGCAATCCGCCGAGCAACCCGGAACTGCTGGCGCTGCTCGAACGGGAGTTCATCGATCACGGGTACGATACGCGGCGCCTCTTCCGCCTGATTCTCAATTCAAAAACCTACCAGCGGTCGGCGGCGACGAGCGATACGAACGCGATGGCCGCCGGGCATTTCTCGCACTACCGCGTGCGGCGACTGCCGGCGGAGACGCTGCTCGACGCCATCGGCGACGTCACGCGGCAGTGGGACACCTACCGCAGCAACATTCCGGAACCGTTCATCGTCATGCCCGAGGCGACGCGGGCCACGTGCCTGGCGGACGGAAGCGTCAGCCTGCCGTTTTTGGAGCTTTTCGGCCGGCCGCCACGGGACACCGCCTTCGAGCAGGACCGGGATAACGAGCTTTCCGCGCGGCAGACGCTGTATCTGCTCAATTCGGGCGACGTTTACAACAAGATCAACCGCAGCCCTCGGATTGCCCGGTGGCTGTCCGAGAAGACGGCGACGGCGGTCGTCATCGACGAACTCTACCACGCCGCGCTTTCGCGGCCGCCGACGGAGGAAGAGCAAAGGGCGCTGACCGAACACATCGACCGCGAAGGCGCCAACCGCCGAAACGTCCTGGCGGACGCGATGTGGGCGGTTTTGAATACGAAGGAGTTTGTGTTTAACCACTAGATGGAAATCCGAATCTCGAAGCACGAAGCACGAAATCCGAAACAAATTCGAATATCAAAATGATGAAATTCTAAACCTTTGATACCGGGCCGAACGGCGGTGTTTGTCCGGCAGAAGCGTTTTGGACATTCGGATTTTCGGAGTGGTTTCGGATTTCGGATTTTTTCCCTCCGTTGGAGGCTCCCATTGGAGTTTCGGCCATGTTCGACATTCCCGCCCACGCCATTGGCTCCGACCGCGTTTCCCGTCCGTCCCGCCGCGGGTTCTTGCGGGTCGGGGCGATCGGTTCGCTGGGGCTTACGTTGCCGCATTTTCTGCAGGCCCGCGCTGCAGCGGAGGAAACGGCCGGCGCGAAAACCCGGGCCCAATCGCCGCGGGCCAAGGCGGTCATCCAGCTTTGGATGAACGGGGGGCCCAGCCAGACCGACACCTTCGACCCCAAGCCGAAAGCCGGGCCCGATTATTGCGGCCCTTACCGCAAGCCGATTGCGACGAACGTCGAGGGCGTCGAAATCGGCGAGATGCTGCCGCTTCTGGCCAAAGAGGCTGATAAGTACGCGGTCATCCGCAGCATGACGCACGGGGAGAACGGCCACGAGACCGCCAGCTACATCATGCAAACCGGGTCGATGCCGGCCGACCTTGTGTATCCGACACTGGGGGCGGTCACGTCCTATTTCCGCCAGCAATCGGGCTACGAGGGAAGCCTGCCGCCGTACATCACCGTGCCGCGGCCGCTGGGGCGGTTTTCGGAAAGCGGCTTCTTGGGCACGCAGTACAAGACGTTCGCCACCGGCGGCGACGCCAAGGCCGACGTTGTCAACGTGCAGGGAATCGTTCCTCCTGGCGGGCTTACGGATGAGCGGCTCAGCGAACGCGGCGACCTCCTCCGCAAAATCGACAACCTTCGCCGCTGGCTCGACCAAAACGAGACGCTCGCGACCGCCGACCAACATCAGCAAAAGGCGTATGAACTGATCCTCGGCGACGCCAAGAAGGCCTTCCTCATGAAGGAAGAGGACGACGCCACCCGCGACCGCTACGGACGCACCACCTGGGGGCAGTCGTTTCTCCTGGCCCGCCGGTTGGTCGAGCGGGGCGTGCCGTTTATCACGGTCAACTGGGGCGGCTGGGACACCCACCGCGACAACTTCGGCCGGATGGCGACGCTGCTGCCGGAACTGGACAAGGCCTTTTCCTCGCTCCTGGCCGACCTCGCAGAGCGGGGCCTGTTGGAAAGCACCATTGTCACCTGGTTCGGCGAATTCGGCCGCACGCCCAAGACCGCCAAGGGGGCGCCGTGGGACGACGGCCGACACCACTACGGCAAGTGTTTTTCCGCCGTGGTGGCGGGCGGCGGTTTTCAGGGCGGCAAGGTCGTGGGCGAGAGCGACCCCAAGGGCGAAACGGTGAAGGACCGCCCCGTCTATCCGTGGGACCTGTCGGCCAGCATGTACGAACTGCTCGGAATCGATGCGAAAGGCAAACTGCCCCACCCGCACGGCTGCGTGGCGTACGTCACGCCGCCGGCCGACGACAAGATCGAAAGCGGCGGAATACTCACGGAGATTATGTGATGGTATCCAACCATAGCCACGACCACTGGTCGGGGAAGGGTCGCCGGAATAGCCGACCCGTGAACCCTTCCAGGGCATGTCGGATGTGGCGAATCGCAGTGCTTTTTCGCCTTGGAGAAGTGGAAGCCGGGCCACCATTGGCGGCCTGCCTTCCCCGACCAATGGTCGGGGCCATGTTGGCGCTGCTCCTGGCCGCCGGCGCCTTCGCCCAGGGCAACCTGCCGCAAGTCTGGTATGTCTATCCGGCGGGCCGGCAGCAGGGGACGGAGGTGGAGGTCCTTGTTCGCGGCCGCTGGCTTACCGAGGCGACCGAGGTGCGGGTCAGCGGCGAGGGCGTAACGGGCGCCATCCTCTCGGCCGAAACCAAAATGCCGGACAAGAAAGACAAGCGGCTCGACGCCTCCGACTTCAACGACTACGCCACGGTGAAGCTCTCCATCACGGCGGACGCGGCGCCGGGCCAGCGGGACCTGCGGATGATTTCTCCCGGCGGCGTGAGCAACCGCTTCCGGTTTTACGTCGATCCATTGCCCGATGTCGTCGAGGTGGAGCTGACGGCCGATGCGAATGAGGCGCAGCCCATCGGCGAACTGCCGGTCGTCGTCAACGGGCAGATTTTCCAGGCCGACGCCGATTCGTTCCGCTTCCACGCCGAGGCCGGGCAGACACTCGTCTTCGAGACGCTCGCGCAGGCCATCGTCCCCTTCATTGCCGACGCGGTGCCGGGCTGGTTTCAGCCGACCCTCGCCATCTTTGACGAACAAGGCAAGGAGATCGCGTTCTGCGACGACTTTCGCCACCAGCCCGACCCGGTGATCATTCACACATTCGAGAAGGCCGGCGATTACCGCGTGGAACTGAAAGACGCCCTCTACCGCGGCCGCGACGACTTCGTGTACCGGCTGCGGATCGGCGAACTACCGTACATCTCGCACGTCTTTCCGCTTGGCGGCAAGGCGGGAGAAGAGACGACCTTCGAACTCGCCGGCGCCAATCTCCCGCAGCACAAGCTGAGCGTGAAGCTCCCGGATGACGGGAGCGAAATCTCAACGGTTGGCGTCAATCGCGGGCCGCTTGTAAGCAATAACCAGGCGGTCGCCGTCGACCGTCATGCGGAATTCCTGGAGACGGAGCCGAACGACCTGCGGGGCCAGGCCAACACGGTAGCCACACCGGTAACGATCAACGCCCGCATCGGACGGACCGGAGACATCGACCGCTTCGACTTCACGGCCAGAAAAGGTCAGCGTCTGATTTTCCAGACCCACGCCCGCCGGCTCGGCTCGCCGGTCGATACGGTGATTACCGTGTACGACGCCAATCGCAAACGGCTCGTCGGAAATGACGACTGGGAGGACCCGAAAGCCGGGCTCGTGACGCATCACGCCGATTCGCAGTGTTCGCACACGTTCGAAGCGGACGGGGAGTATCAGGTGGAGGTCGCCGACGTCCGCGGCCACGGGGGCGACGCCTTCGCCTATCGGCTGACCATCGCCCCGCCGCAGCCCGACTTCCGCTTGCGATTGCGGCCCGACGCCGTGCGAGCCCCGCAAGGCGGCGGGGCGTTGGTCACTCTCACCGCCTTCCGCCGTGAGGGCTTTAGGGATGCGATCTCGCTGCAGTTTGCCGATCTGCCGCCCGGCGTCACGGCGCCGGCCGCGGTGATCCCCGAGGCGGCGGACCAGACCGTGCTATCGGTTCCGGTGTCGGAGGAAGCCGCCACGGGGGTCTATTTCCCGCACCTGACCGGCGCCGCGGAGATTGCGGGGCAAACGGTCACGCGGGTGGCCCAGCCGTCCGAGGAATTGATGCAGGCCTTCTATTACATGCACAGCGCGCCATCGCAGGAGTTCCTGCTGGCGGTAGTCGAAGCCGGGCCGTTCTCCGTCGAACTGACGCTGCCCGAGGGCGGCGTCGTCCAGGTTCCTCGCCGCGGCAGCGTGGACGTGCCCGCCCGCGTGAAGCGGAAGGAAGGCGTGAATGGCGCGATCTCTTTCCGGCCCGATTCGCCGCCCAAGGGCATTGCGGTGCGGGCCAAACCCGTGCCGCCCGAGGCCGACACGACCACCATCACCATCACCACCCGCGGCCAGCAAGTGAATGTCGGCCAGACAGGCGTGCTGGTTCTTTCGGGCGAACTGCGGCAAGGCAAGACGACGTCGTCCGGGTTCGTTCCTGGAATACCGTATGAAATTGTGAGAAATTGAATGTCGAGGTCTTGGTCTTCGGCCCCGTCCCGGCGGGCCGCAGCCGGAAGCCTCCCTGGGAACCGCCCATGTCCGCCACGACGCCCCGCCGATCCGTCCTTCATCACAGCCTCCGGCCGACCTCCCGCCCCGTCATGATCCGCAAGAAATCACACGATGGCGTGGGCTATTCCGTGGTGGACCTGCACGGGGTCTCGCATATTCTGGCGGCGGCGGTTCCGGTCTCGGGACACACCACCACCGAACAAACGCACGACGCCCTCGGCACCATCCAGGATGTCATCGACAACGAAGGCGCCGCCGGGCGGATCGTCTCGCAATCGGTCTTTTACCGCGACCCCGCCGACCACGACCTGATTCGCGGTTTGATCCGCGATTTTTACGGCGAGGCGATGCCCGCCACCACCTTCATCTGCCAGCCGCCGTGTTGCCAGAACCACGTTTCGATCGAGGCGTTGGGCGTGGGCCGGGTCGGGCAGCCGTTCGAAATCCACCGCTATGGCGAGAAGTGCGTGGTGGCGCGGCATGCGGGCGTTACCTGGTATCACTGCGGGCCCGTCACGCCGCGGCCTTCGGCGGCGAGTGTGTACGACCGTTCCTATTCGACGTTCGAGCGATTGGGAAGAATGCTCAGAAGCAAAGGCGCGCGGTTCGAAAACGTGATTCGCACCTGGCTGTACCAGGGGAATATCGTCGGCATGGAGGAGGTGATCGGCGAGGATGAGGCGCCCTGCCAAAGACAGCGGTACCAGGAACTGAACCGGGCCCGCTGCGACTTCTACCGCGGCGTAACGTTCACCCGGCAATGGACGCCCCCGGCCTACCGCGGCGCCATTTATCCGGCGAGCACCGGCATCGGTTCCGATAACGGCGACCTGGTGGCAAGCTGCATCGCGGTGGACGGGACGCCGGGGGCCTTTGCGATCACGCCGCTGGAAAACCCGCAGCAAACCTCGGCCTTCGATTACGGCGAGTGTTACGGCCCCAAGAGCCCGAAGTTCGCCCGCGCGATGGCGGTGGCCGGCGCCGAGGCGGCGACTATTTTCATCTCGGGGACGGCCAGCATCACCCATTCGGAAACGCAGTGGCCGAGGGACGTGGCGCGGCAAACCCATCAAACGCTCGACAACATCGCGGCCCTGATCAGCGAGCGGAACCTGGCCCGCCACAGCCTGCCGCGGATGGCCGCGACGCTCGAAGACCTGGCGTGCGTCCGCGTCTACATCAAGCGGCAAGAAGATTACGAAGCGGTGCGGGCGGTGTGCGAAGCGCGGCTCGGCGAACTCCCGGCCGTCTATGCCAAGGCCGACGTGTGCCGCGACGATCTCCTTGTCGAGGTCGAAGGGATGGCGTTCGTCCGGCGGCATGAGTAGAAGCGGAGGGTGGCACGCCCAGAGCCCTTTAGGGCGGTGGGCGTGGAACGCGGCGAACGAGTTTCCACGCCCATCGCTCCCTTTGATCCGCGTTGGCGCTGTTTGAGTATCGATTGGCGCCGAACTAACCGCGATGATCCTCCGAATGATTCGCTCTGGGCGTGCCACCCATCCTGCTGAGAAAGTCTCTCATTTGCGTCACGACCAACCGCCACTGGTAGTCGACCGGAATGAGGTGCCCGCTTTCGTCAAGCACGATGAGCCGTTTCCATTCGCTGCCGGCTGCGTCGAAGTAGCGGCGGGCGGCGAGGGTGTCCACGGCCGGGTCTTCCTCCGCGACGAACATCAGCAGCGGGACGCTGATCTCGGTGGCCCGGACTCGATTGTGGTCGATCACCGCGAACGTCTCGTCCACCGTGGCCACCGGCGTGAAGGGGCTTTGCCCGACGAATACGCGACCCGCCGGATCGTGGCAGTCTGGCTCGAACGGCGACTCGGTGAGCCAGGTGAACGCCAGCGTCCAGCGGGCGAACTCATGCCAGCAGCGGACCGGCAGAACGGGGCTCCGCTCGCTGCTGACTTCCACCGCGGGGGCAAGCAGGACGAGGGCGTCGACCGCCTTCGGGTGTTGCAGCGAGTACGCGATGGTGATCGCCCCGCCGAGCGAATGGCCCACGAGAATCACGCGCGGGTGCGATTCGCGGAGGCGGGCCACCTCTTCATCGACGGCTGCGAGCCAGTCTTCTTTCGTGGCGGCGGCGTATTGGGACATCGGCTCGGCGAATCCGGGCAGCCGCATGGCCCGCACGGCAAACCCCTCCGCGGCGAGGGCGGGGGCGATGTTCCGCCAGATGCAAGGAGAGGCGTTGATTCCGTGGACGAGGAGGATCGCCGTCTCGCCCTCTCCCATTGAAAACGCCTGGGCGCCTTCGATCACGCCGCTTTCGTCGCGTGTCTGCGTCGCTTCCCACGCCTTGACCGCGCGAGCGACGCGGAAGGAATAAACGAAGTCGCCGGTTAGCCATGCGGCGATCAGGGCGAGCGAAAGAAGCCCGGCGATCGTTTTGCGAGGATGACGGCGAAGGCAACGCTTGGGCTGCATGCGATTCACTCTTATATCGCCGGCATGCCGGAGTTGCCGAGCGTCCCGAGGTACTTGCTCCATCCCCCCGCCGCAATCTTTTGGCTACTGGACATCAGGCTGACCAGCCGGCCGTTGTCGCAGCCGAAGACGACCCGGCCCGGGGCGTAAATCGTGCCGTGGCTGCGGACGGCCGAGCCGACGTTGGTCAGCCAGACCCGTTCGCCCTCCGGGCTGACGGCGTGTACGCTGCCGCGATTGTCGCCGAAGTACACCACGCCGTCATCGCCGGTCACCGGCGTGCTCTCGATGGCGCCTTGCGCCTTGTATTCCCACTTCACCCGGTGCGGCTCGCCGCCCACGCACACCAGCCGCCCCTGCCCCGCGGCGCCGTATTTGGCGGTGCTCACGCCGACGTAGATGTCGCCCTCGGGGCTGACGACCGGCGAACCGAGCATTTGCCCGTGCAGGTGGACCTTCCAAATGCGTTTGCCGTTTAAGTGAAAGCCGTAGAGATGCTCGTCCCGGCCGGCCACGATGATCGACGGGGCGGGCGACATGGCCGGGGCCGAGTTGATGAACCAGTCGGTCTTGCCGTGGTTCGCGTTGTGGTCCCAGGTGATGCGGCCCTTCATCCCGCTGACGCTGATCGCATAGATGAAGCCGTCCTCGGCGCCGACGTAGTAAATGCCTTTGTAGATGAAGCCGGTCGAATCGAACTTCTCCCGCGTGCGGAAGAATGGCTGCCGTTTGAAGCCGCTCTCGGCGTCGATTTTGTACAGGCCCCCCTGGTAACCGCAGATCCAGGTGTTGCCCTCGTCGTCGGCCAGTGGAGACGCGAAGCCGAGCGGCTCGCCCACGTCGACCGGCGGCTTGGCCTCTTCGCCGTCTTCGCTGATGAAATAGACCTTACCGTCCGACGCGTGGACGCGAAGGTGGCCTTCCGGCCCGTGGCTGGGGGAGCCGGGAATGTAACCACCGACGGGGTGCTCCCACAGTATTTTCGGTTCGCCCTCGCCGTCGGCCAGCGCCACCACGGCGCCGCCGACCGCGGCGTACAGACGGCCGCGGTGATCGGCCGCGGGACAGCCGCGGAGCGCCGCGGCGCCCTCTTCCGGCGGCAAGGCCGGGTACTTCCAGACGATGTCGCCGTCCTTTTGCGGGTCGAACTTCTCCGGCTGCGGCTTGGGCTTGGGTTTGGGGCGCCGCGCGATCTTCTCGGCGGCGGTGTCTTTGCGAATACGGTCGTGGCCGACGCGCTTTGGAGGCGCCGCGGGCTGGCGTTTGTCCGCCTGAGGGCGCTTGGGGGGTTCCGCGGCCTTGGGCAGTTCGGCGGGAGGTTCTGCCGCGGGAGCGGTCGGCGCCGGCGTTTCGGGTTCGGCGCTGCGCGGTGGCGGCTGCGCCCACTTCGAAGGGGGAGGGGCGTCGGCCGCTTGCGGCTTCGCGTCCGGCGAGAACTTCGACGCCGGCGGCTGAAAATCCGCCGGTGGCGCCGCGGGCAACGGACCCGGCTTCTGAACCGGTTGCGTCGGGCGGGGTGGCGTTGGCGGCGCCTCCGGTTGCGGTGGCGAAGGCGGCGGCTGTGAGACCGGCGCCGGTGGCGTAGGCGGCGAGGGACGCGGCCGCTCGAGCGGTTGCGGCGGCGTAGGCTGCGTTGGCGGCGTAGGCTGTGTCTGCGCGGGTTGTTTCGCGGAGGTGTCCGCTGGCGCGGTCCGCGGCGGTTGGGGGCTGGTGATGACCCGCCCGGCGCCGGGCGGGGGAGCGATGCCGCCGTGGCCCGGCGGCGTCACGCCGCCGTGGCCGGAGCCGGGCGCCGGGGGCGCGTGCGAATCGCCGGGGCTGGACGCGCCGCCACCGCCCGGCGAGCCCGCGGCGGGAACGGGCCCGGTATGCTCGCGAAACAGCCCGATCCGCCCCTGTCCGCACGCCTCGCATTTCAGCGGCGGCATCGGCCGGCGAACGACGTGTCCGCAGTTGGTGCAAGCGTAGTTTTTCATCAGACTGCAATATCTCAGTCGTTCCCAGAAAATTCGAATACCGAAATCCGAAACAAATTCAAATGTTCAAATGTTCAAAACCCAAAACTTCTGATGCGGTACCGATTGTCTTGTTTAGAACATTCGAATTTTATGCTTCGCATTTGTTTCGGATTTCGACATTCGGATTTCGGATTCCTCTACCTGACCTCCACCGTCGCCTTTGTATAAACCTTTCCATTGTCCCGCAGCACCACCCACCCGTGGACCTGGGACACCTCGACCCCCTTTTGCTTGCTGTGGTGGCGGTTGGCGTCGAAGCGGTCTCCCGGGCGGACGAGGACGATGGTGTTGCTCACCCCCTGCGTCTCGCACTTGCGGTGGAGCCAACTGACCAGGGCGTCCCGCATCGGGTCTTCCCCCCCGGCGCCGCCGCCGTGGAAGCGGTAGTACGCTTCGCCCACGTCTTTGAGCAACTGCGGCATCCGCTCGCCGTCCGCCGCCTGAAAGATCAGCAGCGTGCCGACGAGCGACGTCGCTTCCCGCTGCCCGGCCAAAAGCCCCGCGAGGGCCGCCTGCCGAAGTCGCATCAGGCCCTGGTTGTTGGCGAAGTCAGGGCCAAACAGGATGTTTTGCCAGCGGTTGTCGGCGGCGGGTTGCGCGGGGGCAGCGGCCGCGGGAGCGGCGGCGGGTGGCCCGCCCTGGCCGCCGACCTTGTCCCGCAGCCAGTTCGTCACGCCGCCCAAACCGCCGCCCTGGTTCGCTTGCGCCCGCTGCGAGGGCGATGCCGCTTGGATGTGCGGGGCGGCCGGCTGTTCGGACCGCGCTTGCGGCGGGGAAACCGTTTGAGGCGACGGGCCCGGCTGCGGCTGGTTCGGTTGGCCGGTCTGCCGGGGGGCGCCCTGGGTCGGGGGACCGCCCGCTGAAGCGGTCGCGGCGTCGAGCCGGCGGATCATCGCTTCAAAGCCTTGAAGCACCGTGGAGAAGCCGGTGACCATGGTCTTCTCGAGCCGCTCGATTCCGGAGGCCAGGTCGCTGGCGGACTCACGGGCCGCCGGAGCCGAGGGGGACGGATCCGGTTGTTCCACGGGAGGCGCTTCCGCGGGGGCCGTTCCGCTGGGTTGCGGGGCGCCTCCTGCCGCCTCCCGTTCCGTATGACCCGGAGGGAAGAGTGGGTCGTCCTGTTTCTCGTCCATTGTGCCGTCCGTATTCTTGTCGGCGTTCGCTCCGCGAACGAACACCCTTTCGCGGAGCGAAAGGCGACGATCCGCGGCGCCTGCGGCTTGCGGTTAAACGACGCTCACGCTGCGACGCGGAAATCGCAGTCATCGAACATCTCTACACCGCTCCAATCTCGATGTTGTCCAGTCCGCCGGTGTCTAAAAAGTACCGTTCGTCCGCCAGCGTGCGCCAGGTGAAGAAGACGTTCTCGCCGAGCACCGCGGGCTCGCCGGCGACGTCGCCGGTCACACTGTCCACGTGCAGTTCTTCTTCTCCCGTTTCCTGGTCCCGCTCGCGGCGGATGCGGACGTTGACGTTCGTTTGCCCGATGCGGTCGCCCGCGTCCATCTTCAGGAGGTAAATCGGCGTGGCCTGGGCGTCTTCGACCGGCGACATCTTGCGGCCGATCAGCACCCGTTGGGCGATCGTCGAGAACTCGGTCCATTCATCCCGCATCGTCTCCTCAGCTGGCTGGAAGAGGATGCGTTCGTCGCGAATGGTGAACGTGGCCTCGGTCATCACGCCCCAGTAATACGTGTTTTCCCGCTCACGGCTTTTCATTGAAAACTTGAATTGCGGCAGCATTCCGTTGCGGGCCATGAACTCGATCGCCGCCCCGACGACGACCGCGCTTTTGGGATCGACGATGATGCCCGGGGCATGCCCCTTCACATCCTGGTACGGGTACCAGTTGCCGGCGTAGTGGTTGAACATCGGGATGATGCGGCTGGAGGGCAGGGGCACGTACAGTTCGATCAGCTCGCGGATATAGCCGAGCTTCGAGGGCTGCCCGGCCAGCAGGATCACGTCCACCTCGTAATCGACCATCCGTCCGCACAGGTCGAAAAGCAGATCGTCGAAGACCTCGTGCACCACGTCCTCGAACTTGGCGCGGTCGTATTTCAGGCCGAGATCCTGCTGCAGGTTGTAGTAGCCGGCGCCGCGGAGGGCGGTGCACTGCTCCTCGAGCGATTCGAGCACGGCAGGATCGACCAGCTCGGGATCGTTGTGGTCGATCTCGGTTTCCGCGTCTCCGATCACGGCGAGGTTCAGGTACGATTCGGCGATCGGCACGAACAGCCGGTTCATCCAGTTAATTCGCTCGCTGCCGAAGCCCCGGTTCTTGGGAACTTCCGGGCCGAAGAGGAGCTGCGAGTCCTCTTCTTCCAGCCCCATCGCCTCGGCGAAGTGGGGCACGATCACCTTCTCGAGTAAGCGCTTGACAAGCTGATCGCCCGCGATCGACACGCCGTCCTGGTGCAGCGTGTGCCCGTGAATGGCGTCGTCAATGCCGGGTTCGTAGGTGTACCTGGCGATCATGATATCGGTCGTCCCGCCGCCGATATCGATGCAGGCCATGCGGAGTTCTTTGCCGCGGGTGTCCTTTTCGCTGATGAGCGTGTCGGCCTCGCCGCCGCGGCCGCGGCCGGGGCGAGGACGCGGCCGGGCCCGGTTGCGGCGGCGGCCGGCGGGGGCGGCGCCGGCGGCGGCCATCGCTTCTTCCTCCTCGCCCGCGCCTTTTTTGCCCTTGTGCGGGCGGGCCAGCGTGGCGAACCACAGACGCGGATCCTGCCCGAGCATCCGCAGTTCCGCCCAGATGTAGGTCAGATGGCAGGCCGAGGCCTCGTCGATGCTGAAGGTCAGCGCGGGCTTCTGCTTCTGAAACTTGCCGAGCGTGCGCGTGAAGATGTTGATCGCCTTTTGGGCCTGCATCTTGAACCGCTCTTTCTCCGGCCCGAACATCCCGCTGGGAAACGTCATCGTCAGCGAGCGGATTTCGCGGGAGCGGCCGGGGTCGCTCGTCCCTTTGCGGTAGCCGAGCGAGTTGATCCAGGTGTAGGCCTGGCAAAGCATTTCATAAAGGGCCGCGATCATCAGCGTCCGCGGGGCGTGCTGCGGCTTGACGGGCAGGGCGGGCGCCAGCATCTCTTCCGTAACGGGCCCGTCTTTCAGTAAGAAGTCGCGATCGTCTTCGTGTAAATACCGCAGCAATCGGCCGGCCAGCTTCGAGCCGAACGTGCCCGTCTTCATCCGGTCGTGCGGGTCGGCCATGTACCAGAAGGCGCCTTCCAGCCAACTGCTGTCGTGGGCCCAGAGATACCGCTTGGGCGAAGAAAGGCCGAGCCGGAAATCCCCCTTGCTGTGCATGATCTGGGCGGTGTCGTCCACCTCCCGCCCCAGGCGGATGAGCGAAATGTCGTCGAAGAGTTCCGGTCGCACGTGCGTCTCCCGCTGCTTTTGCACCTTCTTCTGGCCGCCGAACATGCCCTTGACGGTCTCGCGGTAGTATTCCTTCTTGACGACTTCTTCCGGCTCCAGATACGGCGCGTTGCACCAGCTTGTGCGGGAGGAAAACCAGCGGGTGAGCGGCTTGCTGATCGGTTCGCCGTCGTCGTCGTACGCGTCGAGGTGGTAGCGGTTGTGCAGTTCGAACGGCATCATCTCGGCCGCCTGCGAGACTTCGCCCGCCATCTCGACGAGCAAAGCCCCGGTCCGCGAATTTCCGAAATCGACCACCAGGTGCACCGGCTTGGCCTCGCCGGCCGTGGCGGTGGCCGCCCGCAGGGTGATTTCGACATCGGGCACGCCCTGCAGGGGCTCGCCGGCCAGATCGAGCAGTTGACTGATGACCAGCCGAAAGTCGCCGGCCAGCGAGGTGGGGTCGCAGAAGTAGCCGAGATCCGGGTCGCCCAGACTCGTATCCACCGCCAGGTACAGCTTGCTCACGTGCGACTGGATGACCTGCCACTGCACGTAGGGAAAGACCAGCGGCTCGGGGTTCTCGTCGTCCTCGTCGGCCGTCGGGTCCTTGCAGCGGCAATGCTGCCAGCCGTACCCGATCTGCGACATATTGTACCGCCGCCCCGCCTTCAGCGGCACGCAGATGACTTGGACCCCGGTGTTGGCGAAAAGGATGTGCATGTGGTGGCTGTTGGCGGTTGGCTTCTGGTTGTTGGTGATTGGTGATTGATGATTGGGCGTAGGCCCGAGCCGGCAGGCTCGGGATGAAGTCGGAAGTCGGGCCGCGCAGCGGCCCGTTTAGCCGTCGCCGGCACGGCGACGGCCTTCCCCTCTCCCAGCGGGCGACGGGCTAGGGGTGAGGGCGAAGCAGCAAAAAACGTCGCACGCCGCCGTTCGCCCTCCTGCTAACGCGCTCCGATTTTCCTAATCCAACGCTTGACCCTGACCAATGGTCAGGGCTATGTTTCCGCGGCCAATGGTCAGGGTTATGTTTCCGCGGCCAGCGGTCGCAGCTTCATGTGCTCGTCTCAAACGGCGCCAGGACTTCAATCAACTCGGCATTGCCCGGCGGGATTTGCACCTCGGTGCCGGCGCCGAGGGCGAGGGCCGCCGGCAGCCGCTCTTTCCACCGGCTGACGAACGCCCCCATCAGGCCGTATTCGTCGTTCTCGTCGTATTCCTCCTCCGGCGGCGGCTCCTCGGCGTCCACGCGGTCCTCGTCCTCGTCCGCCACCGCCGCGGAAGCCGGCTTTTTCTTGGATGCGACGTCCAATTCCTCCGGGCCCGGACTCATCAGGAAGTCGTTCATCATGATTCGCACGTACTTGCGGCGGGCCCGCCGCTTGGCCGATTCGTCCCGCAGCTTCAGCCCGACGACCTTGAGCATCGAACCGCTCACATCGTCAAAGCAGTGTTCCGAGAGAATGAAATCCTTCAAGTAGCGTGCGAACGACGCCATGTCGTCCATGCCCAGCCAGGGTCCGGCGTCCGGCTTGGCCTGGGCCTGCCGCTCCCATTTTTGCGGAACCGCCGAGACCGACCACTCGTGCAGGAACTGTTGCAATTGGCGGGGAAAACGTTTCTCCATGCTGTCGGGCCGGCCGGCCGATTGCCGGGCGGGCATGTCGGCGAAGTCGGCCAGTTGGAACTGCTCGCCTTCGCCCAGGCAGAGTGTTTCTTCCATCGCCTGCACGCGGTCGTAAACGAGCTGCGGGTCCTTCGTGAGCCAGTCGAGAATCCGCTCGGCGCAGCGGATGCGTTTTTCCCGGTCGACGTTGGCGTCGGGATCGACCTTCCAGTTGCTGGCGAGCTGGACCAGCCGGCCCAGCACCTCGTCGATCTGCTTCTCGAGTTGGTCCTGCTTTTTCTCGGCGGTGGTGACTTCCTTCCACCCGGCCGAGATGAGCGAGAGCCCCCCGTCACCGTCGGTAATGGCCCGCTGCCATTTCAGGTCGGCGTCCGCGACAAAGGTCTGCACCTGCCTGGCCTTGAGGAAGGCCTGCCCGGCGTTCTCCCACTTGTCGGCGCCCGCCTTCTCCCGCTGCTTCTGGTTGGCGTCCCAGGTGCCGGGATAGCGGATGGGATAGCAGTTGGTGAAATGCTTGCCCTTGCCGCCGAAGTCGGTCATCACGTCGCCCAGGGCGTCGGCGAGTTGGGCGAAGCGAGTTTCGTACAGCATCGGGTCGGCGTATTCTTCGCGGTCGCGGAATTCCTCGTCGATGCCCGTGATGCCCAGGAACAGCGCCGGTAACTCGTCCCGCACCTTGCTCGGCCACACCTTGTCGCCGTAGCGGGCTTTGCCCCACTTGTCGATGTGGGCCTTCATCTGGGCGGTCACTTCCAGGTTGCCGCCGCGGGCCAAAAGCAGCAGCGTTTGGATGAGCATCTCTTCCGTGTACCGCTCGAAGAGGTACGCCACCTTGCCGCGTTTGACGATTTCCATCTGCTCTTCGAGCGTGTCGGCGGAAAACCGCTTGCCTTCCTCGGCGCCCATCCGCCCGGCCCGCATTCCGGGAATGTCCAGGATGTCGATTTGCTCGATCACCTTCCGCCAGTCGTCGGAGAGACGGTGGGGGAGGATGGGGATCACCATTTCGAGCATGCTGGCCTGGATGATGGCCTGCGGTTCGTTGCCGCCGCCGCGGCCTTCGTGGTACTCCAGAATGTGCCAATCATTCTTTCGCACCATTTGAAAATCTTCCCACGCGCAGCGTTGGAAGCACCGCGACGTCCGCCGTTCATGGATGGCGGCCCGCTGGGTGTCCAGCAAAAACCGCACGCCGGCCCAGTGGGTGAGGATGGCGGGGTCGTGGTCTTCGGTCACCAGCTCCGCCAGGAACTTCGCGATGCGGACGAACATCTGCGTGAGCGCCGCCCAGTCGTCCCAGAAGATGTTGGCCGCGATCGCCACGTAACCGTCTTCGCTCAGCGGATATCGCGTGAGCAAGCCGTTGACGACCGACTCGTTCGACTGGAAGCCCCGCCGGTCCACCGTCCGCATGTAGGCGTAGGCGTCCAGGATGTCCAGCCGCCACGCCCGGTCGATATCGCTGGCGGCGAACTTCTTGTAAACGTCCTCGAAAAGCTCTTCAAGCTCCGCCTGGTTCCAGGTCCGCTCTGGCGTGGCGCACTCGACGTTGAAACCGCGGGCAATCACCCGCAGCCACTGGGCGCGGGTCAGGGCCCGCACAATCACCGGATAGTCGGGCAAGCCGAGATTGGCAAGACGGTCCTTGGTCGTGAACCGCGTGACCAGCGCGGTCGCCTCGTTCGAGCCCGACTGCGGATTCAGGTCGGTGTCGAACGAGAGATGCTGGTAATAGGCGGGCGGGCCGGTGTTTTCGTCCCGCCCCAGCGGAGTATAGTCATCCGACGACGGCACCAGCACGCGGCCCACGAACAGCGACTTGCCCACCTGCGAGGGGCCGTACACCGCCGCCGCCACCGGCACCTTGGCCGAGCTGTACAGATTGCTGGCCATCCGCCGCAGCCGCGTCAGTTCGAACTCGTCGCTGTCCGGCACGGGAAGCATGTCCTTTTCGTGCCGGGGGGGGTTGAACTCCGCCACCCAGTTGGCCAGGTCGATGGCGAGGTTTTCGCACTGTTCCGCCTTCTTGATGATGCGGCGGTCACGATCGTCAGGAAACGCCACGCGTAGGGTACCTCAAGCGCGAAATGACTGACGGAAACCTATAGAATAACTTGCGAAACAAGGGGCCGGCAAGCGGGCTACTTACTCATCCCCAGTTTGGCGCGGCCTGATTTGCCGAGCATACGGCAAACACGGAGCCACGACCGTAAGGGAGTGGCGGTACCAGGGTTGACCTGCCCGGGGCCGCTTCCTGACGGGCGCGGCTCGGCGTGTGGGCGCGGCTCGGCGTCGACCGTTCCCGACCCCGTTGCCAGGTCAATCCTCCTTCGGCCAACCGGGAAGATGGAAGATCTGATCGAGCGAAATCTCGAAACCGGGCAGGACCGGTTCGCCGGTAAGCGTCCCGTCCGTAACCACCTGCACGTCGTCGAGGCTCGTGTAAACGTGGACGTGCCGCTCGTCGGGATAGACGTACCAGACCAGCCGCGTCCCCGCCGCAAAATACTCGTGCAGCTTGTCGTCCATCTCCTTGCGGGTATTGCCCGAGCTGATTACCTCGACCGCGAAATCGGGGTACACCCGCGGCGCCGCTTCACGAGGGACTTTGCCGTGTGGGAATTGCTCAAAAGAGATGAAGCACACGTCCGGCATCCGGACGCGGTTGCTGAGAACCTTCATCATGCAAGCCTCGCCGCCCGTCACGCCCAGGTGATTCTTGGAGACGTACGCATACAGGAGACTCGCTATCGCCACCGCGATTCCACTCTCGTACATGCCCATCGTTTTCTCCACAAGAATTCCATCTACGAATTCGCAGAGCGCGACTTTCTCTTCGGTAAGCCTTATGGCGTCTTCCGCGGTCGCCTTGCCGGGAGGAGGGCTGGTGCGAATGCGGCTCAGCGGAATAGGTCCAAACCGCGCCAGCAGATCTTCGGGGGTCAGCACGCCCTCGATATCCGCGACCCGCTTCTCGATAAGCATGCCGCAGTCGAGTTCGCAAAGATGGCCGTCCTGCGCGTTGATTCGCAGCAGGTCCTCTTCCGTGGCCAGGCCCGGCGGCGGATCGCTGTGCACCCGCGACATCGGAATCGGCCCATAGTGGTCGGCAAGGTCCTGCAAGGTCCACAGCCGGCCGGTTGGACGCTGTTGGTAAGCAATCGACACGGTGCGGCTCCTGCGTTCGAGCGACGAGGTTGGCGCTACGCTAATTTGAACCCTGAAGCGTAAACGGGATCAGTTTCGTCTGGCCGCCGATGGTCCGTTCGATGTTCAGCTCTTCTTGACCGGCGGGGACGCCGGAAAGATCGAAAGTCGCGGAGCCGTCGGCCGGAATGGATTTCGTGTCGCTCAGCGCGGCGCCCGAACTGTCAACAATGCGATATTCGCCGGTCTTGCTGACGCGGACGGCGATCTGCGCGGAATCGCCCGAGGGGCTGATTTTGCTGCTGGTGACGATGGCGCCCATCTTGGCCAGCGTATCCTCCAGAGTCAGGGGCAGATCGACGTAGCGCTCGCCGCCCGGACCGCCCACCAGCACGCGTCCGCCGGGGCCGAGGCGGCCGAGCCGTTCCTCGATGACGCCCCGCGGCAAACCGCGATAATACCCGCGGTCATCCCCGATGATGTATTCATCATCATGCAGGTACGATCGCCATTCTTCCGGCAGCACGTCCGGCGCCAGCCCCCGCTCGCCGAAATAGGCGCCGGCGCCGCCGGGCCCGGTGATCAGGCCGCCCGCGCCGACGGGAACCGGCGGATGCACGCCGAAGTCGCCGGCAAGGTCGATGTCCGTGGCGCCCACCACCCGGACCGTCGCCCGGGCCGTCAGGCTCGGGTCGCCGTCGAACGTCGCCACCAGGTCCTGCGGGCTGGGCGTCCGCTTCATCCCCGCCAGCGCCAATTGCTCGCGGTCGAAGTAGACGTAGTCGGCCAGTGGCTGCTGCGGCCAGGAAAGCCGCGAGGGCGCCACGTCGATCTCGAAGCCGCCATCCGTCCTGCCGATTACGCGGATGTCCCTCGTTTCATCGGGCGAGAGCGAGATCGACGCGGGACGGATTTCGATGCTGGCGATCCGAGCCTTCTTCACCACCACGTCGATGGTTTGGGTGTTCTCGCCCTGCGTGACCGTCACCGCCGTTTCGCCGGGGGCGATGCCGATCACGTGCGGCTCGCTGCCGTCGGTGTAAGAGATGGCGGCCGCGATGTTGTCGTCGCCGCTGGTGGCGGTGATCTCCAGGATGCTCTCGGAAAGAACGTCGATGGTCGCTTCCTCGCCCTCGAAAATTTCGAACCGCTGCGGAGTTACCGAAAACGCGCCCGCCAACAGCGAACCGCCGACCGTGAAGTCGAAGTTGTCGGTCAGCGTGGCGTCTTCATCCTTGATCAGCTTGGCGATGAGGGTGTCGTCGCCTTCCGTCATACCGAGGATGAAATCGTCGTTTTCCACCTTTCCGATGACGTAATCGCCCTTCGCGTCGCCGTTCTTCTCCGCGTTGATGGCCGACTGGGTGCGGACCCGGAGCAGCGACGACCCGAGCACGCAGTAGGGGTTGTCGTCCGCGTCGAAGGCCACCGTCATCATCTGCCCCCGCTGACCGATGGCGAAAACGTCGGGATCCACCGACGTTTCCAATTTCTGGTAATCCACATCTTTCACCGTCACCTCGATGCTGGCGGTCAGCGGGTCCTCCTCGAGATCGAAGTGGTACGCGGCCGTGATCTTCGTCTTGCCCTCGCCGGCGCCTTCGATGCGGGCGCCCATCGTGTCCGGGCTGTGCGTGAAGGCGATCGTTTCATCGGCGGGCTTGAGCGTGGCGATTTCGGTGATGTCGATGGGATCGCGGTCCGAATACTCGCCCATCACGCGGACAAGCTGCGTGCTGCCCACCCCCATCTCGTAGAACTCCTCGGGGATGATCGGTGTGATCGCTATCGAGTCGGGTGTCGGGATGTCCAACGTCACGAGGATGTCCGACTTCGCCGTGTAGCCCGCGTATTGAAACCGCACGTTGGCCCGGCCGGTGGTGCGGGCCCGGCCGATTCTGCCGCTGACGATTTCCATGACACCCGGCTGATCGCTCTGGGCGATCATTTCGTCGGAAACGTCCTTTTCAAACAGCCAAAAGGCCGTCCGTTTCGCGGTGAAGGCGACGCGGCCGCCCGGCGGGCCCGTCCAGTCGCCGGGCTCGACCACCAGACGCGGCCACCCGAGCCAGGCCAAGGCCGCCAAGAGCACAAGGAGCAGCACGGTGATCGGCACGGCGTACCGTTGCAGTGTGCCGGCCACGCCCGGCTTCTTTTTTTCGCTTACCTTTTGGCAGCGGGGGCAGCGGTTCTTCGTGTCGGGCCGGCGGACGAACTCGATGTTGCAGTCCGGGTTCTGGCACAGCAGCGGGCGGCAGGGCTGCATGTCGGTCCGCTGGTAGCCCCAGCACCAGACCAGCCGCCACGGCCCCCCGGCCACGCGGTACTTGTAGAAGAAGCAGTCGAAGTCGCTGCGGTCCGGGTCATCCATCAGCGTGGCGAAGGTCTTGCGGACGATGGCCAACAGCAAGCTCTCGGTGCTCGATTCGGGAACCGCCTTCTTGAGCTTCGTGCGAATCGCCTCGACGTCGTCCTTCAGTGCGCCTTCCAAATCCTTTTTGCTGACGGGATAGACCGAAACATCCTCGATCCGCCCGCCCTCCGGCTCGTTCACGTAGAAGTTCACCAGGTCGCCATGCCACTCCGGCTCGGCCACATACACCCCTAACCAGCGGTGCATGATTTGGAAGTTGGCGCCCGCCCGATCGAGCATCGCCAGCCCGGGCTCGGTGGCGGTGGGCTGGAAATCGCGGGCCTCTTCCGAAAGATCGACACGGAAAATCTGTCTGGCCATCGGGTGCTATTCCGGAAAGCGGAGTGGGGTTAAGGCCCGCCGAACATAAGACTTACGGCAATTCGACCGGTCTGCACCAGATTCTATGTCCAGCGGCGGCGACGATCAATCGCCGGTCGGCGGCGTGCTATGCGATCGGCGGTTCTATGGGATAAGCGCAGATCCGGGCGAAAAGTCTCCACTTTGTTCCAGGTGGCATGGGCGGCTCTGCCACCCTTGCCGAGCTTGGCGCATTGGTTCACAACGGTGACTGAGCTACCCACGCCACCCGGCCGCGAGCCTGCGGCGTCGTGGCTAAACGGCCGATTCTGCCTTCCTGCGCGAGCCTGCGGCATCGCGGCTAGACACGCCTTCTCCATGTCACCTTTAGACCGCAAACTTCTTCGCGAGTTGCTGGCCGCCAAGGCGTTGCTTGTGGCCATTGCGAGCATCATCGCGATCGGGGTCTCGTGCTTCGTGGCGATGCAATCGACACATCGCAATCTCACGCGGGCGCTCGACCGCTATTACCGCCAGTGCCGCATGGCCGATTTTTGGATCGACCTGAAGAAGGCGCCCGCGGGCGAGATCGAGCGGCTCACCGACATCCCCGGCGTGACCGTGGCCCAGCCGCGGATTCGCTTTTACGCCACGATCGACCTGGCAAACCAGCCGCGGCCGATCAACGGGCTGGTCATCGGGCTGGACCGCCACGAGGGCGCCCGGCTGAACAACGTCCTCGTCCAGCGGGGCGACCACTTGTCGGGCACGGCCGATAACGAGGTCCTGGTCAACGACGCCTTTGCGGCCCATCACCACATTCGTCCCGGCGACACGATCCACGCCCTTTTGAACAACCGCCGGCAGGAATTGTTCGTGGTCGGCACGGCGATCAGCAGCGAGTTTACATATCTTCTCGGCCCCGGTGCCCTGATCCCCGATCCCGAGCATTTCGGCGTGCTCTACATTACGCAGGACTTCGCCGAGGACGTGTTCGATTACGAAGGCGCCGCCAACGAGGCCATCGGGTCGCTCTCCCCAGCGGCCGCCGCCAACCCCCTGGCCACGCTGGACCGCATCGAAAAGAAATTGGAAGACTACGGCGTGCTGGCCGCCACGCCGCTGGCCCGGCAAACCAGCAACGAGTTCATTCGCAGCGATATGCAGGGGCTGGAGGCCTTCGCCAACGTCCTGCCGGTGATCTTCCTTTCCGTCGCGGCGTTGGTGCTCAATGTGTTGATGACCCGGCTGGCGCGGCAGCAGCGGACCGTCGTCGGCACGCTCAAGGCCGTCGGCTACAGCGACGCCGCGATGCTGATGCACTTCCTCAAGTTCGGTGTGGCGGTGGGACTGCTCGGCGCCGTGGGCGGATGTGCGCTGGGATATGCGTTCGCGGCAAGCATGACGGCGGTTTACACGCTCTATTATCAACTGCCCGATTTGCGGAACGAGTTGTACCCCGGCATTTACGGCATCGGGGTGGCCATCAGCGTCGTCTGCGCGGTGGCCGGCAGTTTGCAGGCCGCGCGGGAAATGCTGCGGCTACAGCCGGCGGAGGCGATGCGGCCCGAACCGCCGTCCGCCACCGGGGCCGCGTCGCTGGCCGGTTTGGAATGGCTGTTGTGGCGGCTCGACGCGGCCTCCCGCGCAGCGGTCCGCAACATCGTCCGCCGCAAGTTCCGCACCGCCACCGGCGTGTTTGCCGCGATGATGGGGGCGGGCCTGCTGGTCGCCGGCTTCATGTTTACCGCCGCCGGCGAGTTCCTCATCGACTTCCAGTTCTACCGCGTGACCCGCAGCGACGTCGACGTGAGCTTCAAGGACGCCAAGGGCGCCGACGCGTGGGATGAACTGAAGCGGCTGCCCGGCGTGGAACTCGTCGAGCCCCAGTTCGCCGTCGCGGGCGACCTCGTTAACGGCCACCGCCGGCAGAAGACGGCCGTGCTGGGGCTTCTGCCCGATTCGCAGCTCACGGTTCCCCGCGACCGAGCGGGACGCCGCGTGCCGTTACCGGCCGAGGGCGTCGTGCTGGGCAAACGGTTGGCCGAGAAATTGGGCGTGGCGCCCGGCGACTCCGTCACGCTCGAACCGGCCCAGGGAGACCGCGATCCGGTGGCCCTGCCCGTGACGCGACTGGCCGACAGTTACATGGGGCTGGTCGCCTATGCTGACCTCCGCTATTTGAGCCGCCGCCGCGGCGAATCGCTGGCGATGACCTCGGCCCAGCTCCGCGTGACCGAGAACGACGCGATCCGCGACGAGCTGTACCGCGAACTGAAGCGCCTCGGCGGCGTGCAATCCATCACCACCCGCCGCGACATGGTCGAGAAGCTCCGCGAGACGCTGCTGCAAAACCAGAACGTGATGATTTTCGTGCTGGTGGCCTTTGCCGGCGCCATCTTCTTCGGCAGCGTGCTCAACGGTTCGCTGGTCAATCTCGCGGAGCGGGCCCGCGAGGTGGGCACGCTGGCGGCGCTTGGCTACACGCGGTGGGAGATCGGCGGGATGTTTCTGCGGGAATCGCTCGTCGTTACGATGATCGGCGCCGTGTTGGGGTTGCCGGTCGGGTACGGCCTGACATGGCTTACCTCCTGGGCGTTTGCGAGCGATTTGATCCGCTTTCCCGTGGTTGTCAAGGTGTCGATTTGGATGTGGGCGCTGATGCTGGCGTTTGTTTTCTCCCTCGCCGCCCACGCGGTAACGCAATGGCGCATCCACCGCATGGACGCGCTGGAAGCGCTGAAGGTGAAAGAGTAGGCTACCCGGATTGTCCGGCCGGTGGATGCTACCGGCCGCGTGGCGGGCGGGGGGCGCTCGAACAGCTTCATGGCCCTCGGGGCATTCGGCGCCGGCCGCGGACAGGGGGCGGATTGTAGACGGTGATGGACCCCACCATCGACGGCACCCTCGCGAAACAGCTCGGCGGTATCGTCCCGTTTTTCGGGCCGGGCATTTCGAAGCGGCTGACCAACAGCGTCGTTTACAGCATCTCCGCGTGGGACAAGGACCAACCGCTGCCGATCATGGTCAAGCCCGACCAGGCGCTTTAGATCGGAAATCAGCCGCCCGCCTTCACCCGGTCGAGCAGCCGTCCTGGCGAGCCCATCATGTGGTAGCCGCCGTCGAGATGGACGATCTCGCCGGTAATGCCGTCGGCCAGGTCGGAAAGAAGAAAGGCCCCGGAATGGCCGACTTCGTCGTGGGTGATGTTGCGGCCCAGCGGGGCCATCTCGCCGTAGAGTTTGAGCATGTCGTCCACGCCGGCGGCCCGGCCCGCCAGCGTTCGCACCGGGCCGGCCGAAATGGCGTTGACCCGACAGCCCTTGGGACCCAGTTCGTAGGCGGCGTAGCGGACGGCGGCGTCGAGCGTGGCCTTACACACGCCCATGATGTTGTAGCCGGGCACGCACTTCTCGCCGCCGAGGTAGCTCATGGCAAGCACCGCAGAGCGTTCGCTCATGATCTCGCGGAAGGCCCCGCAAAGAGCGAGCAGGCTGAACGCGCTGATATCCACCGCGTTGAGAAAGCCCTCGCGCGAGCAGTCGATGGTTTCCTTCTTGAGCTCCTCGCGGTCGGCGTACGCGATCGAGTGCAAGAGGAAGTCGATCCTGCCGAATTCCTGCCTGGCCCGGCGGACGACCGCGTGAATGTCCTCATCCTTCTGCACGTTCATCGGCATCAGGAATTTGGCCTGCGGGTATTTCTCGGTCACCAGCCGCACCCGCCGCTGGTTCCGCTGCCGCTCGTCGTCCGGCCGGTCGGGCAGGTGGGTGAAGCCGCACTCTCCACCTTGTTCCATGATGAACCGGGCAATGGCCCAGGCGATCGAATCGGCGTTGGCGACCCCGGTAATCACGCCGCGCTTGCCGGCGAAAAGGCCCTGTTTCAGGTCGAGCATGGGTAGGATCGTCCAGCGAAAGTGCAGCGCGCCGTGCGCGCATGTTGAAATCCGAAATCCGAATCACAAAATCCGAAACAAATTCGAAGGGCCAATGACCGAAATCCGAAACCGCCGCCCAGCGGGAAACCAAGCATTGTAATCGGAACCAACGCCCGGCCGCGAGCCCCGTTGCAACCGTTCGCCGCTCGAGGCGAAGCCGGCACAAAGCCTGGACCGAGCCCGCAGTGCAAGCAATTAGCGCGTAACGGGGAAAACGACGGACGGCACGCCCTGAGCCCTTTAAATCGGTGGGCGTGGGAAAACGACGGGTGGCACGCCCTGAGCCCTTTAGGGCGGTGGGCGTGGGAAGGCGGCGAACAGGCTTCCACGCCCCCGAATCGCCGCGACGAAGGGCTGGCGCCGCCGGATGGCCTGTCAATAGATACACGCGTCCAAAATCGCCGAAACCTCTTCAAGCAACGCCCGCTTCGCTTTCGACATTCGCCGCGTGTTGCGGGCACGGTGATCGATCGATTTGACTTGTTCCACCATCACAAAGCCCGTGACCTTGGGATCATCCACGATCTCGACGTGAAACGGGAAATTCCGCCGAGCATTAGTGATTGGACAGACGATCGCCAGCCCCGTCCGCTTGTTGAACAAGTCCTTGCTATCCGTTGGGGATTTCCGCGACGATTTCTTCCAGGCTGCGGCTGCCACGTACGCGCCGCGCCGGGGCGATTACGATCACTCCTTCCTGCACCGAGAGATCAACGGTGGCGCCCACCTGAAGACGGGCCTCCTCAAGCACCTGGCGCGAGAGGCGAACCCCCTGGCTGTTGCCCCACGACTGGATTTTAGTGGTCCTCTCTCTTTCGTCCTTCGCGTTAGTCCGGGCATTTCCTGTTCCCCGGAAGTGTATCCCGGGGATATCCGAAAGTCATCGTGCGCCCCACCCGCCTTCGCCTGCGCCGCCAACCTCGGGCAGGCCGAAAGCCGGCTCCGCCAAAAACCGCTGCATTCCATCCTTCAGTTGCATAGAAGCAGCGGCGATCCACCCTCACCACCCCGCCCCCCAGGAGACCCTTCGTGATAGACCGACGAAGCTTTCCGCAGGCAATCGCCCTGTTCGTGTCGATCTGCGCCGCTTGTCCGGCCGCCGGCGCACCGGCGGTCGAGCGTCCCTTCATGCTCTGGAACAAGCGCGACATTGCCCGGCTGAACAAGGCGTACGCCACCGAGCCGTGGGTGAAGCAGTCGCTCTCCCGGCTGGAACAGTCGCGGGGCAAGCCGGTGGCCCGGCTGTTTTACGCCGGCGTGCTGGGCGAGGAAGATGCCATCGCGCAGGAGAAGAAGACGCTGTTGGACGTCGTCCACTCGCCCGCGCCGCAGGGGGCCGCCCAGTGGCTCACCGTGCTCCGCTACGACTTGCTTTACCACGAACTCACGCCGGAAGAGCGCCGCGAATGCGAACAATGCTTCCGCAAATATATCGACGACCACGTCTTCAGGCGGATCATCTTCGACGACGCGAAGTGGAACAACCGCGGCGATTACCGCCGCTACGACGCCCGGGAGTACACCCGCACCAACTGGCTGCCCAACATCATCTGGCCGTGGAAGGTCAGCGCGAACCTGATGGCGGTGGCCCTTATGGACGAAGCCCTCATCCGCAAGACGTGGTCGGCCTACGGCAGTTGGCAATGGTACTTCGACGAGTATCTCTGCGATGAAGGCTTTTACAGCGAAGAGTTCTCGAAGATGACTTCCACGCCGGGCGCGATGATCCTCTATTGCGAAGGCCTGGAGGCGCTGGGCCTGAATGAACTCGGGTACGGCTACGTCGGCGCCGGCGGGGCGACCATGCGGGGACACCTGGAAAGCGTCATCCACCTCGGCTACCCCCGCGTCGATCTCGGGACCTCGCAGCCGCATTATCCATCCGTCACGCTGGGCGATTTGCGGCATCGGCAGCACTTCTCCACCGGGCACAGTGTGCAGGGCTACTTCGTGCAGGATGCGATCGTGAAAGGGCACGGCCCGGCGGAGGCGACGCGGGAAGACCTCGCCGGCGGCGACATGCGATGGTGGACCGCCGGCGCCTGGGGCGGGGAGAAACGGACCAACCGGCAAGGGCTGACCGGCCCGTGGGACATGGGCAAAACGCCGAAGATGGGCATCCCGCTGTGGTTCGAACTCGGCCATGCCCGCTGGCCGGAAGCCGGTTTCGGCTACTTCCTCACACAGATGCGGGCGCCGGATCAACCGCGGTACATCCCGTCATTGCTGTTTGGCCTTGAGCCGCTCGATCCGAAAGACACGCCGCCGCCCCCGGCGCCGTCCGCCGTGTGGCCCGAGCGAGGCCTGATCATGCTGCGGGCCGAGGAAAGTCCGGCCTACTGGGAGTCGCCCGCCCCGGCCGTCTGCATGCGAACCGCCTCGAACTACGCCCATAACGTGCACGACTCATTCACGCTGGCGGGATTCTACGCCTTCCACCGGCCGATCTACCTCAACCGGCAAACGTGCTCAAGTTACGCCACCGGTCACTCGCGGAGCGTCGCCAGCCACGCCGGCGTGCAGGTGGACGACCGCGAACCGGGCTTCACCTACGAGACCGTCGTCCGCAGCCATTTCTCGCCGCTGGTGAAATTCGCCGCCGCCCGCAGCGAGGCCGTGTACGAGGGAGTGGAACTGTCGCGTTCGCTCATGCTTACGCGGGAGTATTTGCTCGACGTCGTGTCGCTGAAGAGCGATGCGCCGCATGAATACCGCTGGCGGGTTCATGCGTTGGGCTCGGCGGCCGTTCCGCGGAAGATTCGATCGGACGGCGCCCCCTGGGCGGTGACCGTTGAGCAAATCTGTCCCGTCGAAGACCCGGATTCGACGTTGCTGGGCCGCGGTTGGTACGACCGACAAATCGGCGTGCGGCTGACGATGCTGGGCGACGGGAAAACGGCGGTGGACGCCACGGACACGCCTCGCCTCGAAACAAAGCCGGGCGCCGCGCCGCCCCGAGATGAAATCGGCGGGACGACCATCACGGTCACGCGCAAGCAGCCGTCCGCCACCTTTATCGCTGTGCATGAGCCCTTCAAGAACGGCCAACCGCAAATCGCCGAAATCCGCCGCATCGGCGAGACGAAAGACGGCGTCATCGCCGTGGCGGTCATCGGCCAACCGGGCAGCGGTATCAACGACCGCCTGCTGATCCGGTTGGGCGACGACCACGAACAGAACACCGTCGTGTCCGGCGACGGCGAGCGTTTCACCTTCTCCGGCCACGCCTTTGTTCGCATCGGCGCCGAGACGGTCGAAGCCCGCGGCTTTCTTCTTGACATACAGGCCCGCGTCCCCAAGGATGCGAATTCCCGGCTGATCCTCAACGGAAAACCGGTGAAGGCGAACGTGGCGAATGGCGTGATGGTGTTCGAACCGTGAACAGCGATTCCTGCGACTCCAGCGCGTGGCGCCGAGGCCCTTGCACGGCGTTTCTTTGCGCTCCCACGGGGAAGACCCGATTCCAACCGCCAATAACCCAACCACCCCAACAACTTCCGCACAACGCAACCGGCTTGTGGGCTGTGGGCTTTGCTTGACCGCCTCCGCCGCCGATGCGACGATGGACGTCGTGGTGGAGGTTTTGGATCTCGGTCATTCGTGTTTCGAATTCGGATTTCCAGGAGTTGTTCGATGCAAACCGCCTTTCCTTCGCTTACCGGTTCGATGCTCGCCCTGGCGCCGTTGGCGTTGGCGGCCGGCGTCGCGCCGGCTCTTGCCCAGGAGTTCGTCCTGCGGGACCCCGGCGGGGTTGCGGCCGACTCGCGGGCCGTCATTACGGGGGAACGCCTGGTGATTACCGACGCCGCGGGCAAGCAATTCGGATATGTCCGCAGCGCCCGCGATGATTCGCCGGACGGCGCCATGCTCGGATACTACTTTCGGGCGGCGGATCAACTCGTCCGTTTTCCGGCGGGCGGCCGCGGCGCGATGCAGATTTGGCGGAACGACCGGTGGCAGACGTCGCAGATGCAGGTCTTCCCCCTGAATTCGCCGGCGGTCGGGCACGGTCTGGTTGATCCGCCGGTGGAAGGGCCGCTGGGCCCCGGCGGCCAGCCGCTTACGCAGTGGCGGCGGACCCGCATCCACCCGCGGTTCGGCGGAGAAATCACCGAAGTGACGGAAAACCCGCCGATTCCGCCCGTGCGGGTCGAACTGGCCAATTCGAGCCCGGACCCGATCATCGCCCAGGTCTTCGACCGCCGCGGCGGCAAGCCGCTGGATATCCATATCGGCCCGGGGGAATCGGCGGCGATCACGGTGGACCGCGACGCCGGCGCGACCGTCCGTGAAGAGTACTGGGTACGGGGCCCCTTCGGCGTGCGGTATCGCGATTGCTCGGTGACGCAATCGCCTCCCGCCATCTGGTACGACGTCGCCGTGTGGGAGGTGGCGGTCCGGTCGATCTACTTCGACCGGACGAAGAACAAGACGAACGTCCCGGACGACGTAAAACGGGCCCCCAAAAGCCTCGGCGTGGTCGCGTTGCCCCCGGGCCCGGCCCTGCAAAACGGCTCGCAGATCGATATCTACGCAGAAGCAAAAGACGCCGCAAACCCCGGGGCGGCGGCCGGCTTCGGTTTTCATCCGCGATAGTCGCGGTCTACCGCTCGATTACCGTTCGCACGGCGGCGATCAGTTCCGCCTCGCCATCGGTGGCGCCCACGTCTTGTGTTTCCTTCGTCGCGAGGTCCTTCACCTGCCAGCGGCCCGCTTGCAGTTCGTCCGGGCCGGCGATGACCGCGACGGAAAAACCGCGGCGGTCGGCGTACTGGAGCTGTTTGCCGAGCTTCTTGAGCTCGCAGGAGACTTCGGCCCCGAGGCCCGCCCCGCGCAACGCGCTCGCCACCTTCAGATACTCGGGCAGGGCGTCGGCCGCAAACCAGGGAATGAACACGGGGCAGGGCGCCGCGGCGGCGGTGGTAAGCTGAAGTTCCTCCATCGCCGCCAGCAGCCGATCCAGGCCCAGCGAGGCGCCAACGCCGGGCAGCCGGCGCCGGGTATAGCGTTCCGCCAGATGGTCGTATCGGCCGCCCGAACAGACGCTGCCGATGCCGGGAAGCTCGTCGAGAAAGGTCTCGAAGACCACGCCGGTGTAATAGTCGAGCCCGCGGGCGATGGCGGGGTCGATGCGGAGCTGCGTGGGGGGCGCCCCGGCGGCATGAGCCGCCTCGGTGATGTCCTTCAGACGCGCCACGCCCGCCTCCCCGCGGGCGGCGCCGGCGACCAGCTTTTCGAGCTGGCGGAGGACTTCGACGGCGTCTCCGGTCATCTCGCTGAGCGACAGCACCTGGTCGACCTGCTCGGCCGTGGCCCCGGCGGCGGCCATCATTTCGTCGGCGACCTTGTCGCGGGGAATTTTGGCGATCTTGTCGAGGGCCCGCAGCACGGCCGGTCCGCTGTCGGCCAGGCCCAGTTTTTCCAAAAGCCCGTTGAGGACGCCACGGTGATTGAGCCGCACGGCGAACCGCTCGAAGCCGAGGGCCTTCATCAGGTCGATGATGACCAGCGTCGTCTCGATGTCGGCGGCCACGCTGTCGGCGCCGACGATGTCGAAATCGCACTGCATGAACTCGCGGTAGCGGCCCCGCTGCGGGGCCTCCCCCCGCCACACCGTCGCGATGTGGTAGCGCTTCAGCGGCGTGCCCAATTCGCTGATGTGCTGAGCGGCAAAGCGGGCCAGCGGCACGGTCAGGTCGAACCGCAGCCCGACCTTGCGGCCCCCCTGGTCCTTGAACGCGTAAATCTGCCGGTCCGCCTCCTCGCCGCCCTTCCCGGCCAGAATCTCGAAGTATTCGAGGGCCGGGGTGTCGATGGGCGAAAAACCGTAGGAGCGGTAGACCCGTCGGGCCGTCTCGATCAGGACCTCGCGCTGAAGCATCGCGGCGGGCAGATAGTCGCGAAAGCCTTTCAACGTCCGCGGCTCGATCAATTCGGCCTTTCCTCGTTCAGTGGAATGCGGCACAGGATCGTTCTCGCAAGAGGTTGACAATTTCGCCCCTTAAAAGAGTCTACTCGGTAAAGGCGGGTTTCGGGACGGGGGCGGGCCGGAGGAGGTTCGCGACCGCGTACGTCGTGCCGTGGTGGTTTCTTTAGCGAGAAGACGCAAAAGAGTCTTCCGGCTTACCTTGCGACCTTTTTTCGCGCTTTCGCGATGTATAATGCCGTTCGCGCGCTCGCGATGTATAACGCCGTGCAGGTCTTGCCCAGGCTTGGAGGCACGCGGATGGCAGTGACAGACGGTTGGCGCCGCCCCTTGACGCGTCCATCGGCCTGACTGCAAATATCAGAAGATCGCGGGGTGGAAGATCGCGATCAGAAATGATGGGCGCCCGCTGATTTCGCAACGTAAGGAATTCATAACAGGTTGGTCGGATTTCTGGTTAACAGCGTTCGTTTCTTGACGCGATGAAACAATCTGGGGAGGCGATTCGAGGTGGCCAAGCGAGATAACCATTACGAACGCGCGTTCGAGGCCTACTTGCGGGCCTACCGTGTGCCCTACGTGGCCGTGGACGAGCAGCGCCGCAGTCTCTTCGGGGCCGATTCGCTGAAGAGCCTCGACTTCATTGTCAGTCCGCCGGGGCTCTCCGGGCCGCTCCTGATCGACGTGAAGGGGCGGCGGTTTCCTTCCGGTGGCGCAGCGTCGGCCGGCGGCCGCGGCGCTCGCCAGTACTGGAAGAACTGGACCACCCGTGACGACGTTCGCAGTCTGGCCCGCTGGCGACGGCTGTTCGGAGAATCGGCGACGTCGCTGCTCACGTTCGCCTATGACGTCTGCGGCGATTTGGCGCCGAGCGACGCGCGCGATCTGTTCGCATGTCAAGGCCGCATCTACGGCTTCGTCGGCATCCGCCTCGAGCAGTACGTTGGCGCGGCGAAAACGCTCTCGCCCAAGTGGGACACGATCGCCATGCCTGCGGCCCAGTTCCGCCGCCAGGCCCGGCCGCTGGCGGAGTTTTTGGGGTTGGTTTCTTGCCGTGCGGGTTCTGCGTCCATCTGCGGTTCTTTCTCTGGTTGCGGCCGAAGCCGTTCGGCCGGTCCTGCCGGTAATGCCGATTATTCCTCATCCGCTACCCCGCGGCGCGCCGATGCGTAAAGGGGGACGGGCGCCCGCCTTGCCCGCTTCCTAACCCTATCGCGCTCAACCCGCCGACCCACGGGGATGCTTTTCCGATGAAAACCACACGCCGGATGCTTGCCGTGGCCGTGCTGCTGGCCGCCTGCTATGCCCTCTTCGCCCCCGCCCAGGCCTCCGCCCAGCAGCCCCAGGCCTTCGGCCGCACCTGGGGACGGATGTACAACACCCACGACTGGGAGCGGTTCTACCACTACCCGTACGTCTATTACCCGCAGAACTTCTGGGGCAACGAGTACTACCGCAGCGCCGACGGGCTCTACTACCGCTATCCGCCGGAAATGCAAATCCCCGTCTACAACCGCCGCTGGCAGAACTACTATCCGCAGTCGCGGCTGTACCACAGCGGGCACCACTTCGTGCTCGACATCTTCTAGACACAACCAAAGCCGTTGGTCCTTGGCATGAAGCTGTAAGCTGTAAGCTTTAGGCTATGAGCCGTGAGCGAGGGGGCGCCCGACCCTCGACCTCCAGCCTCGAATCACGAACCAATCCGCCGGAGTTGACATGCGGCGGGGCTATTCCTCCGGCTCGCCGATGCGGCGGAGGTATTGGGCCAGTTGGCCTTGCAGGTCGAGCAGGTTCTGCCATTGGCGGAGGGCCAGTCGGACGTGGTCCGTCCGGTCGTCCACCTCGACCGAATCGAGCAGCCGCCGCAGCCGCAGGTGGACGTACTCGAGCAGTTCCGTCAGCCGGGCGGCCTGGCCCGGGGTGAGCCGCTGGGGCAGTTCCGGCGGTTCGAGCAGGCTGAGCGTGCCGGCCAATTCCGGGTCCATATCGGCCTGTAGCTCGAATTCCAACGAGGCGACGCGGTCGAAGGCTTCCAGCGGGCCGCTGTCGTCCTCGACGCCTGAGGCGCCGCCGCCTTCCCGCTTCCGCCGGATGTCCGCCAGCCGGGCGGCGATTTCCTCTCGCGAGCCGTACAGCAGCACCGACCGCCCCACGGTGATCAAATCCCCGTGGCGAAGGATGCGGATTTGGATGTCCTCGCCGTTGACGCGGGTGCCGTTGGTGCTCTCCAAATCGGTGAGGACGACCTGATCCTGGTCTTCCTGGATTTTGATGTGGAACCGGCTGATCCGCTCGTCATTGAGCTGGATCGTGTTGCCTTCCTCGCGGCCGATGGTGACCGGCGTGGGCAACTCCGTGAAGACCCGGCCGCGTTCGGCGCCGTCCAGAATTCGCAAGGTTATTTCAGCCATTGCAGCCCGGCGCCGCTTCTGTTGTGCGCGGTGATGGGAAATGCCCCGATCACGATTCTATCCGCCTTACCCGTTCGCCCCGCCGCTTGCCAACCTCGACTGTAGCATTGACCTTCGCGGGCGGTCAAGTTGTGCGACGAGGGGCCTACTCGTTGCGATCCCAAAACGCGCAACACCTGTTGCAAAGCCTAGTGGAACAGCGGATCGGTCTTTCGTTCCGCGAGGCGGATCAGGAGGAGCCGGCCGGCGCTCGGGGAGACGTCGTCGTCGTCCGCGCCGCCCAAGAAGACCTGCCCCAGTCCGCGCGGCGGGTCGGCCAGTCCCAGCGCCAGCGTCTGGCCCGGGGAAAGCACGGCGGTGACGGCCAGGTCTTCCAGTCGCCAGACTTCCCGCTCCGTCACCTGCCGAAACATGCCCCCCTCGCCCACCCAGTTTTGCCGGGGCTGGCCGTGTTGGATTTCCGGCGTGAGCGTGACGCGGGTTCGGCCGTCGGGCTCGGGCTGGGCGGTCAGTTCGAAGCGGCATTGGGCGGCGGTGAACGTGCGGCTGCGAATCGCGCCATCGTTTTCGGCCAGACGGGCGCAGAGGGAAGGAACGGGGGGGCCGGTCACCAGTTCGGCGTGATGTCCCGGTCGCAAGCGGATGATGCGGTAGGGCGTGCTGCGGGCTGCAAACGGGCGCGGGGCGTCGGCGCCGCGGGAATCGGCCGCTTCGCCCGCCGCAGGGCCGGCGCCGGGACGATCCGTCGGGCCATCCTGCCGCAGCCATTGAACCAAGGGGGCCGGCAGCGAATCCGAGAGGACACCGCCGCGAAAGCCGTTGGCCGCCAGCCGCCGCCGGCTTTCCCGCGAAAGGGCCTGTTCATCGACCCGCCTCCAAACCTCGAGCGCGCGGTCGCGCTGCCGGGGCGGCGTCTCGACAAATGCGACCTCGAAACCGAGGGCGTTGTCGGCCAGCCGCGGGGCCGGCAGTTCGCTCGGCTGGCCAACCTCCTCCCCCGCGCTCGGCCAGGCGACATGCTTGAACAATGAGCAGCCCCCCGCGAGCGGGGCCGCGGCGACCGCCAGGCCGCAGCCCAGGCGCAGCAGCGGACCAAGGCAAGGCGCCAGGCGGGCCCGCGCGGGGCCAGACCGCCTCACTTCCGCCAGTCGTCGCAAGGAAAACGCCACCGCACGTTCCGTAAAGACAAGGGATATCGCAGCTTACCAGACGGCAGGGACAGTAAAGGACGCCGGCCGGCCGCGTCAAGCCCGACGGCGACGAGCCCGCGGCGCAAATTTGACGCCACGAGGCCGCTACCAAATCCGAAGCACGAATATCGAAATCCGAAACAAATCACAAATCCAAAATTCGAATGTTCGAAACGTCCTTCCCCAGCAACATGGCCTGGCCCGCTCGTTCCTTCCGGCGGCGGTCGATGACGCTTTGCACGAGCGACGTTTCGAAATGCTTTCCGGCCGCGTCCGCTTCCTCATCAAGCGTGCGGGCCAGTTCGTCCAGATCGTGGACGCGGCCAAGCAGATCGGCCAGGTCGCGCAAGCGGCGGCGGTGTTTCTTTTTCGTATTCTTAAACCCGCCGTTGAGAATACAGCTCTGATACCACGCGTCCTTGACCCGCTTCCGCCACTCGTGGAAGTCCTCGGGCGAGCCGCTTTGCCGCGCGTCGTTCATCCGTTTGCGGACGCGGCGGCGGGTCCCCTTCCAGCCCGGCTTCAGCTCGTCCACCTTGGCGGCGTCGATCTTCATCCGGTCGATCGCTTCGCCGCTGGCCGTCAGTTCCTGCACCGCCTGACGGATCGGTTCGCGGAGTTGCCCGGGCGCAACGCACATCGCGTCCCGCCGGGCGATCAGCCACGCACGGCAGGCGGTGAGAGCCGACGCTTCCGCCGCATCGCAACCCTTGCACTGCTGGCAATGCGCGATGACCCTCTCGCAGGTCTCGACCCGCGATTGGGCGTCGCGGAGCGGGGCGAACCGCCGGGCCACGTCTCGCAGCCGCTTGTTCTCGGCCTTGGCGGTCCCGTCCGCCACATGACGAACCAGCCGCAGTCCGCCGCGAATCTTCTTGATCCGCTTGCGAAGCTGGTGCACGGCCTCGAACGGGTCTTCTTCGGGGTCCGTCAGCTCGCGGATCCCCCGCCAGAGCTGCTCCCGCAGAACCCACTTGAGCCCACGGGAAACCCTGCGACGCTCGCGTTTCTTGATGCGGAAAGGCATGTGGCCATTGTACAATGTCGCCCGGCGCGGGCGCGAGGGGGACAGGCGCCTTTTTCGGGCGGCGTTCTAGACCCTCCGAAGCCGCTGTGACCGAAAAATGGGCCAGGCCCCAACAATGCGAACTGCCGATTCCCAAAGAACCCAAGCCGATGCGCATCGCCGAAATCTACATGTCGGTTCAAGGTGAAGGCCTCCTCACCGGAGAACCCAGCGTCTTCATCCGCTCCAGCGGCTGCAATCTCCGCTGCCGGTTCTGCGATACGCCCTACGCCTCCTGGCGGCCCGAGGGGGAAGACCTGGAGGTTGCGGAAATTCTCCGTCGCACGCTTGAATTGGATTTGAATCACGTCGTGATTACCGGCGGCGAACCGCTGGTGTGGAGCGAGATGATTCCGCTTACGCAGCGGCTGCGAAGCGCGGGCCTGCACGTCACCATCGAGACCGCTGGCACGCTGTTTCTGCCGGTGGCGTGCGATTTGATGTCGCTCAGCCCCAAGCTCTCCAACTCCACACCCTCGCCGGCGCAGACCAACGGCTGGGCGGCGCGGCACGAGCGGGACCGCCACAACCTGCGGGTCGCCCGCCAGCTCGCCGCGATTGGCGATTTTCAGTTGAAATTCGTCATCGACCGCCCGGAAGACCTGGACGAGGTCGAGGGTTGGCTTCGCGAATTCGGCGACGCCGGCGACCGCGTCTGGCTGATGCCGCAGGGAACGGACATAAACGAACTCGCGGCCCGGCAAACCTGGCTCGCCGCCGCATGCCAGCAGCGCGGCTACCGCTTGTGCCCACGCAAACAGATCGAGTGGTTCGGACTGAAACGAGGGACGTGAGAAAGACGAAGGGGGTTGTTGATTGATGAATGCTGAATACTGAATAGAATGGCGCCGAATATTCCGTAGACACTTTCTGTCACCGATGAACCAGGATACCCCGCAAAGCCGGGGGCTGATGCCCCATGTCCCGCCGCCTCTGTCCCATCTGCAAAACGCCCTTCGGGCCCGACGACTCGCCGGCGTTGCCTTTTTGCAGCATCCGCTGCAAAAACATCGACTTGGGCCGGTGGATGGACGAAGTCTATTCCGTGCCGCACGAACCGCCCGAAGACGAGGAGCTCGACGAGTCGGGGCTTCAGCCGTAGGTCGTGTTTGAAAGCGAGTCGAAACCCGCAGCGTCAGCCCAACTTCGACAGTTGGCGTCCGCCGGGAATTTTTTGCCCGCTCGCTGGTGGTTTTTGGTAAGCCCGGCGGTTCGGCGTGGGGGTGCAAGACGTCTTTCACTGCAACTGTCGACGTTGGGCTAGATGTAGAACATCCCGCTCGCCTGGCTCCGCACGCGGCTCACGAGATCGGCCAGCGAGATTTCGGCGAGTTGGCGGCGTTGGTTCTCCGCCACCTCCCGCCAGGCGGCGAGCAGCACCCGCGAGCCGGGCGTTTCGACCTCGGCGTTGCTTTCGGCGGGGCCCGATTGTCCTTCGACCGCCTCGATAATGTCGAGCAGGGTGACGGTGGCGGGGTCCCTCACCAGCTCGTAACCGCCCGCCGCCCCGCGGGTGCTCGTGACAAAACCGGCCGCCTTGAGCTGCAACAGGATTTGCACCAGGAAGCGGTTGGGGATGCCGTGGGCGTCGGCGATTTTTCGAATGCGGACCGGGTCGCCCGAACCGTAGCTGGCGGCCAGTTCCATCATGGCGATCGCGGCGTATTCCGTTTTGGCCGAGAGATTCATGGCGTTGGTGCGTTGCGTTTGCGCGTCAAGCCCCAACCAAATCCGAAGCACGAATATCGAAATCCGAAACCAATTCAAAATCCGAAATTCGGATGTTCGAAACGTCCCCACACGTTTCCGCATGGAGGCGATGGTTTCGGATTTCGGTCATTCGAGCTTAGAATCTGTTTCGGATTTCGTGATTCGGATTTCGGATTTCAACATGCGCACACGGCGCGCTGAACTTACGCTGAAAGATCCTATTCAGCTAGCCCTGTAGTGTTGGTAGGCGGCGCCGAGCGATTCGCGGTCGGGGGCATCCCCGGCGGTGATGCGGAAGCGGTAGCGGAAGGTCGCCGTCTCCCCCTCGGGGATCTTCACCACGGTGAATGGCCCGAAGCGGCCGTAGTCACGATAGGCGGACCAGCGTGCGCCCTTGGGGTTGTCGGGGTGGCTCATGTGCTGCACGGTCCACAGATGGTCGCCAATCTTGAACGTCTCGGCCACCCAGGGCAGGTCGAGGTCCTTTTTGCAATCCACGCCTTCTTCGTGGAACGTGTACTTGGCGCTTTTGTTCTCCGCCACTTTCTGCGAAGGGCGGAACTGGCAACCGGCGTGCTCCGGGTCGCCGCCGAGCTCGACATCGGCGCTGACCGCCTTGATCGCGGACGTGAAATCGATGACAACGTGGGCGCCTTCCGGCGTGGTCACGCGGTGCGTGCGGGTCTCTTCGATCACCGGCTTCCCGTCCGTTCCGATCCAGTCGATCCGGCTGACAATCACGGCGCCATCCGCCTCGGCCTTGGTTGCGACAAACTCTTGATGCAGTTGCTCGGTGTTTCTTACGTGCCACAAGTCGTGCGATCCGCCGCCGTGCTTCAGCTTGTTCCAGCCGATAAAGATGCCGCGGTGATGCGGGAACAGCCCGCCGGGCCCTTTCGTCAACAGCGTCTTACCGTCCGCCGCAAAAACATGGGCGTAGACCTTGGCGGTGTCGAAGCTGGTCTCCTTGCTGGACCTGTCCCGGGCGTACATGTAACGCAGGACCGGCTTTCCCTCGGGCGTGAACACGTCGAGGTGTCGGCCCTCCTCGTCGCGGATGCGGAATAGGTCCTCGGCGACGGTCGGCGTCGCGATGGTCGTTAGAAGCAATGCGGCGAAAGCGAGACGGGCGCAGCGGGGAAGACTCATCGTGGACTCCTGGAATTGGGGGGAGGTGGGAAGGGGTTCGGGGCGACTTCCGCCGCCAAGGGCGTCTCCTATCGTAATCCAATTCGCGTCGGAATGCTGCCGCTTGCCCATTTTTTCGCGCCGCGTCTTCCGCAACATGGCCTACCGTTCGTAAGGCGGCGCCCTTGCAGCCGCGCCCACGAAAACGAATACTTAAGACTGGTATTTGCGGGTGGGCGGCGCCACACGAAGGGAATTCCCGCGTGCTTCTCTTCCATCGAATCTATTATCGATCTCTGTTCGTGTTCGTTCTGGCGTTGGCGATGGCGGACGGCCAGCCGATCCTGCTCAATCACATCTTCCGCACACCAGGCGGGTGTGAAGGCTCGGGGAAGAACGGCCAACTCGCCATCGACATCAGCCCCACCAACCCTCACACCACCGGCCGGCAAGTCCGCACGTGTGAATCGTGCCACACCGATCCGAAAGCCCTCGGCTATGGCATCAACGGCGGCAAGGACCTGCGGAGTTGGGATGAGGAAATCGTGGTCGAACTCGAATCGGCCGACAAGCACATCTTGCCCAAGCAGTATCAGGTTCAGCGAGAACGGATCGCCGGGCTGGTCAACGACTGGTCTCGCATCGTCACCGAAGACGGCCGGCAGCAAATGACGATCGGCCATCACTTCACGAGTTCCCGCCCCCTGAACAATGCAGAACGGGCAAACATGAACCGCGCAGGCGTTTGCCTATCTTGCCTTCAGGAGATCCTTGAGCAAGACCTCGCGGTGAGCCTGCTGCGCCACATCGCCGAATACACCGGGCAAATCCCCAAGTCCGCCGACGAGCACAATGCCCTCGTGCATAAGATCATGCTGCTGGCCGCGTGGGTCCAAGCGGTGGGCATCGTCCTCGGACCGGTGGCGGCGGTCGTTCTGGTAGGCCTGTTTTGGCGATGGCGGCGGCAGAGGTCAGCGCGCAAGCAAGCCCGATGAGTCCCCTGCCGTAAATGAGGGTGCCTAGGCAAAGCCGGCAAGCGACGCAAGGCACGCGATTTCAATTGCCGTTCTGGCAAGTCCCGCAAACTGCTAATCTGCGGTTCGGATCGTTCGCCGGCGCCGAGACCCGCCATCCGTCATTTTCCAGCCCTTTGCGGGACGCCCCCATGACGCTGCTGCAAGTCCAAAGACTCGTCAAGTCGTACGGCGGTCGCCGCGTGGTGGACGGGGTCGATTTCCAGGTGGGCGCGGGAGAAATCGTCGGCCTGCTGGGTCCCAACGGCGCCGGCAAGACCACCTGCTTTCGCATGACATGCGGGATGGTCGAGCCCGACGGCGGCCGCGTCCTGCTGCAAGGAAAGGATGTTACCAAGTGGCCGATGTACCGCCGCTGCCGCGAGGGCGGCATGGGTTATCTCGCCCAGGAGCCGAGCGTCTTCGGCAAGCTCTCCGTGCAGGACAATCTGCTGGGCATCATGGAATTGCTCGGCTTCGACCGCAAGCGGCGCCGTCAGCGGTGCGCGGAACTCCTGGAGCAGTTCAAGATCACCCGGCTAAAGAGGAACAAGGCCGGCAAGCTATCGGGCGGCGAGCGGCGGCGGTTGGAGATTGCCCGCTGTCTGGTGTCCGAGCCAAAAATCATCCTGCTCGATGAACCGTTTACCGGCATCGACCCGGTGACGATTGACGGCATTCAGGAGATCATCCGCAACCTCCGCGAGGACGGGATCGCGATCCTGATTACCGACCACCAGGTCCGGGAGACGCTCGAGATCACGGACCGCTCGTACGTCGTCAGTGAGGGCCGGATTCTGTGTCACGGTTCGCCGGCGGAGGTGCTCGCCCATCCCGAGGCCCAGGAACGTTACTTCGGCAAGGGCATGGCCAGCGAGGCGCCTGCGGTCCGGCGGCCGGGCCTCACGCCGGTGGGCGACGCCCCGGCCGAACCGAGTCCTGTCCGCCGCGGCCGGCGGCTGACGGCCAGCGACGTGTGACGCGCAGCTCGCTTTCGCCGATCGTCACGTTTCCGCTTCTCGCGGGCGCCAGGGCCCGGATGTTGCTATAATTGCCGGATAGGGAATCTGCCCCTTTCTTCGAGGAAGGTTCGTCATGACCACCGCCTTCGCGACGACGCCCAGCCCGGTTCGGGGTGTGGAGAAATCCCCGGACCGGCCCGATCCCGATCGGCCGCCCCCGCTTGTCAATGGAGACCGCCTGACGCGAGATGAGTTCGAGCGCCGCTACGCGGCCATGCCCGAAACCACCAAAGCCGAATTGATCGACGGAAGGGTTTACTTGATGGCCTCACCGGTATCTCGCGTATGGCACGGACGTCCGCATTATCTCGCTGTGCATTGGCTGGCGACTTACGAAGAGGTCACGCCCGGCGTCGAAGGCGGCGACAACACCACGGTTCGGCTGGACTTGGACAACGAGCCGCAGCCCGACATCTACTTGCGGATTCTGCCCGAGTGCGGCGGCCAAACGACCGACGACGGCGATTACGTCGGCGGCGCCCCGGAGTTGGTGGTTGAGATCGCGGGTTCCACGGCGAGTTACGACCTCCATGAGAAACTGGACGCCTATCGCCGTAACGGCGTAAAGGAATACATTGTCTGGACCACGCACGAGAACGAGCTGCGGTGGTTTGTCCTCCACGAGAGCCGATACGAAGGGCTCGCCGTGGAAGGTGACGGGCGGTTGCGGAGCGTGGCGTTTCCAGGACTGTGGCTCGACCCGCAGGCCTTGCTGGCGGGAGATTTGAAGCAGGTTCGAGCGGCGGTAATGGAGGGCACGGCCACACCAGAACATCATGCGTTTCTGGCAACTTTGCGGGCCGACCGGTAGCGGCGAGTTTTGCCCGTCCGGCGTCTTTGTAGCCTGCCCTTGCATTTGCTTTCGGTCGGTCGAACCCCTGTCCGACGTTCGGGAATGCCGCATGACTGCGATCGACTACGCTGTTGTCGTTTTCTTCCTGATCGCCATGTTGGCGATTGGCGGCAGCTTTGCGTACACGCGGCGGCGGTTCGATGAATACGTGCTGGGCGGCGAGGCTTCCTGGCTGGCGATCGGCGGATCGCTGGCGGCCACGCTGGCGCCGTTTTGCGTGCTCGTCACCGCGGCGAACGACAGCTACCACATCGGTCTGCCGTGGCTGGGCTTGCCGATTTGTTTCTGGCTGGTGTTTCCGCTGATCGCCGTGGGCGTGGCGCCGCTGCTGGCCCGATGCGGGGCGCGCTCGCCGCTCGATTACCTGCGTATGCGGTTCGGCCCGGCGGTCGCGGGCTGGGCGACGGCCCTTGCGTTCGTTTGGCGAGGGGCATTCCTGATACTCGCCCTCGCAGCGGCCGGCGCCTGGTTGGCCGCGCGGCTGCTGGCCCCGGCGCCCGCCTGGCTCGTCGTCCTCGGTATCGGCGGCGTGTGTGTGGCCTGTGCGTGGTTGGGAGGAAGAAAAGCGGTCGCGTGGAGCGGCGCGTTTCAGGCCGTCGCCGCGCTGCTGGCCCTCCTCGTCATCTTTGCGGCCGTGGTGTGGCGCCTTGACGCAGAGCGGCCGGGCGTGATCGCCACTGCCGACGCTTATGGCCGCCGCGGCGTGACGGTCGTCGATCTGGGACTCGATCCGCCCTCGCCCGACAGCGGCAAGCCGCGGGAAATAAAGACGCCCTCCGCCGACTGGAACGCCCCTTGGAATTCCCTGGGACGCTGGCCGCTGTTCGCCCTGGCCTTGGCGGCTCTGCTCATCGCCGACCCGGTCGTCGCCGGCCGCTACGTGTGGCCGCTGGCCGAAGACGCGCCCAATCGCGGACTCTGGTTAGCGGGCTTGCTGTTCACCGCTCTTATTGGATTGGCGGTATTCGCCGGGGTGGGGTTGTTGGCCGTGTATCAACAGCAGCGAGCCGACCTGCCGCCGATCTGGGTAGTGAACGTCGATCCCGGCGCCCGCCGCTCGCTTACCGATCCCGCGACACGCACGGCCATCGGGCAAACCGATGACAGAAGCTCGGGCTCGAAAACGTCCATCGTGCGGCTTCTCCCGCAAGACGACCAACGGCTCGACCCCACCAGCGGCCGGCCGCTGCTGCCGTTCGACGACGGAGACGAACTGGCGCCGGGAACCGTAACCCTCGAAATGGCCCAGCGGCTCGTTGCGGAAGGCCGGCTGCTCCGCCCCCACACGGGCGAGCCTGTCACCGACGTCCGCGAAGTGTACGATCCGGCGGAGCAGTCGCTGCGGATCCACCGGCTGTGGACGACGCGGCCGCTGCCGCGGGACGTCGAAGGGATATCGCCCGAGGTGATTCTCCATCGTCGCGCCGATGACGAATTGCTGCCGTGGTTCGTGTCCCGGCGGATGTCCTTCGGGTCGGCGGGCCTCGCAGTGACGGGGCTGATCGCGGCGATCATGGCCGTCTTCACCGCCGGCGTGCACGGCCTGGCGACGGAGTTGACTCTCACGGCCCAGGCCAAGGACTCATCGCTGCGGCGGTGGCTGGCCCGCCGGTTCGGCGAAACGCCCGAACGGCTGGGCGAAAAGCCCTTGGCGTCATTCGCGCAAGGGGTCACGCTCTTGCTGGGTTGCCTGCTGACGTTGGCGGCGGTGGGCGCCGGCTTTCTCCGGATCGGCTCGTTCGATTCCGCGCTGTGGCTGCTCACGCTGGGCGGTCCGCTCTTGGCGTTGTTTCTCTTGGGGATGTGCTTCAAGCGGGCCGGCGCCGCCACGGCTGCGGTGACCCTTGGCGCCGGAATTGCGCTGACGGGGCCGTGGATGGCGATCTTCGCGCTTGGCGCGTTTGCGGAAACCCACGTCGCGCCGGCCTGGCTCGAATCGCTGGGGCCGAACTACCCGCCGCTGATCATCTTCGGGGTCTCGCTTTTCGCCGGATTTTTAACCAGCCGCCTGGAACCGAAGCCGCCCAAGAGCCGGGTCCACGGCCTGACGTTTGGCAGCCCGCCCCTGCGGCACGCCGACGACGAGGAAATCGACCTGGACTTTCCTGTATAATCACATGGGCAGTCCCACGCATGGAGGTTTTTCATGAAGTTGTTGTACGCCATTATTCAGCCGCACCGTCTGGAGCCGGTCCGTCAGGCCCTGGCCCGCATCGGCGTCGAGCGGATGACCGTTTGCGACGCGCAAGGCTTCGGCCGGCAAAGGGGGCACACGGAGATGTACCGCGGTCACGAGTACCAGATCGCCCTGGTCCGTAAGATCATGTTGGAGATCGCGGTGAATGACGATTTCATCGCGCGAACCATCGACGCGATTCGCAGCCAGGCCCTGACTGGCCCGGACGGGAATATCGGCGACGGAAAAATCTTCGTGATGCCGCTGGAGGAAACATTCGATATCGCCAGCGGATCGCGGGGCAAGCCGGCGATCAATTGACGCGAACCGCCGCCTGGCCGACCCCCAACCAACGAAACACCGTGCCGGACACCTTACCGAACGACTGACGCCGACCAGGGCAAATTCCTGTTGCGGGTAAACCGCGACCTCACACCCGATATCTTCCCGTGATCCTCTTGATCGACAACTACGATTCCTTCACGTACAACCTTGTCCAGCGATTGGGGGAGTTGGACCCGGACATGGATATTCAGGTTCATCGCAATGACCAGATCACGCTCGACGAGATCGCGGCGAAGAAGCCGTCGCACCTGATCATCTCGCCCGGGCCATGCACGCCGGACCAGGCGGGGATCAGCGTGGCGGCGGTCGAGCGATTCGCCGGCAAGCTGCCCATTCTCGGCGTGTGTCTCGGGCACCAGTCGATCGGCCAGGCGACGGGCGGCGAGATCGTGCGGGCCAGGCGGCTGATGCACGGCAAGACGGACCTGATCCACCACACGGGCGAAGGATTGTTCGAGGGCTTGCCCAATCCCTTTGTCGCCACCCGATACCACAGCCTGGTCATCGAACCGGGAACGCTTGCGCCCGAGTTCGCAATTACCGCCTGGTGTCGCGGCCCCGACGGCGAACAGGAAATCATGGGCATCACCCACCGCGACTACCCGCTGTACGGGATGCAGTTTCATCCCGAGAGTTTTTTGACCGATGTGGGGCCGCGGATTTTAGAACGATTTGTGCGAGTGGCCGTTTAACCCGAACTTCCTACGCTTACTTCTACGTAACTCGTTATCCCGGTGGAAGTTCCGGCGAAAATGGGCGTCAGAATGTAGTCATGTATTATGCGGATATTGGTGTTGCATTGAAATGTGAG